>SMEU01000029.1_pt1 | contig 45390 bp, 36 predicted proteins | sample 2456051 | NCBI WGS metagenome assembly SMEU01 (sample SAMN10132600, study PRJNA489261) | soil metagenome | isolation source: day120 un-amended silt loam soil | place: USA | collected 2015-05-01
GCACCGCGCGCCAGGCGGCAGCCAGCCCGCCGGTGCGCGCAACCAGCGCGTCAATCTGAGCCTCAATTTCCCGACCGGCTCGGCGGCGCTGACCCCTGCTGCCGCGGCCCAGGCCCGGACCTTCGGCCAGGCGCTGATGATGCCGCAGCTCGCCACCATGCGCTTCCGGATCGAAGGCCATACGGACGGAGTCGGCAGCCGCGCGAGCAACCTCGCTCTGTCGCAGCGCCGCGCGCAGAGCGTCGCCGACTTTCTGGTCTCGCTGGGCGTGCCCCGCAGCCGCATCGACGTGCAGGGCTACGGCCCGGACCGGCCGCTGCCGGGCACCATGCGCTCCAGCCCGCAGAACCGGCGCGTGGAGGCGGTCCGGGTCAGCTGATCCGGGGCGCGTTACCCTCCCTGGATGCCCAGCGCCTGCGCGGCCTCGCGGAGCTGGGCTTGGGTGCCTGAATCACCCTGAAAGGTGGCGAGGCCGGTGCGCAGCGCCTCGGCCGCGAGTTGCGGCTCGCCCAGCGCCATGCGCGAGCGCATCAGCATGATCCAGCCCCGGGCGTCCCGCGGATTCTGCCGGAGCCGGCCGGCCAGCCGTTCGACCATGCCCCGGCCCATCTCGTTCTGCTGGCCCGGAGTCATCCCGCTCGCGGCGCGCAGCTGGTCCGGGGTCGGGCCAGGAATGCCGGCGGTGGCAAGCTCGCCGCCCGAACCGCCGCCGGGCGCTGCGGCGGGCTCGGCCGGCAGGCGGCCGGAAATGTCGATATCATGCTCTCGGGCGAGCGCGATCGCCGACGAGCGGACCTGCGGCGGCAGCGGCTCGCCCGGCGGCGGATTGCGCAGCAGAGCGAGGAGATCGTCGACGGCGCCGCGATGGTCGCCGCGATCGCTCCTGATCATGGCCAGGTAGAAGCGCGACATCGCATTGCCAGGCTGCAGTTGGAGCGCGCGGCGGAAATAACGCTCAGCCTCATCGAGCGGCCGGCGGCCGCGGGTCGCGGTGAAGACGAGCATCTCGCCCAGGAAGTTGTTGTAGTTCGAGTTGTCGGGTTGCAGCTCCATGGCGCGGCGGAAGGCGGCGGCGGCGTCCGCGAAGCGCTCGAACTCGCGATAGAGCTGGCCGAGCTCGAACCAGGCCTGGTGATCGTCGGGATCGCGGCGAAGCGCCTCCTGCAATGCCTGGATGCGCGCCTCGGCGGCGGCGATCGCCTCCTGCTGGTCCGGGTCCGCGCCGGCGGTCGCATTGGCGGCGGCGGTCACATTGCTCGCGGCCGCCGAGCCATCGCCGCGGCGGAAGGCGAGGGTGTAGACGAGCACCCCGGCAGCGATCAGGGCCGCAGCGACGAGGGCGAGGGTCGCGGGCTGGAGCCGCCGGTCTGAAGATGCCTGTGCCATCGCCCCGGATCATCGCGGCAATTGATCCGGCGTCAAGCTGGCGTCTCCATGCAACTCTGTTAGATTGCTGATTCTGGATGACTTCGGGTTCCGGGGGAGCTGCGTTCGGGTGTCGGCCGCCTACAAGATCGCGATCGTGGGGTCTGGGCCCGCCGGCCTGAGCGCCGCCGGCCGGGCGGTCCAGCTCGGCCTCAGCCACATCCTGCTCGAGAAGACCGACCATCTCTCCGACACGATCTACAAATATCAGAAGGGCAAGCACGTCATGGCGACCCCGAGCCAGCTCGGGCTGCGCTCGGACTTCGCCTTCGATGCCGGCAAGCGCGAGAAGATCCTCGGCATCTGGGACACGCAGGCGGCCGAGCAGAAACTCAACGTCCGCTACAAGGCCGAGGTGAAGAAGATCGAGGGGGCGAAGGGAAATTTCACCCTCACCCTCGCCGACGGCGAGACCGTCACCGCCGAGAACGTCATCCTCGCCATCGGCACGCAGGGCAATCCCAACACGATGCGCTGCGAGGGCGCGAACCTGCCGCACATCCAGTATCAGCTCGACGATCCCGGCGAATATGTGGACGAGCATATCATGGTGATCGGCTCGGGCGACGCCGGCATCGAGAATGCGCTCGGCCTCGCCGCCGATCCCATCCAGGCGAACACCGTCTCGATCATGAACCGGAGCCCCGAATTTGCGCGGGCCAAGCAGGCCAATGTCGACCTGCTCATGGAGGCGGGGAAGAGCGGCCGGGTCAACATCCTGTGCGAGACGACTCCGGTTCGGGTGGTGCCGGGCTTCCTCTACATGGAGACCCGCGACGGCGAGCAGAAGATCAGATGCGACCGGATCATCGCACGCATGGGCTCCTCGCCGCCGCGCAAGTTCGTCGAGGAATGCGGGATCGAGTTCACCAGCGCCGACAAGGATTCCTATCCGGCGCTGTCGCCGCAATTCGAGACGACGGTGCCCGGAATCTATGTGATCGGTGCCTTGGCCGGCTATCCGCTGATCAAGCATTGCATGAACCAGGGCTATGATGCGGTCGAGTTCATCAACGGCAACAAGGAGCTGAAGTCGGTCGACGAGCCGATCCTTGAGAAGAAGTTCAAGATCCTGCCCGGCACGCGGACCGTCACCGAATGGCTCGCCTTCTTCCGCCGCCGGGTCACCGTGCTCAACGAGCTTTCGATGCTGCAGATGCGCGAGTTCATGCTCGATTCCGAGCCCAAGGCCTATCGCGCGGGCGAAATCGTGTTCGAGAGGAACACGCCGGGCGCCTCGCTCTTCGCCATCGCCGACGGTTCGCTGATCGTCGAGGTCCCGCCGAAGAAGCCGAAGGATCCGGCGCAGGCGCGCCAGCCGCAGGAACCGGTGAAGGTGCCGATCCCGCAGGGCTCGATCGTCGGCGAGGTCGGCCTGATCTCCGGCCGCAAGCGCAACGCCACGGTCCGCACCGCCACCGGCGCGATCGTGATCGAGATGTCGCGCAACGCGGCATTGAAGCTGATCGCGACCAATTCGGCCGCCAAGCGCGAGATCACCCGCGTCGTCACCGAGCGGATGCTGCGCTCGATCGTCGGCGACGCCAGCGACGAGGATCTGAAGGCTCTGCTGGAGACCGCCGAGGTCCAGGACGTCCGCGCCGGCCAGGCGCTGATTACCGAGGGCGAGGAAGGCTATGATGTCTTCATCATCCGCCAGGGATCGATGACCGTCGAGAAGCTGATCGGCGGCAAGCCCATCTTCCTGCGCTACCTGCCTGCCGGCTCCTATGTCGGCGAAATGGCCCTGATCGACGGCGGCCGCCGCACCGCGACGGTGCGGGCCGCGATCAAGTCCGAGGTGATCAAGCTGAACGGCGACGCCTTCCGCGCACTGCTGGCGAACAAGCCTGCTTTGCTCGAGACGATGACCGAGCTGATGGAGGAGCGCAAGAAGGTCACCGATCATATGGAGGCGCAGAAGGATGGCTATGGCGGCGCCATCGAGATGTACACCGATATGACGGACTTCCTGGTCAGCGAGGGCATCGGCGAGGCGACCGACGTGCTGCTGATCGACGAGAAACTCTGCATCGGCTGCGACAATTGCGAGAAGGCCTGCGCCGACAGCCATGAGGGCCTTTCCCGGCTCGACCGCGAGGCCGGCCGCACCTTCGCGCACCTCCACGTGCCGACGAGCTGCCGGCATTGCGAGCATCCGCACTGCATGATCGATTGCCCCCCCAACGCGATCAATCGCGGCCCGGACGGCGAGGTCTATATCAACGACACCTGCATCGGCTGCGGCAATTGCCAGCGCAACTGCCCCTATGGCGTGATCCGGATGGCCAAGCCGCCGCCGAAGAAGCCGGGGCTGCTGTCATGGCTGTTCTTCGGCAGGGGGCCGGGGCCGGGCGAGCCGGACCATGAATGGACCGACAAGAGGGTCAGTTCGGACACCCCAAAAAAAGCGATCAAATGCGACATGTGTTCTGGTATCGAAGGCGGGCCGGCCTGCGTTCGCGCATGTCCGACGGGTGCTGCTATACGCGTATCGCCGGAAGAGTTCCTCACCGTATCGAGGATGGAAGAGGGGGGCTGATCGAGGGTGGCTAGCAGGGGGACAACCAACACCGGATTCGGCGACGGAACGGCGCATGAGAGCTTTCTGCGCTATCGCCGCTATCGCTGGTTCAAGATCGCGACCTTCCTCTCCCTGTTCCTCATCCTGGTCTACATGATCGTCGACGTGTCGCCGCGGCACAATGGCGGCTCCTGGCTCGGCTATACGCTCGGGACGATCGGCGCCGGGCTGATCGTCTGGCTGTCGCTGCTCGGCATTCGCAAGCGGGCGATGACGCGCGGCCGCTGGTCGCTCAAGGCCTGGACCTCGGCCCATGTCTATCTGGGCATAGCCCTGATCGGCGTCGAACACAGGGAGCGTTTGCTCGAGGTCCTGGACGTCGCGGTCCGCTCGGAAATGACCGGCCCGCAGATGATCGAGGCGGTGAGCAGCCTCGACAAGCAGATCCAGCAGGCCGCCCAGCCGCTCTCCGACGAGGACAGCGCGATCGTGGTCGGTTCGCTGGGCGACGATCCGTTCGGCGGCGGCGTCTGGCGCCGCCTCTCCGGCTCCTATCCGAGATGCGGCAACCTGGCCGCGCTGGAGATCATGCGCGAACGTCTGAAGGACACATCGGGCAAGGAGCATCAGGCGCTGGAGCAGGTCGTCGCCCTGCTCGAAAGGAAGGCGGCGTCGCTGCAGCGGCTGCGCGGCTACATCCGCCGGCGGGCCTTGCTGGAAGTATGGCTGTTCGTGCACATTCCGATGACGTTCGTGCTGCTCGCCGCGCTGACCGCTCACATCGTCAGCGTCTTCTTCTACTGGGGCTAGGGGGAAGTAGAGAATGGCGTTCCTGCTTCGAAGCATCTCCCGCAGCGCCGAGGGACGCGAGATCGTCCGGACGTCAAGGGTCAATGACGACCTCCTGAAGATCGGCCGCGACCCCGATTGCGACATCCGGCTCAACGATCTCGCGGTCGCGCTGCACCATGCGACGCTGGAGCAGGTTTCGGGCTCGAGGATCGGCGTCTCCGCCGAGGCGGGACTTACCGTCGAGATCGACGGCAGCGTCACCCAGTTCGGGCAGATCGACCTGACCGTCGGCGGCGCCGTCAAGGTCGGCCCCTTCCTGCTCCGCATCCTGCCGCCCGAGCTCGGCAGCGAGGACGTCCCGATCGACATCCAGCGCGCCGACTCGGGCGAGGAGGACGACCGCTTCGATACCCGCCGCTTCGCGCTGCAGAGCGTGATGCCAGGGAAGCGCACCATGTCCTGGGTGCTGACCCTCCTGGTGCTCGCCATCTTCCTCGTCTGGCCGATCGTCTCCTTCTACCAGAATCGCGGCGATGCCGACCGCATGGCGATGGGTTTCCATCCCGACGTGATGTGGAGCAGCGGCGATCTCTCCAGCGCCCATGCGGCGCTGACCTCGAACTGCCAGGCCTGTCACGTCCGCCCGTTCGAGCCGGTGCAGGACAATGCCTGCAAGGCCTGCCACGTCAGCGTCCACGACCATGCCCCGCTGAACCTGATGCGGCAGGCGACGCCTGAGCTGGGCGGCTTCCGCCGGCTCCAGCAATCGATCGGCACCGCCTTCGGTCAGACGCCGGGGCGCTGCGTCGAATGCCATACCGAGCATGAAGGCCCGCAGCGCATGGTGCCGACGCCGCAGCAATTCTGCGCGGACTGCCACACCGACCTCAGGGCGCGCGTCACCCGGACACGGCTCGGCAACGCCTCGGACTTCGAGCGGCAGCATCCCGAATTCCAGCCTCTGGTGCTGACTCGCTGGGACGGCGGCCAGCCTCTCTATCAGCGGGTCGCGCTCAATGCGCGGCCGCTGGAGATGAGCAACCTCAAATTCCCTCACGCGCTGCATCTCAGCGCGACCAACGGCGTCGCCCAGGCGGCGCGCGCCAACGGCATCGGCCGCCAGCTCGAATGTTCCAGCTGCCACACGCCGACGCCGGACGGCACCCGCTTCCAGGCGCCCGACATGCAGCGCAATTGCGGGACCTGCCACAGCCTCAGCTTCGACCGGATCGGCGGCACCCTGCGCACGCTCCGCCATGGCTCGCCCGAGCAGGTGATCGCCGACATTCGCGGTCTCTACCGCGCCGGCGGCCCGGTCTTCCCGCCCGAGCTGAGCCCTGGCGGCCGGATGCGGCCCGGCGACGTGAACCTGCTCCGCGCCGCAGTGCAGTTCGCCCGCGCCCAGGCCGGCACCGCGCAGCGCGGCGAGCGGGCGATCCAGGCGATCTTCACCGGCGACAACGGCACCTGCTCCGAATGCCACGTCGTGGTCCCGCCCGCGCCGGGCACGCTCAACTACCGGATCGCGCCGGTCCAGTTCACCAGCCGCTACATCTTCCACGGCTGGTTCGATCACCGCGCGCATCTGATCGTGCAGCGCCCGGGCGGGCGCCGGCTCGACGGCTCGGCGGGCTGCCTGAGCTGCCACAATGCCAATGCGTCGAACAGCTCGAGCGACGTGCTGCTGCCGAACCTGGCGAGCTGCCGTGCCTGTCACGGCGGCGAGCGGACCCGGCTGCCCGTGCCGTCGACCTGCGCGATGTGCCACGATTATCATATCCCGTCGGGGGCGACGGCCGATGCGCGCCAGCAGGGCGTGCCGACACAGGGGCTCCGCGACCGCGTGCGTGGACGACCATGGCAACCAACCGTGGCCAATCCGGCACCGGGGGCACGAAGGCCGTAGCCATGCTCGTCGCCCAGATCACCGATATCCACCTGGGTTTCGATCCGGGCAATCCCGACGAATATAATCGTCAGCGGCTCGACCAGACGCTGCGCGTGCTGGCGGCGATGACGCCGCGGCCGGACCTGCTGCTGGTCACCGGCGACATTGCCGACAATGGCGACGACCGGGACTCCTACGATCGCTTCCGGGAGGCGATCCGGGATCTGCCTTTCCCGGTCTGCCCCGCCATGGGCAATCACGACAATCGCGCCATCTTCCGTGAGGTCTTCCCCGATACGCCGGACGCGGACGGCTATGTCCAATATGTGCTGGACGAACTGCCGGTGCGGATCCTCGTTCTCGATACGCTGGAGATCGGCCGGCACGGCGGCGGCTTCGACTCGGTCCGCGCCCGCTGGCTGGAGGCGCGGCTGGCCGAGGCGCCGGAGCGGCCGACCCTGATCGCGCTCCACCACCCGCCGATCGCCACCGGGCTCAGCTGGATGACCGAGAATCCTGAGTGCCGCTGGGTGAAGAGGCTGCGCCCGATCGTTGAGGCCAATCCACAGATCGTGGCGATGGTCTCGGGCCATCTCCATCGCCCGATCGTCACCCGCTGGGCCGGCACCGCGCTCGCCGTCTGCCCGTCGACCGCGCCGCAGGTCGCGCTCGACATGGAGAAGATGGACGCGGATCATCCCGACAACCGCCCGATGATCGTCGCCGACCGCCCCTATTTCGCGCTCCATTACTGGAACGGCGAGGGCCTGATCACCCATTTCGAGACCGTCGAGGAGCACGAGGTTCTCGCCCGCTTCAGCCCCAAGCGCCAGGGCCTGATCCGCATGCTCAACAAGGAACGCGCGGCGGGCTAGCGGGCCTTCGATGGCGAAGAAACGGCTGACCCCGATCGCCAGACGGCTGCGGGCCGAGATGACCGATGCGGAACGGCTGCTTTGGTCGCGGCTTCGGGGGGAGCAGCTGGGCGTGAGGTTCACCAAACAGTTCTCGATCGGAAATGCAGTCGCGGACTTCGCCTGCCGTAGCGCGAAACTGATCGTGGAGGTGGATGGCGGACAGCATGATCACCTCGCCAAGGCTGATGCCGACCGAACGAAGATGCTTGAGGACTATGGCTATTCGGTGATCCGCTACTGGAATAGCGACGTCATGGAGAATTTGGACGGCGTCCTGGAGGATATTCTCCGTAATCTGGAGATTGCCCGGAACCGCTAGAATCCCTTCCCCTGGAGGGGGAGGGTAGGGTGGGGGTGTCGGGCGTTGGAGATTATTCTCGCAGTGTCGAGCCCCCTCACCCTAACCCTCTCCCCGCCGGGGAGAGGGACTGTTGGGCTCCAGTCTTCCTCGTCTTCCTACCGGGCCGCGACGTTCGCCTGTGGGCCGACCCAGTCGGCCATCGAGCCGGTGTCGGTGACCGTATAGGGGATGCCGCGGCTGTTCAGGTAGAGACGCTCCATCTCGCTGCGGTTGAAGGGGCGGGAGCCGAGGCGGCCGAAGACGGCGATCTGGCCGCCGGTCTCGTCCACCGCGCGGTCGCGGTCGAGGCCCTTGGCGACCGAGAAGGCGCGGCTCGGCGTGCGCGCCCAGGCGATCAGCTCCGGCACCGGCCGCGGCGAAAAGCCATAGAAATTGGGATTCGATTCCGGGCTGAACAATTGCAGCACCTTCATCCCGTTCCGGCCATCGGCGACATAGGCGAAGAGTGAGGCATTGGTGGAGGCGACGGTGACGTCCTGGGTGTCCGGAGTCTGGCCGAGCCAGAAGGCGGGATTCGGCATCCGCCAGAACACTTCCGGATGCTCGGGCCGGGTGACGTTGACGATCACCAGCCCCTCGGCGCCGGCGGCGACATAGGCATAGGTGCGGGCGAGGTAGACCCGGTGTGCGTCCGCGAAGGGCAGGCTCGCCGAGGGCACCGCGACCGGCCGGTCCATATGGGTGACGTCGAACAGCTTCAGCCCCTCGGCGTCGGTCACCCAGAGATAGCGGAACTGAAGCGCGCTCGCCCGCGCGTCGTTGAGGGGGATCGTCGCCGCCACCCGGGGTGCGAGCGGGTTGTCGAGGTCGAGCACGACCAGCCCGGCATTGGCGGCGATATAGGCATAATGACCGGCGAGGGTGATGTGCCGGGCGCCGGTCAGCACCCCGTTCTCGTTCCAGGCGGTGGCGCCGTTCGCGAAGGTGGCGCGGCGCAGATGGTTATTCCTCGGCTCCCCGTCCGCCAGCGTATCGACGTTGACGAGAACCAGGCCCTCCTCGGCGTCGGTGATCACCGCATAATTGTAGATCGGGTGGAAGCGCTGCTCCTGATTCTCCTCGAGCAGGGAGATGGTGGACCCGTCCGCCTGCACGCGCGGCGTGTTGGCCATGGCGTCATTGCGGTCCGGGCGGATCGGCTGGTTGGTCGGCAGCGCCATACAGGTCGCGTTGCGCGTCGCGACATGGGTGTCCTGGCCGATCGGCGAGACCGGGGCGGTGACGATCCGCTCCGAGAAGCCCTTATTGGCGATCGACGCGATGTCGTAGACCCGGAAGCCGCCGGAGCCCTGCGCGACGAACATATATTCCCCACGATTCTGCAGGCAGCCGACCCGGTCCGGCGTGCCCTGGACGATATTGTAGAATTGCTCGCGCGGCCTCGTCTCGCCGGAAAGGTGGCGGTCGAAGGTCTCGCCGCGCGTCCAGTTGATCAGCTCGCGATGGTTCCGGTCGACATGCTGACGGTAATAATCCGGATAGGCGAAGCGCTGCAGATAGGAGCCGATCACCGCCTGCGGCTCGTCCCATTCGGTCACGCGCACCGCCTCGAAGCCGCCCTCGAGGCCGAGCCAGGAGTGGAGGCCGACGAAGTTCACGAAATTCGTCCCCTGCAGCAGCAATTGCGCCATGATCGCATTGTTGTCGTTGTTCTGGCTGACATGGCAGTCGGTGCACTGCTTCGTCTCGGTCGTGCGCACCGTGTGCGGGAAATGCGGCGCGAAGGCCTGGCTGGAGAAGCCCGAGGCCGAGACGGGCGGCTGCTGGATGTAGATCCGTTCCCGGTTGATGTTGGTCGAGGAGAGGACCAGCGCCGAGGTCGAGCGGATCGGCGCGATCTCATTGCCCTTGCTGGTCTGGTGGCGGCCGAGCTGGAACATGTCCTCGCGCGCCACCTGCGGGTTGTAGGTCGCGAAGTTGCGCGTCTCCTCGCCCTCGTAATGATGGCCGGTGGTGCGGTAATTGGCCTCGATCGGCAGGTGGCAGCCGCCGCAGCTCGTCGTCCATGACAGGTGGCAGGTGAAGCAGGCCATCTCGTTCGTGGGATGGGCGAGCTCGCTTTCCGGCACCCCTGGCCCGAAGCTGTAGCGGCCGGTCTCCGCACCGCTGCGCGAGAGCAGTTTGGCGCGGGCGGCGCGCATGTTGAAGCAGGGACCGGGCTGGCGCTGCCCCGGCTCGCCGCAGGGCGGCAGGGTCCCGTCCACGGCGTCGTTCACCTGCTGGACCGCCCAGGAGAGGCTGGGATCGACGATCGAGCGCTGGACGAGCACCCGCCGGGTCGCGGTCGCGCATCTGAGGTTGGGCACCTCTTCCCGCGCGAGCTCGCAATCCATCCATTCGAAGCGGCGGCGGCCGTCCTCGTTGCGGATCAGCTCCAGGTTGGTGCCGTGGGTGGGCGCGGCCGGTCCCGAGGTGCGCAGGTTGGCGAGCGCCCGGGCGGTGCCGTGGCAGTCGCGGCAGCCGATCTCGATCGCGTTCGCCACCTCGCCGTAGATGAAGCCGTTGCCGTGCGCGTCCTGGCTGAAATGGCAGTCGGCGCATTGCAGGCCGAGCTCGGCATGGATGTCCATCATATGGACGGCGCGGCCCGGATTGGTACCGGCGGGAACGAATTCGCCCTCGCCCTGGCGGCGGAAGGTTTCGGGATCGCCGGGCGGCACGATCCGGCCCTGCGCGTCGAGCAGATTGCCCTCGCGGTCGCGGCGGAAGATGCCGCGGAAGTTCCAGCCATGGCCGTGATAGTCGGCGAACTGGGTGGTGCGGGCGAGCGGGTTCACCCGGTCATAGACCTCGCGCAGGAATTCGGGATCGGCCCAGAGCCCGCGCGCGGAGGCGCCTTCCGGATTGCGGTTGTAGGTGGCGACGACCTGCTCGGCGGTCGGATAATGCTGGCGGCGGAGCAATTGCTCCTCCTGCGCGCTGCGCGCCGGCAGGCGGTTTTCCGGGCCCGGCCACATCAGATCGGCGTCGGACTCATAGTCCCACATCGTGTAGCCGAGATAGGTGTTCAGAAAGATGTTGGGCTGGTGCATGTGGCAGGTCATGCACTGGGAGGTCGGGATCGCCCGGCTGAAGACGTGCCGGATCGGATGGCCGCGCTCGCCGACCGAGGCGTGATTGGCGTCGACCGGCGCCTCGTGGATCGCACCCTCGCCATGCGCTTCCGCTTCGACAGCGCCGACCCGATGCTCGCCCTGGCGAAGCGCGGCGATGGTCGGATCGACCGTCGCCGTCTGCCCGTCGCGGCCGAACTGGGCATAGGTCATCGAGTGGCGCGGCTCGCGGTCATTGGCATAGACGACGTGGCAGCCGGCGCAGCCGGAGTGGCGATAATCGCCCTGCTGGTCGTTCGTCCCCATGAACCACATGTAGGGGTCGTTGAGCCGGGTCTTGTGGATGTTGAGCACCGGGATGGCGACGCGGATGCCGGTGCCCGGACCGCGGTTGGACTGGCGCAGGTCCGGCCGCCCCGGCTCCTCGAGCCGCTGGACGATGCCGCCGATATTGGGGAGACCGATCTCCGGGAACTGGGTGCCGATATTGCGGCCGCCGCGCTCGAACACGCGGAAGACGTCGCCTGGCGGGATCACGTGCCAGGTCGGCAGCGGATAGAGGGCGGCGAGCACGCCGCGCGCGCGCTGCTGCGGGGTCATGCCGCCTTCGCCCAGCGGCGAGGTGATCAGGGCGGCCTCGCCGTTGCGCGTATAGGCCTCGCCGATGATGTAATTCTTGAAGGGCAGGATGCCGTTATTATAGGCCGCGCCGCCGATCAGCATCGCGCCGGAGGCCATGAGCGAGCGCTCCGCCGCCTCGATGATCTCGATATGGCAGGAGCCGCAGGAATCGCGGACCACGCGATAGTCGCTGGGGTTGGTGAAGCGGATGAACTCCGGGGCCTCTCGGTTCAGCAGGGTGTAGGTGCGTTCGGGATTGGCGCTGGACGGGAAATGCCACGAGGCCGGATAGCGGGGCAGGACATGGGCGCGGCTCTGCGCGGCGAAATAGGCCGGCGTGTTCTGCTCGACGCCCGCGGGCCGGGTGATGCGCGGATTGCCGCCATGGCAGTCGACGCAGCCCAGCACCACCGCCGGCGAGCGGTGCATGGTGTGGGCGTCGCTGTCGGTGTGGCAGGACTGGCAGCCCTGGCTCTTCGCCTCGGCGTCCGCCCATTCCTGGGTGCGCGGCGCGGGCGCGGCGCGGACCAGGCTGTAGTCGCGAACCACCGCCTTCTCGCCCTCGGAGGCCCCGACCCTGGACGCGCCGAACAGGGTCGCGGCGATGAGCGCCGCCACCACGATCGCCAGTCGTCCATATCTGGCCAGCCCCATCATCTCCTCAATAGCTCAGGATCGCGTTGAACAGGACGGAGTAATATTGCCTGTCGCGGTCGTTGTTCAGGAACAGGTCGCGAAAGCCGGTGCCGGCCTGCAGGATCGCGCCGGACAGGCGGAAGACCAGATTCTGGGTCGCCCGCGGCCGGTAGATCGCCGACGCGCCGATGTCCCAGCCGATGTCGCGGCGGATCGTGCCCTGGATGCGCAGCGCCTGCAGCACATCGGTCCGGTGGAACCAGAGATGGTTGACGTTGGCCGAGACGCGAAGCCCAGAGGTGATGTCGAAATCCGCGCCGACGCCGAGCAGCATCGTCCCCGGATTGACGAAGTTGGACTGGCCCTGCTCCTTGGACGAGCGCAGATTGTTGAGGATGCCGTTGCGCTGGTCGAGCGCGACCGCGCGGCCGCCGCCGGCGAAGGGGATGGTCTGGCGGATCCAGTAGCTGGTGTCGGCGCCGGCGAAGATCGGATTCTCGAAAATGTTGTCGAAGCCGCGCTCGGTATTGTCATAGGGATTGCCGTCGCCGCTCGCGAACAGGCCGGAGCCGCGGATCCGGATCCAGTTGAGGTCGATGCTCGGCTCGGCGGCGAAGAAGAAGCCGCGCAGTTTCGCCGGCCGCTGGGTGAAGACGTTGTTCCGGTCCTGGCCGAGCAGGAAGTAGAAGCTGCTCGTCCAGTTGAAGCGGCCGACATGGCCGTCGGTCGAATAGCCGAGATAGACGGCGTCGTAGCTGCGCGCGCGGAGGTCGCCGATCAGGGCCGGACGGACCGGAAAGCCGTTATCGTCCACCTCCAGTTCGCCCCGTTCGCGGTTGAGATTCCAGGTGACGCTCGCCTGGCTGGTCAGGCCGACGAAGGGGAAATCCTGGCGGAAGACGTTGGCGTGCAGGATCCAGTCGTCGCGCGGGCTCTGGAAGAGGTTGTTGAGGCCCGAATTGGTGTCCTTCTCGAGCCGCCAGATCGCCGCGAGATTATACTGGAAGCGGTTGTTGTCGCGATTGCCGAACAGGCGAACGCCGAGCTGCTGGTCCTGGAACAGGAAGCCGCGGAAATCGAAGTTGAACGGCTGGATGCCGACGCGCACGGAATCGAAGTCGAACCGGCTCGAGACGTTGCGGATGTGATAGTCGATAAAGGCTTCCTGGACACCGAGCGCATAGTCGAAGCGGTCGGTCCCCTCGGACGGCTGCACGAACAGGATGCGCCGCTCGCCGACGTCGACATAATTGACGTTGAGCGCCAGCGTCAGGCGATATTCGATGTCCGGCGGCCGGAAGGCGGTGTTGCCCTTGATCAAGGCGACGCTGGCGATGAAGGTCTGCGCCAGCACCAGGCTGCGATTGTCGCCGAACACGTCGTTGCTGCCCGGCCGGTCGGTGGTCTGCACGCCGACCGGGATCGGGAAGCTGCGCGGCTCGATCACGGTGTCGGAGATCAGATTGCCGACGAAGAACCAGTCCGGGCTCTGCAGGCCGAGAAAGCGCGGCGTGGCGCAGCGGGCGATCCCCGCCTCGCGCCGCCGCGCCTGCTCCTCGTCCGTCGGCAGGCAGAGCGGCCGGTCGCCCTTGAGGACGTTCTGGTTGTAGGGGTCGTACCAGCGCTGGCGCACCAGGCCGAGCGTGTCGATCAGCCGCCAGCGGTCGGGGATCGCAACATGCTCTTCGGGAAAGGCCTCGGGGGGCGGCTGGCGGATCGCGCCCGGATTATACTGGTCGACCGGCTCGGGCAGGTCGTGGCGAATGTCGGGGCGGCGGCGTCCCTCGAGCTGGTTCTCCTCGCTGGGCGGGGTGGGCTGCGCGCGCGGCTCCTCCGCCGGCAGCGGCTGGTTGGTGACCGGCTGACCGCCAAAAGCGGGCGCCTCGGTCGGCGGCGGATCCTGCACGGAGGCGAGATCGAAATAGACCGGCGCGGCCGGCGCGCCCGCCGACGCCATCAGCGACAGGAGGGCGGCCGCGACCGTCATTTTCCCTGGCAGACATTCTGCTCGTTCGTCCCGATGAACGGATTGAACGGGCAATTGACCCAGCGCAGGCGCACGCCGCCGTTCGAGGCGCCGGCGACCGGGACGACGATCTGGTCGGCGCGGATGGCGCTCGGGGCGTTGTTGATGGTGCCGACGCGCACGCTCGCATTATGCGCGCCCAGGAAGCTGATCATGTCGTCCTGGTCGATGCCGTCGCCCGAGACGCCGATGCCGCCGACCAGGGTATTGCCGCGATAGACGGGCACCGAGCCCGGGAAGATCTGGATGCCGTTGGCGAGCCGGGCGGGCGTCGGGTTGCCGGTGCATTGCGCCGGCGTGTCGGCATTCATGCCGAGGATGAAGCCGATATGCGTGAGGACGTTGTCGAGGATCAGCGCCGATTGCAGCCCGGTCGAGAAGGGGTTGAACTCAGCGATCGGGCGCGAGAAGGCGCCCGGCGGACGGCCGAGCTCACCATCCGGGAAATAGGGTCGGGAGATGTTGCCGTTGGCCCGGTCGGAGAAGGCGAACTGACCGGTCAGCGCCGTGGGATCGTTGAAGAAGGTCCGCGCCAGCCCGACATAATTGCGCACATCCGCGGTGGTGTTGCCGCTGAGTTCCGTCCCGGCCGTCGCCGAGGAGAAGAAGGCGGCGGTGCGCGCCTTCTGCAGCGAGACGTCGGTGCCGAAGATCGGTGCGTCCGGCCCGCGCACGATGCCGAGAATGTTGCCGCTCGTGTCGACGATCGAGATCGTCACCTGCGCCCGGCTGTCGAGCGGCTGGCGGATCTGGGCCCGCGCCGCGGCCATGATCTTGAACGCCTCCTCGAGCAGGGCGCGGACCTCGGCCGCACTGAGCGCGGTACCGGCCGGCGTGGTTCCGGCGATCGCCGGATAGCGGTTCGCGCCGGCGCCGTTTGTGAGGATGTAAGCGTCGGGATTGTTGAACTCGACGGCGCTGGCGAGGCGGATGCCCGAGGCCTCGCTGCCGTAGGGTGTGCCCGCCGTGATCGCGGCTGCCGTATAGCCGTTGACCGCAATCAGGGTGCCGACCCCCGGGATCAGGCCCGGAAAGGCCGGCGTCGCCCCGCCGCGCAGGTCGGCGATGGTCGCGTCGGAATAGCGCAGGGTGGTGCCGTCGACGCTGATCCGGTTCGCCTGGATTTCGGCCGCGGCGGCGAAATTCTGGGTTGCGGCGAGAGCGATCGCTTCTTCGTCGTCATGGTCGACATCGGTGATTTCGGGATCGAAGCCGTAGACGCCGTCCGCCATCACCCCGACGCCGCCGACGACGACCCCGTTCTTGTAGAGCGGGAAGCCGCCCGGATCGGCGGAGAGGCCGAGCGGCGAGCGCTTTGGGCCGATCAGGGCCTGGGCGCCGGGCGCGCCAAAGCGCGAGGACAGGTCGGAGCAGGGCAGCTGGCTGAACTGCACGCCGAACAGAGGTCCGCTCTCCAGGCCCTGCGCGGCGACCGAGGGCGGGAAATGCTGCTGCACGATCTGGCTGGCGGTGCGCGACGAGAAGGCGTTGCCCGCCGAGGAGAGATAGGCGCCGGTGATCGCCTTGGCGATTGCCCCCGCGACCGCGCCGCCGGGAACATTGCGGCCCTGCAGATCGTGATTGATCCCGCTCGGCGAGGCGGGGACCGAGAGGTTGGTGTTCGCCCCGTTCATCTGGAAGGCGGCGAGGACGTTGCCGACCCGGTCGACGACGACGATGGTGGCGGGGCGCGCCCGCGCCTGCGCCTCGGCCACGGCCTGGGCGATGATCTGCTGCACGTCCGTCGTGGTCAACGCGACCTGCGCCGGATCGGCGAACAGCCGCGTCGCCGCTGGCGGCACCGGTCCCGGGACGGGGCCGGCATTGCTCCCTCCGCCGCCGCCGCACGAGGCGAGCAGCAGCGAGGCGATGGCGATCGTGGAGGCTGTGTTACGCATCATACCAAGGTCATCTCAACCGTCTGATGGCAGCCGCGGCGCGGCCGAGGCTCGCCCGGAATCCTCCAGGATCATAGGCGTTGGGATCGTGCACGGCGCGATAGGCGCCGTTGATGTCGACGCGGATCGCATTGGCGGTGGCGAGCGGCACATGGCCGCCGCTGACCAGCGCCGAGAGCAGGGTGTCGGTCGCCATCACCGCCTGCACCGAACCCGCATAATCGGTGAAACGGCCGCTTATCGCCTGGCTGGTGATCGTGTCGATGATCGCGAAGGTCGCGTTGCGGCCCATATCGGCACCGGCGAAGGCATTGGCGAGCTGGCGGAGCGTCGCGCGCAGGCGCCCGGCCGCGGCGATCGCCGCCTGCCGGCCCTGGCCCATCGCCTGGTGGAAGGCGCGGCTGTCGCGGTCGAACTGGGCGGCGAGCCCCGGCGCCACCACCCGCGCAGCGGCCGAGAGCATGATCATGTTCTCGTCATTGTAGGGCGGCATGCCCGAGGGGATGGGGCGGGCCGGATTGGCGACCGCGCCCGGGCGGAAGCGGGGATCGTCCGAAATCTGCCGGTGGCAGGAGTGGCAGTCGAAGAAATAGAATTCGGGGAAGATGCCCTCGGTGCCGCGCTGCGAGACGAACAGGGAAAGCGAGCGCTCCAGCGCCATCGCCTGGCCGGTCGCCCAGACCTGGGTGCCGCTGGCGAGGTTCTTGCCGCGCTGCCGGTAGTCGTCGTCGATCGTGTAATGTTGCTGCAGCGTGGTGAAGAGGTCGAGTTCGAAGCTGATCCGCGGGTGGCCGGCGGCCATGATCCGGTGGGTGACGAACTGGTTCTCGGTCGATGAGCCGTAATGGCAGTTCAGGCAGCGCTCGGCCCGCGCCCGGGCGTCGTCGAGCGGGACGAGGCCGTTGCGGACATTGGCGCTATGGGTGCCGCCGACCGCATAATGGCTGGTCAGCCAGCCCGAGGCCGGGCCGTGGCAGCTTTCGCAGCCGACGCCGTCGGTGGTCTGGAAGCGGACTCCGCGCGGGCCGGCCGGGGTGGCATGGCAGCCGAGGCACATCGGCGCGCCGGTCGCCTCGCCGATGCCGAGCCGCTCGGCGATGGCGCGGGAGCGGGGTTCGCGGAGCACCGCATAGGCGCGGCTGTGCGCGCCGGCGGCGGTGGCCGGATCCTGCCAGAGCATGATCTCGTCCTGGCGGACGTGCGGGCCGTCGCCCTGGCTGCGGCCGTGGCAGGTGGTGCCGCCGCAGGTGGCGACGCCGACATAATTGCCGGGAGCGATGGTGACGCCGGGCTGGAGGGCCTGCGCGTCGAGCGGTTTCAGGAGCAGGAGGATGGCCGCGAGGGCGATGGCGCCAAGGGCCCCGAGACCGATCGCCAGTGTGCGGCTGCCCCCCAATTTGTCCTCCATGCCGCCCTGTTTCCGGCCAAAGAAGTCGCCTCGGACTATGGGGCAGCGGCCCAGTGCATGCAAGCCGCAAAGACGCCCCGCAAGGCATTGGTGACAGCCGAAACAAAGCCCGGTAGAGCTTGGTTTTGGACGGGTTCGGGGGCGTCCCGCCGGGCCCCGCGTCGCCGTCCAGAGTCCCGTCCAGCGATCGGAGCAAGCGCGCATGACCAAGGCATCCGACCTGTTCATCCAGTGCCTCGAGGAGGAAGGCGTCGAATATATTTTCGGCGTTCCCGGGGAGGAGAATCTGGACTTCCTCGACAGCCTCTCGCGCTCGACCAGGATCAGGCTGATCCTGACCCGCCACGAGCAGGGCGCGGGCTTCATGGCCGCCACCTACGGCCGCCATACCGGCAAGACCGGGGTGTGCGTCGCCACCCTCGGGCCGGGCGCGACCAATTTCGTCACCGCCGCTGCCTACGCGCAGCTCGGCGGCGCCAGCGCAGACAATATTCCGAGCCGGGTCCGCGAGGCCTTCCGCCTCGCCGAGGAGGAAAAGCCGGGCGCCACCCACCTCGAATTCCCCGAGGACATCGCCGAGGAGAAGACGGATTCGGTGCCGCTGAAGCGCAGCCTTGTGCGCCGCCCCACCGCCGACGAGAAATCCGTGCGCGCCGCCGTCGAACGGCTCGAGTCCGCCCGCTCGCCGATCCTCGTCATCGGCGCCGGCGCAAACCGCAAGATGACCAGCCGGACGCTGCTCCACTTCATCGAGAAGACCGGCATCCCGTTCATCACCACCCAGCTCGGCAAGGGCGTGATCGACGAGGCCCACCCCAAATTCCTCGGCTGCGCCGCGCTCTCGGCCGGCGATTTCTGCCACAAGGCGATCGAGGCCGCCGACGTCATCGTCAACATCGGCCACGACGTGATCGAGAAGCCGCCTTTCTTCATGCAGCAGGGCGGCACCCAGGTGATCCACGTCTCGACCAACACCGCCTCGGTCGATCCGGTCTATTTCCCGCAGATCGAGGTGATCGGCGACATCGCCAACGCGATCTGGCAGATCAGGGAGGACATCGTCCCCTCGGCGACCTGGAATTTCGAGCGGATGATGAAGGCGCGGGCCGCCGAGGTCGAGCATACCGCCTCGATGTGCGGCGACGAGCGCTTCCCGATCTTCCCGCCCTGCCTGGTCGAGCGGGTACGCGAGGCGATGCCGGCCGACGGCATCATCTGCCTCGACAACGGCGTCTACAAGATCTGGTTCGCGCGCAACTATGCGGCGCGCGAGCCGAATACGGTGCTGCTCGACAATGCGCTGGCGACGATGGGTGCCGGCCTGCCCAGCGCCATGGCCTCGAAGATGGTCCATCCCGACCGCAAGGTGATGGCGATCTGCGGCGACGGCGGCTTCATGATGAACAGCCAGGAGATGGAGACCGCGGTCCGCCTGAAGCTCGACCTCACCGTCCTGATCCTGCGCGACGACGCCTATGGCATGATCCGCTGGAAGCAGGCCAATATGGGCTTCAGGGATTTCGGCCTGACCTATGGCAATCCGGACTTCGTCAAATATGCGGAAAGCTATGGCGCCCATGGCCACCGCGTCGACAGCGCCGCGAGTTTGCCCGAAATCCTGAAGCAGTGCCTCGACACGCCGGGCGTCCACGTGATCGACTGCCCGGTCGACTATTCCGAGAACGACCAGATCCTCAACAAGGACATCCGGGCGCTGAGCGCGAAATTGTGAGGTGAGCCGGGAAGGAGACAGCCGTCATTCCAGCGAAGGCTGGAATCTCCCTTCCTGTCCGGCGGCGGTCACAGGCAATGAGATCCCGGCTTTCGCCGGGATGACGGGCTGAGGCCCGAGGCGAGGCGCAGATGGTGAAGCTGAAGGACGTCTATCCGCTCTATCTCAACAACGAGGCGAAGCAGCCGAACGCCGACCTCGAGGTGACCGACAAATATACGGGCGAGATCGCCTTCCGGGTCGCGCAGGCGGATGCGGCGACGATCGATGCCGGTATCCAGGGCGCGGTCGAGGCGGCGGAGCCGATGGCCCGGCTGCCCGCTTTTCAGCGCCAGGCGGTGCTCCAGCATTGCGTCGATCGCTTCCGGGAACGGTTCGACGAGCTGGCCTATGCGCTCTGCGTCGAGGCGGGCAAGCCGATCAAGGATTCGGAAGGGGAGGCGACCCGGCTGATCGACACTTTCCGCATCGCCGCCGAGGAAAGCGTGCGGATGACCGGCGAGGTGCAGCCGCTCGACATCTCGCCGCGCGCCAGGGGTTATCAGGGGATCTGGAAGCGCGTGCCGATCGGGCCCTGCTCGTTCGTCTCGCCGTTCAACTTCCCGCTCAACCTCGCCGCCCACAAGATCGCGCCCGCGCTCGCGGTCGGCTGCCCGTTCGTGATGAAGCCGGCGAGCCGCACGCCGCTCGGGGCGATCATCATGGGCGAAGTGCTGGCCGAGACCGACCTGCCCAGGGGCGCCTTTTCGATCCTCCCGGCACACCGCGAGGGCGCGGACCTGTTCACCACCGACGAAAGGCTGAAGCTGTTGAGCTTCACCGGCTCGCCCGCCGTCGGCTGGGATCTGAAGGCCCGCGCCGGCAAGAAGAAGGTAGTGCTCGAGCTGGGCGGCAATGCCGCGGTGATCATCGACCGCGACGCCGATCTGCAGGACGCGATGGAGCGCACCATCTTCGGCGCCTTCTACCAGTCCGGCCAGTCCTGCATCGGCGTGCAGCGCATGCTCATCCACGCCGAAATCTATGACGAGTTCCGCGACATGCTGGTCGCGAAGACCAGGACGCTCGTCGCCGGCGATCCCAAGGACCGCGCCACCTTCATCGGCCCGATGATCTCCGAAGGCGAGGCGAAGCGGCTGGACGGCTGGATCCAGGAGGCGGTGGCGAAGGGCGCCACCCTGCTCTGCGGTGGCCAGCGCGAGGGTGCGATGCTCGAGGCGACCCTGCTGGAAAATGTCGACCGGAACACGAAGCTGAACATCGAGGAGGCGTTCGGCCCCGTCGCGTTCCTGATCAGGTTCAGCGACTTCAATCACGCCCTGGAGATCGTGAACGACAGCAAGTTCGGGCTTCAGGCCGGCATCTTCACCCGCGACCTCTTCCAGATGTTCGACGCCTGGGACCGGCTCGACGTGGGCGGCGTGGTGATCAACGACGTGCCCAGCTACCGCGTCGACAACATGCCCTATGGCGGCGTCAAGGACAGCGGCCTCGGCCGCGAAGGCATACGCTTCGCGATGGAGGACATGACCGAGATCCGGAACCTGGTGATCCGGCGGGTCTGATCAGCCGGAGGTCGGCCGCGGGGCCGGGGTCGGCGGGTGGTCCGGGATGATCACGTCGGGCGGCGGCTCGCCCGTGGACAGGTCGTAATATTCGACCCGGGCGCGCTGGCCCCGCTGCATGATGCGGGTGCCGGAGACCCGCTCCAGATCGGCGGTATAGGTGTAGCGCTCGAGCCGGAAGGTCGGCGTGTTGTCGCTCGCCACCGTGTAGCGGCGGCCGCGGATCGAGCGGAGCAGGGGCTCGGCCCAGTCGGTATTGCCGCGCTGGCGGATGATCTCCAGCCCGTCGACCCGGCCGTCCGGCATCACCCAGAAGCCGACGTCGATCCAGGTCCGGTCGAACGTGTCGGCGATCCGCGTGTTGACGTTGACGGTGCCGCCTTCCTCGATCGTCTCGCGGGCCTGCAGCACATAAGGCGGCGAATAGACCAGGGCGCGGCGGCCGGTGTCGCGCTGGGCGAGCTGCGCGACCAGCTGGTCGGCCTGGCGCGGATCGCCCTGGTCGCGATAGATTCGGGCGAGCAGGATCTGCGCGCCGACGCCGCGGATCCGGTTCGAGGGATCGCGCGCCATTTCGGCAAGGCGCGCACGGGCCGGGCCGTAAGGGGCGAGCAGATAGGAGATCCAGGTGCCGCGCAATTCGGCGAGGGTCGCGACGTCGGGGCGGTTGGCGGCGGCGGCGACGCGGGCGAGATCGGCCAGCTCGTCGCGCGCTTCTTCCAGCCGGCTGGCGCGGGTATAGGCCTCGGCGACTTCGAGCCGGGCGGTGAAATGGCGGTAATCCTCGGTCGGGATGCCGGTCTGCAGCGTGCGCCGGACGTCGAGGGTGGAGCGCAGGGATTCGTCGCCATGGCCGAGATGGCGGGCGACGCGGGCGCGCGAGCGGTAGAGGTCGGCGACGGGCTCGGGATAGGCGCGCGCGTGGCGGCGGTTGCGGCCGAGCGACTCCAGGATGGTGCTGTGCGCGTCCTGATAGGCGCCGGATTCGAACTGGACCTCGGCAAGCGCCAGGCTCGCGTCCACATCCTCGTTGGGCGGGCAGCCGCGGGCGATGCAGGCGCGCAGCCGGTCGCGATAGTCCTGGATCCGGCGGCCGGTGACCGTGACCTCCTGCCCGCCGGACTGGGCTGCGGGCTGGGCGCCGCCCTCCTGGGCGAGCACCGGCGCGGACGTGGCGAGAAGCGCGATCAGCAAGGCGGTACGCATGACATCCTCCAAAACTTGAGCGGCTTTAACCCGCCGCCCAAGTCATTGAAAGATGGCCCCGCCAATTCGGCAAAGCCGATCAACCACGATCGCTCAGCGGATCGAGCCTCCGTCGGGCGCAGGCCGTGGTGACGCCGCGGCCGGAGTCTCGGCCGTGGTGGTGAGATCGAGATACTCGATCCGCGCGGCGGGCGAGTGTCGTGCCAGGCGTGAGCCGGTACTCTGGAGCAGTTCCGACGTGTAGGTGTAGCGTTCGATCCTGTAGGTCGACCCCGAAGCAACCGTGTAGCGCCTGCCTTCGATCGCGCGAAGCAGCGGCAGCGACCAGCTCGGCTCCGCGCCCCGGCGAAGGATTTCGACATCCGAGACGCGGCCATTCGGGCCAACCCAGAAGCCGACGTCGATCCAGCCATTTTCCATGTCGTCTGGCGTCGCGATGTTCATCGAAATGTTCGCCGGATCCACCGGATCATAGTCGCCATCGAGGCGCGCCTGCTGGGCCAGCTGGACCCGCGGCGAGTAAAGCAGCCGGCGGCGCGCGCTCATTGCCGAGCTGCGGGCGACCTGATCGAACAACGCGTCCGAGCGGGCGATGTCGCCCTCCCGGCGATAGTGCCGGGCCAGCATGAGGCGGGCGCCGGTGGCCCGGAAGCGGTTCGCCTCTCCTTCGAGGTTGGCCCACCGTTGCAGACGCGCCAGCGCCTCGCCGTGACTCGGCACGGCCGCCAGCTGGTAAAAGGCGCCGCGGAGCTCGGCCATCGCCACGACATCTTCGCGTCCTGCCGCGCGGGCGATCCCGATCAGCTCGTCGAGCGCGCGCTGCGCGCCCGTGAGATTGCCGGACTGAAGCTGCATATCGGCGATCTCGAAGCGGGCCGTGAAGTGACGATAATCCTCGGTCGGCAAGCCGGCTTGGAGAGCGTTCAGGATGTCGAAGGAGGCGAGGCGGGCCTCGCGGTCGAGGCCGAGATGGCGGGCCAGCCGCACCTGGACTCGATACAGATCCGACACCGGCTCTGGGAAGCTCCGGGCCTGTGCGCCGTTGCGGCGGATAGCGGCGCGAACGATCGAGCGGGCGTCGCGATACTCGCCGTTGAGGAACAGGCTCTCCGCATAGGCCAGCGTGGCGTCGACATCCTCATTCACCGGGCAATGCCTGGCGAGGCAGGCGGCGAGCCGCGCGCGATATTGCTGCAAATTATGGCCGACCACGATGACGGTCTGGCCGTCCGACGCGGCACGCTGCGCCAAGGCAGGGGTGGCCGCAAGCGCGACGGCGGACAGGGCAAGCAGGGAAACGTTACGCATGGCCTTCTCCTCTCTTGGTCGACGGTTCATACGGCCGGCCGGCGGCCATTGCGGACGGGCGCAACCGAGGGCGGGGGCGGCGGCGGCGCCCCGTTCGTCAGGTCGAAATATTCGATCCGTCCATAAGGCGACCGCACGCCCATCCGGGAGCCCGATGTGTTGTCGTAGGCGGCGGTGTAGACGTAGCGCTCGATCCGGTAGGTCGGCTCGGGTCCCGCAGCATAGACGCGGCCGCGGATCGCGCCGAGGAACGGTCCGGCCCAGGTCGCATTGGCGCCCCGGCGAAGGATCTCGGCGCCGGTGACATGGCCGTCCGGAAGGATCCAGAAGCCGATGTCGACCCAGGCATTCTCGAAATTGTCGGACAGCCGGTTGATCGTGCGGCCGAACCGGATCGCTTCGGCGATGTCGGTCAGATCGGGCAGCTTGGGACCCTGCTGCATCAGCGCATATTGCGGCGAGTGGAGCAGTCGGCGCTGGGCGCCGCCGCGATTGTCGCGCCCGATCTCGGCAAGCAGCGCGTCCGCCCGCGCCGCCTCGCCCTGCGCCCGATAATCGCTGGCGAGGACGAGGCGCGCGCCGATCGAACGCAGCCGCTGCGCCGGATCGGTCAGCCGCGACCAGCGGGTAAGCTCGCCGCGGGCATCGCTGGCGGGGACGGCGATCAGCTCATATTGCATGTCGCGCAACTCGGCGATGGTGGCGACATCTTCGCGACCCGCCGCGCGCGCCGCGTCGATGAGCCGGCGCAGTTCCCGCCGGGCGCCCTCGAAATTGCCCGACATCATCTGGTTCTCGGCGATCTCGAAGCGGGCGGTGAAGTGGCGGTAATCTTCCTGCGGGATTCCCGCCTGCAGCGCGTTCAGGATATCGAAGCTGGACAGGCGCGCCTCGCGATCGAGACCGATGTTGCGGGCAAGCCGCGCCTGGATGCGGTAGAGATCGGAAACCGGCTCGGGGAATTCCCGCGCTCTGTCGTGGTTGCGGCTGAGCGAGGCGCGGACAAAGGAGCGGGCCTCCCGATAGTCGCCCTGCAGGAACAGGGCCTCGGCAAGCGCGGCCGTCGCGTCGACATCCTCGTTCACCGGACAGTGACGAGCGAGGCAGGCGGCGAGCCGATCGCGATAGTCCTGCAGCCGGTTGCCGGTGACGATGATCGCCTGGTTGGGATCGTCAGGAGCCCGTTGCGCGATCGCGGGTGTGGAAAGCAAGGCGAGCGGGGCGAGGGCAAGGGCGGCGAGGCGTCGCATCGGCAGTCTCCTCTCTGGTCGAGCTTCCTGTTCGGTTCGCCGGTTCAGGCAGACGGGCGGGCGCCGGGGCGCGGACGGGGCGCGGCCGGAGTCGGCGGCGGTCCCGGCGGCCTCTGGCCCGGGTCGGTGAGGTCGAAATACTCCGCGCGCGCCCGCGGCGAGTGGGCGGTGCCGCGGCTCCCCGTCGCGGCTTCCAGACGCGACGTATAGCTGTAGCGCTCCACCCGATAGGTCGGCTCGCTGGCGGTCGAGTAGCGACGCCCGCGGACCGATTCCAGCAGCGGATCCGCCCAGCCGGGATCGGCGCCCTGGCGAAGCAGCTCGAGCCCGGCGACGCTGCCGTCCGGCATCACCCAGAAGCCGATGTCGATCCACATGCTGCGCATGTTCTCGGGCAGCCGCATCAGCGAATTCCCGGTGTTGAGCGACGGATTGTCGCCGAGGAAGCGCTGGTTGTGGCCGAAGGTGGGGCTGCCGGTGACGCCGTCCGAGGTCATCATCGTGGTGGCGCCGACCTCGAACATCTGGGGGACCTCCTGGCGGGTCAGCTGATAGGGGGGCGCGTAGATCACCCGCCGGCGCGACGAATTGCCGCGGCCGAGCTCCGCCAGCAAGGCGCTCGCGGCCGCCTCATTGCCCTCGAGCTGGTAGATGCGCGCCAGCAGCACCTTCGCGCCCGCCGCCCGGATCCGCTCGGACGGATCGGTCAGCCGCGACATCCGGACGATCTGGCTGCGGACATCGCCATAGGGATAGGCGATATAATCGTACCATTTGCGGCGGAGCTCGGCCATGACCGCCACGTCCTCGCGCCCGGCGGCGCGTGCGTGCTGCTCGAGGTCCGCCAGCGTCCGCCGGGCGCCGAGCAGCCGGCCCTGCGCCAGCTGCGCCTCGGCGATCTCCAGCCGGGCGGTGAAGTGGCGATGATCCTCCTGCGGCAGCCCTGCGTGCAGCGCGTTCAGGATCCGGTGAGTCGATTGCAGCGCCATCCGGTCGAAGCCCAGCGCCCCCGACATCCGCCCGACCACCCGGTGCAGGTCGGCGACCGGCTCCGGATAGCGGGCCGCCTGGTGCCGGTTGCGGGCGAGCGAGGCGCGGACCGTGGCGCGCGCCTCCTCGTAGCGGCCGTCGAGGAACAGCACCTCGGTGAGCGCCATGGTCGCATCGACATCCTCGTTCACCGGGCAGTGCCGGGCGAGGCAGGGGGGGGGGTTGCGCGGAAGCCGGGCTGGCGAGGAAGGTGCAGGCGGACAAGGCAAGAAAGACGGCGCGCATGGGCGATCTCCCCTCTCGATGCACAGCAATCCTACCTAATCGCCATGATATTGAAAGAGGACATTATTTACCCGAAACAGTGAGTTTGGCGCGAGACTGTTCTCAAAGCGGGGCGGGGGCGCCGGCGGCCTCGGCGATGGTCCGGTTGGAGGCGCGCAATTTCGCCTTCAGCACGGTGGCGAAGCCATGCTCGATCGCCCGGCGGATATCCTCGTGAGTCTCGACATAGGGCCTGAGGTCTTCCGCCGGCGCGCACCAGAAGCGCGAGGCGCGGGTGAGGACCACGGTCGCGGTTGCGGTCTCGCCCGAAAGGACGGTGAGCTCGCCGATCAGGTCGCCGGCGCCGCAATGGCCGACCTCGACGCCGCGGCAGAAGACCTCGGCCTCGCCCTCCGCGAGATAATAGAGATGGTCGACCGGCTCGCCCTCGCGGGTCAGCGTGTCGCCCGCCTTGCCGGAGATCCAGACGCCCTGGTCGACCAGGTGCCGCGCCCGGCTGCGCGGCAGGCCGTCGAACAGGCTGTCCATCATATGCTGCTCGTCCGGCGTGAAGCGCACCGCCCGGTCCCGCCACAGGTTGCGCCCGACGAGAATCGCGGCAAGCGCGATGACAAGGCCTGCCCAGATCGCGTCGCTCGTATCGGCAATCAGCAGCGCGCGGATCAGCCAGAAGACGGCGGCACCGCCGATCAGGCTTCGCGCGACGATGGGACGCCTCACCAGCGCTGCGGCCGCCAGGAGCAGGAAGCCTGCGATCCTCAGCGACAGTGCGGCAACATCCATCTCGCCCCCTTGCCCCGGGGTCAGCTGCCGGCGGTCTGCATCGGCTGGCTTTCCACCAGCACGTCGAGCTGGCCCTGGCAGCCATTGGCGATCAGCGCCTCCGCGACGCCCTGCACGTCGCGCGGCTCGCTGCTCAGCACCCGGAAGGTGATCGTCACCGGCACGGCGACGCCCGGCTGGGTGATCGTATAGGTGGCGCCGTTGGTGATCGGGGCCTGCCGAGGCCAGGCATGGGTGGGCTCGTTGGCCGCCCAGGTCAGCATCCGCGCGCCGCCCGGGCCGGTGATTGTGTAGCGCACCGGCGCGCTCGCGTCGGGCCGCCAGAGCATGACGTTGGCGGTGCTGGCGAGGCAGAAGGTGCCGCTCTGGGTGACGTCGACATGCCAGATGGTCGGTCCGCGCGGAATGATGCCCGCGTCGCGGATCGCGCCGACGCGGGCGATGCGGCCGCCGGTGTTGACGGTCGTGGTGCTCGCCACCCGCGTATTGGGCGAAAAGGTGCCCGGCCCGCGGAAGGTGCGGGTTCCGCCATTGGCGAGGATCATCAGCTGCTCGCCCGCCCGAAGCGTGATCCGGGCATTGTCGGGCAGCGACTGGCCGGCGCGGTAGGCCGGATTGGTCGAGCGCACGACGAGCACGTTGGCGGCGGCGGTGCCGGCCGTGGTGACGAGCGCGGCGGCGATCAGCGCGCGGCGCAGAAAGCGGTTATTTGGACCCCAGGACAAAGTGACCTCCAGAACCAACTGCGCGGCATCTATAGACGAAATCTTTCAGCGCCGCATCCTTATCATGGTCGGCCGCGATTGCCTCAAGCTGAACGAGCGCCTCTCTGTCGCCTGCGTCGAACCGTTCCCAGGCGTCGTTGAGTCGAGCCAAGAGGGTCGGGTCGAGATCGGGCGCCGGCTCCCACACCACCACCGGCGTCTCGCGCCCGGAAAGCACGATCCGGCCCATCGGCCGGAACCAGGCAAGCGTGCTTTCCCGCTTCGCCTCGTCGCTGACCAGCATGGTGGTCTTCAGCTGCTTGTTCGCGGATTCGAGGCGCGCGGCGGTGTTCATCGCGTCGCCGAGCGCGGTATACTGGATGCGCCCCTCGCCGCCGAAATTGCCGACCACCGCCTCGCCCCGATGCAGGCCGACGCGGGTCACCCCGATCGGCGGAATGTCCTCCCCGGCGATCGCGCGCGCCATGCCGCGGAAAGTCTCGCCCGCCTCGTACATGGCGCGGCCGGCGCGCACCGCGCGGTCGGCATCGTCGGGGCGGGCGATCGGCGCCCCCCAGAAGGTGACCAGCGCGTCGCCGACGAACTTGTCGAGCGTGCCGCCATGTTCGAGGACGATGTTGCTCATCAGGTCGAGATAGCGGTTGAGCAGCTTGCGCAACGTCTCCGGCGTGATTGCGTGGCTGAGCTTGGTGAAGCCCTCGAGGTCGGTGAACAGGGCGTAGATCTCGGTCTGCTCGCCGTGCAAAGCGAGCTGCTCGGGATTGCGCATGATCTCCTTCGCCACGTCAGGCGGGAGATATTTGCCCAAAGCGGATTGGGCGAAGCGCTTTTGCTCCGAACCCAGAGCCCGCGCCGCAGCGCCGACGCCGATGAAGGCGAGCAGCCAGCCGCCGCCCCAGCCGGCAGCGGGAATGCTCAGCGTATCGACGCTCATCGCCTGCAACTGGAAGGGCAGCCAGCCGATCAGTCCGATCTGCACGATGAGGCCCAAGGTCAGCCGCCAGCCCGAGAGTTCGAACGCGGCGGTCAGCCCGCCCGCGGCGACGCAGAGGATCGCCGCCAGCAAGAGCAGCCAAGGCGAAACCGGCGTCCGCATCCGCCCGTCCAGCTGCTGGGCGAGCATCTGGGCATGGACTTCCAGCCCCTTGGTGAAATTGCCGCTGAACCGGGTCATCGGCGTCTTGAAATCGTCGATGTCCCGGACATCGCCGCCGATCAGGATATAGCGTCCATGCACGGCATCGCGGAATTGCGCTTCGATCGCGGCACGCGCCTCGGCGGGCAGGTTCGGCTCCGCAAGCGCGGTCAGACCCTGAATTTCGATCTTGTTGAAGGGCGAATTGCCGTCGCGGTCCAGCTGGAAGTCGATGCCCCCGGTATAGCCTCTGAACTCGGGATGGAGGTCGGCAAGCGCATTCGCCAGCGGAGTCGGCAAGCCGGCCTCGCGGCGCATCCACCGCCGGATCGCGCCGTCCTCGATGTCCGGCTCGACCTTGAGGCTCACGGGGCGCACCTGGCCGGGCCCGATCCGCTGGAGGAACTCCCGAAGGAAGTTCTCCTGCCACTGCTCCATCTGCTGGGGATTGGCGGCATGAGTGGTGAAGCCGAGGTAGGTGGGCGTTCGCATCGAGCGAAGCGCGGCGATCAGCTCCTCGTCCTCCGGCTGGGCCTGGTCGATCAGGATGTCGATGCCGATAGCTCGAGGTCCCAGCCGGTCGAGGGCGGTCAGCGCCTGGGCGAGGGATCGGGGCCGGCGGCGCGGTTGGCATTCGTCTGGAAGCGCAGGTCGTAAAGCCCCCGCTCCGCATCTCCCGCCAGCGGCAGGTCCCAGGAATAACGGGCGAGATAGAGGCCGCCGGCAAGGAAGAGCAGGACAAGGACGAGGCGGATCCAGCCGATCTGCGCGACCGCCCGCTTCAGCTTCGTTCCCGCCGCCATCTGCCTCCCCCGCTCCCTCAGGGCGAGGGATAGAGGGAAAGCCGGATCGAGTCATCCCGCCGGGTCCCGGCTTACGCGGGGACGATTATTTGGCCGCGGCCCTCAGCGCCTGCTCCCAGGCCAGATCCGCCAGCGCCTCGAGCGAGGCTGCCATCTGGCTGGCATGGGCCGAGGTCGCGGTCCCGCGCACCACCCGTCCCTTGATGCCGTGGATGATGCCGGCGAGGCGGAACAGATTGAAGGCCATGTAGAAATCGAGATCGGGAATGGAATCGCGGCCGGTCCGCGCGCAATAGGCGGCGACATAATCGGCCTCGCTCGGGATGTTGAGCGCCGCGAGGTCCTGGCCGACCAGCCCCGTCGAGACCGCCGCCGGCATCCGGTACATCAGCAGATGATAGGTGAAGTCGGCGAGCGGGTGGCCGAGCGTCGACAGCTCCCAGTCCAGCACCGCCAGCACGCGCGGCTCGGTCGGGTGGAAGATCATGTTGTCGCAGCGAAAGTCGCCGTGGATCACGCGCGCCTGCGGCTCGTCCGCCGGGACGTTCGCGGGCAGCCATTCGACCAGCCGGTCCATCGCGGCGACCCGCCCGGCCTCGACGTCGCCCTGATATTGTCTCGACCAGCGGGCGATCTGCCGCTCGAAATAATTGCCGGGCTTGCCGTAGTCGCCGAGCCCCGCCGCCTCCGGATCGATGCAATGCAGCGCCGCCATCGTCGCGTTCATCGCGTCGAAATAAGCGGGCCGGTCGCCCGCCGGCAGCTCGGGGAAGGCGGTGTCCCAGAAGATCCGCCCCTCGACCATCTCCATCACGTAGAAGGGCGTGCCGATGACGCCTTCGTCCTCGCAGAGGCCGTAGCTTTTCGCGACCGGAAAACCCTGTTTGCCGAGCGCGGTGATCACCCGATATTCGCGCTCGACCGCATGCGCGCCGGGGAGCAGCTTTCCGGGCGGCTTGCGCCGAAGCACATAGCACCGGCCCGGCGTGATCAACTTGTAGGTCGGGTTGGACTGGCCGCCGCGGAACTGCTCGACGCCGAGCGGGCCGGCATAGTCGGCGACATGGCCGGCGAGCCAGGCCTCGAGGGCGGGAATGTGGAACTCCTGGCCGGTCCGTACCGCGCCCGTGCCGCTATTCTGCGCGCTTCTGTCCATATTTCATCCGTGCCCCAGCTTCGGCGCTCACTCAAGATCATAAAAAATCGTTCGGAATCAGATGTTTATAAAAAAGTTTAATTTTTTGTTTAGGTTACCGACATGTTTACGAATGGGGCGGGACTAAAGCAGACGGAAAGGTATGGGCATCGTCCCGTGCGGGTTTCCGGAAGTCGCGGGCTTGCTTTGCGCCCGGTCTGAAGGAGGCACCCAAGCCGCCGGCGGTTTTTGGCCGAACCGTAGAGGGGTCCACGCCTTTCCTCCTTTGTCGGGGGTCGACAAGTTTCAGAGGGGAACGATGATGAAGAAGAAGATCGATATCGCCGCCATTCCGGAGCTCAACACCAGCGTCGGCATGCACGGCTCGGTCAAGCAGAAAGAGGTCGGTGGACCTCTCTGCCTTGGCATCGTCTTTGCGATCATCATCGGGATCTGAGAGTTTCGGACCCTGAACTGCGCTTGGCGAGGGGCGGGGACGCAAAAGCGTCTCCGTCCCTTTCGCATCTGCAGCTCAGGGTCTAGGCTGAGATTCCGATGAGATTCAGACGATGATTGCTGGCGCAGCGCTCGCCGCCTGGCTGGCCGATCGCGGGGCGCAGCAGCGCTCGCGCGATGCGGTGGAGGCGGTGTCCACGACCTGGGCGCACCACCCGCTGAAGACCGATCTGGAGACCCGGCTCGCCGCGCTGCCCGAACGCAGCGCCGCCGCTGTCCTCGAGGCTGCCCGGTCCTTCCTCGACCGGGAGGCGGATATCGCCGCCTTGCTGGCTGCAATGATCGCGGGCAGCCGGGCGGATCCGTTCTTCCGGCCGCCGTTCCACCCGGTGTCGAGCGACGTCCAGTCGGGGCTGCTCCTCTTCCACAACCGGGACCTTTCGATCTCGCTCGGTGTCTCGGGCGTGGACATGCTTGCCGCCAAGAAGGCCGGCCCGCGCGGCGCGGCCTCGATCAGCTTTACCGGCATTACCGGCCTGTTCCGCTTCGTGAAGGCGGGGGATGCCACTTTGTCCTTCTGGGAAGTGCCCGTCATCGGCGATGACTTCGTCGCCGCGCGGGCCGGCCAGTGCCGCTTCGTCGAACGGCGCCGGATCGCGGACGGCGAGGAGATCGTGCTCGATGGCCGCTGCCAGAGCTTCGTCATCGAGCATGCGGTCTCCGACATCGTCTATTTCCATGCCATGGTCCGCCCCGAGGCGGCACCGCTCACCGCCGAATTTGACAGCAAGACGCTCGCCTTTGCCGGCGCCAGCAGCACCGATGAGGCCGCATCCCGCATGGAGATCATGGTTTCCCTGCTGCGGACGATGGAGCGCGAGGATGCGGTGCCGCTGATCGTCGAGGTGCTCGCCAGCCCGCATTTCTATACGCGCTGGCACGTGATGCGCGAGCTGCTCGCGCTCGATGCCGACGCCGCGCACCCCCATCTCGCCCGCATGGCCGAGGCCGATCCGCATCCGGAGGTCCGTGCCGCCGCGCGCCAGACGCTGGACCTGTTCTTCGCCAGGGAGCCAGCGCCGGAGACCGCCCAATGCCGCGCGTGATCGACTGCCAGACCGACCAGAAGCTGGAGCTGGCCGAACTGGTCGACTTGCTCGAGACCGGCGATTTCGACAGCGACGACGAGGACAATTTCGCGTCCTGGGGTATCCAGCTGCGCAAGCTCGCCAACGACCGGCGCTTCCTCGCTGACCTGATCATGGTGGAGCTGAAGCAGCGCTGCGCCGGCCAGCTCAAGGACAATCAATATTCGGCGCCGGTGGTGCTCCTTCATGCCCACCCCCGGTCGAGCTTCGTCATCCGGGCCAATTTCTGGCCGGCGCTGAAGGACAGCGTGGTGCGGCATTCCGGCCAGGACCCCTTCTTCTACGGGGTCCCGCACGATCACAATTTCTCCTTCCTCACCGTCGGCTATCTCGGGCCCGGCTATTGGTCGGACTATTACGAATATGATTATGGCTCGGTGGTCGGCTATCCGGGCGAGCATGTGAATCTCCGCTTCGTCGAGAAGGCGCGGCTGGAGCTTGGCAAGGTGATGCTCTACCGCGCCCACAAGGACATCCACCTGCAGCTGCCGGCCGACGCCATGTCGGTCAGCCTCAACATCCTCGAGGCGTCGCACAGCAGCGTGTTCCGCGATCAGTATCAGTTCGATGTGGAGAACCAGACGATCGCCGGGATCATGACCCGGACCGCGCTCGAACCGATGCTGGCGCTGGCCGCGCATTATGGCGGGGACGAGAGCGAAGGTCTGCTCCGCGATTTCGTCGCGGCCCATCCCAGCGACCGGGTGCGCTGGGCGGCGCTCCGGGCGCAGGCCGCCGCCGCGGGCGGCCTCGACGACCGCATCGCCGTCTTCGAACGCGGCGCGCGCGCGGATTCCCTGCTGGTCAGCGCGATGGCCCGCCGGGAGATCGGCCGGCTCGAGGCCGGCCGCGCCTGGATCGCCGGAGCGCATCTCTCCCCATAAACCCCGGCCTCATCGCCATCGACGAAGCGTTTCGTCGAAAAACTGGTCCGGTGCCGGCGCGATTGGGGTAGGAAGAGGCCGGGCTGCTCCCGGGAGACGCGCGCCATTGCGGCCGCCTGTAGCCTCCCAGCGCTCTGGAGTCGCCCTTTGGTGGGCTGTCTTTGCGAGAGGGAGTCTCGATCATGCTCAACCGTTACCATCTGCTCGGCGCCGCGGCCTGCCTTGCCGCCTGCGCCGTCGCCGCGCCGGCCAGCGCTTCCGTGGTCGTGCTCGGCAACAGCGACGCGCGAATGTGCTACGAGGCGGCGGACAGCCCGATGACGCCTGACTCGCGCGACATCCGCCGCTGCGACGACGCGCTGCTGCGCGAGGCCCTGTCCAGCTACGAGGTGGTCGCCACCCATGTGAACCGCGGCATCCTGCGCCTGCGGCGCGGCATGGTCGACGCGGCGATCAGCGACTTCGACCGGGCGATCGCGCTCGATCCGAACCAGCCCGAGGCCTATCTGAACAAGGGCGCGGCCCTGCTCCGGCGCGAGAATGCGACCGAGGCGGTCGACCTCTTCACCAGCGCGCTCGAGCGGAATACGACCCGGCCGGCCATCGCCCATTATGGACGCGCGATCGCCAACGAGACCCTGGGCAATCTCAACGCCGCCTATCGCGACTATACGGCGGCGAGCCGGATCGCGCCCGAATGGCGGGAGCCGCGCATGGAGCTGGCCCGTTTCCGGGTGGTCAGCCACTAGGACGGAACGTCGGGGCTCCCTGTCGGTTGACCCTGTGCGGGCCCTCCCGGCCCGCACAGGAGACCGGTTTCCATGAGTTTCACGCTTCCCGATCTGCCCTTCGCCAAGGATGCGCTGGGCGAGTTCATGTCCGCCGAGACGTTCGATTATCATCACGGCAAACATCACAAGGCCTATGTCGACAAGCTCAATGCCGCCGTCGCCGACAAGGGCCTGAGCGGCTCGCTGAGCGACATCATCCGGCAGGCCAAAGCCGACGGCGACAAGGCCGTCTTCAACAACAGCGCCCAGCACTGGAATCACAGCTTCTTCTGGCAATGCCTGGCGCCGCCCGAGGGGCAGAAGCCCGAGGGCCGGCTCGCCTCGCTGATCGCGGACGGATTCGGCGGCACCGACGCTCTGCTTGCCAAGCTGAAGGAGGAGGCGGTCGGCCATTTCTCCAACGGCTGGGCCTGGCTGGTGCTGGACGGCGGCGCGCTGAAGATCACCTCGCTCCACGATGCCGACACGCCCGTCGTCTATGAGGGGATGAAGCCGCTGCTCACGCTCGATGTCTGGGAGCATGCTTATTATATCGACTATCGCAACGAGCGGCCGAAATTCGCCGAGAAGGTGCTCGGCAATGTGATCAACTGGGAGTTCGTCGCCCGGAATCTCGACGGCGACGGCGTGACCCGCGCCGACCAGGAGGCGCTGGAACACGCCTGAACGAAATCGGGGACAGTATATATTTTCCCGAACCGGCGGGGTTACCTCGCCCAGGCGCGGAAAACATATACTGTCCCTGTTTTCAGGTCTTCAGGCGGTAGCCGGTGCGGAAGATCCACCAGACCACGGCCATGCAGGCGAGCATGAAGCCGATCGTGGCGGCGAGGCTGATGCCGACCCCGATGTCGGTGGTGCCGTAAAAGGCCCAGCGGAAGCCCTCGATCAGATAGACGACCGGGTTGAAATGGGTGACCGTCCGCCACGGCTCGCCCAGCATGTTCACCGAGTAGAAGGCGCCGCCGAGGAAGGTGAGGGGGGTCACGATCAGCATCGGGATGAACTGGATCTGCTCGAAATTCTTCCCCCAGATGCCGATGATGAATCCGAACAGGCAGAAGGTCGTCGCGATCATCACCAGGAAGGCCGCCATCCAGAAGGGATGGAGGATCTGGATCGGCACGAAGAAGCTCGCCGTGGCCAGGATCACCAGCCCGAGCACGATCGACTTGGTCGCCGCGGCGCCGACATAGCCGATCACCGTCTCCAGCGGCGAGACCGGCGCCGAGAGCAGTTCGTAGATCGTCCCGGTGAACTTCGGGAAGAAGATGCCGAAGCTCGCGTTGAAGATGCTCTGCGTGAACAGGGAGAGCATGATCAGCCCGGGGACGATGAAGGCGCCGTAGGGCACGCCGTCCACCTGAGTCATGCGCGAGCCGATCGCCGCGCCGAACACGATGAAGTAGAGCGAGGTGGTGATCACCGGCGTCACCAGGCTCTGCCAGATGGTGCGGATCGAGCGCGCCATCTCGAACCGGTAGATCGCCCAGACCCCGTAGCGATTGAAATTGAGGCTCATGCCCCGGCCTCCGTGCGCTGCTGGTGGACGAGGCTGACGAAAATCTCCTCGAGCGAGCTCTGCTTGGTGTGGAGGTCCTTGAAGCCGATGCCGAGGTCGCTCATCCGCCGGAGCAGCGACGGCACGCCGGTCCGCTCGGCATTGGCGTCGAACACATAGAGCAATTCATGCCCGTCCGCCTGGAGGGTGAGATTCCACTCGGCCAGCTCGGGCGGGACCGTCTCCATCACCTCGCTGAGGTTCAGGGTCAGCTCCTTGCGGCCGAGCTTGCGCATCAGCGCCGTCTTCTCCTCGACCAGGATCAGCTCGCCCTTGCGGATCACGCCCACCCGGTCGGCCATCTCCTCGGCCTCCTCGATATAATGGGTGGTGAGGATGATGGTGACGCCGTTCTCGCGGAGATGCCGGACCAGCTCCCACATGTCGCGGCGCAGCTCGACGTCGACGCCCGCGGTCGGCTCGTCGAGGAACAGGATTTCGGGCTCGTGGCTGAGCGCCTTGGCGATCATCACCCGGCGCTTCATGCCGCCGGACAGCTCCATGATCCGCGAGTCCTTCTTCTCCCAGAGCGAGAGGTCGCGAAGGATCTTCTCGATATGGGCCGGGCTCGGCGGATAGCCGAACAGGCCGCGGGAGAAATTGACCGTCGCCCAGACCGTCTCGAAAGCGTCGGTGGTCAGCTCCTGCGGCACCAGGCCGATGCGGCGGCGGGTCTGCTTATAGTCGCGGCCGATGTCGAAGCCGTCGACGGTGACGCTGCCCGTGCTCGGCGTGACGATCCCGCAGACGATCGAGATCATCGTCGTCTTGCCGGCGCCGTTCGGCCCGAGCAAAGCGAAAATCTCGCCTTTCTCGATGTCGAGATCGACTGGCTTCAGCGCCTCGACGCCGGTGGCATAGGTCTTGGTCAGCCCCTTGATGGAGAGGACGGCGCTCATTCGGGCGGCATGTCCGGGGTTTCCGCGGGCGCGTCGTCGCCGAGGCCGTGGCGAAGCAGCATCGGCACGTTCGCGGCGGCGAACAGGAAGGTCGCGGGGATGAAGAACCAGAGCTTGAAGGCGATCCAGGTGTCCCAGCTCGTCAGCATGCGGACCGCCTCGTTCATCGCCGCCATTGCGAGGAAATAAAGGATCCAGTTCCGGGTCAGCAACACCCAGCCCCGCTCCCTGAGGCCGGGATAGGCGGTGCCAAGCACGATCTTCAGGAAGTTTCGCCCGGTGCGCAGGCCGAAGAAGAGCAGGCCGGCCACGGTGAGATAGTAGATGGTGGGCTTGATCTGGATGAAGATCCTCTCCTGCAGCCACAAGGTGAGGCCGCCGAAGACCAGCACCATCGCGCCGGAGAACCACAGCATCGGCGAGATCTTGCGGTAGCGGGCGAGGGAGAAGGCCATCGCCGCCAGCATCGCTGCCATGAAGACGCCTGTCGCATAATAGATGCGCTGCCCGTCCGGGACGGGCGCGAGGAAGTTGGTGAGGAAGAAGAGCAGCAGCGGCCCGTAGTCGATCAGCAGGGTCGCGCCGAGCCCGGGCTTGCGGGCCTGCGTGGCGGCGGTCATGCGCCTGCTCCCGCAATCGCCCGCGCCGCGAGGGCCGGATCGAAGGGCCTCAAATCGTCCATCCCCTCGCCGACGCCGATGGCGTGGATCGGGAGGCCATAGCTCTCAGCGGCGGCCACGAGCACGCCGCCGCGCGCGGTGCCGTCCAGCTTGGTCATCACCAGTCCGGTCACGCCCGCGACCTCGCGGAACACCTCGATCTGGGAGAGGGCGTTCTGGCCGGTCGTCGCGTCCAGCACGAGCACGACATCGTGCGGCGCCGCCGGGTTGAGCCGGCCGAGCACGCGCCGGATCTTGGCGAGCTCGTCCATCAAATCCTTCTTGTTCTGCAGCCGCCCCGCGGTGTCGACGATCAGCACGTCGATGCCCTCGGCGGTCGCCTTCTTCACCCCGTCATAGACGATCGCAGAGCTGTCCGAACCCTCCGGCCCGGTGATGATCGGCACGCCCGCCCGGTCCGCCCAGATCTTCAATTGCTCGATCGCCGCAGCGCGGAAGGTGTCGCCGGCGGCGAGCAGGACTGGTCTTGCCCGAGCCGTTGACCCCGACGACGAGGATCACCTGCGGTCGCGGAAAGGCGTCGATTTCCAGCGGCTCGGCGACCGGGCGGAGGATCTTCTCCAGCTCGTCGGCGACCACGGCGCGCACCGCCGCCTCGGTCAGGCCCTTCTCGAAGCGCTCGCCGGCCAGCCGCTCGCGCACCTTGGCGGCGGTGGAAGGGCCGAGGTCGGAGGCGATCAGGGCCTCCTCGATCTCGTCCAGGGTCTGCGCGTCCAGGCTGGCGCGGGTGAGCAGGCCGGAGAGATTGTCGCCGAGCCGGTCCGAGGTCTTGCGGAAGCCGGCGCGCATCCGCTCCAGCCATGAGGTCTCGCTCATGCAGGCACCCCGACGAGGATGCCGTTCTCGACGCCGGTGATGTTCACCTCGATAATCTCGCCGTCACCCCGGCGAAGGCTGGGGTCCATGCTGACTCCGCCTGGATGCCGGCCTTCGCTGGCATGACGGACCTGTACGGGAGCAAAGTTTTCCGCGTGACCGAAATCATTCTTTTCCAGCAAAACCTTCTGCCTCGTTCCTTTTAGTCCTTCGAGCCACATGTCCTTCCGCCGCGCACAGGCGTCCCGGAGCTTGCGGGCGCGTTCCCTGGCGATGGCGGGAGGAACCTGCGGCATGCGCTCGGCTGGCGTGCCACGCTTCGGCGAATAGGGAAAGATGTGGCCCATCACGATGTCGCATTCCTCGACGAGGCGCAGCGAATTCTCCGCCATCTCGTCCGTCTCGGTCGGGAAGCCGGCAATCAGGTCCGCGCCGATCGCGATCTCCGGCCGCTTCGCCTTGAGCCGGGCGACCGTCTCCACCGCGTCCTGACGCGAGTGCCGCCGCTTCATCCGCTTCAGGATCATGTCGTCGCCGGCCTGGAAGCTCATATGGAGATGCGGCATGAAGCGCGGCTCGCTCGTGGCGAGCTCGAACAGCCGGTCGTCCATCTCGATGCAGTCGAGCGAGGAGAGGCGCAGCCTCGGCAATTCGGGCACGTGGCGAAGGATGCGCTCGATCAACTGGCCGAGGCTCGGCGCGCCCGGCAGGTCCGGGCCGTAGGAAGTGACGTCTACGCCGGTCAGCACCACCTCATTGAAGCCCTCGTCGACCAGCGCCTTGATCCGCTCGACCACCAGACCGGCCGGCACCGAGCGGCTGTTCCCGCGGCCATAGGGGATGATGCAGAAGGTGCAGCGATGGTCGCAGCCATTCTGCACCTCGACGAACGCCCGCGAGCGCTCGGCGAAGCCGGTGATGAGATGCGGCGCGGTCTCGCGCACGGCCATGATGTCGGAGACCGCCACGTCCGGCGCCTCCGTCAGGAACGCGCCTGCGTCGAATTTTTCCCGATTTCCGAGCACCCGCGCCACCTCCGGCATCCGGGCGAATGCCTCCGGCTCCACCTGCGCCGCGCAGCCCGTGACGATCACCCGCGCCTCGGGGCGGGCGCGCTTGGCGCGGCGGATGGCCTGCCGCGTCTGGCGGACCGCCTCGTTGGTGACGGCGCAGCTGTTGATGACGATGGTATCGGCAAGGCCCGTAAACTGGAATGGCAACACCTCCGCGTCGGCCAGACGCTGTCCGGATCGTGCCGCCGGGCTGCCAGGCGATGGTCAGTTCGCCGCCGGGCAGGCGGACCTCGACGGGGCTGTCGACCAGCTTCCGGCGGATTGCCGCCACGGCCGCGGCGCAGGCGCCGGTGCCGCAGGCCAGGGTCAGGCCGGCGCCGCGCTCCCAGACATGGAGCCGGATCGCGCTGTCCTCGATCGAGGCGACGTTGACGTTCACCCGCTCGGGGAAGAGCGGATCGGTCTCGATCACCGGGCCGAGCCCGGCGAGCGCGACCGCGTCCGCCCGGGGCACGAAGAACACGACATGCGGATTGCCGACATTCACGGCCATGGGCTGCTGAAGCTCGCCCCAGGCCACCGGCATGGCGGCGGTGTCCATCGCATAAGCGAGCGGAATGTCTTCCCAGCCGAATTTCGGAACGCCCATGTCGACGCCGCCGGCATCGCCGCTGATGATCCCGCCCTTCGTCTCGATCGTCGCCGGCGCGCCCTCCAGCCTGATCACGCAGCGCGTCGCATTGCCGCAGCTTTCGACCTCGCCGCCATCGGCGTTCCAGATCCGCATCCTGAGGTCGGCAATGTCGGAGGGCTCCAGCAGGATCACCTGGTCGCAGCCGATGCCGGTGCGCCGGTCCGCGATCGCCCGCGCCCGCGCCGCGTCCATCGCCACCGCCGTTTCGCGGCCGTCGAGGATCACGAAGTCGTTGCCGAGCCCGTGCATCTTGATGAAGCGCTGCGTCATTGCGAGAGGCGATCTAGGGACCGGTGGCGGCCAAGTCCACGGCTAAGGGCGCCTGAAGCCCCCCACGCTGACCGCACCGAGGGCGCCGTGCCGGCTCAGCCTCGCCGGCGTCCCGTCCCCGGGCAGCGCAATCTCGCCCACCGGCGAGAAGCCGCCATTGCCATCGGGATCGGCGAGCACCGAGAAGGTCAGCGGGTAGCCGGTGCGGCTGCTCGCAATAATCGTCGATTCGCCGCCCTTGGTCTCGTAGCGAATGGTGATCGCGCCGGGCGAGGCCGCTCCGGTGCGCCGGAGCAACTGGTGGCTGCCTCCCTGGGCGAGCGTGAAGCTCACCACCTCGCCCGGGCGCATCGTCAGGCTCTCCACCTGCGCATCGCCGCCGGTCGTCCCGCCCTCTGGCGCAGCCGGCGCGACGGCGTCGGTCCGCGTCGAACGCACCGGTCCGCGCGGATTGACGCAGACGAAGCGCCGCTGATCCAGTCCGAAATTGCCGCCAGCCCCGGTGCAGGCGGCCTGCGCCTCGGTTGGCGAATTGAACAATGCCGTCCTGCCGCCCGGACGGACCTCGACGGTCACGCTGGCGCCCTGCTCCTGCGCTGCGGCCAGGAAGGCGAAAACGACGAGATGGATCATGTCTTCGGATTACGCCCGCCGCGCCGGCAAGTCGAGGCGCCCGCCAGCTGCCGACGATCAGGCGCTGACCGGGGCCGTGGTGCGCCCCGTTCGCTCCAGCTTGCCCCAGCCGACCCAGCGGCCGCGGATCGCGGCGGAGACGGCCTTCAGCACCACCCAGTACATCAACTGGCGATAGACGAAGCGCTGGGCGACCAGCAGCAGGCCGGGGAAGCGGCGCTCGCGCCTGTCCATCCGGAAGGCGATCCAGCCGCAAACCAGGTCCACCGTCACGAACAGGACCCAGAAGAAGGCCATCCGGCCGAGATCGCTATGGGTCTGCGCCCAGCCATGTTGCGAGACCCGGCCCCAGGTCATGACCAGGCTGAAGACGAGCGCCAGGTCGATCATCGGCGAGATCAGGGAGAACAGGACCTGGAAGGCCCAGGCTTGCGGCATGCCCACCGTGGCGAGACCCCGCGGCCTGCCCTCGCGGAGCGCCCGGCGATGCTTCCAGAGGCATTGCAGCGTGCCGAACGCCCAGCGGAAGCGCTGGCTGGCGAGGGTGCGCAGGCTCTGCGGCGATTCCGTCCAGGCCACCGCCTCGACGTCATTGGCCACCCGCCAGCCGGCGCGCTGCACGGCGATGGTGAGATCCTGGTCCTCGGCCAGCGTGTCGACCGGAAAACCGCCCACGTCTTCCAGCGCCTTGCGCCGCCAGGCGCCGACCGCGCCCGGCACCACCATGATCGCGTTCAGCCGCGAGAGCGCGCGCCGCTCCAGATTCTGGGCGGTGACATATTCCACCGCCTGCCAGCGGGTGACGAGGTTCACCTTGTTGCCGACCTTGGCATTGCCGGCCACGGCGCCGGTCTTCGGGTCCCTGAACCAGCGGGCGAGGCGGGCGATGGTCAAAGGCTCGAACTGGGTGTCCGCGTCGAGCGCGACGATGATGTCGCCGCGCGCCAGCGCGATGCCCCGGTTCAGCGCCGCCGCCTTGCCGCCATTGGCAAGGGCCAGCAATTTCACCCGCCTGTCGCCGGCGAAGGCGGCCATGACGATGGCGCTGGTCGCGTCGGTCGAGCCGTCGTCGATGACGATCACCTCCAGCCGCACGCGCTCGCTGGCGAGCACCCGGCGGACCGAGGCCTCGATCACCCTCGCCTCGTTATAGGCCGGGATCAGCACCGAGATCAGCCTGCCCCGGCCCTTCGGGAGCGGCGGCGCCTCCCCGGCCGTGCCGCGCGCCGCAAGCCAGGTCAGGCTGATCGCGCGGGCGAGGCCGAGCGCGATGGCGAGCAGGAACAGGACAGCCAGCGCCTTGCTGAGCCAGGCCAGGGTGGTGAAGATGGCGACGTCGATCCGCACCGCGACCAGGTCGCTGCCCTGGATTTCGGGCATGACCTGCGCATGGCTGAGCCCGGCCAGCTGCGAGACCGGGACGAAGCGGTAGCCGCGGGCGCGAAGCTGGTCGATGATCCGCGGCAGCGCCTCCAGCGTCTGCCGGCGGTCGCCGCCGCCGTCGTGCAGGAGGATGATCTGGGCGGAGCGCTCGGCGCTGGCCGCCTCGACTCCGGCGACGGTGCGGCGGCCAGAGCCGGGCCGAGCTCGTCCGCGGTGGTCGGCTCGGCGTCGCCGAAATAGGGGGCGCGGAAGAGGCGGGTGCGATGCCCCGTATAGGCCTCGATCAGCCGCTCGGTCGTGTTCAGCTCGAACCGGGTCTCGCCGTCCGAGAGGCTGGCGAAATTGGGGTGGGTGTAGCTGTGATTGCCGAGCTCGTGGCCCTCGGCGACGATCCGCTCGAGCAGGCTCTGCTCGCCCAGCACCGCGTCGCCGATCACGAAGAAGGTGGCGGGGACGCCCCTGTCCCTGAGCACGTCGAGAATGGCCGGAGTCCAGTCCGGATCGGGACCGTCGTCGAAGGTGAGGGCGACGAGGCCGGGCCGGTCGCCGGTCCGCTGCACGACATAGGGCGAGGGGAGGCTGTCGTAGCTCTCCTCCCGGATCAGGCCGGAGGCGTCGGCGCCGATCGTCCGGTGGCCGAGCGTCGGCGTCGCCGCGATCCGCAGGATCTCGCCATTGCCCTCGACGTCGACATTGGTCGAGCTGGCGAGGGCCGAAAGATCGGGCGGCGCGGTCTGGCGGGGGAAGGCGGCGAAGGCGCGCCAGAGGCCCGGATCCTCGCTCCCCAGCCGCCAGAGCGCCACCCCGGCCACGCCCTCGAGACGGGCGGCGCGGAGCTGGTTCCAGCCGCTCGCCGCGTCGAGCAGCCAGACATGGTGGGGCGTGCCCTCCTCGTCATAGTCGAAGCCGGTATTGCCGCTGGCCGGGTCGAAATGGATCGGCGCCTGGCTGTCGCGCGCGGACAGCCACGCCTCCTCGACCGAGAGCGCCTCGGCGGGGTGACCGGCCGTCCAGTCATAGCCGTAATTGGCGATGGTCGCGATCGCCTTGTCCGGCCCGGTCTGGCGGATCGCCTCCTGCAGGCGTTGCACGAACCAGGCCTGGGAGGCGATCGGGCCGGGATCCCCGGTCGCCCAATGCTCGTCGTAGAGCATCAGGAAGAGCCGGTCGGTGACCCGGGCAAAAGCGGCGAGGTTCCAGTCGGGATCGCCGACGGGGACGGCGGCGGTGACGGCCCAGCCGTGCAGGTCGAAGCGGCGGTCGGCGGCGTCGAGGAAGCGCAGATAATCGGCCTGGGCGCTGCGCGGCAGCTCCTCGAAATCGAAGGCGATGCCGGCGCCGTGCCGGGCCGCGACCAGCCGCTCGCAGGAGTCGAGCAGGCGCGCGGCGGCGGCGGGATCGTGGAGCAGGGCGGCGAGGCCGGGGCCGTCCCACTGGCTGCCCGAGGCGTTCTGCACCATCGGCAGCACCGCCGGTCTGTGGCGGGCGTCGGCGAGGATCGCCTCGAAGCGCGGCTCGGGCTCGCATGGGCGGCGAAGGAGGCGCGGCTGGTGTCATCCCAGGGGACGTAGAAGCCGGCGACGAGCTGACGGCCGTTGCCGGCGGCGAGCGCATGCTTGGGCAGCCAGTCATGGCCGAACAGGTGCAGGCCGCGATGCTGCGCGCCGACCCGCTCGCCCAGCGCATGCAGCCGGGCCTGTTCGGTGCGCCACGGCAAGGGCGGCGGCACCGGCATCTCGAAGATGGTGAAGGCGAGCGCCGAGACCGCCACGACGACAAGCATGATCAGGAAGACGAACGACCAGCCCGTCCACCGCCCGCGGCGGCCCGTAGGATCATGAAAAACCGGCTTGTGCATTCGACTCGCCCCGCAGCGGCAGGGCGCTCTAGGCCCGCGAAGCTGGCGCGGAGGTGAACAGATTTCCCTCACCCTCCCATTGCTGACGCAATGGGTCCCTCCCTCTCCCCGGGTCGGGAGAGGGGGTTTGGTGCGCCTTTCTGTCCCCTCGCCCACTTGGGGAGAGGGAGGGGCCCGCGCCGCAGGCGTGGGAGGGTGAGGGCAAATTTACGCGTAAGTTGATTTTCGCGTAACGCCCGACTATGTGCCCGGCATCCCGATGACGGGTGAGTTTCGACGCGTCGATGACGCACGCTGGCCGGCGAGGTTTCGCCCGCCGGCGTTTTTCGTTTGGCGCGCCACGTCATCAAGCGGGTTTGGAGAAGTGAATGTTCGAGAGCCTGAGCGATCGTCTGAGCGGCGTCTTCGACCGGCTTCGCGGCCGTGGTGCGCTGAGCGAGGGCGACGTGCGCGAGGCGATGCGCGAAGTCCGCATCGCCCTGCTCGAAGCCGATGTCGCGCTCCCGGTCGTCCGCGAGTTCGTCGATCAGGCAACCGAGAAGGCGGTCGGCCAGCAGGTGCTTCGCTCGGTCACGCCGGGCCAGCAGGTCGTGAAGATCGTCCACGACGCGCTCGTCGAGATGCTCGGCGCCGAGCAGGCCGAGCTGCAGCTCGAGGTCACCCCGCCCGCGATCATCATGATGGTCGGCCTGCAGGGCTCCGGTAAGACGACGACCACCGCCAAGCTCGCCAGGCGCCTGACCGAGAAGGACCGCAAGAAGGTCCTGATGGCCTCGCTCGACGTTGCCCGCCCGGCCGCGCAGGAGCAGCTCGCCGTGCTCGGCCGCCAGGCCGAGGTCGCGACCCTGCCGATCGTTCCCGGCCAGCAGCCGGTCGAGATCGCCCGCCGCGCGCTCAATGCCGCGAAGCTGCAGGGCTATGACGTGCTCATGCTCGACACCGCCGGCCGGCTCCATGTCGACCAGGCGCTGATGGACGAGATGAAGGCGGTCGCTGCCGCCGCCAGTCCCGACGAGGTCCTGCTCGTCGCCGATTCGATGACCGGCCAGGACGCGGTCAACGTCGCCAAGAGCTTCACCGACCAGGTCCCCCTCACCGGCGTGATCCTCACCCGCATGGACGGCGATGCCCGCGGCGGCGCCGCGCTCTCGATGCGCGCGGTCACCGGCAAGCCGATCAAATTCGCCGGCACCGGCGAGGGGATCGACAAGCTCGAGCCGTTTCATCCGGAGCGGGTCGGCGGCCGAATCCTCGGCATGGGCGACGTCGTCAGCCTCGTCGAGCGCGCGCAGGAGACGATCGAGGCCGAGGAGGCCGAGGCGCTCGCCAGGAAGATGGCGAAGGGCCAGTTCGATCTCAACGACCTGCGCAATCAGCTCCGCCAGATGCAGAAGATGGGCGGGCTCGGCGCTCTCGCCGGAATGCTGCCCGGCATGAACAAGATCAAGAACCAGGTGAACGCCTCGGGCGTTCTGGAAGGCAATGTGCTCGGCCGGCTCGACGCGATCATCGGCTCGATGACCCCGAAGGAGCGCGGCAAGCCCGAGCTGCTCAACGCCAAGCGCAAGATCCGCGTCGCCAAGGGCTCGGGCACCACCGTTCAGGAGGTGAACCGGCTGCTCAAGATGCACCAGGAAATGTCCACCGCGATGAAGAAGATCAAGAAGATGGGCGGCCTGGCCAAGCTCGGCGCCATGTTCGGCGGCGGTGGCGGCGCTGGCGGCATGGGTGGCCTCGGCGGGCTCGGCGGCCCGGGCGGCGGGATGCCGCCGGGCGGACTTCCCGGCCTTCCAGGGGGCCAGGGCGGCGCCCCTTTCAATATTCCGGGTAAATTCAAG
>SMEU01000023.1_pt1 | contig 39503 bp, 36 predicted proteins | sample 2456051 | NCBI WGS metagenome assembly SMEU01 (sample SAMN10132600, study PRJNA489261) | soil metagenome | isolation source: day120 un-amended silt loam soil | place: USA | collected 2015-05-01
CCGAGGACGACGTGCTGGAGCTGGACGAGCCGATCACCGAGGGCCCGACCCTGCTCTCCGACAATGCCGCCGCCGCCAGCCGCGAGCGGCTCGCCACTTTGTCGGCTCTGCGCCAGCGCGGCGAGGCCCAGGCCGCCGATCCCGGCGCGCTCGAGGCGGTGGTCCGCGAGCTGCTGAAGCCGATGCTGAAGGAGTGGCTTGACCAGCGCCTGCCCGAGATCGTCGAGGAACTGGTCACCCGCGAGATCGCCCGGCTGACGGGGCGGGATCTCTAGGCAGGATTGTGCTCCGGCGAAGGCCGGAGCGTTGCGAGACCCGCTCAGAGCGTCCGGCCAACGGTCCGGCCTTCGCCGGACCACGGCGGTGGGTTGCCCGCCTTCCTGCGACAATGCTAACCCGCCGCCTCATGAACAAGCTCATGCTCGCGAGCCTTGCCGCGCTCGCTCTCGCCCAGGCGCCCGCCGCCGTCGCCCGACCGATCACCGCCACCGATCTCGCCACGTTGCGGCGAATGGGCGCGCCCACAGTCTCCCCGGACGGCAACTGGGCGGTCTACCAGCTGAGCGAGACCGATCTCGCCGCCAACCGGCGCCGCACGGACCTGTTCCTGCTCGATCTGCGCACCGCGGGCGCGCAGCCGGTCAGGATCGCCTCGGCGCCCGCTTTCAACGAGCATGATGCGCGCTTCTCGGCGGACGGCCGCTGGCTCTATTATCTCTCCAACGCCTCGGGCAGCGACCAGCTCTGGCGCGTCTCGCTGCCCTCCGGGACGCCGGAAAAGATCACCGATTTCAACACCGATGTCGGCGGCTATCTGATCTCGCCGGGCGGCGACCGGCTGGCCATCTGGACCGACCGCCCCGTCGCATGCGGCAATTTCAATTGTGACGACATGCCTCAGCCGGTGCCGCCGACCCAAAGCGGGAGCGGCCGGGTCTATGACGAGAGCTTCGTGCGCCACTGGGACACCTGGGCGACGCCCGGCACCCGCTCCCGCATCTTCACCTTCCCGATGACGGACGGACGGCCGCAGGGCCGCGGCACCGCGGTGATGGGCCGGCTCAACGGCGATTCGCCCTCCAAGCCGTTCGGCGGCGCGGAGGAGCTGGCCTTCAGCCCGGACGGGCGCACGCTCTATTTCGCCATGCGCGAGGGCGGCCGGACCGAGCCCAATTCGACCAATCTCGACATCTATGCGGTGCCCGCCGACGGCAGCGCGGCGCCGGTCAACCTCACCGCCGCCAACCAGGGCATGGACACCAGTCCGGCGGTGTCGCCAGACGGCCGCTGGCTCGCTTACACCGCGATGGCGCGGGCGACCTACGAGGCGGACCGGCAGGTGGTGCAGCTCCGCAACCTGCAGACCGGCGAGACCCGCGCCTTGACCCAGGCCTGGGACCGCTCGGTCGGCTCGATCGCCTGGGCCGCTGACGGCCGCTCGCTGCTGGTCACCGCCGGCGAGGTGCTGGACGATCCCGTCTTCCGCGTGGACGTCCGCACCGGGCGGGTCACGCGGCTGACCCAGGGCGGCACCGCGGGCAATGTCGTGCCGCTGCGCGACGGCGGCCTGCTCTACACGTTGAACAGCCTGCAGGCGCCGGACGATCTCTACCGGATGGACCGGCGCGGACGGGCGACGCAGCTCACCCGGGTCAATGCCGACCGGATGGCGGACCTCGATCCGGTGACGGTGCAGCGTTTCTCCTTCACCGGCGCGCACGGCGATACCGTCTGGGGGCAGATCGTGAAGCCGGTCAGGGACAGTCAGCGGCCGGAGCGGCTGCCGGTCGCCTTCCTGATCCATGGCGGGCCGCAGGGCAGCTTCGGCAATGGCTGGTCCTATCGCTGGAACCCCTGGGTGTTCGCGGCGCCGGGCTATGCGGCGGTCACCGTCGATTTCCACGGTTCCACCGGCTACGGCCAGGCCTTTACCGACGCGATCAACCATGACTGGGGCGGGGCGCCGCTCCAGGATCTCCGCCTCGGCCTCGCCGCCGCGGGCCGGACCGACCAGCAGCTCGACACCGCCAATGCCTGCGCGCTCGGCGGCTCCTATGGCGGCTATATGATCAACTGGATCGCGGGCAACTGGCCCGACGGCTTCAAGTGCCTGGTCAATCATGACGGCGTCTTCGACATCCGCGCCATGTCCTTCGAGACCGAGGAATTGTGGTTCACCGAATGGGAGTTCGGCGGCCCCGGCTACGAGCCGGCTGCCGCGGAGATCATGGAACGCTGGAACCCGGTCAATTTCGTGCGGAACTGGCGCACGCCGATGCTCGTGGTCCACAGCGAACGCGATTTCCGGATCCCCTACAGCCAGGGGCTAGCCGCCTTCAACGCGCTGCAGCGGCGCAACATCCCCTCGCGGCTGCTCGTCTTCCCGGACGAGAATCACTGGGTCCTGAAGCCGCAAAACTCGATCCAGTGGTACCGCGAGGTTCACGCCTGGCTCGACCAATGGCTGCGGCACGGCGGGCAGTCCTCAGGCAACTAGCCCGTCACTCCAGCGAAGGCTGGGGTCCATGCGGAGTCCGTTTGGATGCCAGCCTGCGCTGGCATGACGGGAATCTCTCAGCTAACGGCTCGTCCCATGACCGAACTTCCGAAGACCTTCGACCCGGCCGAGATCGAGGCGCGCTGGTACGCCAGATGGGAAAGCGAGGGCATGTTCCGCCCGGCGCGCCCCGAGGCCGAGCCGTTCACGATCGTGATCCCGCCGCCCAACGTGACGGGCTCGCTGCACATCGGCCACGCGCTCGACAACACGCTGCAGGACATCCTCGTCCGCCATGCGCGGCTGCAGGGCAAGGACGCGCTCTGGGTGGTCGGCATGGACCATGCCGGCATCGCCACCCAGATGGTGGTCGAGCGCCAGCTTGAGGAGAAGCAGGACAAGCGCACCAACTACACCCGCGAACGAGCGCTTCACCATGGATCCGGGCTTCAGCCGCGCGGTGCTGAAGGTGTTCGTCGATCTCTACAACAAGGGCCTGCTCTACCGCGACAAGCGGCTGGTGAACTGGGATCCGGGACTGAAGACCGCGATCTCCGACCTCGAGGTCGAGACCAACGAGATCAATTCCAGCTTCTGGCATTTCCGCTATCCGCTCGAGGACGGCAGCGGCGCCATCTCGGTGGCGACGACCCGGCCGGAGACAATGCTCGCCGACATGGCGGTGGCGGTCCACCCCGACGACGAACGCTACCGCGCCTGGGTCGGCAGGAAGGTCAGGCAGCCGGTCACCGGCCGGCTGATCCCGATCATCACCGACGAGCATGCCGATCCCGAGCTCGGCTCGGGCGCGGTGAAGATCACGCCGGGCCATGACTTCAACGATTTCGAGGTGGGCAGGCGCGCCGGCATCGCCCCGGCCGAAATGCTCAACATGCTCGATCCCGACGCGAAGGTGACGCAGACCGCCGACGGGCTCGTCCCGGCGGAGTTGCTCGGGCTCGACCGGTTCGAGGCGCGCAGGCAGGTCGTGGCGATGATCGAGGCGGAAGGCTGTCTGGAGAAGGTCGAGGACCGCGTCGTCGCCACTCCGTTCGGCGACCGCTCGCAGGTGGTGATCGAGCCCTGGCTGACCGACCAATGGTATGTCGACGCGGCGACCCTGGCGAAGAAGCCGATCGAGGCGGTGCGCGCGGGCGACATCAGGGTGGTCCCGAAGAGCTGGGAGAAGACCTGGTTCAACTGGCTGGAGAATATCCAGCCCTGGTGCGTCTCGCGCCAGCTCTGGTGGGGGCATCAGATCCCGGCCTGGTATGACGACGCGGCGGGCAAGGTCTATGTCGCCGAGAGCGAGGCCGAGGCGCAGGCCCAGGCCGGCGAGGGGGTGGCACTGCGCCGCGACCCCGACGTGCTCGACACCTGGTTCTCCTCGGCGCTGTGGCCGTTCGCGACGCTCGGCTGGCCGGAGGAGACCGAGGAATTGCGGCGCCATTATCCGAATGACGTCTTGATCTCGGGCTTCGACATCATCTTCTTCTGGGATGCGCGCATGGCCATGCAGGGCTTCCAGTTCATGGGAGAGAAGCCGTGGAAGACCTTGTATCTCCACGGTCTTGTCCGCGACGCGCAAGGCCGGAAAATGTCCAAGTCGAAGGGCAATACGGTCGATCCATTGGGCCTGATCGACAAATATGGCGCGGATGCCCTGCGCTTCACTTTGGCGGCGATGGAGAGCCAGGGGCGCGACATCAAGCTCGATGAGAAGCGTGTCGAGGGCTATCGCAACTTCGCCACCAAGCTGTGGAACGCGGCCCGCTTCTGCCAGGCCAACGGCATCGGCGCCTCCGCGACGCTGGAGCCGCCCGCGGCGAGCCTCGCCGTCAACCGCTGGATCATCGGCGAGACGGTGAAGACCGTCCAGGCGCTCGACCTCGCGCTGGCCGAGTTGCGCTACGACGAATGCGCCAATACCATCTATCACTTCGTCTGGGCGACCTTCTGCGACTGGTATCTGGAGCTGATCAAACCGCTGCTCGGGCGCGAGGATATCAAAGATGCCGAGGGCGTGATGGAGACGCGAGAGGTGGCAGGGTGGGTGCTAGACCAGATTCTGGTTATGCTGCATCCCTTCATGCCCTTCGTGACCGAGGAGCTTTGGAATGCAATGGGGTCTCGCTCCTATCCCCTAATCGTGGCCAATTGGCCGGTTGTGGATGCAGTTGAGATTCACCCTGAAGCTTCCAGAGCTGTCGATCTTGCCATCTCTCTCGTTTCTGAAATTCGGCGTCTCCGGAACGACTACAATGTGCCCCAAGCCGCCCAAGCAAAACTGGTTATCACGTTTCAGTCATCAGAAGTGGGCCAGCAACTTTATGGACTGGTTCCAGCAATTCAGCGACTAGCGCGCGTCTTGATTTTGAACATGGATTCGGAGACTTCTCGCGGGCCCGCCGACATTAACGAGCGAATTGCAGGTGCCCATGCTCAATCCGGTGAAATCCAAATTCTACGGGACGGGCTCACGGCACTGCTGAATGTGGGCGAACTCATAGATGTGAACGCAGAACGAATTCGTTTTCAAAAGCTGCTTGAAGCCGCTGAAAAGGAATGGGCTTCTTTGGAAGCTCGACTCGCCAACCCGAGCTTCGTCGAGCGGGCGAAGCCGGAGGCGGTGGAGAAAGCGCGGGCGGACCATGCGGAGAAGGCCTCCGACGCCGAGAAGTACCGGGCCGCTCTCGCCAGGCTGGGTTGATCTGCCTCGTCCGTCATGCCAGCGCAGGCTGGCATCCATGCTGAGTCAGCTTGGACCCCAGCTTTCGCCGCGGTGACGGGAACAGAGATGGCAAGTCGACCGAGTTCACCGGGCCCGCGCGGCGGGATGGACCTGACCCAGGGGCCGATCGGCAAGATGCTGCTCGCCTTCGCCGTGCCGACCCTGATCTCCTCGATCCTGCAGTCGCTGAACGGCTCGATCAACGCGATCTGGGTGGGGCGCTTCCTCGGCGAGCAGGCGCTTGCGGCGACCTCCAACGCCAATCTCGTCATGTTCCTGCTGATGGCCTTCGTCTTCGGCTTCGGCATGGCGGCGACGGTGCTGATCGGCCAGGCCTTCGGGCGGCGCGACATGGACGGGGTGCGGCGCGTGATCGGCACCGCGATCGGCGCCTTCGCGCCCTTCGCGGTGATGATCGGAGTGATCGGCTGGCTGTTCGCGCCGGACCTGCTGAAGCTGCTGGCGACGCCGGCGGACAGCGCCCCGCTGGCGCTCGCCTATCTTCGGGTCATCTTCATCGCCATGCCGCCGATCCTGATCGCGGTGGTGCTGATCATGGGGCTTCGCGGCACCGGCGATTCGATCTCTCCGCTCTGGTTCATGATCGTCGCGGTGGTGCTCGACAGCGGCCTCAATCCGGTCTTCATCCTCGGCCTCGGCCCGATTCCGGCCATGGGCATTGCCGGCTCGGCCATGGCGACGGTGATCGCCAATTATGCGGCCCTGGTCGGCCTCGTCATCTATCTCTATGTCCGCGATCTGCCGATCCGGCTGCGCGGGGCGGAACTGCGCTATCTGCGTCCCGACCGGGCGCTGGTGAAGACGATCATCGTCAAGGGCTTCCCGATGGGCCTGCAGATGATCGTCGTCTCCTCCTCGGCGCTGGCGACCATGGGCCTGGTCAACCGCGAAGGCGTGGAGACGACCGCGGCCTTCGGCGTGGCAATGCAGCTCTGGACCTATTTGCAGATGCCGGCGATGGCGCTGAGCGCGGCGGCGAGCGCGATGGCGGCGCAGAATATCGGCGCCGGCAAATGGGACCGGGTCAACGCCATCACCCGCGCCGGCGTCCTCTGCAATCTGGCGATCACCGGCGTGCTCGTCGTGCTGCTGACGATTTTCGACCGGGCGGCCCTGGCCCTTTTCCTCGGCGGCAACAGCCCGGCCCTGCCGATCGCCCAGCATATCCAATGGCTCGCGACGTGGAGCTTTCTGCTGTTCGGGGTGACCATGGTGATCTTCGGGACGGTGCGGGCGAACGGGGCGGTGATGGGGCCGCTGATCATCCTCGCCATCGGCCTCTATCCGGTCCGGCTCGGCTTCGCGCTCGGCGCCTATGGCTGGCTCGGCGCGGACGCCCTGTGGCTCAGCTTCCCGGTCAGCAGTCTGGCCAACATGCTCCTCGCCATCCTGTTCTATTGGCACGGAGGCTGGCGGAAGGCGCGCATGCACCACCCCCCGCCCCGCGCGGAGCTCGAGGAGGAAGCGCAGGCCGATGCCGAGCCCGGCGGCCGGATCAGTCCGACCGCCTAGGCAGGATCAGAGCACGGTGTCGGCGAGATTGGACCGGTATTTGGTATTGGTCTGCCGGTCGGTGATCTCGATATAGACATAGCTCGGCGGGATCTGTCCCTCGGGCAGCGAGAACCAGATCTGGCCGAGATTGGTCGGGGTGCCGAGCGCGCAGAAGCCGGGCGGCAGGGCCGGCGCGGGCGCGAACATCGCCGCCGGATACTGGTCCTTGTTGAACACGTCGTACCGGTAACGCATGAAGTTCTGGCCGTTCACGCTGTACGGCTCGACACTGGTCAAATAGAGGATCGGATTGGGCTGGGCGCTGGCGGGCATTGTGCTTCCAGCGAACAGCGCAGTCGCGACCAATAAAGTGGCTGTTTTCAATCTGGTCATTGTCCGTCCTTTCAGCAGTTCGTGAAGGACAGAGGGTTTCGATTTCCCCCGTGCCGGTTTGTTCCGGCCCTGACACAATGCCATTGATCCGATTTCCCTTCAAGGAAGTCCGCACGGGCCGGACGGGCCATTCGTCTATCGCCGCTTTGCAGGCCCGGCATCGGGCGCTAAGTCCACTCTCCCATGCCCGAAGCCGCCTTTCCCGCCCTCCGCCTGCGCCGCACCCGTTCCGCTCCGTGGAGCCGGGCCATGGTCGCGGAGACCATGCTTTCGCCCGCCGACCTGATCTGGCCCCTGTTCATCTGCGAGGGACAGGGAGTGGAGGAACCGATCTCCACCCTCCCCGGGGTGTCGCGCTGGTCGGTCGACCTCATCGCCGGCCGGGCGAAAGAGGCGCGCGAACTCGGCATTCCCTGCATCGCGCTCTTTCCGAACACGCCGCACGACCTGCGCACCGAGGATGCGCGCGAGGCGCTCAACGCCGACAATCTGATCTGCCGAGCGGTCAAGGCGGCGAAGGACGCGGCGCCGGAGGTCGGCGTGCTCACCGACGTCGCGCTCGACCCCTATACCAGCCACGGCCATGACGGGATCGTCGACGAGGGCGGTTATGTGCTCAACGACACGACCAGCGCGATCCTGACCGACCAGGCCCTCGTCCAGGCCGAGGCCGGCGCCGACATCATCGCGCCGTCGGACATGATGGACGGCCGGGTCGGCGCGATCCGCGCGGCGCTTGAGCAGGGCGGTCATGCCAACGTGCAGATCATGGCCTATGCCGCCAAATATGCCTCCGCCTTCTACGGGCCCTTCCGCGACGCGGTCGGCTCGCGCGGCCTGCTGAAGGGCGACAAGAAGACCTACCAGATGGACCCGGCCAATGCGCTGGAGGCGCTGCGCGAGGTCGCGCTCGATCTCGCCGAGGGCGCCGACACAGTGATGGTGAAGCCGGGCCTGCCCTATCTCGACATCGTCCGGCGGGTGAAGGAGCGGTTCGAGGTGCCGGTCTTCGCCTATCAGGTCAGCGGAGAATATGCGATGCTCGAGGCCGCCGCCGCGGCGGGGGCGGGGGAGCGCGAGGCGCTCGTGCTCGAGACCCTGATGTCCTTCAAGCGGGCCGGCTGCTCCGGCGTGCTCAGCTATCACGCGCCGCTCGCGGCCCGCCTGCTCGCCGGCCGATGAGCGAGACGGCGCGGCTGCTGGCCCTGCAGGAAGCAGCGGCGCCGCTCGAGCCTGACGCCGGCGCGCGCGAGACCCTCGCCGGACTGACGGTCGGGCATGCCCAGGCCTTCCTGAACGCGCTCGAGGACGGTCCGTCCTACGCCGCCTGGACCGAGGCGACGGCCGCCGCGCTTGCCGCGCCCTTCCCGGAAACAGGGCGCGATCCCGAGGTCGTGCTCGCCGAGTTCGACGATTGCGCGCTCGGCGATTTCCTCGCCGCCGCGACCAACAAATATTCGGGCTTCGCGCCGGCCGCGCCCGGCGCGGTTCGGCTGGAAAACGCCGTCGCCAACTGGCTGGCGAGGGTGATCGAGATGCCGGAGGGGGCGGCGGGCGTGCTCACCTCGGGCGGCAGCATGGCGAACCTCACCGCGATCGTCGCGGCGCGCGAGGCCGCGGATCCCGAGGGCGATGGCGCCGTCTATCTCACCGGCTTCGCCCATCATTGCATCGACAAGGCGCTGCGCATCGCGGGCCGCGCGCGTTCGCCGCGCCGGCTCATCCCCACCGACGAACGCCACCGGATGCGCGTCGACGCCCTGGCCGAGGCTCTGGCGCAGGACCGGGCGGACGGCATCCGCCCCTGGCTGATCATCGCCTCGGCCGGCACGGTCGACACCGGCGCGGTCGACCCGCTCCGGGAGATCGCGGCGCTGGCCGCCGACCATGGCGCGTGGCTGCACGTCGACGGCGCTTATGGCGGCCTCTTCATGCTGTGCGCTGAGGGGCAAGCGGCGCTGGGCGGGATCGAGCGTGCCGCGCGACCGAGGTCGGCCCGTCGCCCGCCAATCTGTCGCCCGAGCTGACCCGCCATTTCCGGGCGCTCCGGCTCTGGCTGCCGCTGCAGCTCGCCGGGGTCGCCGCCTTCCGCGCCGCCCAGTCGGAGAAAATCGGCCTCGCCCGCTATTTCCATGCCCGGCTGAAGGACCTGCCGGACTGGGAGGTGGGGCCGCCGCCCGATCTCTCGGTCGTCGCCTTCCGCTTCCGCCCCGCAGCGGGCGACGTGGACGCCTTCAACGACCGCCTGCTCGCCCGCATCCAGCAGGATGGCCGCGTGTTCCTGAGCGGGACACGGATCGCGGGCGAGACCTGGCTGCGCTGTGCGATATTGTCGTTCCGCACGCATCTGGCGCATATCGACGAAACCATCGACGTGGTGGCCCGCACCGCGGCCGCGCTGCAATCGGCATGAAGGGGACGAACGTGCAGACTCTGGCCGCGCTTTTTCACGGCCCGTTCAGCGAGGCTTCGGCCATGATCGTCCGTCACCTGCCGCGCGCGGCGAGGCCCTGAGGAAGCGATGTCGAAGAAGAACCGCAGGCGGCAGGCCGCGAACGCTCCCAAGCCGGCCTCCGCGACCGAGGCCGTCGCCGGCCTCGCTTCGCCGGGGGCGCGGGTGAACGAGCGCTATGCCCGGCCCTTGTTCGTGGTGACCATCGTCACGGGCTCGTTTCTTCTGTTTCTTACGCAACCGATGATCGCCCGGATGGCGCTGCCCCGGGTCGGCGGCGCGCCCTCGGTCTGGAACAGCGCGATGCTGGTCTACCAGCTGCTGCTGCTCGCCGGTTACGCTTATGCCCACTGGATCGTGCGGCTGAAGCCGCGCAGGCAGGCGGGCCTGCACATCGTCCTGTTCGGCGTGGCCGCGCTCTGGCTGCCGATCGGGCTTACCCAGGCGGTCCCGCCCGGCAATTTCGAGCCGGCGCTGTGGGTGCCCTGGTTCCTGCTCACCTCGATCGGACCGGTCTTCTTCATCGTCTCCGCCCAGGCGCCGCTGATGCAGCGCTGGTATGCGCTGGAGACGAGCCGCGGCGATCCCTATCCGCTCTACGCCGCCTCCAACCTCGGCAGCTTCGCCGGCCTGCTTTCCTATCCCCTGCTGGTCGAGCCGCTGATGAGCCTTCACCAGCAGAGCTGGCTTTGGACGGCGATTTACGCCGTGCTGGTCGTGCTGGTCGTCGCCTGCGCCTTGACCGTGCCGCCCAATGCCGTCGAGGTGGTCCCGGAGCATAGCGAGCCGGCGCCGACCATGAAGCAGACCTTGCGCTGGGTCGCGCTGGCGGCGGTGCCGTCGGGGCTGATGCTCTCGACCACCACCCACCTGACCACCGACATCGTCGCCATTCCGATGCTCTGGGTGCTGCCGCTCGGCCTCTATCTGCTGAGCTTCGTCACCGCCTTCGCGGGCTGGCGCAAGCCGGCCGACTTCATCACCATGCTCGCGCCGATCATCATCCTCGTCGCCGGCGGACTTGTCTTCGGCCGCGGCGCGCAGAATCCGCTCTATCCGGTCACGCTCGGCCTGCTGCTGCTCTTCGCGATCGCGGTGGCGCTGCACGGCGAGCTGTTCCGGCTGCGGCCGGCGGCCAGCCATCTCACCCGCTTCTACCTCGCCATGTCGATCGGCGGCATGATCGGCGGCCTGTTCTGCGCGATCATCGCGCCGCTCGTCTTCGACTGGGCCTATGAATATCCGCTGCTGGTCCTCGCCGCCGCGTTCATGGTCCCGCAAATGCCGCTCGTGCCCTGGATGCCGGGATTGGAATGGCTGATGCGGCTGGCGCTGCCGCTCATGGCCGTCCTGCTCTCCGCCGCGGTCTGGATCATGCACCAGCGCGGCATGGCCCCGCAGATCGTGCTGGTCGGCTCGATCCTGATCTCGCTGCTCGCTCTGGCCTGCCTCGGCCGGCGGGTCGCCTTCGCCGTCTGCCTGCTCGCCCTGATGATCAGCTATGACGACCGGGGCGTGCTGCGGACCAGCTTCGAGGGCGGGCGCACCCGCTCCTATTTCGGGATTTACGAGGTCAGGAACTACCGCGACGCGAACGGCCAGCCTCTGGTCCGCACCCTGACCCACGGCACCACTCTCCACGGCAAGCAGAACCTGACCCCGGGGCTCGAGCGCGAGCCGACCACCTATTACGCGCGCCGCTCGGGGGTCGGCATCGCGCTTACCAACGCCGATTCCATGTTCGGTCCGAACCCCCGGATCGGGGTGGTCGGGCTCGGCTCCGGCACGCTCTCCTGCTACGCTTTCCCGAACCAGAGCTGGACCTTCTTCGAGATCGACCCGGCCATGGTCGACGTGGCCCGCAACCGCTTCACCTTCCTGAGCAGTTGCGCGCCGCAGGCCCGGATCGTGCTTGGCGACGCCCGGCTCAGCCTGGGCGACCGGAGCCGAGTCCCGGCCAATTCGATCGACATCCTCGCCGTCGACGCCTTCTCCTCGGACGCGGTGCCGATGCACCTGCTCACCCACGAGGCGCTGCAGGTCTATGGCCAGGCGGTGCAGCCGAACGGCATCGTCCTCTTCCACATTTCCAACCGCTATCTGGACCTGCGGCCGGTGATCGCCGAGCTAGCCGAGAGCAGCCACTGGCAGTCGGCGATGCTGGAATATGTGCCGACTCCGGAGGAAGAGGAGCGCGGCGCGACCGTTTCAGTGTGGATCGCCCTGACGCGCAACCCGGAGACCCTGCAGCGGCTGGAGCAGCTGAGCGGCGGCGACGCCAGCGCCTGGCGCAGCGTCGATCCGCAGCCCGGCTTCTCCGGCTGGACCGACGATCACGCCTCGATCCTGCCGATCATCAACTTCCGCTCGATCCTGTCCTTCGGCCATTAGGCGGGATGGCGATCGAGACGGCACGGCTGCTGCTTCGCGACTGGCGCGAGACCGACATCGCGCCCTTCATCCACCACACCAACACGCCGGTGGTGATGCGCTGGCTGGGCGGGGTGCAGACCGAAGCCCAGCTCGAGGACGCGCTGCGCAACCGGATGATGCGCTGGCAGGTCGAGCGCGGCTTCACCTTCTGGGCGGTCGAGCGCAAGGCCGACGGCGCGCTGCTCGGCTTTTGCGGCCTGAAGATCGCCGACACGCCGGGCTCGCCGATCGAGGGCGAATATGAGGTCGGCTGGCGGCTGCGCGAGGATGCCTGGGGGCAGGGCTATGCGAAGGAGGCGGCGATCGCCTCGCTCGATTTCGCGTTCGAGCGGCTCGGCGCGGCGCGGGTCGTCGCGATCACCTTCATCGGCAACGAGCCGAGCTGGGGGCTGATGGAGCGGCTCGGCATGACCCGCCGGCCGGAACTCGACTATGACGATGCGCGCTTTCCGACGCTGAACCCGACCATCGTCTACGACATCAGCCGCGGGGAACTGATCCGATGACCCTGATCCCGTTTCACGGCAAGACGCCCCTGGTCGATCCCGCCGCCTTCGTCGCGCCCGGGGCGCGGCTGATCGGCGATATCGAGATCGGGCCGGAGTCGAGCATCTGGTACAATTGCGTGCTGCGCGGCGACGTGAACCGGATCCGGATCGGCGCGCGCACCAACATCCAGGACGGCAGCGTGCTGCACGTCGATTCGCCGCGGCCCGGCCATGAAGCCGGCCATCCGACCCTGATCGGCGACGAGGTCCTGATCGGCCATATGGCGATGGTCCATGGCTGCATCCTTCACGACCGCGCCTTTGTCGGGCTCGGCGCGATCGTGATGGACGGCTGCGAGATCGGGAGCGACGCCATGCTCGCCGCCGGCGCCCTCCTCACCCAGGGGAAGAGCATTCCCGCGGGCCAGCTCTGGGCGGGCCGGCCGGCCAAGTTCGTGCGCGAGCTGGGCGAGGCCGATCTCCTCGGCATGCGCGCCGGCGTTGCCCATTATGTCGCCCTCGGCAGGCTCCACACCGAAGCGGTGCGAGCGGCCGGCGCCTGACCGCCGGGCGTTCAGCGATTGAGCCGGTTCATCCGGGTCTGCTGGGCCGCGACGATCCCGTCCACTTCCTCGATCGCCGCCTGCAGCGCGGCCTGGTCGGCGGCGCTGGTCGGCCGGCCGGCCCGGTCCAGAGCGAGCTGGTGAAGCTCGGCGGCGGCGTCGGTGACCCGGCCGCGGGCGACCTCGACCCGGGAAATCGCCTGCTGCGCCTCGATCCAGCTGTCCGAGCCCGTCGCTCCGGCCCTGGCGGAGGCCCGGGCGGCGGCGTCATAGTCGCGCTCGAAGTCGCCGCCGCCCGACCGCGCCTCGCTCACCAGCCCGTTGATTCGGACCCGGAGGGCGCTGTCGTCGGCGATGCGCGGCGCCTCGCGCACCGGCTCGTCGATCGACAGCCGTTCGTCGGGGCGGGGCGCGAGCGAGGGGAAGGGGCCCTCCGAGACGCAGCCCGCGAACAGGCTGGCGGCGCAGCAAAGGACGAGGACGCGGAACAGCTTCATCCTGCCCTCCCTATGCCGCCCCGCCGCCGCCCGCAACACCGGCTTCCGCGGGTGCAGGCACCGGCTTCCGCCGGCGCAGGCACCGGTCCTCCGCTCGCGCAGGCGAGGGGTTGCGCAGTGCAGACCTTCCCCCTATGTCGACGCCTCCCGCGCGCCCGTAGCTCAGCTGGATAGAGCACCAGACTACGAATCTGGGGGCCGGAGGTTCGAATCCTTCCGGGCGCGCCATTTTTTCGTAATAAAATCAATATGTTAGCGGGACGAAGGAGCCCGTCGTGTCCTCGATTCTTTAAGAAAGGGCGCGCTAGGACACGCTCAGGACACGCCCCGGCCTTCTTGAGCAAGAATCGGCAGTTTTCTGCCATTTTCTGCGTTCATGACGAGGACACAGGTGCCCGTTTAGCGGTCGCTCAGAAGCGTTTCATGCCGCCATTTCTGATCCACTCCTTGATGTCCGCTCGAACGTAAGCTTTCTTCCTGCCAGAAACATGCACTGGCTTCGGAAACGTCGGGCTTCGCCGCACCTTCATTAATGTGCCACGGCTGATACCGAGTTCCTCTTGAAGTTTGTCTAGGGAGAGGAGCGCCACTGAATCGAGCAGTTCTGGAACGCGCGCCATGAGTTCGACCCGGCTTAGTTCGCCGGATTTTCTAGCCGGGGCGCCCAGCTGTTTTGCTACCTGTTCAATCAGAGGGTCCATTGTCCTCGCGAATTGGAGGAGATGCTCCAGATGGATGCATAACGAGCGCAGGTTTGTGAGCTGAGCCGCTAGTGTTGCCGCGTCTGAGACGCGAAGTTCGATTCGGTTTTCCATGAGGGACAAATATCCGGATTACGGATAATTGGCAATCCCCTTTATGCGTTGATGAGCACGCTTGGCCTCAAAGGACCGCAGATCATCGCACGGAGTACGTCCTCACCTATCTTGCGGTTGCTTGCAGACTTGCTCGCGGAGAGGCGCAAGGCCGCGAAGCTGACTCAGATTGAATTGGCGGCGCGGCTCAAGAGGCCACAGTCGTTTGTGGCCTCAGTTGAGAATGCGGAGCGGCGCGTGGATGTCGTTGAGCTTCTTAATCTGGCTGACGCAATCGGGTTCGACGCCTCCGAGTTGATACGGGAACTGAGAGACAGGGCCACCCGGTTGATCTAGGACACCGAGCCTCAAGGGGCATCTCAGCTCGGATGATCGGGTTGGTGAGGGACGATTCTCGTCGTGGGTCGAAAATGACATCGCCGGCAGATTCCTAGCGGACCCGATTCTGGAAAATATTGAGGGCGCGCGTTGCCTCGTCGCAGACATCAGCAGTCTCAATTTCAATGTCACCTATGAAATTGGTTACGCGATAGCTCGTGGCAAGCGAGTGATTTTGACGCGCAATCGGGCGGTCGCAAGGGATGAGAGTGAGACCCGCCGAGTTGGGATCTTCGACACGTTAGGATATCTGACTTACGAGAATGGTGATGAGTTCGCGGCTATCTTGGCTTCGATCGAGGACTTCGAAGGTCTGCCATTTCCCAACAAGATAGATTCCAGCGCTCCAGTCTGGGTCCTGCAATTCCCATTCAAGACCGAGGTGCAGGGTCGGGTCGTGATCCCATTAGCTCCGGCAGTCATGGTGGATTCCAAGATACATAACCTGCGCGCCGCGTTCGCGGCAGGGTTGAGCCACGGCTCGGGTAAGAAGACGGTGCTGCTCCAGGAGGGGGATGATCCTGTTCCCCTGGATTACCGCGACCTAGTTCAGAGCTTCCGACATCCCGGGCAGATCGACGATTACATCGCGGACCTCGCATCGGACGTGACTGATCAGCTGCAGTCCGCTGGGCCAGTGATCGCAGAGCCCGGCAATCTCCTTTTTCGCCTCGATTTGGGCTCGTCCACGGCGGAAATTCGCATTGTTGTTGGTCGAAAGGGGGCGGGAAAAACTGCGGTGTTCTCACAAGTCAGAGACCACGTCCGCGATAATCGACAGAACATTGTGCTTGATCTGAAGCCTGAGGGATATCAGCTAAGGAAGTTTAAGGATCAAATACTCGACTTTCAAGAGGCTGGAACTGCGGAGCACACCATAACGGCGTTTTGGGAATACCTCCTCTTGTTGGAAATTGTCTACAAGGTTCTAGAAAAAGACAAGCTGGTCCACATGAGGGACCATCGTCTATCCGAGCCCTATCAGCGTCTTTCGATAGCCTATTCCGAGGAAGAGTATGTGCGAGAAGGCGACTTCTCAGAAAGAATGCTGCGCCTCGTAGATGGTATTCTTGAGACGTTTAGAGCGAAATACGCTGGGCAAACTGACCTTAGATTGAGTCAGCGACAAGTCACAGAAATACTTTATCTTCACAATCTGAGGGAGCTTAGGAGCGCTCTTGAGGAGTATCTCCAATATAAGGGCGAAGTTTGGATACTCTTTGATAATTTAGACAAAGGGTGGTCCACCCACGGCGTATCCGACACCGATCTGCTTATTATCAGGTGCCTTTTAGACGCGAGCCGCAAGCTGGAACAGTCATTTGGGGCTCACGGCATTGACTGTCACACAATTATTTTCCTCCGCAACGATATTTATCAACTTCTAGTCAGCAGCACTCCCGATCGTGGCAAAGAAATTAGAAGCTCGTTGGACTGGAGCGAACCGGACCTTTTGAGGCAGATAATAAAGCGGCGACTTCTGTATAACGATCTCCCGCAAAATCTGCCCTTTGAGCAACTCTGGCGGTTAGTTTGCGTCGCATTTGTGGAGGGAGAGGAAAGTTCTCAATATTTAATAGATAGGTCTCTGATGAGGCCGCGTTTCCTGCTAAATCTTATAAGTCATTGCCGAGGATTTGCCGTAAATCTTGAGCATGAGAAGATTGAGGAGGCTGACATTAAGCGAGGCTTCGAGGCATACTCGACGGACCTTCTTTATGATATTGATTTAGAGATACGAGATGTTCTCCCGATAGCGGAGGATGTTCTTTATAACATGATTGGCCTTACGGCGAATCTCTCACTGAACGAACTGAACGAACTCCTCTCCGAAGGGGGCTTTGACAAAGGGGAAATCAGCAAGCTAATCGAGATATTCCTCTGGTATGGCGTTTTGGGCGTGGTTCGCGAGGATGGCGAAACAGCCTACATCTACAATGTCAGCTACGATGTGCGTCGCCTCCAAGTCCTGATCGGGCGGCTCACGCCGGAGGCGCCAAGATTGATGATCAATCCGGCCTTCTGGGCTGGCTTGGAAATCCAAGCGGCACGCTAGCAGTCAGAATACTGAGATCATCCTGATTCCAGCTGCACATGGCGTTAGGCCGCTGAGCGAGAGACCTTCATCATTTCCCTTTGGGCAAGCTGGAGGCCGAGCGTTCAAACTGCTGGGACACGGACGACCCCAACTCAAAGGGAAATGACCTCAACGACTGGGACACGGACAGGACACGGCGCACGGAAATCCGCCATATTTGCGCGGTCGAAATGATCCTAGTTGACCACGCCCCCAGACTAAGGGTGCTCATTTGTGGTCAATAAACACACGGAAAACTGCGAAAAATCACACCACAGTTCTACGAATCTGGGGGCCGGAGGTTCGAATCCTTCCGGGCGCGCCATTTTTCCCGGACCTCCTGTTCCGATCGCGGCTTCGTCGCGGCAGGTGCGAGCTTAATCGCAGCCTACTTCTCCATTCACCCTTCCTTCAGCACGACTCATCGACATACGCGCCGGCGGCTACCGTGATGTTGCGGGGCCGGCACAGGGAAATGAGGGGTCTGATGAATCGTCTCGGGACTGCGCTTCTGCTCGCAGCGGCCGCCTTCGCGCTGCCGCCTTCCGCCATCGGCCAGGAGGGCGCCCCGGCGCCGCGGCCGCTTTCCGTCGGCCAGAGCCTCACCGGCGAGCTCAGCCAGAGCGACACCCAGCGCCGCTCGGGCAAGTTCGAGGACGTCTATCTGATCCAGGGCCGGCAGGGCGAGCGCGTCGACCTGCGCCTGCTCTCCGAATCCTTCGATCCCTATCTGGTGGTGAGCGGTCCTTCCGGCTTCTCCATGGCCAATGACGACGAGGAAGGGCAGAGCGAGTCCACCAACAGCCGGCTCGTCCTGCAGCTGCCGGCGGACGGCACCTATCGGGTCTCCGTGACCAGCTTCCGGGCCGGCGAGACCGGCGCCTACCGGATCCAGGCCAGCACGCCGGCGGCGAACGTCGCGGTGAGCCGCCCGGTGCCGGCGACCCCGATCCGCATCGGCCAGACCGTCAACGGCAGCCTCGCCCGCGGCGACGGCCAGATGGCGTCAGGCGAGTTTCAGGACCAGTATCGGTTCAGCGCCCGCCGCGGCGACCGGGTCCGCATCGAGATGGTCGGCGCCGGCGACATGGACACGATGCTGATGCTGCGCCGGCCGGACGGCTCGCAGGATTCCAATGACGATGCGGAGTTTAACGGCGAGCAGTCGCTCAACAGCCGCATCGACACGGTGCTCGCCGAGGACGGCGACTATGTCATCGTCGCCACCACCTACCGGCCGAACACCACCGGCGGTTATCGGCTGAGTCTTCAGCAGAGCCCGGGCCTGCCGCGCCAGGCGCGCGTGCCGGGCGGCGCCCATGTCATTGCGGTGCTGGTCGGGGTCGCCGATTATGGCGGGCGGATCAATCCGCTGCCCAATACCGACGACGATGCGAGCGAGCTCTACAACAGCCTGCGCAATGCCGGCCTGCTTCACCCGGCCAGCCAGCTGCTGGTCAACGGCGACGCGACGACCAAGAATGTCGCCAACGCCTTCGCCCGCGCCGCGGCGCAGGCCGGGCCCAACGACATGTTCCTGTTCTTCTTCTCCGGCCATGGCGACCAGGTCGACGTGCCGGTGAGCGCGGCCGAGCTGGACGGCCGGTCGGAGACGATCGAGCTCTATGACGACGCCATGTCCGACGCGCAGCTCAAGCCGCTCTTCGACAGCGTCCACGGCCGCATGTCGATGATCGTGCTCGATTCCTGCTTCTCGGGCGGCTTCCGCAGCCTGATCGACCGGCCGAACGTGATGGGCCTGTTCAGCTCCGAAGAGGATCTGACCAGCCTCGTCGCCGACCGGTTCAAGGCGGGCGGCTTCCTCTCCTACTTCCTGCGCGGCGGCCTGGGCGGCGAGGCCGACGACGACGGCGACCGGATCGTCACCGCCGGCGAGCTCTCCACCTATGTCCGCCGCCGCTTCCGCCGCGAGGGCGACATCCCGGCGCAGACCCGCGAGGACGAGAACAACTACCAGAATATCCTCGTCGAGCGCGGCGGCGTCCATATTGACGACGTGGTCGTCCGGCTCGCCTCGGCCTCGACCTCGGGCATGCCGCAGCGGCCCCGGCTGGCGCCGATGCAGCAGCCGATGCCGGTCGGCGACAGCGACGGCAAGCGCCGTACCCCGCGCCCGCCCAAGGCGCCGCGGCGCTAGGAGGGCGGACTTCATCTTCCGGAATCGGGTGGCGCGACCGCCCGGTTCCGGCGATGATGCCGCGATGACGAACTGGACGAGACGGGCGTTGCTGGGCGCCGGCACGGCCGGGCTGCTGGCGCCGGGTCTCGCGCGGGCGCAGCCGCAACGCCGAAGCGGTCTGATCCTGCTCGGCACCAAAGGCGGGCCGACTCCGGGCCGGCTGCGCGCACCCGCCTCGAACCTGCTGGTCGTCGACGGCGAGCCTTATGTGATCGACGCGCCCGACGGGGTCGCCTCGCGCCTCGTCCTCGCCGGCATCGACCTGGCGCGGCTGAAGACCGTCTTCATCACCCACAATCACAGCGATCATAATGCCGGGCTCGGCGCGCTGCTGATCCTCGCCTGGGGATCGGGGCTGCAGACTCCGGTCGACATTTACGGGCCGGCGCCGCTCCAGCGGCTGGTCGCCGCGCATCTCGCCGCCAACGCCTATGACGTCGAGGTGCGGATGGACGAGGAGGGGCGGCCGCCGCTCGTGCCGCTCGTCCATGTGCACGAGATCACGAACGGGCCGGTCATGGCCGACGCAAAGGTCAGAGTGCGCGCGGCGCGGGCCGACCATTATCATGTCGTCGACTACGCCTATCGCTTCGACACGCCGGACCGCAGCTTCGTCTTTTCCGGCGACACGCGGCCGAGCGAGGCGCTGATCGAGCTCGCCCGCGGCGCGGACGTGCTGGTGCACGAGGCGATGCTCGAGTCCGCGCTGGCGATGATCACCGACGGCAACGCGCCGCGTTTGCGGGAGCATCTGGTGCGCAGCCACACCACCACCGAGGAACTGGGCCGCGTCGCCCAGGCGGCGGGCGTGGGGACGGTCGTGCTCAGCCATCTCGTGCCGGCGGCACCGCAATTCACCGACGCGATGTGGATCGAGGGTGTCCGCCGCCATTATCGCGGCCGGATCATCGTCGGCCGCGACATGATGGAGATCTAGGTCAGTAAGGCGAGCCGCCGTGCGCTTTCGCGGGCGCCGACCTCGACTCCGGCCTCGGCGTAGAGCGAGCCGGCCTCGGCCCAGAGCGCGGCCGCCTCCGCCGTGTCGCCCGCTTTCTCCTTCAGCATGGCCAATGGCCGCAGCAGATTGGCGAGGTCGAGCACGCGCGCATCCGGCCGGCTTCGGTAGAGGGCGAGCGCCTCGTCATAATAAGGCCGGGCTTCGGCGTCGCGGCCGGCATCCTGAAGGATGTCGCCGATATGGCGGAGGCGATGGGCGAGGGCGAGCATGTCGCCCTGTTGCCGGGCATGGTCGGCAGCCTGGCCGTAAAGCTCGATCGCAATGCCGATCCGGCCTTCGTTGCGCGCCGCGCTGCCCTGAACGGCCAGCTTCTTGCCATGGTCAGTCACGCCAGTTCTCCGAGGTCGAGGGTGGAGAGCAAGGCCGAGCGTGCGCCTGCGATCCGGTCCTGTAAAGCCGGGTCGGCGAGATCGGCGGGGGCGATCTGCTCGGGCCACCACGCCTCGATGATGCCGGCGATCCGGTCGAGCTTCGCCTCGTCGACGAGGAAGCGCGGGTCGACCGTGGCGGGATCGGCGACGACGCGCAGGCGAAGGCAGGCGGGGCCGCCGCCATTGGCCATGGACTGGCGCACATCGACCACGCAGAGCCGCCGGATCGGGCCGTTGCCGGCGACCAGCGCCTCCAGCCAGGCCCAGACGGCGGGCGTTTCCTTCGCCTCGCCGGGCAGGATCAGCGCCATGCCGCCTTCGGGCAAAGTGACCAGCTGGGCGTTGAACAGATAGGATTTCACCGCGTCGGCCAGGCTGACCAGGCTGGCCGGCACCTCGACGATCTCGGTCCCCGGCAACAGCCGCTTCAGCTCCGCATGGAAGCCGGCCCTGTCGGCAAAGGCCTGTTCGTGGGTGAACAGGACATGCTCGTTGGCGACCGCAACCACGTCGTTGTGGAAAGCCCCGGCGGCGATCGCGGCCTCGGACTGCTGGACGAACAGGGTGCGTTCGGGGTCGAGCGCATTGAGCCGGGCGATCGCGCGCGAGGCCTCGGGATGCTGCCGGGCGGGGAAGGGGCCGCCGCCAACGCCGTAGACGAAGATCTCGACGCCCGCCTCGCCATGGCCGGCGCAGAGCCGCATATGATTGGCCGCGCCCTCGTCGCCGAAGGTGGCGGGAACCGGCGCGTGCACGGCGAAATGCGCCTCGTCGGCAAAGGCCAGGCGGAGCTGGGCGAGAGTCTCCGGCCATTCATGGCTGCGATGCGCCATCGTGCGCAGGTTCGCGACGGTGAGGTGGCAGCGGCCGTCGGCCGTGTCGGGCGCGGGGGAGACGGTCGCCGCATTGGCCGCCCACATCGCCGAGGCCGAGAAGGCTGGCGCGCGCAGGCTTTCCGCGGCCTCGACCGTCGTGCCGAGCGCGGCGAGCCAGTCCCGGTTCGGGCGGCGGTGCGGCGGCAGCAGGCCCTGGGCGAGGCCGAGCCGCAGATTGTGCCGCATCTTCGCCGCGCCCTGCAGGGCGGCCTCGCGGGGGAAGGCGGTGGCGCCGGCATTGGCGGTGGCGGCGAGATTGCCGAGGCTGAGCCCCGCATAATTGTGGCTCGGGCCGACGATGCCGTCGAAATTGATCTCGACCAGGGCCATGAGCTCAGCGCCTGACCGCGAGCAGGCTGTCGCCAACCCCGACCCCGATCAGCGCCGCGGCCGCCTGGTCGAGCGTCGCCGCGCCGTCCTCGCGGATCGCGACATGGCCGTAGCCGCAGGCGAAATCGCGCCTCTCGCCGGCCGCCACCATCATCCGCTTGCCGGATTCCTCGCCGATCGCCGCGACGGTCAGCGGCCGCGCCTCGCGGATCGTGCGGATCTCGTCGGTCCGCACCGACATGGTCGGGCCGCCGTCGAAAATGTCGATATAGCCCTCGGCGGCGAAGCCCTCCTGCTCGAGCATCCGCATCGCGGCGCGGCCGGAGGGGTGGGGGACAGACATGATCGCCCGCGCGCTTTCCGGAAGCATGGCGGTGTAGATCGGAGTCTTCGGCATCAGGTCGGCGATGAAGCGGGTGCCGTGGGCGCCGTTGAAGGCGTCCGCCTCCTGGAAGTTCATGCCGAAGAAACGCCCGGCGATCGCGTCCCAGAAGGGCGAGCCGCCGGCCTCGTCGATCACCCCGCGAAGCTCCGCCAGCACCTTCTCGGCGAAACGTTGGCGGTGCAGCCGGATGAACAGATAGCGGCTCCGCGCGAGCAGCACGCCGAGGCCGCCCGCACGCTCGTTCGGATGGAGGAAAAGGCCGCCCACCTCCGAGCTGCCCTCGAAATCGGTGCAGAGCGTCAGCATCTCCGCGCGGAAGGTCTTGCCGAGTTCGGGCGAGGTCTGGGTGAGATGGCCGATCCGGTATGAATAGAAAGGTTCGACCATGCCCACGCGGCTGAACACCTGGCAGGTGCCACGGATCGCACCGGAGTCGATATTCTCGAGAACGAAGACGAAGAGATCGCCGTTCGGATCGCCTTCCTCGCGCGTGAAGGCGTCCTCCGAGCGGGCGAGCTTGGCGGTCAGCGCCCCCTTGTCCGGCGGCAGGTTGGTGAAACCACCGCCGGTCAGCTTGGCCATTTCGTAGATCGCCTGGAAATCCTCGTTCCGGGCCGGACGTACCCTGAAGCTCACAAATCCTCCCCACTGGCGAGGCGCAGGATCGTCAGCGCGGACAGTTGCGCTCGCTCGACCAGGCTCTCGACGATCAGAAATTCATCACTCGAATGGATGGCGCCGCCGCGCGCGCCCATCGTGTCGACGACGGGGACGCCGCAGGCGGCGATATTGTTGCCGTCGCACACCCCGCCCGTGGCGCGCCAGGCGATCTGCTGGCCGAGATCGGCGCCGGAGCGCTTCACCAGCTCGAACAGCTTTTCAGCCCTCGGGTCGAGCGGCTTGGGGGCGCGGGCGAAGCCGCCATGGATATGGATGGCGACGTCATGCTTCGCCGCCACCGCCGCCACCGCTTCGTCGAGCAGCGCCTGCGCCCTGGCCTGCAGCTCCGGCGTGCGCGGGCGCATGTTCACGCGCAGCACGGCATGGTCGGGCACGACATTGTTCGGCCCGCCGCCGTCGATCTTCGCCGGGTTGACGCTGAGCCCGTCCTGCCGCGCCGCCGCCAGCCGGAGCGCGAGATCCGCGGCGGCGAGGATCGCGTTGCGCCCTTCGTCCGGGTTGCGGCCGGCATGGGCGGAGCGGCCGCTGATCCGGATCGAGAAATTGCCGCTGCCCGGCCGGGCGCCGGCGAGCGTGCCGTCGGGGAGGGCGCTTGGCTCGTAGGTGAGCGCCGCCTTCTTGCCGGTCGCGGCCTGCGCGATCAGCGCCGCGGAGCCGGGCGAGCCCACCTCCTCGTCCGAATTGATCACCACCTCATAGCCGAGCTGCGGCGCGCCGACGCTCTCGACCGCGCTCAGGGCCGCCAGCATCACCGCCAGCCCGCTCTTCATGTCGGCGACGCCGGGGCCGCCGAGCACGCCCTCCTCGCGCCAGAAGACCTTCTGGAACTCGTGATCGGCGCCGAACACCGTGTCCATATGGCCGGTCAGCAGCAGCTGCACGGGTGCCCCGGGGCGGACCTTCAGGTGCAGGTTGCGGCCGTGCTCGATCGGGTTCAGGCGGCCGTCCGCGGCCATTGCCTCCACCGGCGCCGCGTCGGCCAGCACGATCTCTCCGGGCAGTGCGGCAAAGGCATCGGCGAGCAGGCCGGCGACATTCGCGAGGCCGGCAAGGTTGCGCGAGCCGCTGTTGATCGCGGCCCATCCGGTCACCTGGTCGAGCATCGGCGCGTCGGCGCAGCGCGCGACCGCTGCCTGCTCAATGCTGGAAAGTCCCGCCATGCCGCTTCCCTAGCGCCCAGCGCGGTGCGCTGGAACCCCGCACCCGCTTAGAGCCAGGCGGCGAAAGCCTTCAGCACGTCGCGGTAGAGGCCCTGCTTGAACGGCACGATCAGCGCGGGCAGCTCCGACGGCTCCGCCCATTTCCAGGCGCGGAATTCGGGCTCGGGCGTCTCCAGGTTCACATCCTCGTCCTCGCCGAGGAAGCGCATCAGGAACCAGGTCTGGCGCTGCCCGCGCCATTTGCCCTTCCAGACCTTGCCGAGCAGATCGTCGGGCAGATCGTAGAGCAATGGCCCGGGGCAGCGGGCGAGGATCTCGACCTTGTCGCGGGCAATGCCGGTCTCCTCCTCCAGCTCGCGCAGCGCGCCGGCCTCGGCCTCCTCACCGGGGTCGAGCCCGCCCTGCGGCATCTGCCAGGCCTCGAGCGTCGAATCGAGCCGCTGGCCGACCCAGACCCTGCCCTCGCGATTGAGCAGCATGACTCCGGCCGCCGGGCGGTAGGGCAGGGACTCGCGGTCGACGGCCGTGCTCATTCGGTCTCGGCCAGCAGCAGCTTCAGCGCCTCCAGGCATCCCCGCAGGTCCGCATTCGAGGAGGGGATCGCCTTCCTGAGATTCATGAAGCCGTGGATATTGCCTTTCGCCTCGCGGAAGATCGTGGGCACGCCCGCCTCGATGCAGGCGGCGGCATAGGCGCGGCCCTGGTCGCGGATCGGATCGAGGCTTGCGGTGACGACGAGCGTCGGCGGCATCCCCGCCTGGCTCTTCAACATCGGGTTGTAGCGCCAGTCCCTGGCATCGGCGGCATAGCACGCCTCGAACCAGTCCATGCCGGGCCTGGTCAGAAGATAGCCTTCACCGAAATCCTCGAAGCTCGGATAGCCTTCGCCGGGATTGGCGGCCGGATAGATCGGGAACTGGGCGAGCACCGGCACTTTGGCCGGCGTGTCGCGCAGCGCGAGGGTGACGATGATCGCGAAATTGCCGCCGGCGCTGTCGCCGCAGGGGATCAGGCCGGTCACCGCCGGGCCGAGCGCCTCCGGGCTTGCCGCCGCCCAATAGGCCGCGGCGATCGAATCCTCGATCCCGGCCGGCCAGGGATGCTCCGGCGCCAGCCGGTAATCGACGGCGAGCACCGGCAGGTCCAGCGTCCGCGCGATCTCGGCGCAGAGGCTCTCATGGCTGTCCAGATCGCCGAGCACGAAGCCGCCGCCATGCATGAAGAAGACCAGCGGACCGGGGCCACGCGTTTCCCGCGCGTCGAACAGGCGCAATGGAATGTCGCCGGCCGGGCCGGGACAGGAGAGGTCGCGGATCACCGCCAGCTCGCCGAGCGGCAACTCGGCGACATGGCGCATCTTCTGCATCAGCAGGCGCGCCTCGGCCGGCGGCAGCTCATGGCTCTTCGGCCCGGGCAATGCGTTCAGGTAATCGAGGAACTGACGGACGTCCGGCCGGACATAGGGATCTGCCATGCGCGCTCCTTGCCGTGCGAATCGCAAAACGGGCTCGTTTTTGTTCCCATAAGCGATGCCGGCGCCCCTGCCAGCGGTTGTCGTGACGAACGCAGGGGTCTAGGGTTCGGCCCCGTTCGAAGATCAAGGAAGTGAAGTTGGCTACGGCCAGACATTATCTGACCCCAGAAGAAGCGAAATCCGACGCGCCGCTCGAAGCAGTGGTGGTCCGGTTCGCGGGCGATTCCGGCGACGGCATGCAGCTGACCGGCGGGCAATTCACCCTGTCCACCGCGCTCGCCGGCAACGATCTCGCCACCTTCCCGGATTTCCCGGCCGAGATCCGCGCGCCGCAGGGAACGACCTTCGGAGTCTCCGCCTTCCAGATCAATTTCGGCTCGGCGGCGATCGAGACGGCGGGCGACGCGCCCGACGTGCTGATCGCGATGAATCCGGCGGCGCTGAAGACCAACGTCAACGACCTCAAGGCCGGCGGTCTGATCATCGCCGACGAGGGCGAGTTCGGCCAGCGCAACCTCGCCAAGGCCGGCTATCAGAGCAATCCGCTGGAGGACGACCAGCTCGCCAAATGGCAGGTGATCCGGCTCAACATCTCGCAGCTCACCCTGGATGCCGTGAAGCCCTTCGGCCTCGGCAACAAGGAGGCCCTGCGCTGCAAGAATATGTGGACGCTCGGGCTCGCGCTCTGGATGTTCGACCGGGACCGTGAGCCGATCATCGCCTGGCTGAAGGCGAAGTTCGCCAAGGCAGCGGAGCTGGCCGAGGCCAATATCGCCGCCCTCAACGCCGGCCATGCCTATGGCGAGACCGCCGAGATGGGCGGGCAGGTGACCCAGCACCATATCGGCGCGGCGCCGGTGGAGCCCGGCCTCTACCGGACGGTGACGGGCGCCGAGGCGATCTCGCTCGGCCTGGTCGCTGGCGCCAAGCTGGCCGGGCTGCCGATGTTCTTCGGCGGCTATCCGATCACCCCGGCCTCGGCGATCCTCCACCATCTCTCGCGGCTCAAGGAATATGGCGTCACCACCTTCCAGGCGGAAGACGAGATCGCGGCGATCGCCGCCTCGATCGGCGCCAGCTTCGCCGGCTCGCTCGGGGTCACCTCCTCCTCGGGCCCGGGCATCGCCCTGAAGACCGAGGCGATGGGCCTCGCGATCATGACCGAATTGCCGCTCGTCATCGTCAACTCGCAGCGCGGCGGGCCCTCGACCGGCCTGCCGACCAAGACCGAGCAGTCCGACCTCTATCAGGCGGTCTATGGCCGCAATGCCGACGCGCCGCTGCCCGTGATCGCCGCGCGCTCGCCGGCGGACGCCTTCGACTGCGCGATCGAGGCGGTGCGGATCGCGGTGCAATATATGACTCCGGTGATCCTGCTGACCGACGGCTATATCGCCAATGCGGCCGAGCCCTGGAAGGTGCCGGACATGGGCAGGTACGCGCCCTTCCCGGTCGAGTTCCAGGAGGACGCGCCGGCGGAAGGGGAGGCGGTCAATCCGTACCGGCGCGACGCCAGGCTGAAGCGGGTCTGGATCAGGCCGGGCACGCCGGGGCTGATGCACCGGATCGGCGGCATCGAGAAAAATGTAGGCTCGGGCCATATCGATTACGCACCCGAGAACCACCAGGCGATGACCGACATCCGCGCCGAGAAGATCATGGGCGTCGCCGACTCCTGCCCGCCGCAAGAGGTCTGCCTCGGCGAGGAGGGTGGCAAGCTGGCGGTGGTGGGCTGGGGCTCGACCTTCGGCCCGATCCACCAGGCCGTCCGCCGCGCCCGCCGCGACGGCAGGGATGTCAGCCACATCCATCTCCGTCACATCTGGCCGCTGCCGACCAATTTGGGGGATCTCCTGAAGTCCTATGACAAGGTGATCGTGCCGGAGATGAACAAGGGCCAGCTCAAGACCCTGCTTCGCGACCAGTATCTGGTCGACGCGCGGCCGGTCACCAAGGTCTCCGGCCAACCCTTCAAGATCGCCGAGATCGAGGCCGCGATCGACGAGGCCCTGACCGGAACGGCGCGGTGAGGCGGCATGGAGCCGAAACCGCCGCGCCTGTTCCCCTTGCTCGCCATGCTGGTGATCGTGGTCGCGATCATCCTCTATTTTTACTGGAAACGCTGAGGTTCCCATGACCGAGATGGTCAAACTGACTGCCAAGGATTTCGCCAGCGACCAGGAAGTGCGCTGGTGTCCGGGCTGCGGCGATTATGCGATCCTGAAGGCGGTGCAGCGCACCATGCCGGACCTCGGCGTCGATCCGGCGAAGACCGTGTTCATCTCGGGCATCGGCTGCTCGAGCCGCTTCCCTTATTATATGGAGACCTACGGCTTCCACACCATCCACGGCCGCGCGCCCGCGCTGGCGACGGGGGTGAAGCTGGCCAATCCCGAGCTCGACGTGTGGATCGTGACCGGCGACGGCGACGCTTTGTCGATCGGCGGCAACCACACGATGCACATTCTCCGCCGCAATCTCGACTGCCAGATCCTGCTGTTCAACAACGAGATCTATGGCCTCACCAAGGGCCAATATTCGCCCACGTCCCGGGTGGGCACGCGCAGCCCCTCGACCCCGTTCGGCTCGGTCGACCGGCCGGTCCGGCCCTGCGCCTTCGCTATGGGCTCGGGCGGCCGCTTCGTCGCCCGCGCGATCGACGTGCACAAGAATCTGCCGGACGTACTGAAGGCTGCCCACGCCCATAAGGGCACCGCCTTCGTCGAGATTTTCCAGAACTGCATCGTCTACAATGACGACGTCTTCGCGCCCTTCACCGCCAAGGAGCATAGCGGCAAGCAGCTCTGGCTGAAGGCGGGCGAGCCGATGCTGTTCGACAATGGCTCGAAAGGCCTGACCCTCGACCGGCAGGCGCTGAACCTGAAGGTCGTCGACGTGATCGACGGCGACTGGCAGGCCGCCGACGTGATCGTCCACGATCCGAGCAACAAGGCGGTCGCGCACATGCTGATCGACATGCCGATCGGCTCCTTCCCGATGGCGCTCGGCGTCATCTACGACGATCCGCGCCCGACCTTCGAGAGCGCCGTGCTCGACCAGAATCAGCAGGCAGCGGCCGGCAAGCCCGCCGACCTCCAGGCGCTCGTCTCCCGCGGCCAGACCTGGCAGGTCGACAAGGAACCGCACGAGCTGTGAGCCTCGCGCTCGCCGCGCTGCTGCTCATCCTTGCAGGCGCGGCGAGCGGGCAAGCTCCGGCCGCGCCGCGCGCCGGTTCACCGCCTTTGCCGTCGTCGATCGTCCGTGCGCAGATCGAGGAAACGCGAATCCTGGGCACCGCCAATTGCTCGCCCGACCCGGAAGCGCTCTGCATCGACGTGCTCATCGAGGCGCGGCTCGCCATTCTCGGCCACATCGCCGGGCCGCGCGTGCCGGCGCCGACCGTGGTGCGCTATATCTACCATATCCCCGCACCGCGTGGCGCGATCGGCTGGTGGCTGCTCACCCGCAGCAACCCGCCCCGCCGCTACCGGCCCGCCTTGCCACTCGCTCCGGTGAACGGCACCGATCGCCGCTCATCATGCTTCGGTGCCTCCATGCTGGCCTGGTTTGGCGCCGTCCCGCCCGGGGGCACGGCGCAGGGCGACAGCCTTTGCTATCGCCGTTGAGCGGGTGGTCCTCCACCGGGTCGCCAAGGCGCTTGCACCGCGCCGTCTCACGCCGCATCTAGGCGCACAGATGCTGCAGCGGGGCAAACATCTGGTCGCGGCGGATCGCGGGTTCGCCACCGGGGGCGGGCTGTTCGCGCCCTTGTTCGCGGGCGGCTTCAACCGGCTGCTCGACCGGGTCGACCGGGGGATCAAGGAAGGCCGGATCGAGGCGACGCTGCCGGACGGCTCCTTCCGCATCATCGGCGGGCGCGGCGAGGGGCCGGTCGCGATCATCCATCTGAAGAGCTGGCGGTCGCTGGTACGGCTGATCGTCTCGGGCTCGGTCGGCTGGTATGCCGCCTGGGCGCGCGGCGAATGGACCAGCCCGGACCCGGTGCAGATTTTCGATGTCTTCCTGCGCAACGCACCCTCGCTCGGCGATACCGGCCGGGCGAAGGGGCCATGGCGGGCGGTGAACTGGCTCGCCCACCGGCTGCGCGCCAACGACAAGCAGCGGGCGCGGCGCAACATCGCCCACCATTACGACCTCGGGAACGACTTCTACGCCGCCTGGCTCGATCCCTCGATGACCTATTCGAGCGCGATCTTCGCCGCGCCCGGCGACAGGCTGGAACAGGCGCAGCAGCACAAGATCCGGCTGCTGCTCGACCGGCTGGATCTCCGGGCCGGGCAACAGCTGCTCGAGATCGGCTGCGGCTGGGGCGCGCTCGCGGAGATCGCGGCACGCGATTATGGCGTCCACGTCACCGGTCTCACCTTGTCGGCGGAGCAGAAGGCCTGGGCCGAGGCACGGCTCGCCCGCGCCGGGCTGGCCGACAGGGTGGACATCAGGCTCGTCGACTATCGCGACGTCGTGGGCAGCTTCGACGCGGTGGTCAGCGTCGAGATGGTGGAGGCGGTCGGGCAGGAATACTGGCCGGCCTATCTCCAGGCGATTGCGGGCGCGCTGAAACCCGGCGGCAGAGCGGCGCTTCAGCTGATCTCGATCCGCGACGATCTCTTCCCCAATTATGCGGCCAATGCCGATTTCATCCAGACCTACATTTTCCCCGGCGGGATGCTGATCGGGGAACAGAGGTTCCGGGCGATCGGCGAGGCGGCGGGCCGAGGGCCGGCTGCCGGACGGCTTCGACCCGGCCTTCCATGACCTGTGGCGTTATTATCTCATGTATAGCGAGGGCGGCTTCCGCAGCGGCGGCATCGACGTCGCCCAGGTGACGCTGGTGAAGGATGGCGGCAATGGCTGAAGCGGACGTGACGGCCGACGACTGGGTGACGCTCGGGGTCGCTTTGCTCAGGCGCGAGGGGCCGGGGTCGCTGGACGTAGCGGGCCTGTGCGAGCGGCTGGACTGCGACCTCGCCGACTTCCACCGCCATTTCGCGGGGCGGGGGGGGCGCGGCAGGAAGCCGAGCGAGCGGCTGCTCGCCATGCTGGCGCTCACCGTGGAGGCCGACGTCGCGCTGGAGCGCGGCGTTCGCGCTCTGGCTGCGGAATATGCGGAGGTGGCCGAGCTGGTGCGCGGCGCCGACGACCGGCACGAGCTGATCCTCACCACCGATCTCGCCGCGGTCTACGGCCTGAACGGCGAGGAGGCGCAGGAATTCGGCCGGGTGCTGCACGCGCTCCATGTCACGGCGATGACCCGCCCGGCAGACGAGGCGAAAACCTGGGGCGCCGGGCCGGCCCGCGCGGTCACCGCCCTGCTCGGCTCCAATTTCCCGATCGAATAAACGCAATCACCCGGCTTCCGCCGGGATGACTGATTTTTCGGATCGGCGGCTTACTTCGTACCCAGTTCCAGCCTGTAGCCGCTCTCGAAACCCTGCTTCAGCAGCTCCGCGACCGCCTGGCCGACCGCGTCGGGCGACTTCAGGGTCGCCGGGTCCTCGCCCGGGAAGGCGCGCGCTCGCATCTGGGTGGCGGTGGCGGCGGGATCGACGATCGCCACCCGGATCGGAGTGACGTTGCCGACCTCCTGGCCGTAAGCGAGCAGCAGGGTCTCGAGCGCCGCCTTGGACGCGCCATAGGCGCCCCAATAGGCGCGCGGCGCCGCGCCGACGCTGGAGGTCAGGGCCAGCACCCGGCCGGCATCGCCCCGCCGCAGCATCGGATCGAAGGCGGCGATCAGCGCCTGCTGGGCGAGCAGGTTCAGGGTAAGGACCTTCGAGAATTCCTTGCCGTCGATCTGTGCGACCGGGCCGAGCGTGCCGAGCAAGGCGGCATTGAGGACGAGGAAATCGAGCGCCTCCCAGCGCCCCGCGATGGCCGTTGCGAGCCGGCCGATGCTCTCATTCTCGGTGAGGTCGAGCGGCGCGATCGTGGCGGAGCCGCCGGCCGCGTGGATCCGTTCCTCGACCTGCTCGAGATCCGCCGCGGTGCGCGCGGTGAGGACGACATGCGCACCCTCCGCCGCCAGGGCCTCGGCGATCGCCGCGCCGATCCCCCGGCTGGCGCCGGTGACCAGCGCCAGTCTTCCTTCAAATGCATTCGACATCAGGCGATTCGTCCCTCCTGGAGCGAGAGCTGGTTGCGGCGCTCCAGATCGTCATGGTCGGTGAGGCTGGTCGGATAGTCGCCGGTGAAGCAGGCGTCGCAATGCTGCGGCGCGGCCTCGTCGCGGCCCTGCTCGCCGAGCGCTCGGTAGAGGCCCTCGATCGAGACGAAGGCGAGGCTGTCGGCATGGATGAAGCGGTTCATCGCCGAGACGTCCATCTGCGCGGCGAGCAATTTGGCGCGTTCCGGCGTGTCGACGCCGTAGAAGCAGGAGTGGCGGGTCGGCGGGCTGGCGATCCGCATATGGACCTCGCGCGCGCCGGCATCGCGCATCATCTGCACGATCTTCATCGAGGTGGTGCCGCGGACGATCGAATCGTCCACGAGCACGATCGACTTGCCCTGGACCAAGGCGCTGTTGGCATTGTGCTTCAGCTTGACGCCGAGATGGCGGACATGGTCGCCGGGCTGGATGAAGGTGCGGCCGACATAATGCGAGCGGATGATGCCGAGCTCGAACGGGATGCCGCTCTCCTGTGCATAGCCGATCGCCGCCGGCACGCCGCTGTCGGGAACCGGGACGATCAGGTCGGCCTCGATCGGGCATTCCAGCGCCAGCTGTGCGCCGATCCGCTTGCGGACATTGTAGACGCTGTGCCCGTCGAGCACGCTGTCCGGCCGCGAGAAATAGATATGCTCGAAGATGCACGGGCGCGGCTGCTTCGGCGCGAACGGGCGGTGGGAGCGCAGGCCCTTGTCCGAGACCTCGATCAGCTCGCCGGGCTCGACCGAGCGCAGATAGGTCGCGCCGACAATGTCGAGCGCCACCGTCTCCGAGGCGAAGATATAGGATTCGCCGAGCCGGCCCATGACCAGGGGACGGATGCCGAGCGGATCGCGGCAGGCGATCATCCCCTCATTGGTCAGGCAGACGAGGCTGTAGGCGCCCTCGACCTGCTTCAGAGCGTCGATGAAGCGGTCGAGCAGGGTGCGGAATTCGGAGGTGGCGACGAGGTGGATGATCACCTCGGTGTCGCTTGTCGACTGGAAGATCGAGCCACGCCGGTTGAGCTCGCTGCGAAGCCGGATCGCGTTTGAGATATTGCCGTTATGCGCGACCGCGAAGCCGCCCAGCGCAAGCTCGGCGAAGAGAGGCTGGACGTTGCGCAGCGCGGTCTCGCCTGTGGTCGAATAACGGACATGGCCGATCGCGGCGCGCCCGACGAGGCGGCGGATCACCGCCTCATTCTCGAAATTCTCCGCGACCTGGCCCATGCCGCGATGGGAGTGGAAAGCCTTGCCGTCGAAGCTGGTCATGCCCGCGGCCTCCTGGCCGCGATGCTGCAGCGCGTGGAGGCCGAGCGCGACCAGAGCCGCGGCGCTGTCGGCGCCCCAGACGCCGAACACGCCACACTCCTCGCGGAGCTTGTCGGTGTCGAATGGGTTTGTGGTAAGCATGTCGCCTGCTGGCCGGCTGATCCTGGCGCGCATATAGGCACGGCACATTCGTTTGTCGCCCCGGATAAGGGAGGCCTGGATGAGAAAGTTGCTGGTCCTCGCCTTTTTTCTCGCCGCTTCGTGCGGGAGCGGCGACGAGCAGGGCGGCGCGCCGCGCAATGGCGCCGGCGCGCGGAGCGGCGCATCGCCAGGGGGTCCCGTGCAGACGGCGACCTTGACTGGCCTCTATGAAAGCGGCGGGCCCCAGCCGAGCCAGCTCTGCATCACCGAGCAGGGCAGGGCGGCGCATTTCGGCCTGGTCACCCGCCGGAACGGCCGGGCCGGCTGCTCCGGCGTGGGCGCGGCCGTCCGCACGGGCTCGACCCTGCGCCTCACCATGACCGGCGAATCGGCCTGCGCGATCGAGGCCCGGCTCGAAGGCGGCCGCGTCACCTTTCCGGCGAGCCTGCCGCCCGGCTGCGCTTATTATTGCGCCCCCGGGGCCGGGGACGCCGGGCTGAGGTTGGACAAGACCGGCGGCACGCGCGAGGACGCGCTCCGCGCCCGCGACATTGTCGGCGATCCGCTCTGCTCCTGAGCGCGGCACTTGACGTTAACGTAAAGTAGACATACCCAAGCGGGATGCCCGAGACCGCGCTCCATTCGGATTATCACGAGCCGCGCCAGGGGCGCACCTATACCATCACCCAGCTCTGCGATGAATTCGGGGTCACCGCCCGCGCCCTGCGCTTCTACGAGGATGAGGGGCTGATCTTCCCCAGGCGGAACGGCCTCGCCCGGGTCTATTCCTGGCGCGACCGGGCCCGGCTCGCCTGGATATTGCGCGGCAAGCGAGTCGGTTTCTCGCTCTCCGACATCCGCGAGATGATCGACCTTTACGATCTCGGCGACGGCCGCCTCTCCCAGCGCCGGGTCACGCTCGAGAAATGCCGCGCCCGCGTGGAGACGCTGAAGAAGCAGAAGCTGGATATCGACGCCACGATCGACGAGCTCGACCGGTTCATCGCCATGGTGGAGGCCAGCGACCCCCAACTCGCCCGATAAGGAACGCCCCATGCCCAGCTATACCGCACCCGTCGCCGACACGCGCTACGTGCTCGAGCATGTGCTCGGCATCGACCGCTATTCGAACCTGCCCGGCTTCGAGAATGCGACGCCCGACCTGGTCGAGGCGATATTGAGCGAGGGCGGCCGCTTCGCCGCGGAGGTCCTGTTCCCGCTGAACCGGGTCGGCGACGAGCATGGCTGCGTCCGCCATGACGACGGCTCGGTCACCACCCCGCCGGGCTTCAAGGAGGCCTATGCGCAGTTTTGCGAAGGCGGCTGGACGACGCTCTCGGCGCCCGAGCAATATGGCGGGCAGGGCCTGCCCTCGGTGCTGGCCACCGCCGTCACCGAGTACCTGCTCTCCGCCAACCAGGCGTTCGAAATGTATAACGGCCTGACCCAGGGCGCGATCGCCTCGATCCTGGTCAAGGGCTCGGACGAGCAGAAGGACAAATACGTCCCCAACATGGTCGCCGGCAAATGGACCGGGACGATGAACCTTACCGAGCCGCATTGCGGGACCGATCTCGGCCTGCTCAAGACCCGCGCCGAGCCGCAGGCCGACGGCAGCTACAGGATCACCGGCACCAAGATCTTCATCTCCTCGGGCGAGCACGACCTCAGCGAGAACATCATCCACCTCGTCCTCGCCAAGATCGCCGGGGCGCCGGACAATGTGAAAGGCATCTCGCTGTTCATCGTCCCCAAATTCCTCGTCAACGACGACGGCTCGCTTGGCGAGCGCAATGCCGTGGTCTGCGGCTCGATCGAGGAGAAGATGGGCATTCACGGCAATTCGACCTGCCTGCTCAATTATGACGGCGCCACCGGCTGGCTGATCGGCACCGCCGAGAAGGGGCTGGAGGCGATGTTCATCATGATGAACGCGGCCCGGCTCGGCGTCGGCCTTCAAGGATTGGCGCAAGGCGAGATCGCCTATCAGAACGCCGTCATCTACGCGAAGGACCGCCGCCAGGGCCGCGCCCTGCGCCCCGAAGAGCGTGAACCCGACGCCAAAGCCGACACCATCATCCACCACCCCGACGTCCGCCGCATGCTGATGGAGGCGAAGGCGTTCAACGAGGCGGCGCGCGCGCTCGTTCTCTGGGGGGCGCTCCAGGTCGACATCAGCCGCAAGGCGCAGACCGAGGAGGAGCGCGAGGCGGCGAACGATCTGCTCGGCCTGCTCACCCCGGTGATCAAGGGCTATCTCACCGACAAGGGCTTCGAGGCGGCGGTGAACAGCCAGCAAATCTATGGCGGCCACGGTTATATCCGCGAATGGGGCATGGAGCAGTTCGTCCGCGACGCCCGCATCGCCCAGATTTACGAGGGCACGAACGGCATCCAGGCGCTCGACCTGGTCGGCCGCAAGCTCGGCGCGAACAATGGCCGCGCCATCCAGGCCTTCTTCAAGATCGTCGGCGAGGAAGCCGCGGCGGCGAAGGCCGATCCCGAGCTCGGCACACTGGCGGCGGGCCTGGAGCGGGCCAATGGCGATCTGCAGACGGCCTCCTTGTGGCTGATGCAGAACGGCCTCGCCAACCCCAACAATGCCGGCGCGGCGGCCTATCCCTATATGAACCTGATGGGCGTGGTCTGCCTCGGCCTGATGTGGCTGCGCATGGGCAAGGCGAGCCAGGCGGCGCTGGCGGCAGGGACGGACAACGAGACCTTCCACCGCAACAAGCTGGCCACCGCGCGCTTCTACGCGGATCGGATCCTGCCCGAGAGCAATAGCCATCGGCGCAAGCTGGAGAGCGGGGCGGACAGCCTGATGGCGCTGCCGGCGGAGGCCTTCTGACTTGATTGGCGATCGTTCAACGAACGATTGCCTAGCCATAATTGAGCGCTTTTCCCCCGGTGATAGCCTTGCTGTGAGGCGCGGGATCGCCTCGGATTGCATATTCTGCCAAGCCCGCCTGAATGCCGCGCCCCCGTCAGGCGCGAGGATTATGCTTTTGAACGGTTACAACGCCGGTCGCGAAGGTATTGTCGTAAGCGAATGGAGCGCTGGCCTACACCACGCGGAATTCGATTGTTCGATGGAGGACACGGGGCACACGCAAATCATCAATCCTGACCTCAATCTTTTTTCCTTGGTCCCCCCAGTTCCACCACCGGTTTGGTTCCCGCCTCTGAGCCTCCGAGATGCCTTTGTGATCGATGAAATCACTCTTTGGTTTCTCGATCGCTGTAGGCTTTCTCCGGGGCCTTTCGATTGGTCTGACGTCGGCTTCGATGAAGTCATCCGCACGTGTTGGGAAAAACGTATTCCGATCCTCCCCTCCGAGATTGCTTCTGTACTGGTGGCTCACGGCATGCCGCGACGCTATGCTCGAAAGTCCGAGCATGCGTACGAAGCAGGGTTTCGATTGTTGGTGTGGTCAGTGGGGAAAGCTCCCATGAAGAATAGGCGGCTGGTAAAGCTTAGGAAATCTGAGAAGCCCTTTTGGTTCTCTGCGCCAAGAAAGGCCTAGGAAAGTCCATGACCCGCGACCAGAAGATCGTCGCCACCGGCGCTGCGAGCGGCGTGGCGACGATGCTGCTGGCCATGTGGGTGCTGACGACGAAAGTGCTGCCGGCCGCAGCCGGCGTGGAGGCCATGGCCGACCGCCTGGCCTATGCCCTTCGCTGGGATGCGCTGGCGGCGCTGCCGCTCTTCTTCATGGTCGCCGCGATCGGCAATGCGAGGGCGCTCGGCCCGGGCATCGATCCGACGCTCGGCAACGAGGACCGGACGATGATCGTCAACGGCCGCGTCGCCGACAACACCACCCAGCAATTCCTGCTCTTCCTGGCGGGCTCGCTCGGCGTCGCCGCCAGCGTGAAGCCGGCCTGGCTGCAGGTGGTGGGCGCCGCCGCGATCACCTTCGTCGTGGCGCGGCTGGTCTTCTGGATCGGCTACCGGATCCATCCGCTCTACCGGGCACCGGGCTTCGCCGCGACCGCTTATCTCAACCTGGGGCTGCTGGGTGGGGCGATCTGGCTCGCGCTCGCCTGAACGGACTCAGCTCAGCGCCGCTTCGAACAGGTCGAGGATCGGCGCCTGACTCGGCAATATCTTCTCCTGCGCCTCGGCGAGCGTGAACCAGCCGGCCCGGTCGATCTCCGGATGGCTCTGCATCCGTCCGCTGCGCGGCGGCCATTCCAGCGCGAACTGGTTGCTCCGGATCGCCGCGGCATCGAGGTCGCCCTCCAGCGCGAAGGCTTCGACGATCTTGCCGCCCTTCTGCCGGATGCGCCCGAGCGGCACGAGTTCGCCGCCTGCCGGAAAGCCGAGTTCCTCCCGAAACTCCCGCCGCGCCGCCTCCTCGGAAGTCTCGTCTGACTCGACGACCCCCTTCGGGATCGCCCAGGCACCTTCGTCCTTCCGCGCCCAGAGCGGCCCGCCGAAATGCCCGAGCAGCACCTCGACGCCGCCCGCGCCATGCCGCCACAGCAAGATTCCCGCACTCAGCACCATTCAGGCATGATGCTCGGGAGAGACGGTCGTTGCCAGCCCTGTCCGCGCGCAGATTTTCCTACAGCCGGACTTTCTGTCATCCTGCCCGAATGGTGATCGCATTTCTCTCCTGCCGGGCCGGGATCGGGTGGATCGCCCGGGCCTTGCGGGCGCCGGACTTTTCTTGCCTGTTGGGGAGCCGAACCTTTGAACTTTCCAGCCGCTTGCCAGTCCTTGCTCGGCGTGGCCTGAAGGGCGGCGGGGGGAGGCGACAATGCTGGTCACCGAGCTGATTCGCCGCGGCGCGCTTTATCATCGCTCGCGGACAGCACTGATCTTCGGCGATGAGACCATGACTTTCGGACAGGTGGAGAGCCTCTCCAACCGGATCGCGCAGGTGTTCGGCGGACCGCTCGGGCTCAGCAAGGGCAGTCCGGTCTGCCTGCTCTGGGACAACAGCCTGCTCGGCGTGCCCGCGGATTTCGGCTGCGTGAAGGCGGGGCTGCAGCGCACACCGCTGAACGGGCGCCTGTCGCTCGACGAGCACCGGGTGATGATCGAAAAGATCGGCGCGCGGACCCTGCTCTACGGCCCGTCCCAGGCGGAGCGCGCGGCGGCGCTCAAGGCCGCGCTGCCGGACCTCGCCGTCCATGGCGTCGGCGACGACCAGGTCGGGCCGGACCTGCTGCGCTTCGTCGCGGAGGCGCCGGACAGCGATCCCAGGCTCGCGCATGATCCGGACGACGTCGTCCTCGCGCTTTTCACCTCGGGCACGACCGGGACGCTTAAGGCCGTGCAGCACACCCACCGCAGCTATGCGGCCGTAGTCCACAACGTCCTTTCGAACCTCGTCGATCCAAAGCCCGGCGAGGTCATGCTTCACGCCGCCTCCCTGATCCATGCCAGCGGCTGCTTCGTTTTGCCTTACTGGCTGCGCGGCGGCGCCGCGGCGATCCTGCCGGGCTTCATGCCGGCCTCCTATCTCGAGGCGATCGAGCGGTTCCGGCCGCAGGCGCTGAGCGTCGTGCCGACCATGCTGCAGATGCTGTTCCAGACCCCCGGCATCGAGGACGCCGATCTCTCCTCGGTCGAGACCATCATCTACGGCACCTCGCCGATGCCGCGGCCGGTGCTGGAGCGGGCGCTGGCCCGCTGGGGGCCGGTCTTCGTGCAATATTACGGGCAGACGGAGGCGCCGCTTGCCATCTGCCGCCTGGACAAGGCGGAGCATCTGAATGCGACGCCGGAGCGCCTGCTGTCCTGCGGGCGGCCAAGCATCGAGACCGAGCTCAGGCTGGTCGACGAGGAGGGGCAGGACGTGGCGGCGGGCGAGCCGGGCGAAATCCTGCTCCGCGCGCCGTTCGTGATGAAGGGCTATAGCGATGCGGCGCTGACCGCGGAGACCCTGCTCCCTGGCGGCTGGCTCCGCACCCGCGACATCGGCCGCTTCGACGAGGAGGGCTATCTGACCCTGGTCGACCGCACCTCGGACATGATCGTGACCGGCGGCTTCAACGTCTATCCGCGCGAGGTGGAGGACGTGCTGGCGGCGCACGAGACGGTGGCGCAGGTCGCAGTGGTCGGGCTGCCCGACGACAAATGGGGCGAGCTGGTCACCGCCTTCGTCGTTCCCCATGCCGACGCGGCGCGGGACGAGGGCGCCTTGATCGCCCATGCCCACGACCATCTCGCCGGCTACAAGGCGCCCAAGGCGGTGCGCTTCGTCGAGGCGATCCCCTTGAGTCCGGTCGGCAAGCCGCTCCGCCGGGCACTGCGCGAACCCTTCTGGGCCGGGCGGGAGCGGCGGATATGAGCGTCAACGTCGAGCGCGACGGGCCGGTCATGACCGTGATCATCGACCGGCCGGACGTGCGCAACGCGGTCGACCCCGCCACCGCCGAGGCGCTGCGCGCCGCCTTCGACGCGTTCGAGGCGGACGAGAGCGCTCATGTCGCGGTGCTGACCGGCGCCGGCGGCCATTTCTGCGCGGGCTTCGACCTCAAGGCGCTGGCGGGCGGCGCCGTCAGCTACGACCCGTCGGGCGAGGGGCCGATGGGGCCGACCCGGCGATTGCTCGCCAAGCCGGTGCTCGCCGCG
>SMEU01000006.1_pt1 | contig 38880 bp, 37 predicted proteins | sample 2456051 | NCBI WGS metagenome assembly SMEU01 (sample SAMN10132600, study PRJNA489261) | soil metagenome | isolation source: day120 un-amended silt loam soil | place: USA | collected 2015-05-01
GACGGGCTCGGCTGGCGCTTCATCTTCCTTCTGAACCTTCCCTTCGCCGTCGGCGCGATCGCGCTCGGCTGGCTTTACGTGCCCGAAAGCCAGAACGAGCAGAGGCCCGCCCCCGACTGGCTCGGCGCGACGCTGGCAACGCTCGGGCTCGGCGCGCTCACCTTCGGGCTCACCGCCTGGTCCTCGACCGACCGGGTGGGCACCGGCGCGGGCGCGACCATGGCGGCCGGCGCCGTCATCCTCGCCTGCTTCTTCCGGGTGGAGGCGAAGCGCGGGACGAAGGCAATGGTGCCGCTCCACCTGTTCGGCTCGAAGGCCTTTGTCGGGCTCACCTTCTTCACCTTCGCGCTCTACGGCGCGCTCAGCGGCCTGATGCTGCTCCTGCCCTACACCCTGATCCGGGCGCTTCATTATCCGGCGACCATGGCCGGCCTCGCGGTCCTGCCCTTCCCCATCATCGTCGCCTTGGGCTCGCCGCTGATGGGCAAGCTCGCCGCCCGGATCGGGCCGCGCTGGCCACTGACCATCGGGCCTCTGATCGTCGCCGCAGGCTATGTGCTGGGTATCCGCATCGGCACGGAGGGGGATTATCTCACCACCGTCCTGCCCTCGATCCTCGCCGTCTCGGCCGGCATGGCGATCGCGGTGGCGCCGCTCACCACCGCCGTGCTGAGCGCGGTGGACGAGCATCATGTCGGCACCGCCTCGGGCCTCAACAGCGCGGTCTCGCGCGGCGGCGGCCTGATCGTCACGGCCCTGCTCGGCGCCGTTCTCTCGCAGCAGGGGGAGATGCTGGTCACCGCGCTCCACGACGCGGCCTGGGTCGGCGCCGTTCTGGCCCTGCTTTCCGCGCTCACCGCCTTCGCAACGCTCGGCGGCGCCCGGGCCGACAAGGCAAGCCGCTAGCCTGGCCTAGATTTTCGTCCGGAAGGGGGTGAAATCGGTGCCCTCGTCATAGACGTCGATCCCCTCGCGGCGCTTGAGGAAGCCGACGACGAGATAGGTGAACGGAGTCAGGATCACCTCCCACGACACCTTGAGCGCCCATTGGGTGAGCAGGACCTTCAGCACCTGGTCGGTCGTCCAGCCCTCGGCGCCGAGAAAGGCGACGGGGTAGAAGATCAGGCTGTCGACCGCCTGGCCGAAGATCGTGGAGCCGATCGTCCGGGTCCAGAGATACCGGCCCTTCGTCCAGATCTTCATTTTCGCGAGCACGTAGGAGTTCACGAACTCGCCGGCCCAGAAGGCGATGATCGAAGCGAAGACGATGCGCGGCACCTGGCCGAACACCTGCTCATAGGCGTCCTGCCCGGTCCAGCCGGCGTCGGGGGGCAGCGCGACGACGACCACGGACATGGTCACCATGAACAGCATCGCCGCGAAGCCGGCCCAGATCACCCGCCGGGCGCGGGCATAGCCATAGACCTCGGTCAGGATGTCGCCGATCACATAGGAGATCGGGAAGAAGAGGATGCCGGCGCCGAACGGCCACGGGCCGACCATCGGCAGATCGATCACCGCCCGCTTGCCCGCGCCGATCACGTTGGAGAGCAGCAGCACGACGACGAACGCCGCCATCACGAAATCGAAATAGCGCAAGGGCCGCCCGGTCAGCGCCTCCGCCTCAACTGTTTTCACGTCCCCCGCCATCGTCGCTCCCTTCAGAGGCCGCCATAAAGGCCGCTGCCCGCCATGTTCAAGGCAAGGGACGATTCCGCTCCACTCCCGTCCCCGCGAGCAACCGCATAGTGGCTGACGATCTCCGCCTGCGCCTCAAGCGTGGCAGTGGCGAAGCGGGTCTCGCCCGGGCTGAACTGGTACAGCCTCCCGGCATCGGCGCCCCGGGCAAGGAATTCGTCGGCATAGCGAAGCAGGAAGCCGGCGAGCTTCAGCCGCGCATATTGCCAGACATGGGTCATCTCATGGATGAAGAGCCGCTTCGCCGCCTCGCCGGCCCGGCTGAAATCCGCGGGCGGCGGCTCCCGGAAATAGATTCGGCGCCCGAGCGCGATCGCCGGGTTGCCGCGCCGGAAGGCGATGCGCGCCGCGGGATGGAGGCCGGGTCCGTCCTGCAGGGTCACGAGGCTGTAGCTGATCCGGCTTCCGAAGACCGCGCGGCAAAGGGCGATCTCGCCCTCGGTGAGGATTCGTCTCCTGGGTCGCGACATGTTCATCCTTCCGGCGCCCCAGATAATGCGTTCGTCATCTTTACCAAGACGCGCTATCGCGACCGCACGCGCCCGTAGCTCAGTTGGACAGAGCACGAGCCTTCTAAGCTTGGGGTCGCAGGTTCGAATCCTGCCGGGCGCGCCACCCTAATTCCTTGATTTCACCGTGACGTTCCCCCGGAGGCGCCTTGTCCATGAGCTGACAGCCGGAGCGCCTGTTCGTAGGTGCCCGCATATCTGGCAGTCCCGCTCGCCCGGCCCAGACCACCGCGTTTTAGAAGGCGAAATGGCTGTCCCTGAACACCTGCCAGGATCACCTGTGTGCCATTGGCTCGCGCTTGCGCGACAACCTCTCGCAGCGTCGCAACGCCGCTGGCGTCGAGATAGGGAACCAGCTCCATCCTGAGGATGATCGCCCGCGGCACGCGCCCGATGCGCTTCAAGGCATCGAGCAGTTCGCCCGCGACCCCGAAGAAGAACGGGCCGGTGATCCGGAACACTTCGACGTCGGGCGGCAGATGCTCGCGCTGCGCGGCATCCTCGGTGTTCCCGGAATCGGTCGTGACGCTGGCCGCCTCGCTCATCCGGGCCATGAAGAGCAGGCTTGCCACGGTGACACCCACGCCGATCGCGACAGTGAGATCGACCAGCACGGTCAGCGCGAAGGTCAGCACCAGGATAGCCCGCTCTCCGATCGGCATGCGCAGCAGCGCGATGAAGCGCTCCACCTCGCTCATTCCCCAGGCGATCATCAGCAGGATCGCGGCGAGCACCGCCATCGGCACAAACGCCATGAGCTTGCCGGCGAACAACACGAAGATGAGCAGGAAGATCGCATGGAGCATTCCCGACACGGGAGATCGCGCCCCCGACTTCACATTGGCGGCGGTGCGGGCGATTGCGCCGGTGGCGGGCAGGCCGCCAAACAGCGCCGAAGCGATGTTGCCAACGCCCTGGCCGATCAGCTCCTGGTTGGAGCGATGGCGAAAGCCGGTCATCCCGTCGGCGACGACACAGGAGAGCAGCGCCTCGATGCCCGCGAGGAACGCAATGGTGAACGCTGCCGGCATCACTTCCTGGAGTTTGGCGAAGGTGAAGGTTGGGAAAGCGGGCATCGGCAAGCCCTGCGGCATGTCAGGAAATCGCATGCCGATCGTCTCGACCGGAAGCCGGAACAGCGCGGCGGCGGCGGAGAGAAGGACAATGACAATCAGATATATGGGGAGGCGTGGCGCGACACGCCGCAGGATCAGGATCAGTGCCAGAGCGCCAATACCCATTGCTGCGGTCACGGGTTCGATGCCCGTCGCGGCATGCGCGTAGGCGATCCATTTGGGAATGAAATCGGCAGGCACCTCGGCCATCGACAGGCCGAAGAAATCCTTGATCTGACTGGAGGCGATGATGACGGCGATGCCGGACGTGAAACCGGTCACGACCGGGTGCGGGATGTAGCGGATCAGCCGGCCCAGCCGCAGATAGCCGGCGGCGATCAGAATGAGGCCGGCCATCAACGTCGCCAGGACCAGTCCGTCATAACCGTGCGCGGCAATGACGCCGAACACGACGACGACGAACGCCCCGGTTGGTCCTCCGATCTGGACGCGCGAGCCTCCCAGCAGCGAGATGAAGAGGCCGGCGACGACGGCGGTGACCAGCCCCTTGTCGGGGGATGCGCCCGAGGCGACGCCGAGCGCCATGGCGAGCGGCAACGCGACAATGGCGACGGTGAGGCCGGCAAAGGCATCGGCGCGCAGCTGAGGCCAGCCATAGCCTTCCCTGAGCACGGTCAGCAGCTTCGGCGTGAACATGCCCGGCTCGCGCCCTGGGCGCGACGTCGGTGCGCCGCCAAGTCTGTCGAGCAAACTCTCGAACATGGTCTAGCCGGGAGGCCGGGAAGCAGGCTCGCGGAGGCGCACGCCGCGACCGCCGCCGGTGCTCGGCCGGTTGTCGCCGATCAGCTCGATACCGTCGGCCTCAAGTGCCTCGACCACCTTCATCAAGGTGTCGACGACGCCGCGCACGATCCCGCCGGAGGCCTCCATCCGCTGGATGGTCGGGAGGGACACGCCGGCGCGTTCGGCCAGCTGGCGCTGGTCGATGCCGAGCAGAGCACGAGCCGCACGAACTTGGGCTGCTGTAATCATGAATATCGATCCTGATGCATCATACATCAGAAATCACGTGATCCTGTTTGAGTCAACCCAAGCCAGCGTCGCGAGAGGTCCCGTTCGCATGCCTTCGATCCAGCGGCCTGCCGCGATATGGCCCATGCTATCGTCGGCAGGCAGCGCTTCCGCGACAGACCTGGTGGCAGACTGGAGCGTCTGGTCGGGCGTCGTTATTGCGTCCTGTAACCATCCGTTATCGCGGGATAGCCGCTCCTGAAGATCGAGGCGCGATCAGGGAGGTCCTGACTGGCCCCGAGGCCAAACCGCTGCCTCAACAGGTCTGTCAGCCGGGCGCGAAAAGCGGCCGGGCCATGAGGTGGCGCCAGCGCTCGAGACCGCGCCGCGTCACGCGACAGGCGCGCATATCGCGCCGCGAGTTCGCGATGCAGTTCGCGGGCCTTCGGGCTCGCGGCCTGGACGGCGGCACGACCCTCTTCCGTGGAGCGCCGGCTGTAATATCGCACGTCGCTCTCCGCCGCGTCGGCCGAGTAAGGGGTCAGCCGACCCGACGACCTCGCACCATTGAAGCGGAACTGGCCAGCGGCCCGTAACGCGGGTCCGGCCATCGCCGCGACCAGACGCATGGAATCGCCACCCCGTACCGAAAGGCTTGAGCGTCGAGTCCCGGGATGGCCTCTCATCGGGATGAGCGGCACGCTTCGCGGCGACTGAACGATGGCTGGATGTTGCATGATCTGCTCCTTCATTCGAAACTCACGGCCGGGCCTTTCCTCATCCCGCCATGCGCTGGGCTGCGAACATCAGCGCCGGCAGTCCGACGATCAGGAGCGTCCCGAAAACCGTAACTTCAATGCGTTCTCTCACTGTCATGTCGAGTCTCCTCAATTTGCTGTTTTCAACCTCCGGCAGCACCGGAAGCGTCGCAAATGATATAGGTCGGATGGCACCGCAGGTGGCATCGAAGGTCTTGACCGTTACCGCAGATTCTGCGGTCTATGCCGCCGATGAGCGCAGACCTTTCACTCGACCGGATCGACCGGAGGATTCTGGCGCAATTGCAGGCTGAGGGTCGACTCAGCAACCAGGCCCTTTCCGAACGGGTCGCGCTTTCCCCGAGCGCCTGCCTCGCCCGGGTCCGGCGGCTGGAGGCGGCCGGCGTCATTCAGGGCTATCATGCCCGGCTGGACCCGTTCGTGCTGGACGTCGGTCTCGTGCTCTTCGCCGAGGTGACGCTGAAGGGACACAGCACCGAGGAGCTGGCGCGGTTCGACGCGGCGATCGAGCGATTGCCGCAAATCGTCGAGGCGTCGCATGTCAGCGGCGCCTATGATTATCTGCTGAAGGTGGTGGTGAAGGACCTCGCGGAATGGACCCGGATCGGGGAACAGCTGACCGGCGAGGACGTCGGTGGAGACCGCATCAACACCCATGTGCTGCTGCGCAAACCCAAGATCTTCGTCGGTTATCCGGTCAGAATCCGGTAATCGTTCTGCCTGATCCGCGGACCGGAGCGCGGAGCAGTGCGCCGGGCTCAGAGCGCCGCACACCGGCCACCTGACAATGAGAATGAGCCGGGCGAGGCCCGCCCTCCGGCACCGGCGAGGCGGAGCACGGCCTCTATTTCGCGAACAAGATGAACCCGAGCAGCCCGATGACGACGGCGATCGGTATCATCGCGATCTGGGCGGCCGCCGCCCGCACGCTTACCGGTCCGGTATGGGTATGAACCACCTCGATCGGGCGGGGGCGCGCGCGGTTCGATTGCCTCGCCATTACGATCGGCAGCCCGAAGGCCATCAGCCCGAAGAGCATGGCCACGACCACCGCAAAGGTCGCCTCGGAATTGACCGCGAAAAAGAGCCACATCAGCAGGAAGAAGCCCGCCCAGCCGGCGAGGAACGCCGTCCAGATCCACCGAGGAATGTCATGAAAGAGGCCCGGGGGCGCCGCGGCAACATCCTCGTTCGCCGACGGCGTTCCGGGCGCGGGTTCGGGCCGTTCGCAACTTCCGATCGTGGCGATCCCGGGTGCAGGCCACCCCGCTTCCAGGGAAGGCTCGCCCGAATGATCGGGAGCAGGAACGCGCAGGTCCTGGTGAGAGCCGCGGTCCATCATGGCCGTTCGCGACCGTCGGCGCGTGGCGCAATCCGGACTCCCGGCGCAGTGTTCATTTCAAACACCGCCGTGCGCGGACGGTCTCGGTCGTGCCGACCGAACAGTTCATCCTTGATCGCGTCGATCGGCGGAAACTGCCCAGGGGGCAATCCCTCGAATGTCGTCGGAGGATTTATCCCCTCCCGTACCAAGGCTTCGAAAAGCGCCTCCAGCCGGGCGACGACCCACGCCCGGGCAAAAGCCAATTCGGCGGTGAGGGCGCCCGCCCAATCCGCGGGGGGAGCCCGGTGCGTGGAACGGTGGCGCTGATTGCCGTGCGATGAGTGAGGCATGAAATGATCCTCCGCTCGCGACAATGAGCGCCTATTTTACATTCCGCAAACGAATACTATTCAGGTGTGAAACCAAAATAAATGATATTACGGGGGAATCGGTCACCAAGTGACGAGAGGTCGACCGCTCGCAGCCCTAGCCACCCGTTGCGGTCAGCCAGAGGCCCCAGATTGCGGCGATCAGCATCGTGACCGGCATGCAGAGGAACAGGACGGGTTGCCAGATTGGTGGCCGAAGCTGCCTCCTGTGGTCCCGTCGAAAGGCGTCGAGCGCCGGGCGCAGGGTTTCATCCGACGTCATCATCGCCAGCTCGAAAATGGTGAGCCCCTTGAACGCCTCGAGCAGGCGCTCGCTCTCCGGACCCTCGAGTCTCGCGTAGCGTCGAAGCAGGTCTGCCGCCTCGCTTGCCAGGGGCGAGACAGGGCGCCGCGGCGCGCCATCCGTCATCTCAAATTCCTTTCTGAAGTCCGCGTCGAAGTGGAGGCAGTTCGCGCGGCCGGTGCGGATGCCACATGCCGGGGCGTCCCCTCAGGCCAGGCTCATCAGGCGTTCGGCCCTCGGCGTGCCGGCGGGTTGCTGGCTCTTTTGGCCGAGTGCGGCCCCAGGCCGCCCGACCGCCTCCATCCGCCTGATCACGGCCCAGAATGTATCGCCCCAGGCACCTCCGATCGACTTGGGCAGCGCGGCGCCGCCGGCGTCCATCATGACCGCAGCGATCGCATCGCCGAAGCGGCTGTGGTGGAACCTCTCGATACCAGCACGTTCATGTTCGAGCCGGATTGCTTCGACATCGCCAGGACCATCGCCGGAAACAAGATGGCGGGCCTCGTCGATCAGCATGCCGACCAGGCTGGTCGCGACGCGCGATGCGCGCCATTCATCCCGCGGCGGATCGGCCGCGGCCAGGCTGGACGAAATTCCGTCGATGATTGCGGACCTGTGGGCATTCATTGCGGGCAAGGAGTCCCGCAGCATTTCGATCGTCCGTTCGGACACGTCCGTAGGCATTTGTCATCACCTTCCGCCCGGGCGCAGGGCGCCCGGGGCATATCCATAAGTCGGAGAGATTCGGCGTTCATGCATGCACGCGCGGGCTGAGCCCTGCTGCTGTGCATGGTCGCCGAAAACGGCGCCCCTCGGGGAATCCTAGGCGGACCGCCCCGAGGGCGTCAGGCGTGACATGAGACTGCTCCCGTGGAAGCGAAATCGCTCGAAGGTAGCCGCTCGTCTCATACAGAGGATATGGGCATCGCGCCTGTTCCGTTCAACGAACGTGCCGACGCGCAGGCGGCAGTCCGCGCGATGTCCAGAGTCACGAAAGGCCCGCGTCGTGGCGGTCACGCCGCGGCGCGCTCGACCGCTGCATTGGCGAGTACCAGCCGACCGAGGCTCCAGGGCGTGCCCGGCCGGTCCAGGGCCTTGATATTTTCGCTGACATCGGCCGCGCCCTTGTGCGCCTTCAGCCAGCGCTCGAACGCGGCACTGGAGTTCAACCCCGGCGGGCTCGCCTCGACGATGGAACGGCAAAGCCGCTCATGGTGTCGGCGGAGCCCCGCCGCGACCTGGCGAACGGCAATGGAATCGACAGCGTCTGCCGTCGGGATACCGTCGGCGATAACCTGCAGCCTGATCAGGCCGAACCGGGACCCGACTTCGTTGAACAGGGCGGCCACCTCCGTGATGTCGTGCTTGCTGTCGAGCGCGATGTCGATGATCGCCAGAGAATCCTCGAGTGCAGACAAAGCAGCAATCTCGAAGGCGAGCTCCGCCGGAACGCCACCTGCGATCAGTTCCTCCTGGTTGTCGAGGGATGGGGCCGCGCACAAACGCAGCTGCTCGACATGCTCCGTATATCGGGCGACCAGTTCCGCCACGTCCATGGGTTGCTTTGCAAGCCGGGCGGCAAGCCGGCTGGTTTGCTTGCGCCAGGCCCGGGCTATGGCGCGGTAAAGCGGATACTGGATCGCCGGAGCGACCTTGCGATCCAGTTCGCCGATCCGTTTCCACAAGGCGCGAAGTCCGAAAATCTCGCCTGCCGCGGCGAAGGCCAATGCGACCGCTCCGGTTCCGCAGGCGAGGCTCGAGCTGACCCGGGTCACGAAGGTCGGGCCGGCGGTATCCACGATTTCGTTGGCGAGCCTGGTCGCGACGATCTCGCGGCGAAGCCGGTGCCGCTCGGCCGCTGCGGGAAAGGCGCGGAGCTCGTCAGGGAAATAGGCCAGGAGATACTGCTCGAACCAAGGCTCCTCGGTTGCCTCCGACGCCAGGAGTTCGTCGAACAGGTGAAGCTTGCCATGCGCCATAAGCACCGAAAGCTCCGGACGCGTCATGCCGGCGCCAGCGAGCCGACGGTCCTCGATGATATCGTCCGAAGGCAGCCGCTCGACCGAGCGGTTCAGCCTGTGAGACCGTTCGAGCAAATTGAGATAGGCCGCGTGATGGCCGAGTTCGTCGGCAGCGTCGGCCTCGAGGAGACTGAGCGCCAAGGTCTGCGCATGATTGCCGGCGAGTACCTTCTCGGTGACACCGTCTGTCATTGCCATGAGCAGTGCGGTCCTCGCCTTCGGATCGAGCTCGCCCTGTCGCTGCGCCTCGGCGAGGAGGATCTTGATGTTCACCTCCAGATCAGAGCTCGCCACGCCGGCGGAATTGTCGACCGCGTCGCTGTTGATGGCGATGCCGCCGGCGGCAAGCTCGATCCGACCGTCCTGGGTCACCCCCAGATTCGCGCCCTCGCTGACAATCCGCGCGCGGACCTCGCCGGCCTCGACCCGGATGGCGTCATTCGCCTTGTCGCCGACGTCGGGATGCGCCTCGGAGCCGGCTTTCACATAGGTGCCGATACCGCCCATGAAGAGCAGGTCGACCGGTGCTTTCAGGATTGCCCGGATCAATGCGTCGGGCGACAGAGTCTCTTCGGAAATCCCGAGCGCCGCCCGTGCCTGCGCCGAGAGGCGAACCGACTTGGCTTTGCGGGAGAATACGCCGCCGCCCGGCGACAGAACCTCTCGGCCATATTCCTGCCAGCTCGATCCCTTCGCGTCGAACAGGCGTTTGCGCTCCCGCCACGAGCCTGCCGGATCGGGATCGGGGTCGATGAAGATATCGCGATGGTCGAACGCCGCGACGAGCCTCGCGCGCCGCGAGAGAAGCATGAAATTGCCGAAGACGTCGCCCGACATGTCGCCGACTGCGGCGACGGTAAAGCCGTCCCGCTCGATATTGAGGCCGACCTCGCGGAAATGGCGCTCAGCCGCGATCCAGGCGCCGCGCGCGGTGATTGCCATCGCTTTATGATCATATCCGGCCGAGCCGCCCGAGGCGAAGGCGTCCCCGAGCCAGAAGTCGCGATCGAGGGCGACCTGGTTCGCGAGGTCCGAAAAGGATGCGGTTCCCTTGTCGGCGGCGACCACGAGATAGGGGTCGTTCCCGTCGTACGCGACGACTTGCGACGCCGGCTGTATCTCTCCGTCGGGCCCGACATTGTCGGTCACTTCCAGCATGGCTGAGATGAACTTCCTGTAGGCGTCGGCGCCGTCCCGGCTTTCGCCAGGACGGGCCTTGGCGACGAACGCCCCCTTCGCGCCGACGGGCACGATGAGCGCATTCTTGACCTGCTGCGCCTTGGAAAGCGCAAGCGTTTCGGTCCGGAAATCGTCTGGACGGTCGGACCAGCGCAAGCCGCCGCGGGCGACCGGACCGAAGCGCATGTGGACGCCCTCGACCCAGGGCGAGGAGACGAAGATTTCCCGGAACGGCTTCGGCTCCGGAATATCGGCGACTTCGCGGCTGGCGATCTTGAGCGCGATGATGGGTTGCGGGCCGGTGCCGTCACCCTGGACATAGGCGTTGGTCCGCTTTGTCGCCTTGACGAGCTGATAGAACCGCCGAAGAACGCGATCCTCCTCAATGCCCGGAAGATCCTGCAGGGCCCTCTCGATCTGCTGCGAGAGGGTCGTGCCGCTCCCGATCCTGTCAGCTTTCGTCTCGCCGGTCGCCGGATCGAACAGCGTGCCGAACAGCTCCAGCAGCAGGCGCGTGGTGGTCCCATGCTCGACGAGCGCCCGAATCTGGGCCCGCTGCGAGGGGTCGAGTCCGGTCTGCTGTCGATAGCGGGCGAGCGCGCGGATGATCGCCGCCTCATGCCAGCTCGCGCCGATCTCAAGCACGAGCCTGTTGAAGCCGTCATTCTCGGCGATGCCCTTCCAGATCGCGACGAAGGCGCTTTCGAAAGCTGCGCCAACGTCCGCGAGGAGAAGCTCCTCGCCGCGTGGGTCGTCGACCAGGAATTCGTGAACCCAGATCTCTTCGGCGCCTTCGGGCCGCAATGGAAAGCCTTCCTCGACCAACGCCTTGAGGCCCATGGGCTGGAGGATCGCGAGGACGTCGGCGAGTGGGACGGCCGAGCCAGGGCGATAGAGCTTGAAGCGGAAACGGCTCTTAGGGTCCGAGCCCCTCCGATAGGACCGGATCGCGATTTCCTCGCCCTGGGCCATGTCCTCGATCGCCGAGGCGTCGAGCATTGCATCGTCGGGATCGAACATCTCCTGATAGCCTGCGCCGAACGCTCCTCCCCAGCGGGCGAGGAAGCGAACGGGGTCGCCGGTGACGGACGCGCTTCGGCTGGCGACTTCGGCGAGACGTTCCTGCCAATGCCAGCTGCGCAGAGCGACGCTGCCGTCGGCCAGCACCCGCTCCATGAAGCTTCGCTCCGAACCGGTCAGGCCCGCTCCTGCCTCGTCCAGAAAGGTAACGCGCAGCCGTTCGAGAAGATCGGGAGAATTGGCTGTCATGGTGTTCATGGCGAAATATCCTTGGGAATGTGGCTGGTGGCGCGGGCGCGGAGCAAAGCCCGAAACCGGGCTTCAGGCGTCCTCGGCGTCGGTCGCCGGCGCGCTCACCGAGAGAATGCGAAGAGTATGGGGCCGACCGTCCGGGCAAGGCCAGTCGATTTCCTGGCCTTCGGACATGCCGATGAGGCCAGCGCCCACTGATGTCATGACCGAGATGCGGCCGGTCTCGATGTCCGCCTCGGGCGGCAAGACAAGGCTTACCAGTCGCGTCGCGCCGCTGCTGTCGTCGCGGAACTGGACCTCCGATCCGATCCGAACGACCCCTGGCGGCAGCTTGTCGTCCTGGTGCAGGCAGGCTCGGTCGATCTCATCGAGCATCCGCTCGGCAAGATCGGGCGTGCCACGTCGCATCGCAAGCGCCATATTGGCGATGCGATCATAGTCGCTTTCGCAGATGTGTATGCGTGGCTTGCGCGACGGACGCGCCTCTTCTGATTTCGACATATTTGGACTGCCATTTCGGATTCATGTGCGGGTCGCGAGAAAGCAATCGCAACCTGTGCGCGCCTTCCCGACAGTTTTTGGATGTTCCCCCAGACCCGCTAAAAGAAAAGGCAGCGCGATCTGGGGCTAGAGGCCCGCGAGCAGCTGCCCCGAATGGACCCGAAATCGCCTGAAGGTGACAAGCCGTTGCATGCTTCAAACCTAGGTGGCTTTCTGCGACTGTCAAGCTGCCCACCCAAAGCTGCGCGGTGTCTCGGGGTCCCGCCTCGGCTTGACTTCACAAGACCCCTTTCCATATTGGAAGCATCATGAAGGGCTACGCTCAGATCGGATATTACGGGATCCATCCCGGCAGCAGCACGGCACGATTCTAGGCCCTGGGCTGCCGCCCCAAGGGCGCTCCAGGCTCAGGGCGCGCGTCGCGAAACCTCGATGATTTCGAGGCTCGCGACACCCATCCTCCGAACATTCGCGATCAATCCCTGGCGCCATTTGCGCAACGGATCCTCGCGTCAGCCGTGTGAGAAACTTCATGTCCAGTGCTTTTGCAGTCGAGGTCGACCGGAGGGTGGTCGGCATGGCCATCCGCGTCCCGGGCGGGTTCCGCTTCTTCTCCTCCGATTCCAGATTCTTCCCCTTCGAGGGCAAGATCTTCAGGAAAGGGCGCTCCATCGGCCGACGGCTCGCCGAACTCGCCCGCTCGCGGCGGCCGAAGCGCGAGAATGAGCGCCCTCCGCAGCCCTTCCGCTGAGCGGAAGGAGGTTGACCCATGCCTGTCCCCGACGACGGCCTCGCTGAAAGCCTGAGCGCTGTCTGGTCAGCGCTCCACCGCGATACCGAGTTCATCATCCCGGAGGATCACATCCACTATCTGAAGATGCTCGCGCTCACGGCTAATGACGAACTCATCTCCCACCTGCTGTTGAGGAAGCTGCGGGTCGCGCGCATTGCGAGGGGCCCTCGCATTCCGGACTCGCTCGCCACTCTGAACAGTTTCTGCGAGTTCAGTTTCGAAGGCGGACGGAAACGCTTCTGCCAGCTGGTTCATCCTTCCCCGCATGCGCCGAACTACGGCCTCAGCATCCTTTCGCTTACCGGGGCAGGCCTGATCGGCCTTCGCGCGTGTCAGTCGATTCTCTGGCCGAACGAGGCCGGCGAATTGCGCGATCTCCATGTTGCCCGCGTCGAGAATTGTCCGGGGATCAGCGACTGGCTCCGTGACATGCCCATGGAGGACCAAGCCAATGCCTGATCCCATGCTGTTGTGGGTGACGCGCTCGTCCCCCTTCAACCTTCGCACTCGCCGCGGCCTCGCCGAACTCGGTCACCGCGCCATCACCGCGCCGGTCCTCCATATCAGACCAACCGGGATCATTGCCCCGGCCACCGAACCATCGGCAATCGCGATTACCAGCGGGCATGCGGTTCATTATCTCCCGCCGCGCGAAAGCTGGCGCTCGCTACCGGTGTTCACCGTCGGCGAGCATTGCGCCCGTGTCGCGCGAGAATGCGGTTATGAGGATGTGCGGTCAGCCTGCGGCGCGGTGTCGGAACTGCGTGACCTGATCCTCGGCTCGGTCAGCCGTTTTGGACATGTCGTCCATTTCGGTGCCCGCGAACCGGCCGGCGACCTTGTCGGCGATCTTCGACGCGGAGGGCTCAGCGCGGAGCTGTCGGTCGTCTATGAAAGCATCGAGGCGACGTCCGAACAGCTGAAGGCGGTCGTGATGGGTCTGGCCTTCGTCGATGCAATCGTCGTTCACTCGCCCAGGGGCGCACGGGTCGCGGCCGAAATGGTCCGGCAGGCGCGCTGGCACGGCATGGTTTTCTCGCTGTCGAAAGCCTGCGCCGAGCCGTTCGAGCGAGTGCCGGGAATCGCCGTCGAAACGGCCCTGGCACCGACCGAAGGGTCGCTGATGGACCTGATCGGTGCATTTCGCGCCCCGGCATTCGGACGGCGGAGTAGCGGGCAGGCCCTTCACGGCTCTGCAGCTGACCGGGACGGGCTGAATTCTCGTCTCCGGCTCGTCGTATCGAACGATCTTCGCCGACCGGACACGGTCGACAATCGATCGGCACCTCCGCCCGAGGAGGATCCTCCACCCTTCGCCGCCTAGGCATCAACCGAGAAGGAATTTCCGAATGAGCATTTTGATACCGACCAGATATTTCGATGAGCGACCCGAGCCACCGAACGGCCTCCACAGGGCCGTGCTCGGCGCGGCGGCGATCCTGACCATGAAGGTCTCGATGCTCTGGGCGGCTCTGCAGGCGATCTAGGTCGCGCCGAGGGCGTCCGTGCGCAACACCCCTCCTTCAACGGAACGTCGCCAGATTCCATCTGTTCGTCATTCTATGCAGAACCGCCGCGATCAGGCCGCCGCCCAGTTCAGGCGCATGATGCGCCTGATCGCCATCGTCGGGGTCCTGATGGTGGCAGCGGCCTTGTGGTATCTCTCGCTGTTCGCCGAATTGCGGCTGCATATGGTCATTGCGACCATTCTGGGCGTGTTCTTTTCCGTGCTTCTCGGCGCGGGTCTGTTCGCCGCGGCCTTCTATAGCGACAAGAGCGGCTACGACCAGAATGTCACCGATGCGACCCGGCAGGATCCCGAGAAGCCGCAGGACCGAACCGAGCCCTGATGCCAGGCCAGGTGGAGTAATCCGGTCGCAAGCCAAGCCGACGCTTAACGTTGACCGTCCTTCTCGGGTACGTCGAGGCATGCGGGGCGTGCGACCGAGGGCGGATCGCTCGCCGGGAAGGATTCCTCCAATGCCGCGTCGATCAACGCCTCGTGATGGTCGCGACAATCCGCGCGGCGGGCCTCTGCCGCTTCTTTCGCCAGGTCGTCCCTACTGGTATTCTCCTCGGCAGACACCGTCGCCTCCATGAATCCTTGACCTCGGGGGCTATCTGCTCGTGCGCCCGTCCTGACAAGCCCGCACTCATTGTCGGCTGGCGCAACTCGGCCGATATTCGCTGGCCAGCCGACCAGGGGGCACTACTGTGCGGACGGAGCGTTATGATGGGGACCGCATCAGCCATCCCGGCTGCGCGCCTCAGTCGAATGGGAAGGATCGAGGATGTCCACCTACAAGGTCGGCTATCTGATCGGGAGCCTGGCCAGCCAGTCGATCAATCGCAAGCTGGCCAAGGCCCTTATCCGCCTTGCGCCCGATGGCCTGGAATTCCACGAAATCTCGTTCGGGGACCTGCCTCTCTACAGCTACGATTATGACGATGATTATCCGCCGGTCGCGCGCGCCTTCAAGGAGGCGATCACGAAATCCGACGCAGTGCTGTTCGTCACTCCGGAATATAACCGGTCGATCCCTGGCGGCCTCAAGAACGCCATCGACTGGGCGAGCCGTCCCTATGGCACCAATGCCTTCACGCGGAAGCCTTCCGCCGTAATCGGCACGTCTCCCGGTGCGATCGGCACCGCGGTCGCGCAGCAAAGCCTTCGGAGTGTACTGAGCTTCTGCAATTCACCGCAGATGAACGCACCTGAGGCCTATATCCAGTTCAGGCCTGGAATGATCACCGACGATGGCGAGGTGACGATCCCGGAGACGGAGACCTTCCTTCGCGACTTCATGTCAGAGTTTCACGTCTTCGTTGGTCGGGTGCTCACCGTCCTGCCACGCGAATGATCTGGCTCCTCCTCCAGTCCTCGGCCGCTGGCGACCCTACAGCTACATGTCGGTCTGGCCGGCAGGGATAGGTCGCCGCAGGTCCGTCGCTCCCGCGCTCGTCGCGCGACGTGAGGTCCAGGTCGAGGCCGCAGCAAGTCATCGAGATCGACCCCATGGCATCGGCCTGAAGATGCATTGATCCGTTGGCCAAGGCAGACAAATCTGCCATTCTGCCTCGGCAGGGAGGTCTTCATGGACCAGACCGCAACTCGATCCCGGGGCAACGACCGGCTGCTCTGCGGCATTATCCTCGGCGTTCTGGCTTTCTGGCTGTTCGCGCAGACGACGCTGAACATCGCTCCCGCCATGGCCGCCGAGCTGCAGGTGGAACAATCGCTCATGAATATCGCCGTTTCGATCACGGCGCTGTTCTCGGGAATCTTCATCGTCGTCATCGGCGGCCTGGCCGACAGGGTGGGCCGCGTCAGGATGCTGCTCGTCGGCTTCGGCTTCTCGATCGCCGGATCGCTCCTGGTCGGACTCGCTCCTTCGGGGCCGATGGGCGCCACGTTCCTGATGCTGGGCAGAATCTCCCAGGGCCTTTCCGGAGCCTTCGTCATGCCGTCCTCGCTGGCGTTGGTGAAAGCTTATTGGGACGGTCCGGAGCGTCAGCGCGCGATCTCCTTATGGTCGATGGGCTCGTGGGGCGGCTCGGGCTTTGCGGCTCTGTTCGGGGGGTTGATGGCCCAGAACGTAGGCTGGCGCTGGATCTTCATCATCGCCGCCATAGTGTCACTGATCGGCCTGTTGATGGTGCGCGGCACCCCCGAGAGCAAGGCGCCTCGCAAGGAGGGCTACAAATTCGATCTGGCCGGGGTGCTGACCTTCATGGTGACCATGGTCGCGCTTCAGATTTTCGCTACTCAAGGCGCGGTCTTCGGCTGGACCAGCCTGGTCTCGCTGGGCCTGCTCGCCGCGGCCCTGGTCTTCGGCTTCGTCTTCTTTCGGCTCGAAAGCGGCAATCCGAATGCCTTCGTGCAGTTTCGGCTGTTCCGGAACCGGACCTACACCGGCGCCACGATCTCGAATCTGCTGCTGAACGCGACGGCGGGACTTATCATGGTTGCAATGCTGCTGTTGCAGCAGGGCGGCGAGATGTCTGCACAAAGGGCCGGCCTGCTGACGATAGGTTATGCAGTCACTATCCTGGCGTTCATCCGGGCAGGCGAGAAGCTGCTGCAACGCTTCGGCCCGCGTAAGCCAATGCTTTGGGGCAGCTACATTGTCGGCCTGTCGATCCTGCTGCTGATGCCGACCAACCTCATGCTCGGCGCCTATACCGTGCTGGCTGTGATCGCCTTCGCGCTCTTTGGGCTTGGCCTGGCTTTCTATGCCACTCCCTCGACCGACGCCGCGCTATCGAACCTGCCCGACGACCAGGCGGGGGGTCGCTGGATCGAAGGGGCGGTCACATTCTTGGGCAGGCAGGATAATTTGCCCTCGCGCGAGGCAGCATTCTTCGCGCTGCTCGCCAATCTCGTGATGCTGGTTGCGGCGATCCTTTCGATCCTGATCACCGTGCCCAAGGGGAAGGCCGAGGAGCGCAGCTGATCCATCCCGCACGTCGGTGGCGAGCTCAGAAGGACCCGGCAGGAGGAAGCGACATGAATGCTCTCGTGGACGAGCTCGAAGAAGAGAAGCCCCTGATGAGGGAATGGTTCGAGCACATGCATCGCAATCCCGAACTGTCGATGCAGGAGACGCGGACCGCCGACTACATCGCCGGAAAGCTGCGCAGCTTCGGCGTCGATGACATCGCAATGGGCATCGGCAGACATGGTATCGTGGCGACGCTGACAACCGGGTCGGGTGACAAGGCGATAGGTCTCCGGGCCGATTTCGACGCGTTGCCGATAAGTGAGCAGGGCGATCTTCCGTATGAATCGAGCGTGGAGGGGGTGTCGCATGTATGTGGCCATGACGGCCATGCTGCCATGCTGTTGGGCGCGGCACGGTATCTGGCCAGGACGAGGAAGTTCAACGGCACCGTCAGACTGATCTTCCAGCCCGGGGAAGAAACCATGGAAGGTGCCCCCGCGATGATCCGGGACGGGCTCTTCGAGCGTTTCCCCGTTGATGCCGTTTTCGGCATGCACAACATTCCCGGCCTCGACGAGGGCAAGTTCTATTTCCATGCTGGCGAGATGATGGCCGCCGTGGACAATTGGGAGGTCGAGATCACCGGCAGGGGCGGCCACGGCGGCATGCCCGAACTGGCCATTGATCCGGTCGTGGCCGGTTCCTCCATCGTCATGGCGGTCCAGAGCATCGTTTCGCGCAATGTCGCCCCCGCGCATCGCGCCGTGGTGACCATCGGCGCATTCCTGGCGGGCAATGCGGGCAACGTGGTTGCGAACAGCGCAATCTTGCGCCTTTCGGCGCGGACGACGACGCCCGAGGATCGCGAGATGATCCTGGGCAATATCCGGCGCATCGTAAAACACCAGGCCGAGGCCTTCGGCTGCACATCGGAAATTCGCGAAGGAGTTCCGGGTGCCGTGCTGATCAACGACTCAGGCGAAACAGAAAAAGCAGCCGCGATCGCACGAGCCGCCTTCGGCGAGGACAGGGTTGTATCGCCGGGCCCGCCCGCCCTCGCGTCGGAAGACTTCGCGTTCATGCTGCAGCAGAGGAAGGGCACCTATTGCTTCCTGGGCGGCGGGCCGGGAAAGATGGTCCACCATCCCGAATTTCGGTTCAATCAGGACATTCTGCCCGTGGGCGCTGCCTACTGGGTGGCGCTGACCGAGGCCTATTTGGGTTGATCGCATTCATGCTGTCCTGGAACCCCCGGACAGAGTCGCGACAGAGCCCGATATCCTTCGTGAAACCCCAGGACGTTCGGCCCCTCCTGATCGGTCGTGCCGCCGACGATCTTGATGACGCCGGCTACGGTCGTGCCGCCACTACGGCGGACGACCTGACATTTCCGGTACAAGCCGCAGCGACCGGGTTTCTGCCATCGAATTCGGCCGGCCCTCGGAAGACGATACCCCTCCATCCGCAGGGATCGGATGGAGGGGCGAGCGCGGCGGGTGGGGGGAGCCGCGCCTGTGTCGTCGCCGCTAGCGGGACACGACCAGCGCACCGCGCATGGCGGGATGGTAGCGGCAGTAGAAGGCTATCGTTCCCGCTCGCCGCACGACCGTGGTCGCGCTGCCGCGGGACGGCACAACCACGTCAAAACTGTGATCTCGCGCCGTGGCCGTGTGAGGGACGAGATCGCGATTGACCCAGACGATCGTATCGCCCGCTTTGATGTTCGCGGGAACGGGACCGAAGCGCATGTTCTGCATTTCGATTCTGTGGGTGCGCAGCTCGGCAGCGTCGAGGGGGCTGTCGGCCAGCGGCAGGAACGCCAGCATGGCAACCCCGAGAAGAAGTTCTCGCCGAGTCACCTCCCGGCTGCCCCGCGGAGCCGCCGTCCGAGCTGCTCGGCATGCTGTTGATGTGCGCTGAACAGGGTGAGGCCGGCCTCGAGGAGCGACTTGAGCTCCGCGTTGTGCGCGCTCGGAATGAGCGTGCCCCTGAGCGCATTGTTCACTGTGCGGTGATACTCGATTTCATTTGCGATATAGGCCTCGTCGAAGGCCGCACCTGAAAGCGCTCCGAGCCTCCGGTGCGCATCCGCCGCCTGCGTCGTCAATGCAGTGCTGGTGGCGTTCGCCTCGGGCGTGACATGGAGCCGTTGCACCAGAGCCACCGCCTGCTGGTTTACCGCATTATGATCGCGCACCATCGTTTCGGCGAAGGCGCGTATCTCGGCGTTCCGCGATCGATCCAGCGCCTGCCGGGCGGCATCGACATCGATTTGGCCGGCCGTATAGGCAACATGGGCAATCTGGGCATCGTTGAGGGCCGTGTCATGCGAGAGTGTTGGAGCCGACATTGAGAGAAGCATCGCGGCGCCAATTGCACCGATTTTCCTGATCATGGGTTGCACTCCTGCCGAACGTGGTCGCCCGAGTGTCGGGCGCTCACCCACACTCGTTTGATGTTGCGCACCAGGAGAGGGTTCCCGATTTTTCTGAGTTGCGCATCGGGTCCGCAGGAACGCGGCAACGAGCGGATTGCCGAGCGGCTCAGTCCACGCGGGGGAGCGTCTCGAACTGGTGAAATGGCGGGAGCCGATCCGGGATTACGGTGCGTTCGGGCCGGCGTCTGATCATATATCGCAATGCGATATTATCGCAAGCCGGTCGGAGGTTGATGCGTCCCTTGTTGCCTGCCGATCAGTCGAGCTGCGCGAGGAGTGAAATGAGCAATGGGCGTATTCGCCTGAGTTCCTCGCGATGTGTGCGCGACAGGGATCCCATGAGCTCCCTGGCTTTGTCGGTGAGCCGCAGCACGACAACCCGGCGGTCCTCCTTGCTGCGCGCGCGATCGACCAAACCGAGCGCCTCGAGCCGGTCGGCGAGGCCGGAGACGCTGTGGTGGCGGAGCATGAGCGCCTTGGCCAGTTCCCCGATAGAGAGCTCTCCTGCCTCTGCAGCACAAAGCGAAACCAGGACCTGATGCTGCTGCGGCGTCAAACCCGCACTCTGAACGACCTTCTCGGTAAAATGGGCGAAGCCCCGTATCGCGGCGCGGACGGCAGCGAGCGTACGAAAGTCTTCGTCTTTGAGCATGCCGGGCGGCTTTCGTGGGTGGCCAGATGCTTGCGCACGCCGTTGTGACATATCCATTATCGCAGACCTTCAAATAGCGCCAGCGAGCAACCCGGACGCGACGAGTCTCGTGGTCGAGCCGCTTGCATAATATCGTGCCGCGATATATATGAAAGCCGGGTTGGGACTCAATTGAGGCCGGTGGCGCCAGAAGCGCTATCGGCAGGAGGCCGAGATGCACGCCCTGCGCCAGACCCGTCGATCGGCACCTGCCCTCCTGACCCCCGATTCCCGCCCGAGTAGGGCGCAACCCTTCCTGCTCGCCCCGGTTCGCGGCCGGCCAATAGACAGGATCTTCCCGTCGGCGATCGTGCGATGCATGAGCCAGGGCCGGCTGCCCTTCAGTCACGAAGTTGAGGCCGTGGCGGCGAGGATTTGGAGCGACATCCAACGCCGTCCTCAAAGGATCCTGTGGGACGAGGTCACGCCCGGCTGCGACCAGCATCGGCGAATTCTGGCAGCTGCGCGCGCGGCGCTTGGTGACACGCCGCGTGTTGGCGGGCCTCCCTGAGGTCATTCGGCCCAGGCTGGAGCCGGCCTTGCCCAAGGGCGCCGAAGGGATAACTCCCACCCATCTTTTTGGAGATCGTCATGCTTACGCCTCCCACCATCGTTGCAATTGCCTACGTGCTGATCATGGTGGCTCTCATGATCTGGGTGGGGCGCCGGGAGGCAAAGGCCCGTTCAGCTTATCGGCGGCGCGCCGCGATCATTGCCCACATTCGCGAAGGCGTTGAGAAAAACGCGCCGATCATCGGCTGGATGGTTCGCGACGATCCGGCTCCGGCCAAACCAGGTCGGCACGTCGGCGGTTCTCATCAGGCTCGATGACGTCGGCGGCATGAGAGACAGCGATTTGGCACTGACGCCGAGCAGTCACGCGCCCGCTCCGAGAAGCGCAATGATCACGCAGAAGATCACGATCCTCGGCGAGATGACCGCGGGCCTGGCCCACGATTTCAGGAACATCCTTGCGGTCGTCGAGTCGGCTCTCAGACTCGCCGAGCGCAACCACGACGATCCCGATAAGTGGCAGGCGGCTCTGGCCGCGGCGCATGAAGGGATCCGGCGCGGGACGAGGCTGACGTCGCAGCTCGTCCTGTTCGCCAAGCCCGGACAGCCCGAGCCCTCTCCGGTGAACGTGAACGATCTACTCCGTGGTTTGGAGTCGTTTCTCAAATATGGTGCGGGTCCCGGAATTGGTCTCGTCCTCGAACTCGCGCCGGGCCTTCCCCCCTGCCGGATCGACCCGTCCCTGTTCAACGCGGCGGTTCTCAATCTGGTGATCAATGCGCGCGACGCGATGGCGGATGGCGGCAAGATCAGGATCACGACGAACCTCATTTCGCTCTCAGAAAGCGACGATGAGAGCGATGATCCCAGCTGTGTCGTGGTCCGGATCATTGATCAGGGTGCCGGGATGACGAAGGACGTGCGCGACAGGATTTTCGAACCCTATTTCACCACCAAGGGCGAGACCGGCACCGGCCTCGGAATACCGCAGGTCGAGTCGTTCATGAGATCGTCGAGGGGCTGCCTGAACGTCAACAGCGAACCCGGCGCCGGCACCTCTTTCGATCTCTATTTTCCGATTTGCGATACCCCGGGCTTGATCGAGACCCACTTGTGGCGTCAGGTCGGCTCGCGGTCCAATGAGGGTAGCGATCCTGGCCCGCTCGGACGGACGGACGGTCCTCCTTACGAGATTGAAGGTTCGACGGTTCAACCCTTGCGATCCGCCTCCGCCTTCTTCGCCGCTCGGTCGTCCGATCGCCTGCCTGACGCAGCTTTGTCGGGAACCAATCTGGCCGGGCCGGATCAATAGGTTGAGGGCCTGGTCGCACGATTGAGAATTCGCCAATCGCGCCACGGCGCGGAGGAGCATCGCATGACCAGTGATACATCAGAGCTTTCCGGGCCGGATCTGAGCCTGGGCGTCCCCGTTTCGTCATTGTCCGAGGGAGCCATGCTCCAGGGCCATGCCCACGGCGAAACGGTACTGATGATCCGGCGGGGTGGCGAGTTGTTCGCTCTCGGCGCCTTTTGCACCCATTATGGCGCACCTCTCGCGGACGGACTGCTTGTCGGCGACACGATACGCTGTCCCTGGCATCATGCCTGCTTCAGCCTGCGTACCGGCGGTGTGTTGCGCGCGCCGGCCCGCGATCCGCTGCCGCGCTGGCGAGTCGAAGAAATACTCGGCATCGCCTATGTCCGCGAGAAGCTCGAAAATGCGGCCGCGCCCGCGTTGCCGGATCAGTCGGGCCTCCCGCAAGCGGTCGTCATCGTCGGCGGAGGCGCAGCGGGCAATGCCGCCGCGGAAACACTTCGCCGGGAAGGCTATGCCGGTCGGATCACCATGCTGAGCGCTGATCAGGACCTGCCGTGCGACCGTCCCAATCTTTCGAAGAACTATCTGGCCGGAACCGCGCCCGAAGACTGGATTCCGCTCCGAACTCCCGAATTCTATGCAGAGCACGCAATCGATGTGCACCTGGATTCAAGGGTGTCCGCGATCGACGTTGGAGCCCGGCAGGTCATCCTGGCCGATGGCGGCCGCCATTCCTATGATGCGCTGCTCCTCGCCACGGGCGCCCACCCGGTTCGGCTTGATATTCCAGGCGCGGACCTCGGCCATGTTCATTACTTACGTTCGGTCGCCGACAGCCGGAGCCTCGCCGCGGCGGCGCTGACGGCGAAGCGTGCCGTTATCATCGGCTCGAGCTTCATTGGTCTCGAGGTCGCAGCCTCGCTTCGTTCTCGCAACATCGACGTGCATGTCGTGGGAAGGGAGGCGATCCCGATGGAGCCGGTCCTCGGGCCGAAGGCGGGCGCGTTCATCCGCAGCCTGCACGAGGAACACGGTGTGACCTTCCATCTCGGCACCACGGCGACGGCGATCGACAGGCAAAGCGTGACCCTTGCCACTGGCGAAAGACTCGATGCCGATCTCGTTGTGATCGGGATCGGAGTGAGGCCGGAGACGGGGCTTGCGGAGGATGCCGGCCTTGCCGTGGATCGCGGTATAACGGTCAACGAGTATCTCGAGACGAGCGCGTCCAGCATCTTCGCGGCGGGCGACATCGCCCGCTGGCCGGATCCGTTCGCGGGAGAGGCAATCCGGGTCGAGCATTTCGTGGTCGCCGAGCGTCAGGGCGAGGCCGCGGCACGCAACATCATGGGCCGCCGGGAAAGGTTCGAGGCCATCCCCTTCTTCTGGACCGAGCAATATGATCTCAGCCTCGCTTATGTCGGCCATGGCGCCGGCTGGGACGAGGCCGAAATCGTCGGCGATCTTGAAAAGCGGGATTGCTCGATCATTTTCCGGCGTGGCGGGCGCATGCTCGCCGCAGCCTTCATTCATCGCGATTTCGACGGCCTTCGCGCCGAGCTCCAATTCGAAAGGTCGATTGCCGGGCGCGGCGGGCGGGCCAGCGAAGACACTCGCGCCCTGGCGGCCGTCTGAGCAGCGGCGTCGGCACAGTGCTTTCGGGACGAAGCCTCGGAGAATGGAAGTGAGCAGGACGATCGCGGCGGCCAATGTCAGGCTCAAGCGGGCATATGACCCGCCAGCGCCCTCCGATGGCACGCGGATCCTGGTTGACCGGCTCTGGCCGCGCGGTCTGACCAAGGCGGCGGCGGCAATCGATCAATGGGTCAAGGAAATTGCGCCCAGCACGGCCTTAAGGAAATGGTTCGGCCATGACCCTGCCCGCTGGACCGAGTTCCGCCGGCGCTACGCTGCGGAATTGCGCGAACGCGGGGACGACCTGAAAGCCCTGAGGGACCAGGCGAAACGAGGGCCGGTCACCCTCGTCTATTCGGCGCATGACGAGGCTCACAATGATGCGATCGTGCTGCGGGACATACTTCTCGGTCGGGGACTTTGATGCCAGTTGATCAGACTGTCAGCGTCTCGCGAGAGGCGGTTGGAATCTTCCATGGCCCGGAGGAGCTCCAGGGGGCGATCGACGAGCTTCTGGGTTCTGGCTTCAATCGCGCCGAACTCAGCCTGCTCGCCAGCGAGGCCGCGGTCGTGGAAAAGCTCGGCCATCTTTACACGAGAGTGGATGAACTGGCGGACGACCCCGAAGTGCCACGCGCCGCCTATGTGGCGGGTGAAGATATCGGTGATGCCGAAGGCGGGATCATCGGTGCGCTCGTTTATGTGGGTGCGACCATCGCTGCGGGCGTCATTGTGGTGTCGGGAGGGACGGTGCTGGCTGTCGTCGCGGGCGCCGCGCTTGCAGGCGGCACTGGCGGACTCATTGGCTCGGTGCTCGCCAAATGGCTCGGTGACCATCACGCCCAACATCTCAAGGAACAGATCGACCGGGGCGGCTTGCTGCTTTGGGTTCGGACGCGCGATACCGCCATGGAAGAGCGCGCGGCCAATATCCTCGGCAAATATGCGGCGGAGAAAGTTCATATCCATGGCCTGCCGGTCGAGGTGGAAGATGTATGACGTGACCAGAGACGGCGCCTCCGACGGCATGGCCTGATCGTCAGGCAATGGCCGATGTTGAAGCATTGCTGGCTGAGGTCCGGGCATGTCGCCTCTGCGGTGATTTGCTGCCCCTGGGACCGCGTCCTGTCCTTCAGCTTTCCCCAACCGCAAGAATCCTGATCGCGAGTCAGGCGCCGGGCATGAAAGTGCATACCAGCGGCATTCCCTTTGCCGACGCGTCGGGGGATCGCCTGCGAGAATGGATGGGGGTCTCGACGAACCTGTTCTACGACCCGGAGAAAATCGCCATAGTTCCGATGGGCCTTTGCTATCCCGGACGAGCGCAGAGCGGCGATGCGCCGCCGCGCCCCGAATGTGCCCGGCAATGGCGTGACAGGCTGCTCGCGGCCATGCCGGCGCTGCGCCTGACCTTGCTGGTCGGAAGCTATGCCCAGAACCATGTGCTCGGTGCCGGCGCGCTCACCGAACGAGTCCGCCACTTCGCCGACTATCTTCCGGCTTATTTTCCACTCCCCCATCCTTCCTGGCGGTCGGCCATCTGGTCGCGCAAGCACCCATGGTTCGAGGCGGAGGTGTTGCCGGCGCTACGCGCGGTGATCCGGCGGATGCTCCCGGACCATGACGAAAGCAGGGACTTGCGCCGTCCTGCAAGCCGTTAGGCGCTAACAAACGTGGCTGCACGGGTCGTCAGGGGCCGGACGCGTCTTGCTATTCCTGCGAGCTTCGGTCTGCGGATACCGCATTCTGTTCGCCGAAGAGCCTGCCGACGATCGCCTGGGCGTCGCGCTGAATCTCGCGCAGATGGTCGGCGCCGCGAAAGCTCTCGGCATAGATTTTGTACATCGCCTCGGTGCCGGACGGGCGCGCTGCGAACCAGCCGCCTTCCGCCGACACCCTGATCCCGCCGAACGAGGCGCCGCCGTGGGGCGCTGCGATCAACCTGGCCTCAATCCGCTCACCGGCGAGTTCCGTCGCGCGAACCTGATTGGCGGTGACTTCGCGAAGGAGAGTCATTTGTTCCGGCGTCGCCGGCACGTCGATCCGCTCATACCAGGATTCGCCGTATTCCTGCGTCAGCTCGTCATAGACCTGGGCAGGATCGAGGCCCGAGCAGGCCTTAATCTCGGCCGCAAGCAGGCCGAGCGCCATTCCGTCCTTGTCAGTGGTCCAGACTGATCCGTCGCGACGGAGCAGCGATGCGCCGGCGCTTTCCTCCCCGGCAAAGCCGAGCGCGCCGGAAAACAACCCGTTCACAAACCACTTGAACCCCACCGGGACCTCTACAAGCCTACGGCCAAGCCGCGAGGCGATGCGATCGATCATAGCGCTGCTCACCATCGTCTTGCCGATAGCGCAACGCGCTTCCCACCCCGGCCGATGATCGAACAGATAGGCTATCGCCGCGGCGAGATAATGGTTGGACGTCATCAGGCCGCTCGTCGGAGTCACGATGCCGTGGCGGTCGGCGTCGGTGTCGTTGCCGATCGCAAGGTCGAAGCGGTCGCAAAGGGCGATCAGGCGCGCCATGGCGTACGGGGACGAGCAATCCATCCGGATCTTGCCGTCCCAATCGGCGGTCATGAACCCGAATGTCGGATCGACCTGGTCGTCGACAACCATTCCATCGAGATCGTAGCGGTCGATGATCTCGGACCAATAGTGAACACTCGCACCGCCAAGTGGGTCAATGCCGAGGGTCAATCCAGAATCACGGATTGCGTCCATGTCGACCACGCTGCCGAGATCGCCGACATAATGGTCCATATAATCATGGCGGCGGACGCAGGGCGAATGGCGCGTCCGCTCGAAGGGGATGCGCCGCACTTCGCTAACCCCGGCTTCGAGCAGCCGGTTTGCTTCCGCCTCGATCCAGTCGGTGACGGTCGAGTCGGCCGGCCCACCGGTCGGCGGGTTGTACTTGAAGCCGCCATCTTCGGGAGGATTATGCGACGGCGTAAGGACGACGCCGTCGGCGAGCCCTTTCGTACGGCCGCGGTTGAAAGCGAGGATGGCGTGCGAAATAACAGGCGTCGGGGTGTAGCCGTCGCCGGCGTCGATCATCGTCGTGACGTCGTTCGCGACGAAGACTTCCAGCGCGGATGAACAGGCCGGCCGGGACAGGGCATGGGTGTCGATACCAAGGAACAGCGGGCCATCTATGCCGTGGCGCTTGCGATAGAGGCAGATCGATTGGGCGATCGCCAATATGTGTGGCTCATTAAACGAATTCCGGAAGGCCGAGCCGCGATGGCCCGAAGTGCCGAACCGGATGCGCTGCGAGGGGTTCGATGGGTCGGGTACGCCGGAATAATAGGCTCCGATCAGGTCAGCGGGCCTGATCAGCTGCGCGGGTTCGAGCGGCTTGCCGGCAAGAGGGCTGATGCGGGCGCCCGTCATGCTGGGATCAAAAACGGCTGATCGAAGCGAAACGATGATATAAACAATTTTGATCTCAATGCACAATAATATTCATTTGCTAGAAGACAATAGCAGGCGGATAGTGCGCCGAGCAAGGCAGGACTTCGGATTGTCCATCGAAGGCGTCCGCAAATACCGTCCTTGAAGATCCGAGCGATCGGCATGTGAAAGCGCAATGGCCTGTTTTTCAAAAGCTAGACGTTCTGAAATCCATCCGGGCAGCAGCACTGCACGCCCCCAGGCTCTGGGCCGTCTCGCTCGATAGGCGGGAAGCAACGGCCCAGGGCGCCATTCGCCGCGACGGGAGGCTCCCGATCGCAGTTGCGACACCAGGCCTTCGCGACTTTCTACGCAAGAATTGAACGAGCCGACTTCGTCGCGGCCCGGTCGGTCGCGTCGGCTCAATGGCAACCCCGGCAATGGGGATGCTCTTCGAACTGGAGGCAATCGTGTCTGTAGGTTTTGAGATCCTGGCCGGCCATGAATTCATTGCCCGGGTCGGCGCCCCCCTATGAGCAGACCGATCAAATCAAGTTATGAAGGCCGCCCCGACATGGAGCTGGCGGCCGCTATCGCGCGTCTCGACGCCGGAGCAATGCGCTTCGTGATGCGACACAATGGCCGGCGCCTGTTTCAGGCCGCATGGCGGATTCTAAGAAATCGCGAGGACGCCGAAGACGCCGTGCAGAGCGGCTATTTGAAGGCGTTTGCCGCGATCAAGAGCTTCGCGGGCCGATCGTCCCTCTCCACCTGGCTCACCCGTATCGTCATCAACGATGCGCTGGCCCATGCTCGCAGCGTCAGGAGGCGACGAACCTTGATCGAAGAGAATGAGGTGCCAATCCTGGACGACTATCGCGAAATGCTGATGCGCGGCTCGATGTCCGAATCCCCCGAGCGAGCAGTCGCGCGCGGCCAAATCGGGCAGTTGCTCGAGGACGCGATCAGCCAGCTCCCGGCACCGTTCCGCGCGGTCTTCGTGCTGCGCCAGATTGAGGAACTCGACGTCGGGGAAGTGGCGGAGACGCTGGGCATCCCAGCCGCCACCGTCAAGACACGGCATCTGCGCGCGCGCCGGCGGCTGCAGCGCGCGCTCGGCCCGGGTCACAGGAGTACCTTGTCGGGGTTATCTGGTGAGGACGCTCACTTCGACCATTTTGCGGCTGCATCCCCCCCGCCTCGGGCAAGCATCGCCGCGCAGGCGGCCACATGAGCGAGTGTGGCCATCCCATCTCGCCTGAGCAGATCCAGAGCGCCGTCGAAGCAGCGCTCGATCACCGGCAGGCCGCGCCGGACCACTCGATCAATGACCATATCCGCAGTGCAGTCGCAGAGATGATCTGCGCATGCGGGCTCGAGATCGAGGACGACCTGGAACATCTCCTGTCGAACTTCGCCGAGATCCTGGATGAGGTCAGGCGCCAGGTGGAGCAACGCCTCGCAGCCGCGCCAGCGCGAGCCAGATTAGATCCGGTCGACCAGGCTTCGAGCGATTCCTTTCCGGCCAGCGACCCCCCGGGATGGATCTGGGAACGTCCAGTCCACCGCCCGCCAGAGGAGTAGCAACATGGTTGTGCGGACATCAGCAGCGGAGTGGCATGGGCGCGTACCGGACGGCGGAGGCTCGGTCAGCCTCGGCAGCGGCGCTTTCGAGGGCCCCTATTCCTTCGGATCGCGCTTTGGCGAGGTTGCGGGAACCAACCCCGAGGAACTGCTCGCCGCGGCCCACGCCAGCTGCTTTTCCATGGCTCTGTCACTGCTTCTGACGGAAGCAGGGTACACACCGACGCGGGTCGAGACCCTGGCGAAGGTCGGGATCGAGCCCGCGGGCAATGGCTTCGCGATCACGAATATCCAGCTTGTGACTGAGGGCGATGTTCCGGGAATTGATGCGAGGACTTTCGCCGCCCATGCGGAGGTTGCCAAGCGATCCTGCCCCCTGTCGAAAGCGCTTGCCAGTGTCGACATCAGCCTGACGGCAAATCTCATCGAAGGCGCGGAAGGTGTCGCATCGCAAGGAGCCGGGCGGGGCGATGCCGTGCCGCCGGCGCGCCCACCGGTCATGAGCAGAAGAGGAAGCGAACGATTTCAGAGGGCTCGATAGCCCGCTGACCTCGCATGGAGCGGCGGGGGAACCGTTCCACGTCCGCTTCAGTCCAAACCACATGGGGGCGATTCTGAGCCCCCGCAGTCGGGGACGATGCAAAGCCGAAGTCCGGCGAACCAGTGGACCACGTTTTGATTTCAACATCACGATGCCTCTGCCGTTGACCCCTGCACCCACACCTCTTCTCGGCCGGGTCTTCAAGCGCGCGCCCCCGAAGCCCCCGTGGAACGACACGGCGGCTATTCGCGAACCGCTGTTCAGCGTCGAGCGGATGGAAGAGCATGCGCAAAGCCTGGCGCTCACTCAGGGCGTCAAGCCGCACCGCCAGTCGGGACATCCCCTGCTCGATCGCCTGGCGGCCAACGAAGCCAGCCTGATCGAGTCATATCGCTCGATCTGCGCCGCGCTGGACGACAAGGCCGCTATTACTCCGGCCGCGGAGTGGCTGATCGACAATTTCCATCTCGTCGAGCGCCAGATTCGTGAAATCCGTCTGGACCTCCCGCCCCGCTATTATCGCCAATTGCCAAAGCTCGCCGACGGCCCCTTCGCGGGACTGCCCCGGGTATTCGGACTGGTCTGGGCCTTCGTCGCGCACACCGACAGCCGCTTCGACGTCGATACATGGTGCGCCTTCATCCGGGCCTACCAGGAGGAGCAGCCGCTCACGATCGGAGAGCTGTGGGCTTCGGCGATCACTCTGCGCATCATCCTTGTGGAGAATCTGAGGCGCATCGCGGAGCGGATTGTCTACAGCCGCGACGAACGCCGCAAGGCCGACGCGATCGCCGACCAACTCCTCGGCCTGGATGGTCCCGATCAAGCGGAAGACGAACTGGTCGATCGGCTCGATGGCGCGGCGCCGTCCGATGCGCTCGCTCTCCAGTTGATCCACCGACTGCGGGATCAGAGCCCGGCCCTTACCGCTATGCTCGGCCGACTTGATGAGCGGCTCCTGGCTGACGGGCGAACGACTGACGATGCCATCCATGACGAACAGCAACGGCAGGTCGCGGCCAATGTCACGGTTCGCAACATCATCACCAGTATGCGCCACATTTCCGATGTCGACTGGGCTGTCATCTTCGAGCGCATCTCGCTCGTCGATCCCATCCTCGCCAAAGGCTGCGACTTCGCTGAGATGGATTTCGCAACACGCAACCTATACCGAACCGCGATCGAGCAGCTTGCGCGAGGTTCGGGCCTCGATGAGCTGGAGGTCGCGCGCCGCGCAGTGGAATCCGCAGCCGCCGCGACAGAGCGGCGCTACAAGGATCCGGGCTATTATTTGACCGCCGAGGGTCGTCCGGGTTTCGAGGCAGCGCTGGGCTTTCGGCCTGCGTTTTGGGCGAGCGCCGCCCGCGCCTACCGCGCACTTGGCGTCGGCGGTTATGCGGGCGCCGGCGCCCTCGTCGCGTTGCTGCTCCTTGGGCTCCCCGTCTTCTTTCACGTTCAGGCCAGCGTGGACTGGATATTGCTGGGAGTGCTCGGGGTCCTGGGCGCGGTACCGGCAATCGATTCAGCGGTGGCGCTCGTCAACCAGGGAGTAACACGCCGGTTCGGCGTGACGCAGATCGCGGGTCTCGAACTCCGCGGCGAGCTGCCGGCGGACCTGCGCACTCTGGTTGTGGTGCCCACGCTGCTGACCCGGCGCGAGGCCGTGATCGAGCAGGTCGAGCGGCTGGAGATCCATCATCTCGCCAGCATCGGCGGGGAAATACAGTTCGCACTCCTGTCGGACTGGCCCGATGCCGCAAGCGAAACGGTCGAGGGCGATGACGACATTCTGAAAGTGGCAGTCGAAGCCATTGCGAGGTTGAACCAACGGCATGGACCCGCGCCCGGCGGCGACAGGTTCCTGCTGCTCCATCGCCGCCGTGTCTGGAACGCGAGCCAGCGCCGGTGGATCGGCTGGGAGCGCAAGCGCGGCAAGCTGCATGAGTTGAATCGCCTGCTGCGGGGAGCCAGGGACACGACCTTCCTGCGCCTCGATGGGCGTCCGCCGACGGTGCCCGATGCCGTCCAATACGTCATCACCCTGGACGCGGACACGAGGCTGCCTCCCGATACGGTACGGCGGCTCATCGGCAAGATGGCGCATCCGTTGAACCAGCCCGTCGTCGATCGCGCGCGCCGCCGCGTCGTCGAGGGCTATGCGATCCTGCAGCCGCGCGTCACCCCGAACCTTCCGGTCGGCGACGACGGCTCGGCATATCAGCGCGCTTTCTCCAGCCCCAATGGTATTGACCCCTACTCAGCCGCCGTTTCCGATGTGTATCAGGATCTGTTCGGTGAGGGGTCTTATGCCGGCAAAGGTATCTACGCGGTCGATGCCTTCGAAACCGTCCTCGCCGACCGCGTACCGGATTCCACTCTGCTCAGTCACGATCTGTTCGAAGGCGTGTTCGCCCGCGCCGGCCTCGCCTCTGATGTCGAGGTCGTCGAATCCTATCCCACCCGCTACGATGTGGCCTCGCTTCGCTACCACCGGTGGGCGCGGGGCGACTGGCAATTGCTGCCCTGGATCCTTGGGTGGAGCGCGCTTCTTGGCAAATCCGGGCACGTGCCGGCGGAGATGCCGTCGAGCGGCCGCTGGAAGATGGTCGACAATCTGCGGCGGTCAGTCACACCCCTGACCTGTGTGCTGGCGCTGCTGGCCGGATGGGCGCTTCCATTCGAAGCAGCCTTGGTGTGGACCCTGTTCTTCGTGGCGACGCTCGCGCTGCCCAGCCTGTCGCCGGTCCTGGCATCCGCCGGTGCGCGTCATCCCGGCATTCGCGCCCGCGTGCACTTCGCGCGTGTCCTTTCCGATCTAGGCAGCGCCCTGACGCAGACCTTGCTGATCATAACGCTCCTCGCACATCAGGCCTGGCTAATGGCCGACGCGGTCGTTCGAACGCTGTTTCGATTGTTCATCAGCAGGCGCAACCTTCTGCAATGGACGCCAGCGGCGCAAGCGACCATCGGTCCAGACCCTGGCGTCGGCGCCTATTATCGCTGGATGGCCGGCGCAGTGCTTACCGGGGCGATCGCGATCGCCGGCACATGGCTCCTGGGGGACCGCACCGTATATCTGGCCAGTCCGTTCGCGCTCCTGTGGATCGCCTCTCCGGCGGTCGCACGATGGGTGAGCCGACCGTCCAGTGCGGTAGTGGAGTCCATAGCGGGGGGGACGGACAGGCGAACGCTCCGGCTGATCGCGCGACGGACATGGCGCTATTTCGAGACCTTCGTCACGCCGGACGATCACATGCTTCCCCCGGACAATTTTCAGGAAGAGCCGTCGCCGGTCCTCGCCCGGCGTACCTCGCCGACCAATCTGGGCCTCTATCTCCTGGCGACGGCGAGCGCGCACGATTTTGGCTGGACTGGTGCAGCCGACACAATCGAGCGGCTCGAGGCGACATTGGCGACCATGGCGAAACTCGATCGATATCGCGGTCATTTCTACAATTGGTACGACACCGAAAGCCTGCGTGCGCTTGAACCGCAATATGTCTCTTCGGTCGACAGCGGCAATCTCGCGGGGCACCTTATCGCACTGGCCAATGCCTGCGAGGATTGGCGCAAGGCATCTCTGCAAGACAAGAGCCGGCTTGCCGGCATTGTCGATGCTCTCAATCTCGTCCGCGAAGAGGTCGACGTCCTGCGCGACCGGCGGCGCACGGAAACGGTGACCTGGCGTCAGCTGGACGAGTCTGTGGCGCATCTCTTCGCTGAAGCGCGCCGGCCCTGGCTTGCGGGCGAAACACTTTCGGGTCGCCTCGCCACGCTTGCGGGACCTTCGGAAGTCCTCGTCGACATCGCCAAGGCGTTCGCGATCGAAAGGGGCGAGGACGCTTCGGACATCCAATTCTGGGCGCAGGCTGTCTGCAAGACCATCGAAAGCCATCAGCGCGACGTGAGCTCTCCCGAAAATCTGGCGGCCAGATTGCTGGCCATCGGATGCGCGGCCCGGCAAATGGCCATGGCCATGGAATTCGATTTCCTGCTGAACGAGGAGCGCCTGCTTCTTTCCGTCGGCTTCGTGGTTCGCGACGGCGCGCTGGACGAAAGCTGCTACGACTTACTGGCCTCGGAGGCGCGTCTCGCAAGCTTTGTTGCCATCGCCAAGGGCGACCTGCCCGCCCGGCATTGGTTCCGGCTTGGCCATGGCGTCACACCGGTCGGCCGCGGGGCGGCCCTGCTATCCTGGTCCGGGTCGATGTTCGAATATCTCATGCCCACTCTGATCATGCGGGCGCCGACCGAAAGCATCATCGAGCGAACCAATCGCGCAGTCGTCCGTAGGCAAATGGATTATGCCAGGGCTTTGGCGACCCCGTGGGGCATCTCCGAATCCGCCTATAATGCCCGCGACTTGCACCTCACCTACCAATATTCCAACTTCGGCGTTCCCGGCCTTGGACTGAAGCGTGGCCTGGGCGAGGATGCGGTCGTCGCACCTTACGCCACGGCGCTCGCCGCAATGATTGACCCGGTCGCCGCGGCGCGCAACTTCAGGCGATTGGCGAATGATGGCGCACGCGGCCGCTTCGGATATTTCGAAGCTCTCGACTTCACGCCACGCCGATTGTCGGACGACCAGAGGGTGGCGATCGTCCGCACATTCATGGCGCACCACCAGGGGATGACGATCGTCGGGATTGCCGACGCTCTGCTTGGTGGCCTGATGCGCGCGCGATTCCATGCCGAACCGATCGTTCGCGCGGCGGAGCTGCTCTTGCATGAACGCATGCCTCGCGAAATCGCAGCGGCGCCATCGTGGGCCAGCGACGCGAAGCCCGACATGAAGATCCGCGAGTTCGAGGTGACGGGCGCGTGGCGCCAGGCTGACGCGCATGCCGCCAGTCCCCACACCCATCTTCTCTCCAATGGGCGCTACAGCGTCATGCTCACTGCGGCCGGGTCGGGTTACAGTCGCTGGCGGGATCTCGCAGTGACGCGGTGGCGCGAGGACGCCACCTGCGACGACTGGGGCACCTATATCTACCTGCGAGACGTGGAGAGCGACACCTTATGGTCGGCGACCTATCAGCCGACGAGCGCCAGGCCGGATCAATATTCGGTGGTGTTCAGCGAGGAGCGAGCGACCTTCTCGCGCCAGGATGGGGATCTCCATACGGCCCTCGAAGTGGTTGTCTCGACCGAAGACGACGCCGAGGTCCGCCGCCTGACCATCTCCAACAATGGCGGTCGCATGCGAGCGATCGAGGTCACCTCCTATGCGGAGCTCGCCATCGCTCCCCAGGCGGCCGACAATGCTCATCCGGTCTTTTCCAAACTCTTCGTCGAGACGGAATATGTCGCGCGCTTCGGCGCGATTCTCGCCACCCGGCGGCGGCGCTCACCAGATGAGCCAGAAATCTGGGCAGCGCATCATTCAGTAGCCTCGGACGAGAGCGTGGGAAAAGCGGAGTTCGAGACCGACCGCGCCCGCTTCCTTGGCCGCGGCTTCGGCGTTCGGACACCTGCCGCGGTGATCGACGGCCGCCTCCTGTCGAGGTCGACTGGGGCAGTGCTTGATCCGATCTTCGCCCTGCGCCGACGAGTCCAGCTCGCGCCGGGCGCGGCCGTACGCATCGACTTCTGGACGTTGGTCGCCGAGTCGCGGGAGAATTTGGTCGATGTCGTCGATCGAACCAACGATATCAGCGCGTTCGACCGGGCGGTCACGCTCGCCTGGACTCAGGCGCAGGTTCAGCTCCACCATCTCGGCATCGATCGGGATGAAGCGAACGAGTTCCAGCGCCTCGCCGGATACCTCATCTATGCAGGGCCTTCGCTGAGACCCTCCTCCGAGGTGATTATCAGGGGCGCCGGGCCGCAATCGGATCTATGGCCACAGAGTATTTCCGGTGACCTGCCGATCATCCTGCTGCGTATCGCGAACGTCGAAGACATCAGGATTGTGCACCAACTGCTGCAGGCCATGGAATATTGGCGCACCCGCAGGCTCGAGGTGGACCTCGTCATCCTGAACGAACGGGCTTCCTCCTATGTGCAGGACCTGCAAACCGCGCTTGAGACCACGTTGCGAACGAGCCAGGCGCGGCCGCCGGCCTCCGAGGAGGGCGTGACGGGCCAGGTGTTCGTTCTGCGGGCCGACCTGGTACCGCCCGAAACCTGTGCGCTGCTGGCGTCAGCCGCGCGGGTGCGGCTCACCGGCGACGGGGGCGGGCTTGCCGAGCAGCTGGGCCGCATCAAGGAACCGGTTCTTCCACTTCGTGCGGCACCAAAGGCCTCCCCCCGCAGCACGCCGCCGCTGGGGGCAGCGCGCCCCGGCCTCGAATATTTCAACGGGATCGGCGGATTTGCGGAAGGAGGGACGGAATATGTCATCACTCTCGGCCCCGGCCAGTCCACTCCGGCGCCCTGGATCAACGTCATCGCCAACCCGGGCTTCGGCTTCCACGTTTCGGCGGCGGGTTGCGGCTTTACCTGGTCGGTCAACAGCCGGGAACATCAATTGACCCCTTGGTCGAACGATCCGGTGACCGACCGCTCCGGCGAAGTGATTTACCTGCGTGACGAGGACAGCGATGAGCTCTGGTGCCCGACGGCGCTGCCCATTCGCGACGATCTCGGCGTCTATGTCGCGCGGCATGGCTGGGGCTACAGCCGGTTCGAGCATGAAGCGCACGGGATAGAATCGGATCTCCTCACCTACGTACCTCCATCCGACCCGATCAGGATCGCGCGGCTGAAACTCCGCAACGGCACGGATCGCCTGCGGCGCTTGTCGGTGACGGCCTATGTGGAATGGGTATTGGGCTCGTCCCGCGCAGCTTCGGCGCCATTCGTTTCAACCCAAATCGACCCGATCCTGGGGGCGATGTTCGCAAGCAATCCGTGGAACGCGGCCTTCGCCGGGCGAGTGGCCTTCCTCGATCTTGCGGGTCGGCAGACGAGCTGGACCGGCGACCGTCGCGAATTCATCGGCCGCAACGGCTGCCTTTCCGATCCGGCCGGCCTTTCCGGAGCGACGCGGCTCTCGGGCGCAGTCGGCGCGGGTCTCGATCCTTGCGGCGCGATGGGCACCACCATCGAGCTGGCGCCCGGCGCGGACACTGAAATCGTGATCCTGTTCGGGGACGCCGAAGGACCGGAACAGGCCGCTGCGCTCATCGCCCGCTATCGCGACGCGGATCTGGACGCAGTGCTGGCAGAGGTTCGCGGGCAATGGGACGAACTGCTTCGCACAGTGCAGGTCAAGACGCCCGACCGGTCGATCGACATCATGCTAAACGGGTGGCTCCTCTACCAGACAATCGCCTGCCGGCTGTGGGCGCGTTCGGGCTTCTATCAGGCGAGCGGAGCCTACGGCTTTCGCGATCAGCTCCAGGACGGCATGGCATTGGCGGCAATCCGTCCATCGCTTGCGCGCGAGCATTTGGTCCGCGCTGCCGGTCGGCAATTTGCCGAGGGAGACGTCCAGCATTGGTGGCTGCCGCATTCAGGCCAGGGCGTCCGCACGCGGATCTCCGACGACGGGCTCTGGCTGGCCTTTTGCGTCGCCCATTACCTCGACGTAACCGGTGATGTTTCGCTCCTCGACGAGATGGTTCCCTTCCTTGAGGGCGCGAAGCTCAAGGACGAGGAACATGACAGCTTTTTCACTCCGACGGTCTCCGACCGGACGGCCAGCCTCTACGACCATTGCGCGCTTGCCCTGGACGCCAGCCTCGCCCGCGGCTCTCACGGGCTTCCCTTGATCGGAGGCGGCGACTGGAACGACGGCATGAACAGAGTCGGAGAACGGGGCAAAGGCGAAAGTGTCTGGCTCGGCTGGCTCACACATATGTCTCTGGCTGCCTTTGCGGCGCGGGCGAGTGAACGAGGCGAAGCGGCGCGCGCGAAGAAATGGCGCGACCATGCTTCGGAGCTGGCCAACGCACTCGAATCCGAAGCCTGGGACGGAGGCTGGTATCGGCGGGCCTGGTTCGACGACGGCACCGCGATCGGTTCGGCGGCGAGCGACGAATGCCGGATCGACTCGATCGCGCAATCCTGGGCGGTGATGTCCGGCGTCGCCAGGCCCGAGCGCGCGAAGCGGGCGATGGCGGCAGTCGAGCGCGAGCTGATCCGTTCCGATGACGGGCTCGCCTTGCTGTTCACGCCGCCGTTCGACCGGACGGGCCACGACCCCGGCTACATCAAGGGATATCCGCCCGGCGTTCGCGAGAATGGCGGTCAATATACACACGGCGCCATCTGGTCGGTCTTTGCCTTCGCCAGGCTCGGCGAAAGTGCCAAGGCAATCGGACTCTTCTCTTTGCTCAATCCGATCAATCATGCCCGCACCCGCTCGGATCTTCGCCGCTACAAGGTCGAGCCCTACGTCGTCGCGGCCGACGTCTATTCCGCGGCAGATCATCTCGGCCGGGGCGGCTGGACCTGGTACACAGGCTCGGCCGCCTGGTTGTATCGCGCCGGAATGGAAGAGATATTGGGCTTGCGCCTGGCCGGCCCAGTGCTCCATCTCGACCCATGTATTCCGGAGAGCTGGCCAGGCTTCGAGGTCACGCTCCGCCGCGGCCCGACCCGACTCGACATCCGCGTCGATAATCCCGACGGCGTCGCAAAGGGGATCGCATCGGCGCGGATCGACGGAACCGCCGTTGCCGAGCGCCCGCTCCGGTTCGACCTGCCCGAGGATGGCGAGAAACATGAAATCCTGGTCACAATGGGGTGAAGCATGTCCCCGCTGAATGATCCCCGCGAAGCGGTCGAGTGGCGGCTGTTCGACGACCCGGCCACGATGGCATTCCGGGTGGCCGACGATGTTCAATCGATCATACAGGCGGCAATCGAGGCGCGCGGCTCGGCCATTATTGCATTGCCCGGTGGCAAGACGCCAATGCCGGTCTTCGCTGAACTGGCGCGCCGCAGGCCGGACTGGTCGCTTGTGACCCTGCTGCCGACCGATGACCGGATCGTGCCGCCAGGCGATCCACTCAGCAATGCCGGATTGATCCGGAGCCATTTCCTCGACACCGGCGCAAAGCTCCTGACACTGTTCGACGCAGGAGACGGCGCCGATGACGCCGGGCGCTCGGCCGACACCAGACTGCAGACGCTTCGTTGGCCGATGGACCTCGTCTGGCTGGGAATGGGCGAGGACGGTCACACCGCCTCGATCCTGCCTGGACCGGACTTTGATGCCGCCCTGGACGGACCGACCGGCCGGCTTGCCTGCGGCGTCACTCCCGATCCGCTTCCGGTGGAGGCGCCCGTCGCGCGCGTCACGCTGACGCGAGCGGCTCTCGTGTCCACCCGATCCTTGATTCTGACGATCACCGGCGAGAAGAAGCGCTCGGTGGCAGAACAGGCGATAAACGAAGGGAGCTCCTCCAGTTTCGCGATCGGCCGGGTGCTGGCCTCGACGTACCACTGGTCCGACGTGCAGCTGAACCCCTTACGGGCCACCGTCGGCATCGGCCTGCGGGTGCTCAACGTCAACGACCTGCCGACCGGCA
>SMEU01000047.1_pt1 | contig 38452 bp, 43 predicted proteins | sample 2456051 | NCBI WGS metagenome assembly SMEU01 (sample SAMN10132600, study PRJNA489261) | soil metagenome | isolation source: day120 un-amended silt loam soil | place: USA | collected 2015-05-01
ACATCTCGGCGGCGCGTTCGAGCAGCGACTGGGGAATATGCTTGGCCATTTCGCTCCTCATGCCACGCCGCTGCGCTGCCAGAATTCGACGAGCATCAGCACCACCCAGGCGCCGCCGAGCGCCGCCACGGTGCCGCCGAGCAGCACCAGCTTGCGGCGCCGGCGGGAGCGTTCGGCGGCACTCACCACCTCGCTGACCGTGCCCATCACCTTGAGGCCGGTGACCTGGAGCAGGCGATGCGCGGTCGGAAAGGTCGTCTGCAGCTGGCCCCGGACGAACGCCGCGGCGACGCCGGCGCCGAGCGCGACGATCAGCACCAGGGTCAGGAAGATCGGGCGGTTCGGCGCGGCGGGCGCGCTCGGCACGCTCGGCGGCTCGACGACGGAGATGCTGAGCGGGCTGGTGCGGCTGTTGATGTCGCGGCGCAGCCGAAGCTGCTCGCGCTGGGCGACCAGCTGGTCATATTGAGTCTTCAGCGTGTTGTAGTCGCTGGTCAGCTGGCTCTGCTGGGCGGCGAGGCTCGGCTCGGTCGACTGGCGCGAGGACAGCTGGGCGAGATCGGACTGGAGCTGGTTGCGGCGCATCTGGGCCGAGCTCAGCTGCGCCTCGCGCTCCGCCATCATCGCGCGCAGCGAGACGTAGGACGGATTCGACATGCCGCCGGTATTGCCCGAGCTGCGCTCCTGCGCGGCATAGGGGCGGAGGCGCGCGATCTGGGCGCGCGCGGCGACGATGTCGGGATGGGCTTCGGTCCAGCCGCGTGCGAGGCTCTGCGCGATCTGGCCCTGCAGCTGGGCGATCTGGCCGGTGGCGGTGCCGCTATTGTCGGCGCCGCCGATGCCCGGAATGGTCTGCGGGGTGGCGGCGAGCTGCGCGCGCATCGCGGTCAGCGAGGCCGAGGCCGAGGCGATCTGTTGCTCGAGGCCCGCCATTTCTGTGCGGGCCGCGCTCATCCGGTCCTCGATCGTGCCGGTGCCGGGCAGCGCGCCCATATAGCGCTGCTCGAACTCGACACGCCGCTGCTCGGCTTCGCGGAGCGCCGCCTCGCGCCGGGTCAGCTCCTCGTCCAGCACCTGCAGGCCCTGGCCGGATTCCTGCCGGTCGCCGGACATGTTCTGCTCCTGGAAGGCGTCGATCAGCCCCTGGACGGTGCCGGCCGCGGTCCGCGCATTCTGTGCGTTGGAGAAACCGGAGATGTTGGAGGTCGCCTTGATCTCGAGGCCGCCGTCGGGCTGCTGCGTGACCGTGATCCGGCCGCGCAGCGCATTGATCACCGAGGCGAGATCCCGATCGCTGGCGACGAGCGAGTTGAGGTCGGTGCGGCGGACGACGCGGGTCAGGTTCTCGTTCGAGACGAAGGTCTGCTTCAGCCGGAGCATCTGCGCGTTGCGGTCTTCCACCGAGCTTCCGGGCAGGTTGGCGAAGACCTGCTGCTGCTGGACGAACAGCCGCGCCTTCGCCTCGTAGCTGTTGGGGATCAGGGCGATGACCAGCCACCCGAGGACGGCCACGACCCAGGCGACGCCGGCCGCGAGCCAGCGGCGGCGCCACACCTGGTGAAGGGCAATCCGGATCTGGTTGTAAAGTCCGTCCATCTCTCGCTTTCGGCTCAGCCCCCCGCGGGCCGGGTCAGAACATGCTCTCGGGGATGATGATGACGTCGCCCGGCTCCAGCCGGACGTTGGCGCGCACGTCGCCGCGGCGAAGCAGGTCCGTGATCCTGAGGTCATATTCGCGCTGCTGACCGGTCGCGCGGTCGACCCGGATCAGCCGGGCGCGGTTGCCCGCCGCATATTCGCTGAGGCCGCCGACTGCGATCATCCCGTCGAGCAGGGTCATGTTGGCGCGATAGGGGATCGCCGCCGGCCGCGCAGTGGCGCCGACGATGCGGATCTGCTGCGAGAAGGTGCCCTGCGGCCGGTTGACCATCACCGAGACCTGGGGGTCCATGATGTAGCGGACCAGAGCCTGGCGGATGTCGTCGGCGAGCTGGGCCGGGGTCTTGCCGGCTGCAATCATCTCGTTGATCAGCGGCGTGGTGATCCGGCCGTCCGGGCGGACCTGGACGTTGGCGCCGAGCTCGGCATTGCGCCAGACGAAGATGGTGAGCTCGTCCATCGGGCCGATGATGTAGCTTTCGCCGACCTGGGCGGCGCCGCTGTCCGAGACGGTTCCGGCCGGCGGCAGGCTGCGGCCGCTGCTGCCCCCGGCGCAGCCGGAGAGCCCAAGCAGGCTCGCCGAGGCGGCTAGGCTGGCGAAGAACCTGGCGGAAACGCGCATGATCTGACCCTCTTCACTCGCTCCGATCCCCTGTGCCGTGCGTCCCCAAAGGGGATGCGGGGCGCGGGACGTCGGCCTGCTATGCGGCCAAGAGGTAAAATTAACGTTAGGAACAAGGGGCCTGCGGAGGCCGTCCCGAATCGGGACCGGGGGCGGCCGGAGCCTTAACGGCGCTCGTTCAGGACCAGCTCCAGCGCCGGCTGCTGGGTGAGGAAGGCCTGCGGACTTGCCGAGAGGCCGTAGGCGCCGGCGAGGAAGATGGCGACGAGGTCGCCGACCTCGGCGCGCGGCGTCATGACGTCATCCGCGAGCCTGTCGAGCGGCGTGCAGAGGCAGCCGACGATCGAGACCTCCTCCTCCGGTTCCGCTCCGAACTGGCTGGCGATGGCGGCGGGATAGTTGCGGCGCACCACCTGGCCGAAATTGCCCGAGGCGGCGAGCTGGTGGTGGAGGCCGCCATCGACGATCAGGAAGGTCTTGCCGTGGCTGAGCTTCCTGTCGACGATCCGGGTCAGATAGACGCCGCATTCGCCGACCAGCCAGCGGCCAAGCTCGATCGCGAAGCGGCTGTCCTTCAGGATCGGCGCGCGCGCGGCGAGGCCCTCGCCCAAAGCGATGCCGACCTTCTCGACGTCGAGCGCCTGCTCGCCGTGGAAATGGGGAATGCCGAAGCCGCCGCCGAGATTGACCAGCGGCGGGCTCGCGCCGGCCTCCCCGGCCAGCTGGGCGGCGAGCGCCAGGGTCGCGGCCTGCGCCTCGATCAGGGCGTCGGCGTCGAGCGCCTGCGAGCCGGCGAAGATGTGGAAGCCGCGCCACTCGGCGCCGCTCTCGACGATCCTGCGGACCAGGGCCGGCACCCGTGCGGCGTCGACCCCGAACGGTTTGGCGCCGCCGCCCATGCGCATGCCGGAACCCCTGATCTCGAAATCGGGGTTCACCCGCACCGCGAGCCGCGGCCGACGGCCGACCTTCCGGCCGAGGCTGAGCGCGCGCTCCACCTCTCCCTCGGATTCGGCGTTGAGCGTGATCCCCGCCTGGATCGCCTCGCCGAGCTCGCCGTCGCGCTTGCCGGGGCCGGCGAAGCTGATCTCGGCAGCGGCCGTGCCGGCCTCGAGGGCGAAGTCCATCTCGCCGACCGAGGCGATGTCGAGCCCGTCCACCTGCCTCGCTACATGGTCGAGCAACGGCTGATAGGAGTTTGCTTTAATGGCATAATGTAGGTGCACACCCGGAAAAGCGGCGCGGAAGCGGGCGATCTTCGCGTCGACCAAAGCGAGATCGTAGACGAAGAGCGGCGTGTCCCCGGCCTGGCCGACGAGCGCATCGGCGCGGTGGCCGCCGATCAGCAGCATGCCGTCCTGGTCCGCAGCGACGCCGGCGGGGATCGGGCCCATGGGCTTGGTCATGCGTTCAGCTCGTCTTTCAGGAGATTGCGGTCAAGCTTGCCGTTCGGGCTGCGCGGCAGCTCGTCGCGCCAGATGATCCTTGATGGCTGCATGAAATTGGGGAGCTGGCGCTTCAGGAATGCCCGGAACGCCTCCTCCTGCCCGCGCCGGTCCGGGCGAACGATCAGGGCGATGCCCTCGCCCAGCCGGTCGTCGGGATAGCCGAGCGCCACCGCCTCGTGGACCAGGCCCGAGCCGATCGCCGCCTCCTCCACTTCAGTGGGGCTGACCCTGTTGCCTGAGGTCTTGATCATGCCGTCCTCGCGGCCGACGAAATAGAGCAGTCCCTGCGGATCGCGGCGCACCCGGTCGCCCGACCAGACCGCCGTGCCGCCACAGGAGGAGCCGGGAGGCGCGGGCTTGAACCGCTCCGCGGTGCGCTCGGGATCCTGCCAATAGCCTTTGGCGACGAGCGGGCCGGCATGGACGAGCTCGCCCTCGGCCGCCTCCTTCCCGTCGGCGTCGACCACCATGATCTCGGCGAAGGGAATGGCCATGCCCATCGAATCCGGATGGTGGTCGAGCAGGGCCGGCTCGAGATAGGTGGAGCGGAAGGCCTCGGTCAGACCGTACATCGAATAGATGTCCGCGGCCGGGAAGAGCTCGCGCAGCCGCCGCACCACCGAGGGCGCGAGCTTGCCGCCGCTGTTGGTCAGCCGGCGCAGCGAGAGCGCGGCCGCCGTCGGCCAGGGCGCCTCTATCAGTTGAACCCAAAGCGGAGGAACCCCCGCCAAAGTACTGATCTTGTTTCGCTCGACCGCCCGGATCACATCCTTTGCAGTGAGATAGTCGAGCGGCACCACCGCGCCGCCCGCCGCCCAGGTCGAGAAGAGCTGGTTCTGGCCATAATCGAAGGCGAACGGCAGCACCGCCAGGATGCGGTCCTCCGGAGCCAGCCGCAGATAATGGGCGACGCTGATCGCGCCGAGCCACATGTTCGCATGGCTCAGCATCACGCCCTTGGGGCGGCCGGTGGAGCCGGAGGTGTAGAGGAGAGCCGCGAGGTCGTCCGGATCGTGGCTGGAGGGCCCAAGCGCCTCCGGATGATCGAACAGGCTGTTCGCCTCGGCCTCGTCAAGAACCGGGCAGGCCGCATCTCCCTCCTCCAGCGTGGCGAGCCGCGCGGCTCCGCTGATCATCAGGGCAGCCCCGCTGTCGGCGAGGATATGGGCGACCTGCAGCCGCTTCAGCAGCGGATTGACCGGGACGTGGACGAGGCCGGCGCGCGCCGCGGCGAGCGGTAAGAGGCTGGTCAGGCGGTTCTTGGGCAGCCAGGAGGCGACGCGGTCGCCCTGCCCCAGCCCGCGCGCCCGCAGCGCCGCGGCGAGGCGGCCCACCGCCTGCTCCAGCCCCGCATAGTCGAGCACACCCTCGCGAGTCAGCAGCGCCGGCGCGCCGGGCTCCCCGCGCAGCGAGAGATGATCGAGCGGCAGTGGCGTGGGATCGAGCGGGGTCAACTTCATTCCTGCTTAAAGGCCGGCATGATAGGGCGGTGACGGAGGGGCATAAAGCGTGACGGTTAACATCGCTTTGTTCAACGATCTGGACGCCGTCGCCGAAGATGCGGCCGGCGCGCTGGACCGTGCGCGACAGCCGGGCCTCCATGACCGCCTCTCCTGGTTCCGGCTCCTGCAGGGTCATGTCCCGCCGGCGGGACAACTCGCCGTCTGGCGGGCGCGGGACGGCGGCAAGGCGGCCTGGCTGTTCCTCGCGGTGGAGGGGCGGAAGGCGAGCGCCTATGCCGCCTGGTATTCGCTGCGTTTCAACGGGATCGGCGATTCTGACGTCATGACGCCGCTGGCCGAGGCGATCAGGCAAAGCGGGATCGCCGAGGTCGGGCTGGCCCCGCTGGCGGACCCCGAACCGCTCGCCGCCGCTTTCCGCGCCGCGGGCTGGCGGGTGACGCTCAGCGAGAAGACCGGCAACTGGCGGGTCGACACTTCGGACGGAGGCTTCGAGGCCTATTGGGCGAAGCGTCCGGGCCAGCTGCGAAGCACCGCGAAGCGCAAGGCCAAGGCTGCCGGGCTCGAGATCGAGATTTTCGACCGGTTCGACGAGCGCGCCTGGGCCGCCTATGAAGAGGTCTATCGCGCCAGCTGGAAGCCGGAGGAAGGCTCCTTCCCCTTCCTCCGGGCGCTGGCCGAGCAGGAGGGCGCCGCGGGCACGCTTCGTCTCGGCGTGGCCCGCAAGGACGGCCGCCCGCTCGCGGTCCAGCTCTGGCTGGTCGAGAATGGCGAGGCGACCATCCACAAGCTCGCCTATCGCGAGGATGCCAAGGAGCTTTCGCCGGGCACCATCCTCGGCGAGGCGATGTTCCGCCGCGCGATCGACGAGGACCGCGTCAAGTCGATCGACTACGGCACGGGCGACGACGCCTACAAGCGCGACTGGATGGAGGAAAGGCGGCCGCTCTGGCGGCTGCAGGCTTTCAATCCGGGCACCCTGCGCGGGCTCGCGGGCTCGGCGCGCGCGCTTGCGGGGCGGCTCCGCAGGGGCTAGGCCGCCCTTCACGACAGCAGGGAAGAGCTGAATATGGCCACTGCGCCGAATGACGGACTCGAGATCGAGGCGACATTGCGCGCCGTGCTTGCCGACGTCCTCGGCCTGGACAAGGCGCGGGTCGCCGGCTTTCGCGAGGAGACCCCCTTGTTCGGCGCCCTGCCCGAATTCGATTCGATGGCCGTCGCGGGCCTGCTGACCGAGCTCGAGGAGCGGCTCGGCATATTGATCGAGGACCATGAGGTCGACGCCGACATGATGGAGACGTTCGGCGCCCTGCTCACCTTCGCGCGGAACAAGGCGCTGACGTGAGCGAGGCCGCGGCCAGCCTCGCCTTCGACCGCTTTAAGAGCGGCGGACGGCAGGAATGGCTGATGCGGATCGGGGCCGAGGAGGCCCCCGCCATCCTCTTCGTCCCGCCCTTGTTTGAGGAACTGAACCGCACCCGGGCGCTGCTCGCGGCAGTGATGCGGCGGCTGGCGGTACAGGGCCTCGGCTGCTGGTTGCCGGACCTGAGCGGCACCGGCGAGAGTGAACGGGATCTGGGCGACGTAGCCTGGAACGACTGGCGTCATGACGTCACGGCTGCGGCGTCCCATGTCACGGAAAAGGCTGGAAAGCCTTTGGTTGCCAGCCTGCGCGGCGGCGTCTTGCTTGACGACGCAGCCGGGGCGCGCGGCTGGTGGCGTTTCGCCCAGGTCGACGGGCTGGCGCTGCAGCGGGACATGGTGCGCGCAGGCCTCGCGGGGGTGGAATGGGCGGGCTATGCGCCATCGGACGCGCTGAAGGCGGGTCTTGCCGGCGCGACCGCGGCCGAGGTGACCCCGCTGCGTACCGTCCGGCTGGCCACCGACGCGCAAGCGGCCGATCTGAAGCTGGACGGCCCCGCTCTCTGGCGCCGCTCGGAGCCGGGCACCTCCGACGCGCTCGCGGATTCCCTGGCCGCCGATCTCGCCGATTGGAGCCGCGCATGCGCCGTCTGATCGCCTTTCCCAGCGGCGACGAGGTCCTGGCGGGCAGCCTGGACGACGCCTCGGGCACCACCGGCCTGCTCCTGGTCATCGGCGGCAGCCAAACCCGAATCGGTTCGCACCGCATGTATGAAAGGCTCACCAAGGAATTGGCAGGAAAGAATTATCCTTGCTTCCGCTTTGACCGGCGAGGGGTCGGCGACAGCAGCGGCGAGGATCAGGGCTTCCGCGGCAGCGGGCCTGACCTGAAGGCCGCCGCCGAGGCGTTCCGCCGCGAAGCCCCTGCCCTGACCCGGATGATCGGTTTCGGTCTCTGCGACGGCGCTACCGCGCTCGCCCTCTACGGCGACGAGGCGGGCCTGGACGGGCTGATCCTCGCCAATCCCTGGCTGGTTGAGTCCGAGGATGGCGCCCCCGCTCCCGCCGCCGTCCGCGCGCATTACCGCAAGCGGCTGACGACCCGGGAGGGGTGGAAGCACTTGCTGACCGGGGCAGTCAATTTCACTGTCCAACGACGTGGCCCGGGCGTTGCTCCGCCACCGCCTGCCGACCGAGGCCATCCTCTGCACCGGCGACAATACGGCGATCGCGGCCGATGCCGAGATCCGGGCCTGGGCCTGGGAGGGCCTGATCCACGCGACCCAGCTGATCGAGACGGATTCGCACACCTTCGCCCGCCCGGGCGACGACGCGATGCTGCTGACGATGGTCGAGACCGCGCTGGCGGAGCTCTCCGGTCAGGCTTCCTGAAGCGCCGGCTCGACCGTCTCGAAATCGGCCTCGGCGAGGAATTTCTCAGCGTCCAGCGCGGCCATGCAGCCGGTTCCGGCGGCGGTGACCGCCTGGCGGTAGATCTTGTCCATCACGTCGCCGCAGGCGAACACGCCGGGGACGCTGGTCCGGGTCGTCCCCGTCTCGACGCGGATATAGCCGTCGGAGTCCAGGTCGAGATGACCTCTGAACAGCTCGGTCGCTGGCGAATGGCCGATCGCGACGAAAGCGCCCTCGGTGTCCAGCCGCTCGATCTCGCCCGTCTTCGTGTCGCGCAGGTCAACCGCCACCAGGGTCTCGGGCGTGCCGCCGGCGATGAACCCGGCGACCTCGCTGTTCCAGCGGACGTTGATGTTCGGATGCGCGAACAGCCGCTGCTGCAGGATCTTCTCGGCCCGCAGCGATTCGCGGCGGTGGATCAGGGTCACGTCATGGCTGTGATTGGTCATGTAGAGTGCTTCCTCGACCGCGGTGTTGCCGCCGCCGATCACCACCACCTTCTTGCCGCGGTAGAAGAAGCCGTCGCAGGTCGCGCAGGCGCTGACGCCCTTGCCCTTCATATGCTCCTCGGTCGGGATGTTCAGCCAGCGCGCCTGGGCGCCGGTGGCGATCACCAGGGTGTCGCCGAGATAGACCGTTCCGCTGTCGCCCTCGAGCCGGAAGGGGCGCTGGGTCAGGTCGACCTTCGAAACATGGTCCCATTCCATCTTCGTGCCGACATGCTCGGCCTGCTTCTGCATCTGCTCCATCAGCCAGGGGCCCTGGATGACGTCGGCGAAGCCGGGATAATTCTCGACATCTGTGGTGATGGTCAGCTGGCCGCCGGGCTGGATGCCCTGCACGACGATCGGTGCGAGGCCGGCGCGGGCGGCGTAGATGGCGGCGGTCAGCCCGGCGGGGCCTGAGCCGAGGATGATCATGCGGGAGCTGTGGGTCGCGGTCATCCATGCGAGTTAGGGGGCCCTTCCCCCGCGTGCAATGGCCGATTTGCCGGGACTCACCGGCGCTGATATGAGCCGCGGCCATGACCCAGCACGACAATCCGATCGGCCTCGACGGCTTCGAGTTCGTCGAGTTTACCGGCCCCGATCCCGAGGCGCTCGCCAAACTGTTCACCGCGATGGGCTTCACCCATGTCGCCAATCACCGGTCCAAGAATGTCCGGCGCTACACGCAGGGCGACATCAACTTCCTGCTGAACATGGAGCCGACCGGCCAGGTCGCCGATTTCCGCGAGCAGCATGGTCCCTCGGCCAACGCCATGGCCTTCAGGGTCAAGGATGCCGGCAAGGCGCTGAAGCTCGCCGTCGAGCGCGGCGCGGTGGCAGTGGAGGGCAGGGCCGGACCCGGCGAGCTCAACCTGCCCGCGATCGAGGGCATTGGCGGCGCCAATCTCTATCTGGTCGACCGGCGCGGGGCGGCAACGATCTACGACATCGATTTCGAGCCGGTCGAAGGCGCGACGCCCGATCAGAACAGCGTCGGCCTGCACACGCTGGATCACCTGACGCACAATCTGCAGCGCGGCCGGATGGCCTATTGGGCGGGTTATTACGAACGCATCTTCAACTTCCGCGAAATCCGCTATTTCGACATCGAGGGCCAGAAGACCGGCCTCTTCTCCAAGGCGATGACGGCACCCGACAACAAGATCCGCATCCCCCTGAACGAGAGCCAGGACGAGCATAGCCAGATCGAGGAGTTCATCCGGGACTATAAGGGCGAGGGCATCCAGCATCTCGCCTTCGCGACGGACGACATCTTCGACACCGTGGACAAGCTGCGCGCCAACGGCATCCGCTTCCAGGAGTCGCCGGACACCTATTACGACATGATTGACAAGCGCGTGCCGGGCCACGGCCATTCGGTCGAGGAGATGCGCAGGCGCCGGATCCTGATCGACGGCTCGCCCGAGACCGGCGAGGGCCTGCTGCTCCAGATCTTCACCGAGAATATGGTCGGGCCGATCTTCTTCGAGATCATCCAGCGCAAGGGCAATGAGGGCTTCGGCGAGGGCAATTTCAAGGCGCTGTTCGAATCGATCGAGCTCGACCAGATCAGGCGCGGCGTGATCCCGGCGAAGACGGAGGCCTGACCGCCGGGCGCAAGCGACTATCCCTCGCGGGCCTAGCGCTCCCCTTCTCCGGTGCGATACTCGCTGCGGCGGGCATGCAGGGTCGGCGCGCCGTGGGTCCGGCTGAACTGGTCGCGGAGCGAGCGGGCGAGCCCTTCCAGCGCCTCCTGCATTTCGGGCGGCAGCGAAAGGTAGCAGGACAAGAGTTCGCTCGGTCCTCCCTCAAGCCAGTCGCCTTCGCTGCGCTGGCCGGTCAGCACATAGACAATATCGACGTCGGCATGGGCGAGCCGGGCAAGATAATCGGCCCGCAATTCACGCCGGTCATTCTCGTAAAGGCTCTGTTTCGGCACGTCCGTACCGACCAGATCGGCGAATTCCGCCTGTTTCAGGCCTAGCCGCTTGCGTTCTTCTGCGAGGCGCGTGCCGAAACTCATCTGTTTTGAAAAGTCCTGCTTGACTATTGCGCGGAAAACGGTGAGTTAATCGGGTGGATTCATCCTTTTCGGACCCTCTCTATGCCGAGCCTTTCTGTCCTGTTCAATTCCGGCGCGCCAGTTTTCCTGCCGGCCAACAGATGCTGACGCCGCCGCTCCGGCACCCGACCCGGCCGCGAGAAGCCAGGCGGTGAGGCCGGGCCCCGCCGATCCCGACGCGTTCGCTCCTCGCGAGCTGCTGCTCGCCGCCGCTGCCCGCGCCGTGCTTGCCGCCTTCCGCGAGCCGCTGGAGCAGAAGCGGCTGAGCGGCCCCGCCACGGCGACCCTGCGCCTGCTCGAAAGCGCGCTCGAGCCCTATCGGCCCGATCCCGCCCCGTTCGTCCCGAGCGGCCACAAATAAGCGCTTCCTCCCCCGCAAGTGGCCCGATACACTTGCCTTTCCCTGGGGAGAGGCTGACATGACCAAAGCGTTGCGGGCGGGACAGTTCAAGGCGGACGAGGCGGGCGAATCGCCGCGCTGGGAGGAGGATGCCCTCGGCTTCCTGATCGCGCCGATCACCCCGGAGGATTTCCTCGAAAATTATTACGAGCAGAAGCCGCTGATCAACATCCGCAACGAACCGGATCGCTATGCCGACCTGCTGACGCTCGACATCGTCGACCATTTCATCAACTCCGCGGACCTGCGCGAGGGGCTGGTCGATCTCACCAACCACCGCCACCGCATCGACCGCAACGATTATGTCGACGATGACGGACGGATCAGCCGGGCGATCGTCGCCGAGGAATATCTGAACGGCGCCACCATCATCCTGCCGCAGCTGCACGACTCGATCTTCAACCTCGGCGAATTCTGCCGGGCGCTGGAGGAAGTCCTCTCCTGCCACATGCAGACCAACATCTATCTGACGCCGCAGGTGAGCGAGGAAGGCACGGCCAATCAGGGCTTCCCGCCCCATTATGACAATCACGACGTGTTCGTGATGCAGATTTCCGGCTCCAAGGCCTGGCGCATCTACGGCACGGCGGTGGCGACGCCGTTCCGTGGCGAGCGCTTCGAGGTCGGCCGGCACGAGCCGGGCGAGGTCACCCAAGAATTCACCCTCAATGCCGGCGACTGCCTCTATCTGCCGCGCGGCATCATGCACGACGCGGAGAATGCCGGCGAGGAACCCTCGCTGCACATCACCGTCGGCATGATCACCAAGACCTGGGCGGATCTGCTGCTCGAATCGATCTCGGAGCTGGCGCTGAGCTCGCCCGATTTCCGGCGCTCGCTGCCCGCCGGCTATGCCAACAGGGACTTCGATCGCGAGAAGGCGCGGGTCCATTTCAACCGGCTGATCAAGCAGATTTCGGCGGAGGCCGGCATGGACAGCGCCTTCGATCTGCTCGCCGACAATTTCGTGCGCGGGCGCCGGCCCAACGTCTCCGGGGTGATCTCCTCCTCGGCGGCGGCCAAGCCCGACGACCGCTACCGCCGCCGGCGCTTCGTGCCGTGGAACGTGGCCGACGACGAGGGCAAGCTCGTGCTGATCGGGCCGGGCGGCGACCTCGAGTTCAAGGCCGAGGAAGGCGACGCGCTCGACATCGCGCTGGGCGGCGACCCCTTCACCGCTGCCGATCTCAACCACGAGAAGCCGGACGAGCTGATCCGCTCGCTCTGGGCGGGCGGCTACCTGGAGCGGCTCGACTCCTGAAATCGCCTTGCCGGGGCGGGCCCGCGGTCAGCGCGGGCGGCAATGCTCGCGGACGGCGCGGACCAGGGGAAAATCGCCCGCCGCGCGCGCGATCCGCTCGCCTTCGGCGCAATTGCCGGTGCGCACCACCGCGCCGACGCGCTCGCCCAGCGCCATCGCCTCGGCCTGAGAGCGGGAGGCGAGCGGCGAATAAGCCGGCACCGCATTGCTGTCCGGCGCGGGCGCGGGCGGCGCCTCCGTCCGGCTGGCCTCGGCCTCCATCGACTCCCGATTGGCCCCGTCCCAGCGGGTGAACAGGTCGCGCCAGGGATTGGCCGGCTGCGGCTCCGGCGCAGCCCCCTGCCCCGCCGCGGGTGTGGCGGCGAGGAGGCCAAGGGCCAGGAGGGCGGACAAAGCGCGCATCGCGCCTAGATAGGCGCTGCCGCACGTGATGGAAGGGCTGACGCTGAAAGGATGGTAGCGGAGGAGGGACTTGAACCCCCGACACGCGGATTATGATTCCGCTGCTCTAACCAGCTGAGCTACTCCGCCGCACCATCGTGCGGGCCCTTTCGGGCGCGCCGTCCAGACCTTGGGCGAGGCGGCGCTATAGAAAGCGGCGCGTGACCGGTCAACTGGCGCGGACCCTTCCGGATTTCAAGGCCCGGAACCCGGCGCGGGCCCTGTCGTTACCGGACCAGGGAGAGAGCCCGATGGAATTGCTGACCCCGCTCGAAACGATCTGCCGGCTGATTCTGCGCACCAAGGAGCTCGAGGCCCAGGTCCCTGCCGCGGAGCCGGACGAGGATCCGGACGATGTCGACGATTTCGGCGATGAGGGTGAGGGCGGCGGCACCCTGTCCGTCCTCGAGGACGAGCTCAACGACGGCGTCGAGGAGGAGGTGCGGGCGACGCTCGACGATCTTGCCGACGACCAGCTCGCCGAGGTCCTGGCCCTGGCCTGGGTCGGGCGCGGCACCTATGACGCGAGCGAATGGGAAGAGGCCTTTGCCGAAGCCAACGACCTCGGCCCCGACCAGCGGATCGACGAATTGCTCGATATGCCTCTGGTCGGCGGCCTGCTCGAGGCCGGGCTCGCGGCGTTCGACTATAGCTGCGACGGGGTCGGCCAGATCGACTGACGTCCCCCTAGCGCCGGAACGGGTGCACCTTCAGCCGCTCCCAGGGGCCGTCCAGATAGCGCCATGACGCCAGCGCCCGGATCAGCAGCGGCCGCGGCTCGAACGTCGCCCCGAGCTGCTGCTGTAGGGCCCGGGCGAGGCGCGGCTCGACCTTGTTCTGGATGGTGACGTGCGGCCGCCAGGGCGCCAGGTCCTGCGGGATGAGCAGGCCGTGAAAGGCCTCGGCGAGGTCCTCGCGGATCGCCTCCAGCGCGGCGCTCTCCACGCGGAGGGCGGTCCCCTCCCCCAGGTCCATGATCCCGGCGAGCGTGGCCGGTGGCGGTGGCGCGGCAGCGGCCTCGGCGAGCCGCGCCGAAAGCTCCCCCGCGAGGCTGGGCGGGAGATGGTGGAACAGGGTGAGGTGCGCCGGCACCCGGTTGCGCTCGGCCGGATAATAGGCCCGCCGCAGCTGCTGGAGCCAGCCGTCGTCGCCGGGCCCGAACAGGGCGGTGACGAGGATCGGGCGGTCAGCCACGAACTCTCCTCAAATCTCCACCTGGCTGCCGAGCTCGACCACGCGGTTGGGCGGCAGGTTGAAGAATTCCATCGCGCTTTCGGCGTTGCGGAGCATCCAGGCGAACAATTTCTCCCGCCAGATCGCCATGCCGGGCTTCGGGCTCGCGATCAGGGTCTGGCGGGCGAGGAAGAAGCTGGTGTCCATCATCCGGATCTGCGGCCCGCAATTGTCGACCCGGGCCAGCGCGCTCGGCACGTTGGTGTCCTGCATGAAGCCGTAGCGGACGATCAGCCGGTAGAAGCCCTGGCCCAGCTCCTCGAGATGGAAGGTCTTCTGCTCCTCGACATAGGGCACGTCCTCGATCTTCACGGTGAGCAGCAGGACGCGCTCGTGCAGCACCTTGTTGTGCTTGAGGTTGTGCAGCAGAGCGTGCGGGATGCCGTCCGGGGCGGTGGTCATGAAGACGGCGGTGCCGGGCACGCGGGTGGCGCTGGAGGCGGCCGACTTGATGAAGATGGACGCGGGCATCGCCGCCTCGTTCATCCGCCTGATCATCAGTTGGCGGCCCTTGGCCCAGGTGGTGAGCAGGGTGAAGTCGAAGAAGCCGACGAGCAGCGGGAACCAGCCGCCATCGGGCACCTTGGTCAGGTTGGCCGCGAAATAGGCGATGTCGACCAGGAAGAAGATGGCGAGCGCCGGTACGGCCAGCCAGGGCTTCCATTTCCAGAGCACGAACAGGACCACGGTCAGCAGGCAGGTGTCGATGAACATCGCGCCGGTCACCGCAATGCCATAGGCCGCGGCGAGGTTGGACGAGGTCCTGAAGAAGAGGACGAGCAGGATGACGGCGATCATCAGCGCCCAGTTCACCACCGGAATGTAGATCTGGCCGGCGGCGCTGGCGCTGGTGTGCTGGATCCGGAGCCGCGGGATGAAGCCGAGGTGCATCGCCTGCTGGGTGACCGAGAAGGCGCCGGAGATCACCGCCTGGCTGGCGATGATCGTCGCGAAGGTGGCGAGGATGACGAGCGGCAGCCGCATCCCTTCCGGGGCGAGGAAGAAGAAGGGATTGTTGAGCGCCTGGTCCGCCGCCACATCGCTCATCGAGATGATCATCGCGCCCTGCCCCATATAGTTGAGCATCAAGGCGGGCATGACGAAGAACAGCCAGGAGAGGCCGATCGGCTTGCGGCCGAAATGCCCCATATCGGCGTAGAGCGCCTCCGCGCCGGTGACCGCCAGAACGACCGAGCCCAGAGCGAGGAAGGCGCGCCAGCCGTCGGCGATGAAGAAGTTGACCGCGTTCAGCGGATTGATCGTGTCCAGGATGATCATCGGATCGGCGGTGATGTGGATCACGCCCAGCACCGAGATGGTGAGGAAATAGATGATCATGATCGGCCCGAACAGGGCGCCGACCATCGCCGTGCCGCGCGACTGGATCGCGAACAGACCCACCAGGATGGCAATCGCGATCGGCACGACATAGGGCTCGAAGCCCGACTGCACGGTGTTGAGGCCCTCCACCGCCGAGAGCACGGAGATGGCCGGAGTGATCATCGAATCGCCGTAGAAGAGCGCGCAGGCGAAGACTCCGAGCAGGACGATGCCCGCCGTCCAGCGCCTTCGCTTGCCGCCTTCCGAGGATTTGCGGTTGATCAGGGCGAGCAGGGCAAGGCTGCCGCCCTCCCCCTTATTGTCGGCCCGCATGATGACCGTGACATATTTGATCGCGACCACGATCATCATCGACCAGAAGATCAGGCTCAGCACGCCGAGGATTTCGGGATCGCCGCCGGCAAGGTGGTGATGACCCTTGAAGGTCTCGCGGAAGGCGTAGATCGGGCTGGTGCCGATGTCGCCGAAGACGATGCCGACCGCGCCAACGGCGAGGCGAACGATGCCCGATTGCGGGTGATGATGGTGCCCCGCCGGTCGGTCGGCTGGCAGCTCGGATGCGGGGCTATCGCTCATCAGTCAGGGACGAACGTCCGACCTTCTCTGTTGGTGCCCCGCTATACAGAGCGGCGGGCGCATTAGCACCGGCATTTCGCCTTCGCAACGGCGACAAAGGGTTTGGGCCTCGCTATAGACGCGCCACTTTCTTTCACAGGAGCCAGAAGATGCGCGTCGGCGTGCCAAAGGAAATCAAGGTTCATGAATATCGGGTCGGCCTGGTCCCCGCTTCCGTCGCGGAGCTGACCGCTGCCGGTCATGAGGTGATCGTCGAGACGAAGGCCGGCACCGGCATCGATTTCTCCGATCAGGATTATATCAACGTCGGGGCGACGATCGCTGCGGATGCGGTGGAGGTGTTCGCCAAATCCGACATGATCGTGAAGGTGAAGGAGCCGCAGGCGAGCGAGATCGCGCTGCTGGAGCCGCGCCACCTGCTCTTCACCTATCTCCACCTCGCCCCCGACCCGGAGCAGACCAAAGGCCTGATGGCCTCGGGCGCCACCTGCATCGCCTATGAGACGGTGACGTCCGATTCGGGTGCGCTGCCCCTCCTGAAGCCGATGTCCGAGGTGGCGGGCCGCATGTCGATCCAGGTCGCCTCCCACTATCTGGAGAAGGAGCAGGGTGGCCGCGGCGAATTGCTCGGCGGCGTCCCTGGCGTGGCCCCGTGCAAGGTTGCGATCCTCGGCGGCGGGGTCGCCGGGATCAACGCCGCGCAGATGGCCACTGGCCAGCGCGCCGACGTCACTATCTACGACATCAGCAATGAGCGGCTCGCCGAGCTCGACATGCATTTCGGCAGCCAGATCAAGACCGCCTACGCCTCCAAGTCGGCGATCGCCGAGGCGGTGAAGCGCAGCCAGGTGGTGATCGGCGCGGTGCTGGTGCCGGGCGCGGCCGCGCCGAAGCTGATCACCCGCGACATGCTGAAGACGATGATGCGCGGCTCCGTGCTGGTCGACATCGCGATCGACCAGGGCGGCTGCTTCGAGACCTCGAAGCCGACCACGCACAGCGATCCGGTCTACGAGGTGGACGGCGTCATCCATTATTGCGTGGCGAACATGCCGGGCGCGGTCGCCCGCACGTCGGCCTTCGCGCTCAACAATGCCACCCTTCCCTTCGTTCTGAAGCTCGCCGGCAAGGGCGCGGATGCGGCGATGGCGGCCGATCCGCATCTCGCCGCGGGCCTCAACGTGTCGGGCGGCAAGATCCGCCACGAGGCGGTCGCCGAGGCGCTCGGCCTGCCTTACGAGCCGGCCTAGTTCGTGCTGTTGCCGTCCGGCGCGGGCGCAGCCTCATTGCCGCCTGCGCCGGACGGCGGCGCGCCCGGCGGGGCGCCCTGCCCCATGCCCAGTTGCGGCGGCGGGGGAGTCGCCGGGCGGACCGGCGTGCCGCCGGCGCGGGCCTGCCTTATGGCATCGAGCCGTTCCTCGAGCGCGGCCCGATAGACCGGATAGCCGCTGCCCAGCCCCTGCAGCTGCTCGCGCCAGATCTGCTCGGCCTGGTCCCAGGCGCCGGCGCGGCTGAGCGCGAGCGCATAGAAGAAGAGCGGCCCGGGATGCTCGGGCGCGAGCCGGTTCGCACGCTCGAAGGCAAGCTGCGAGGCCGGGCTCATCAGATTGTCGTTCGAGGTGACCAAGGCGTAGGCATAAGCCGTCCAGAGGGCATAGTTGCGCGGGTGGTTACGGACCGCCGATTCAAGGATCTGGGCGCCGCCAAGCGGATTGCCCGCGCGGCGGTCGGCATCGGCCAGGGTCATCCAGTAGGAGGCGCGGTCGAAGCGGCCGAGCAGATCCGGGTGAAGGATCGCGAAATCGTCGTCGGGGACCGTCTCCGGGGCTTGCGCGGACTTCGGGCTGCCTTTCTGGTCCGGATGGCCCTGGAGGCTGTAGCCGGCCAGAGCGAGCAGGAGCGCCGCGCCGAGGAACTGGAACGCCCCCTTGTCCCGGCGCAGGAACGGGAAGAGCCCCGCGACGACGGCGAGCGCGAGAAGAACGATTGTCAGCCAGCCCATCAGGCCTTCTTCCTCGGGCGGAACCGGCCCCGGGCGAGGAAGAAACCCCCGACCAGCAGCAGCGCGGGCAGCAGGAAGAGCGAGATATTCTGCCAGTTGAACGGCGGCTGCAGGCTGATCTGGTCGCCATAGCGGGCGATCAGCCACCGGCGGATCGAATCGGGACTTTCTCCCGCCAGGATGCGTTCGCGGATCATCGACCGCATGTCGCCCGCTATCTCTGCCGGACTGTCGGCAATGGCTTCGCTTTGGCACACTACGCAGCGGATCGTGTCCATCAGCGCCCTCGCCTGCCTTTCTTTGGCGGGATCCGGGAGCTGGACGTTCGCCCAGCGGGCCGGCGGGAGCAAGGAATCGGCCAGCGACGGTGTCGCAGCAAACAGGGCAAGGGCGAGAAGCACGCGTCTCACCGTCCTGCCTCCTCGTAAGCGGCGATAATCTCCGTCAGGTCGGTCTCCCTGATCGCACCGATATGCTGGAGGCGGATGACGCCACGACCATCGATGACGAAGGTCTCCGGGACGCCGGCCGAACCCAGAGTCAACTGCACGCGCGAGTTGATGTCGGCGCCGATCGAGCGGAATGGATTGCCGGTCTCGGCAAGGAAACGGACCAGATCCTCCGGCCGATCGCGGATCGCGATGCCATCAATCGGGATGCCGCGACGCGCCAGCTCTTCGAGCTGCGGCGCCTCGGCCCGGCACGGCACGCACCAGCTGGCGAAGATGTTGATCAGACGCGGCCGTCCCTGTCGCAGCTCGGCGCTCGAAAGACCGGGGCGGTCCGGCAAGGCTGGCGCGAGCGTGAATTCCGGCATGGGCTGGCCGACCAGGGCGGACTTGATCACTTTCTCCTGCGGCTGCTTCAGATTGGCCGCGAAGACAGCCATGAAGATGAGGAAGCCGATCAGCGGCACCCAGAGGATCAGGCGCAGCCGCTTCACGCGAACGCCCCCTCACGGTCCGGCGTGGAGGCGGTTTCGTCGGCCTGCGGCGCAACCGCCTTGTTCCGCCGGTCCCGGCGCAGGCGGCCGACGAGCGCCAGGAAGCCGCCCAGGGCGACGAGGAAGCCGCCCAGCCAGATCAAGGTCACCATCGGCTTCCACCAGAGGCGGAGCTGGCGGCGCCCGCCCTGGCTATTCGGATCCGCGGGATCGCCGACCGCGAGATAGAGCTGGCCGTCCCAGAGAGTGCGGATCGCCGCCTCGCTGGTCGGCTGCGGCGGCGTGCTGAACAGGCGGGCCTCGGGATACATGAAGAAGGGCTCGCCCTACGACCATGCCGTAGGTGAACAGCGGCGTGCGCCTGAGATTGCGCCGCCAGAGCGGCATCAGGCTGGCGACGGCGACGCCCACGGCCAGTGCGAGGCCGAACATCGGCAACAGCCTGGTATCGGGTGCGAGAATGAGGACGAGCAGCAGGGTGGCGGCGCTGAGCACGGCCGGAATCGCGATCCGTCCCGCCGTCTCGGCGAGCCGGTCGCGCCGCCAGCGCAGCATCGGGCCCAGCGCCATCAGGGCGACGAGCACCAGCGCGATGGGGCCGGCAAAAGCGTTGAAATAGGGGGCGCCGACCGACACGTCATGGCCGAAGGCCTGCGCCACCAGGGGATAGAGCGTCCCGTAGAAAACGATGCCGAGCACGACCGAGAGCAGGAGATTGTTGATCACCAGCATGGCCTCGCGGCTGACCAGCTGGAAGGTCGAGCCTTCCTTCACATGCCGGACTCGAAGCCCGAAGAGCAGCAGCGCGCCGCCGATATAGAAAGTGAGCAGGGCCAGGATGAAGGTGCCGCGCTGCGGGTTGACGGCGAAGCTGTGGACACTGGTCAGGATGCCCGAGCGCACCAGGAACGTCCCGATCATCGACATTGAGAAGGCGACGACGGCGAGCATGATCGTCCAGGCGCGAAGACCGGCCCGCGTCGCCAGTACGGTCACGCTGTGCAGCAAGGCCGTCGCGGCGAGCCAGGGCATGAGCGAGGCATTCTCGACCGGGTCCCAGAACCACCAGCCACCCCAGCCGAGTTCATAATAGGCCCAGTAGGAACCGGCGGTAATGCCGAGGGTGAGGAAGATCCACGCGCCCAGCACCCAGGGCCGCATCGCGCGCGCGAAGGCGGGGCCGACGTCGCGGGTGATCAGGGCGCCGACCGCGAAGGAGAAGGCGATCGAGATGCCGACATAGCCGAAATAAAGCGTCGGCGGATGGAAGGCGAGGCCGGGATCCTGCAGCAGCGGATTGAGCCCGTTGCCCTCGATCGGCACCATTCCAGGCGGAAAGCGCTCGAACGGATTGGAGGCGATCAGGATATAGGCGTAGAAACCCAGCCCGATCGCAGCCTGCGCGGCCAGGGTGGCGATCAGAGTATCCGGCCGCAGCTTCCTTTCGAGCAAGGCGACGGCGGCGCCGGCGACCGCGAGCACGGTCACCCAGAGCAGCATCGAGCCTTCGTGATTCCCCCAGGCCCCGGCGAATTTGTAGAGCCAGGGCTTCAGCGAATGGCTGTTGGCGGCGACCAGCTTGACCGAGAGATCGGTCTGCAGGAACAGCCAGATCAGGCTGAGGAAGCAGAAAGCGACGAGGACGCCTTGCGCCACTGCGACGGGCCGAACGATGCGGAGCAGCCCCGCCCCGCCGGGGCGCAATGCCGCCCAGCCCAGCACGAACTGGAGCAGGGACATGGCCGCGGCGAGCCAGAGCAAGGCGAGGCCGGCTTCGGCGATCACCGGACGGCATCCGTCTTGTGCATGCCGCGGTCGGTCAGCTGGGGCGGCATGTAATTCTCGTCATGCCTGGCCAGGATCTCGCTTGCCTGGAAGGTACCGTCGGCCTGGAAGCGGCCGTCGGCGATCACGCCGCTGCCCTCGCGGAACAGCTCCGGCGTGATGCCGGTATAGCGCGCCTGGATGGTGCTTGCGCTGTTGTCGCCGATCGTGAAGCGGATGCTGATCCCGTCCGGCAGCCGCTCGATCCGGCGCACCATGCCGCCGACGCGGACCGCGCGGTCCGGCGCGGGCCGGCCCTGCCTGGCGATGTCGTCCGGCGCGTAGAAGAAGCTGGCATTGCTCCTGAGCCCCCACATGGCGAGCAGGACGGCGCCGAGCACCGCGCCGATCGCGAGCAGCAGGAGGGTGAGACGCTGATGCTTCTTCTTCACGCCTCAGCCCTCTTGGCGCCTGTTCAGCGCCTCGGCGTCGCGCTCGGCCCGGCGCATCGCGCGCCAGGACCAGAAGGTCACGGCCAGCGTCCCGACGAGCGTGATCGCATAGGCCGCGATGATGAAGGGCCAGGGATCGATTCTCATGACGCCGCCATCCGCTTCAACCGCGCCTCGATCTTGTTGCGGGCAAGCTCGGCCCGCATCCGCATCAAGACGATCGCTCCGAACAGCAGGGTGAAGCCGAACGCCGAGAACAGGAGCGGCCAGAGCATCGAGCCGTCGATCGTCGAGGTGCCGCGGACAAAGTCGATGCTCTGCCCCTGGTGGAGCGTGTTCCACCAGATCACCGAATAATGGATGATCGGCAGGTTTACCGCCCCGACCAGGCCGAAAATGGCGGTGAGCCGGCCATCCCCCTCCTTCTCCCGCTCCGCGCTGGCGAGCGCGATATAGGCCAGGAAGAGGAAGAGCAGGACGAGCATCGAGGTCATCCGTCCATCCCATTCCCACCAGGTGCCCCAGGTCGGCCGGCCCCATAGCGAGCCGCTGGCCAAGCAGATGGCGGAGAACAGGGCGCCGGGCACCGAGATGGCGCGGGCGGCGACGGCGGCCAGCGGATGCCGCCAGACCAGCTGCATAAGGCTCGCCGCCGCGATCCCGGTCCAGCCGCCCATGGCCAGCCAGGCGGCGGGGACGTGGACGTAGAGGATGCGCACGCTCTCGCCCTGGAAGCGCTCGGCGGGGGCGACGAACAGCCCCCAGGCCAGGGCGCCCGCGATCATCGCGCCGCCGAGCCAGCCAAGCCAGGCTGTCAGGGGTCGCGCGATTTTCAGGAAACGGGCAGGATTCGCGAAGACGTGCATGGTCAGCGCTTCTGTTAGCTTAGGCTTTGGCGCCGGGGAAGCTTGCGGTTAAGGCGGGCCGTGCCCGACGCCGCCGCCTTTCCCCTCCAGCAGAACCGCCTGCTCGGCATCGGCTTGCGCGTCGGCGCGGCGACCAGCTTCGGCATCATGGGCGCCCTGATCAAGCTGGGCGCGCAACACGGGGTCAGCCTGCCGGAGACCGCCTTCTACCGTTTCGCCTTCGGCCTGCCGCCCTTGCTGCTCTGGATCGCGTTCACGGGCAGCTTCGGCGCCTGGCGGACGGCGCGGCCGCTCGCCCATCTCTGGCGAGGCGCGATCGGGCTGACGACGATGCTCATCGCCTTCAGCGCCCTGACCCTGCTGCCGCTCGCCGAGGCCACGACCCTGAGCTTCATCGCGCCGCTTTTCTCGGTGGCACTCTCCGCCTTGTTCCTCGGCGAGCAGGTCGGGCGGCACCGCTGGACCGCGGTGGCGGTCGGGCTGGCCGGAGTGATGGTCGTGATGCAGCCCGGCGGGACCCGCCTGAACCCCCTCGGGCTTGGCCTCGCGGTGCTGGCAGCGCTGGGTGTCGCCGCGGTCACCATCACCCTTCGGCAGATCGGCAAGACCGAGCGGACGCCGACCATCGTGCTCTGGTTCACCCTGCTGTCGATGCTCGGGACGGGCCTGTTCCTGCCCTGGTACGGCCAGGCGCACGACACCGAAACCTGGGCGATCCTCGTCGGGCTCGGCCTCGCCGGCGGCATCGGCCAGCTCTTCCTCACCTCCTCGCTGCGCTTCGCGCCGGTGCCGGTGGTGGTGCCGTTCGATTATACCCAGTTGCTCTGGGCGGTGCTTCTCGGCTGGCTGCTCTGGGGCACGCATCCCGCCGCGACGACCTGGCTCGGCGCCACGATCATCGTCGGCAGCGGGCTCTACACTCTCTATCGCGAGCACAAGCTCGGCAAGGATCGGGCAAAGGAGCTTGCCGCCGAGCCCTTGTAGCACCCTCTTGACGTTGTGTGTTGGTGTATTAATACTCTCACTCACATAGCGAGGGAGGGTGCGATGAAGGCTCAGGCGTCGCTCCAATCAGTATCGCGTAGGTTCGCCCTGTATTGGCGGGCATTCTTCCTTCTTGTCATGCTGGTCGCGGTCCCGACGGCACTCCGTGCCCAGACGGCGCCATCCCACGGCGTCGAATATCGCGGCGGCCGCTGGTTCGACGGCGCCCGCTTCGTTCCGCGGACCATGTATGTGGTGGAGGGAACGTTCCGCCAACGCCGACCCGCCCGCATCGACTCGGTCGTCGATCTGGCCGGCGGCTTCGTCGTGCCGCCCTTTTCGGACGCGCATCAGCATCTCTATGCGCCGATCGAGCCCCAGATCCGCGCCTATCTGCGCGACGGCATCTTCTACGTGCGCGACCAGGCGAACGCCCCGCTCGGGCGGCAGGCTTTCCACAGCCGGCTGAACCGGCCGACCAGCTTCGACTATGTCAGCGCCAATCAGGGCTGGACCTCGCCGGGCGGGCATCCGGTGGAAGTGGTGATGCGCGCCGCCGTGCCGGGTAATCCGATGGGCGCCTATATTCGCGAGCATCTGGATCCGGATTTCGTCATGCAGGTCGACACGCCTGCCGACGTCGAACGGCGCTGGCCCGGCTTCCTCGCGGGGAATCCGCGGCCCGATCTGGTGAAGATCTTCCTGTTCTACTCGGAAGATTATGCGCTTCGGCGGAACGACCGGCGGTTCGAGGGCAATCGCGGCATCGACCCGGCCCTGGTGCCGGTGATCGTGCGGCTCGCCCACCAGGCGGGGCTGAAGGTCTCAGCCCACGTCTTCACCGCCGCCGACTTCCGGAACGCCGTCTCAGGCGGAGTCGACTGGATCGCGCATCTGCCCGGCGGCCGCGGCCCGGATCCGGCGCCCTTCCTGCTCACCGAGGCGGACGCCCGGCTCGCGCGCCGCCATCATGTCACGGTGGTCACCACGATCACCCAGCATGGCGACAGCGCGCTGACCGACCAGCTGGTGCGCACCCAATATGCTCACAACATCGCCCTGCTCCGCCGCAACCACGTGCCGCTGCTGCTGGGCAGCGACCGCTTCGGCGACACCGCGGCGACCGAGGCGGCGGCGCTTGCTCGAAACCATCTGTTCACCAATCTCGAGCTGCTGCGGATGTGGAGCGTGACGACGCCCCGGGCGATCTTCCCGGGCCGCCGGATCGGCATGTTGCGCGACGGCTATGAGGCGAGCTTTCTCGTACTCGGCGCCGACCCGCTGGCCGATTTCGCCAATACAAGCCGGATCGTGCGCCGGGTGAAGCAGGGCGTGCCGCTCGACACGGGGTCCTAGGCGGCGTCAGCCGCGACCGATCAGCCGCTGCGCCATCGCATCGGCGACCTCGGCGGCATTGCGGCCTGTCTCGGCGCTCTCCCGCCAGATCGCCTAGAGGATGCCGCGGGCGTGGATACGGTCGCCGTCGACGGGGGTGGCGAGCTGGTTGTTGGCGCCGCCCGCGACGACCGGCACGTTGAGCGCGGCGATCGAGGCTTCGGTCAGGATCGCGCCCAGCGCATTGGGACTCAGCACATCGGCCTGAAGGCTCATGACCTGGTCGGTCCCGACGACCGCGCCGCCGGTTTCGGCCGCGAGTGCGGCCGCCTTCGCCTGATCGACATCGGCGATGCTGAGCCTGGCGCCTTCCGCCGCGGCGCGGCGGGCGAAGCCGGAGGCGACGCTGCCCGCCCCCTGCAAAGCGATGTGCAGGCCGGAGAGGCTGTCCTTGCCGAGCGCGCGCTTCACCGCCGCCTTGACGCCAAGGAAGACGCCGTAGCTCGTGTGCGGGCCGGGATCGCCGCCGACCGCGCCTTCGGCGACCGGCAGGCCGGCGACGAATTTGGTCTGCCCGGAGATCGCGACCATGTCGGCGACGCTCATCCCGACATCCTCGGCGGTGACATAATGACCGCAGAGGCCGTCCACGGCCTTGCCGAAGGCGGCGAGCATCGCCGGCGTCTTCGTCCGCGCCTCATCCGCCAGGATCACCGCCTTGCCGCCGCCCAGCGGCAGCCCGGCCATCGCATTCTTGTAGCTCATCCCGCGCGACAGCCGCAGTGCATCGGCGATACCGTCCTCGGCCTTCGCATAATGCCAGAGGCGGGTGCCGCCGGCGCCGGGCCCGAGATGGGTCGAGTGGACCGCGATGACTGCTTTCAGGCCGGTGGCGGCATCGGTGACGAAGTGCACGAGCTCATGCCCGTCGAAATCGGGAAGATCCCAGAGCGAGGTCATCAAAATCCTGTCCTAAGACATTGAAAAAATGGGGCGGCCAACGGGACTTGAACCCGCGACCCCCGGTACCACAAACCGGTGCTCTAACCAGCTGAGCTATGGCCGCCACGCAGATGAGAGCGCGCACATAGGGGTGCGGACCCCGTAGCGTCAAGGACCGCCTGCCGAACGTTCACGCCGTTCCGCAGACCTCACCGTGCGGCAAGCCAGGTCCCGGATCGGGGGCTGAGGCTGGGCCCGTTCTTCCCTCGGACGCGGCGCGTTCGGCGGCTCGGCCGACCTCGGCCCCAGAATCGCTTGGCGCGGCGGTCCGGTTCGCCCGCCGCGGCCGTTTCAGGGGAAGCGAGTCGACAAGAGGCTGGTCCGCACCCGTCAGGTCAGGCCTATTTGAAGACGGCTGGCTTGCTCGTCCGCCGTTGCGGCATCGCCTTGACGCGGAGCATCTCGGCAAGCTCGAAATGGATGCGCCGCGTTTCGGCATTCGGAGCCGAGGCGGCGATGCGCAATTCGGCCTCGGCGCGACGCGCATAATAAGAGCGATCGTCTTCCATGGGACCCTCCCCGCGGGCAATACACAGGCCCGTATCCAGGGGAACGGTTCACGAAGACTGTTTAATCCAGGCGGCGATCTGCTCGGGCGGGACGTGGGCAAGGGAGAGGGTCTTGAGACGGTTCGTCTCGCCGGAGACGATCCGGACCGAGGATTTCGGAATCCCCAGGGCCTCGGCGCCGGTTATGGCATTCTGCCTCGCGCGCGGGGTCACGCGGACGCGCAGCCGCGAGCCTCCTTCCCCGTCAGCGCTGACCGGCATCGAGCCAGCGCGCCGCTTCGGCGGGCGTGCGTTTGTCGGTGTCCCGGTCGACCATCAGATTGGCCTGTCGCATCCGCTCCACCGGGATTGCGCCGAGCAACGGCCGAAGCGCGTCGACGAAGCGCCGGTCCCCGGCCCGCGTCGAGGTGACCAGCAGCACCGCGTCATAGCTGGGCAGCGCCCGGCGCGGATCGGCCAGGGTGACGAGGTCGAGCGCGGCAATCCGCCCGTCGGACGAGAATGCGGTGATCACGTCGACCGAGCCGTCGGCCACCGCGCGATACATGAAGGTCGGGCTGTACGAGCGCTGGCCCGCGAAATGCAGCGCGTAGCGGGACTGGACGGAGCGCCATTCCGGGCGGGTCAGGAACTCGAGGTCGGCACCGAGCTGAAGCTGCGGCGCGGCGCGGGTCAGATCGGCCAGCGTGCGCACGCCGAGCGCCTCCGCCCGCGTCCGCTTCATCGCCAGCGCATAGGCATTCTCGAAGCCCAGGGCGCCCATCAGCAGCACGCCGTCGCGGCGGTGCAGCTCACCCGTCAGGGTCGCCAGCATCGCCGCCGGCGCCGGCGTGTCGGTGCGCTGCAGGATATTGGCCCAGAGCGTCCCCGAATAATCGACATAGACGTCGATATCGCCCGCCGCGAGCGCCTGATAGGCTCGAGCCGAGATTGTCGCGCCGCTCGGTCCGGTAGCCAGCGGCCTGCAGCCGCCGCTCGATGACGCCGGCGAGAATATATTGCTCGGAGAAATTCTTGGCGCCGATCACGACGACCTCGCCGCGGCTCGCGGCGCCGCCCGAAAGCGGCAGGAAGGCGAGCACCAGCGCCGCGATCAGGGCGCCGAGCCCGAGCCGTACTCGCCAGCGGGAGCGGCGGCGGAGCCCCGCCTCGACCAGCGCCAGCAGCCCGTCCACGACCAGGGCCAGCGCCGCGGCCGCAGCGCAGCCGGTCAGGACGCGGACCCAGTTCTCGGTCTGCAGACCCGAGAAGATCAGGTCGCCGAGGCTGGGCTGGCCGACCGTGGTGGCCAGAGTCGCCGCGCCGATCGTCCAGACCGCGGCGGTGCGGATGCCGGCGAGGATCACCGGCGCGCCCAAAGGCAGCTCGACCATCGCCAGGCGCTGGCGGCGGGTCATGCCGATCCCGTCCGCCGCCTCCAGCACGCCCGGATCGATGCCCTGCAGCGCGGCGACGCCGTTCCGGAGGATCGGCAGCAAGGCGTAGAGGCTGAGCGCGATCAGGGCCGGCAGGAAGCCGAGCGCCGGAATGGCGACGCCGGTCGCCCGGCCCAGGACAAGCAGGGCCGGGTAGAAGAGCGCCAGCAAAGCGAGCGCGGGGATGGTCTGCACCAGGCCGGCAAAGGCCAGCAAAGGCGTCCTGACCGCGGCGCGGCGGACGCCGATGATCGCCAGCGGCAGCCCGAACAGCACGCCGATCGCCACCGCCGAGCCGCTGAGCAGGAGATGCTCGCGGACCAGGGCCGGCAGCTCGGCCAGGGCCTCGGCGAGCGCCGGACTCACAGGGAGGCCAGCCTTTCCGCCTGCCGGCGGGGCACGTCGATCATCGCCTTCACGTCCGGATCGGCATGGGCGAGCAACTCAGCGGGGGTGCCGTCGGCGCGGATCCGGCCCTCGATCAGCACCACGATCCGGTCCGCGAGCAGCAGGGCCTCGGAGGTGTCGTGGGTCACCATGAGCGTGGTGAGGCCGAGCCAGTCGTGCAGGTCCCGATAGGAGCGGCCCAGCGAATCGCGGGTTACGGGATCGAGCGCGCCGAACGGCTCGTCCATCAGCATCAGCTTCGGTGCCGCCGCCAGCGCCCGAGCGAAGCCGACGCGCTGCGCCTGCCCGCCGGAGAGCTCGCGCGGATAACGGACGCCCATGTCGACGGGCAAGGCGACGAGCTCGAGCAGCTCAACCGTGCGGTCCTCACCGCTTTTGCCCATGAGCCTCGGCACGATCGAGATATTCTCGGCGACACTCATGTGGGGGAACAGGCCGATCGACTGAATCACATAGCCGATGCCATGGCGCAGCTCCGCCAGCGGGACCTCGCGCACGTCGCGGTCCGCGACGCGGACGATGCCTTCGTCGGGCTCGACGAGCCGGTTGATCGACTTGAGCAATGTGGTCTTGCCAGACCCTGAGGGCCCGACCAGGGCGACGAACTGCCCGGCCTCGACGGACAGGCTGACGCCGTCGAGCGCGGCACGCCCGCCGTGGCGCCTGGTGAGGCCGGCGATCTCGAGCGCGGTCATGGCAGGGAAGGCGTGGTGGGCGCGGCAAGGATTGAACTTGCGACCCCTGCGGTGTGAACACAGTGCTCTACCACTGAGCTACGCGCCCACGCCATTGAGAAACGTCCGTGTGGTAAGCCGGACGGAAGGCGGCCCATAGCGGCCGCCCCTGCCCCTGTCCAGCCGGGCTCAGCCGTTGACCGAATCCTTAAGCCCCTTGCCCGCCTTGAACTTGGGCTGGGTCGATTCCTTGATCTGCATCGGCTCCCCGGTGCGCGGGTTGCGGCCCGTCGAGGCCTTGCGGCGCGAGCAGGAGAATGTCCCGAACCCCACGAGCCGGACCTCGTCGCCACGCTTCAGCGCATTGCTGATCACATCGAACACGGACTCCACAGCACGAGATGCCTCAGCCCTGCCGAGGCCGGTCGCGTCCGCGACCTGCACGATGAGATCCTGCTTGTTCATCTCTGACTGACCCCTGCGCTAGAGACTCGTGGAGGCCTGACCCACGAAGCCGCGATTAAATGCCCAGCGCGCGTCAGGAGTCAAAAGGAAAGAGCCCGATTCCGGGGACAGTTACGAGCAACTGTCCCCGCTCAATGGCGGACCGAAAGCCCCGCGCCGTCCTCGCCGGCGGCGGCGATCTCGGCGGGCGGCATGGCCGCAAGGTCATCGGCCTCGGTCCATTCAATCGGCACCACCGGCGTGACCAGCGCCAAAGCGAGCACCTCGTCGACATGGCTGACCGGGACGATCTCGAGCCCCTCGCGGATATTGGCCGGGATCTCGGCGAGATCCTTCTCATTCTCCGCCGGGATCAGCACCTTGACGATGCCGCCGCGCAGGGCCGCCAGCAATTTCTCCTTGAGGCCGCCAATCGGCAGGACGCGGCCGCGCAGGGTGACCTCGCCGGTCATGGCGACGTCGCGACGCACCGGGATTCCCGAGAGGGTCGAGATGATCGCGGTGACCATGCCGATGCCCGCCGACGGCCCGTCCTTGGGGACGGCGCCCTCGGGCAGGTGGACGTGGATGTCCTTGCGGCCGAACAGGCTCGGCTTGACGCCGTAGCTCGGCGCCCGCGCCTTCACGAAGGAGAAGGCGGCCTGCACCGATTCCTGCATCACCTCGCCGAGCTTGCCGGTGGTCTTGATCAGGCCCTTGCCGGGCACGGTGACCGCCTCGATGGTCAGCAACTCGCCGCCCACCTCGGTCCAGGCCAGGCCGGTGACGGCGCCGATCTGGTCCTCCTCCTCGCTCATCCCGTGGCGGAAGCGGCGGACGCCGACGAAGTCGCCGAGATTGTCCTCGGTAATCGTGACGGCGTCAGCCTTCCCCTCGAGGATCTGGCGAAGCGCCTTGCGGGCGACCTTGGCGATCTCCCGTTCCAGCGTCCGTACGCCGGCCTCGCGGGTATAATAGCGGATCAGGGCGCGCAGCCCTTCTTCGGTCAGGCTGAACTCGCCCTCCTTGAGGCCGTGCGATTCGATCTGCTTCGCGATCAGGTGACGCTGCGCGATCTCCACCTTCTCGTCCTCGGTATAGCCCTCGAGCCGGATGATCTCCATGCGGTCGAGCAGGGGCTGCGGCAGGTTCAGCGAATTGGCCGTGGTCACGAACATCACGTCCGAAAGATCGTAGTCGATCTCCAGATAATGGTCCTGGAACCGGCTGTTCTGCTCCGGGTCGAGCACCTCGAGCAGGGCCGACGCCGGATCGCCGCGGAAGTCCTGGCCGAGCTTGTCGATCTCGTCGAGCAGGAAGAGCGGGTTGGACGAGCCAGCCTTCTTCAGGTTGGTCATGATCTTGCCGGGCAGCGAGCCGATATAAGTCCGCCGGTGGCCGCGGATTTCGGCCTCGTCGCGGACGCCGCCGAGGGACTGGCGCACGAACTCGCGGCCCGTCGCCCGGGCAATCGAGCGGCCCAATGAGGTCTTGCCGACGCCAGGCGGGCCGACGAGGCAGAGAATCGGGCCCTTCAGCTTGTTGGTGCGCGCCTGGACCGCGAGATATTCGACGATCCGGTCCTTCACCTTCTCGAGGCCATAATGATCCTCGTCGAGGATCCGCTGCGCCTCGGCAATGTCGTGCTTCAGCTTCGACTTCTTGCCCCAGGGCAGGCCAAGCAGGACATCCAGATAGTTGCGGCTGACCGTCGCCTCGGCGGACATCGGCGCCATGCCGCGCAGCTTCTTCAGCTCCTGATTGGCCTTGCCGCGCGCTTCCTTGCTGAGCTTGGTGCGCTCGATCTTGCGGGCCAGCTCAGCCAGCTCGTCGCCGCCGCCTTCCTCGCCCTCATTGCCGAGCTCCCGCTGGATCGCCTTCAGCTGCTCGTTCAGATAATATTCGCGCTGGGTCTTCTCCATCTGCCGCTTCACGCGGCTGCGGATCTTCTTCTCGACCTGCATCACGCCGAGCTCGCCCTCCATGAAGGCGAAGGCCATTTCGAGGCGCCGGACCGGGTCCAGCTCGGCGAGCAGGGCCTGCTTGTCGGAAACCTTGATGTTGACGTTGGCGGCGACCGCATCGGCGAGCTTCGAGGGCTCCTCGATCTGGCCGAGCTGGACCGCCGTCTCGGCCGGCAGCTTGCGGTTCACCTTGGAATAATTCTCAAACTGCTCGATCACCGAGCGGACCAGGGCCTTGACCTCGACGCCCTCGGGTTCGCTGGTCTCGACCTCCTCAATCTCGGCGGTCAGATGCCCGCTTTCCGAGTGCAGCGTCTTCAGCGTGGCGCGGTGCTTGCCCTCGACGAGCACGCGCACGGTGCCGTCGGGCAGCTTCAGCAGCTGCAGCACGGTGGCGACGACGCCCAGATCATAGAGCGCCTCGCGGTCGGGATCGTCCTCGGCCGGATCGAGCTGGGAGACGAGGAAGATGCTCTTGTCCGCGGCCATGGCGGTTTCGAGCGCGGCCACGCTCTTGTCGCGGCCGACGAACAGCGGCACGATCATGTGCGGAAAAACGACGATGTCGCGCAGGGGAAGGACGGGGAAGGTGACGCTCATCTGAACTCCGTGGGCCGCGCGAGGTGCACGACGTTGTTCACCCCATATGGGACCAAAGCCCCTACGCATCAATGAAAGGGGCGTTCAGATTCTCTTCAGCCTTGCTGTGCGATTGACCCTCTCACGGGTGGAGACTAGGAAAATTATGCTTCCAGCAAGGGAGTTTGCCTCCATGTACCGTGCTTTTCTGCTTGCCGCCCCCCTTCTCCTCATTCCGCTTTCGCTGCCCTCGACGCCGGTCGACGGTGCGGCGATCGCCCAGTCGCGCAGCAGCGGCCGGACGTGCCACCGCAACGAGACCCGCCGGCAAGGCGGCTCCGCGCTCGGCTCGATCGGCCGTGGCCTGTTGGGCCGGATCGGTGGCGGCCGCGCCGCCAACCTCATCAGCCCCGTCGGGTCCATGCTGGGCGATGCGATCATGAACATGCTCGACTGCCGCGAGCAGGAACAGGCCGCCGAGGCCACCGAAACCGCGGTCCGTGGCGGCAATGTCGGCGACAGCTCCTCCTGGCAATCCGAGAATCGGCCGGGCGTCACCGGCACTTCCACGGTAACCGCGGTTGATACGAGCGGCGGCGACGACTGCATGATGGTCACCGACGTCGTCATCGTCGATGGCCAGGAGACAAGCGCGGAAAAGCGGATGTGCCGTCGTCCGCCAAGCAACCGCTATGTGCGCGTCTAGGCGGCGCGCCCGTCGGGCAGGGCCGCTTGCCGCGCTGGCAGCGCTGCTGAGCGCACAGGTTGCTCAGGCGCAGCCGGCGGCGATGGATCCGAACAACCCGACCTGTCCCCGGGGCCCCAATTGGGGCACCACCGCTCCGATGCGGTTCACGCCGCAGACCGTGAACGGCAAGCACGTGCTTCTCGCCGAAGGAGGGGTCGACGACAATCTGATCCCCCGGCTAGAGGCGGCCCTGCGCGACGAGAACATCCAGGAGATCTGGCTGCGCTCGCCGGGCGGCAATGCCCAGATCGGCAATCAGGCGGGCACGATCATTCGCCGTTCGGGCCTGCCGACGCGAATCCCCGCGGGCTGGGCCTGCTTCTCCGCCTGCAACTTTCTGTTCATGGGCGGATTCGCCCGGTTCATTGATCCGGGCGGGCTGTTCATCGTCCATATGTTCACCTTCACCAACAATCGCGAGGCGATCCGCGAGGCGCGCCAGGGCGGCGACCAGAGCACGGTCGGGCTGATCGGCGATATCGAACGGGATTCCGCCTTGCTCGCCAGCGAGGACAATGACTTCCTGATCCGCATGGGCCTTTACCGGACGCTGCTGACCGAGATCATGTATCGCCAGCGCGCCGTCGGCGACGCCGAGGACCGCTCGACAATGCGCTGCCTCACCCAGGAGGAGGTGCGGCGCTACAATGTGGTGAATACGGGCGGAAGACCGGCTCGCTAGGAGAAAGGCGCACCGGTCTCGCATACCGCAGGGGGAGCGGCATGGGGGAAGGTAACAGCCTCTGGAATCCTGACCTGGCGCCGACGGGACCGGAGCAGCGCACCTGGACCTGGTACCATTACGCCGCGCTCTGGATCGGGATGATCGTTGCCGTCCCCGGCTGGATGCTTGCCGCCGGCCTGATCGAGCAGGGCATGTCGGCCTTACAGGCGGCCCTCACCGTGCTGCTCGGCAATGTCATCGTCCTCATCCCGATGCTCCTGATCGGCCATGCCGGCGCGCGCTACGGCATTCCCTTCGCGGTGCTGGTCCGCGCCTCCTTCGGCACGTTCGGCGCTCGGCTGCCGGCACTGATGCGCGCCCTGGTCGCCTGCGGCTGGTACGGCATCCAGACCTGGATCGGCGGCGAGGCCCTGCTCACCCTGCTCGGCATCCTGCTCGGCGCGGACCTGCGCGGCGCGCCCCTTCCCGTGCTCGGCATCGGCGCCGGCCAGCTCGCCGCCTTCCTCGCCTTCTGGGCCCTGCAGCTCTTCTTCGTCCGCAAGGGCCTGCTCACCATCCGCCGCCTCGAAACCTGGACCGCGCCGGTCAAGATCCTGATCTGCGCCGCTTTGGTCTGGTGGGCCGTGGACAAGGCCGGCGGTCTCGGCCCGGTCTTCTCCGCCCCTTCCGCCTTCGCCGAAGACGGGCCCAGGGCGGGCCAGTTCTGGACCGTCTTCTGGCCGGCGCTGACCGCAATGGTCGGCTATTGGGCGACGCTCGCGCTCAACATCCCCGATTTCACCCGCTTCGCGCGCTCGCAAAGGGACCAGGCGGTCGGCCAGGCGGTCGGCCTGCCGCCGATGATGGGCCTGATCGCGCTGGCCAGCGTGATCACGACCAGCGCCACCGTCGTCATCTACGGCCGCGCGATCTGGGACCCGGTCGAGCTCGCCGGCACCCTTGCCGGCCCCTTCGTACTGCTCGGCTTGATCATCATCACGATCGACACGGTCTCCTGCAACATCGCAGCCAACCTCGTCTCGGCCGCCTATGATTTCTCCTCGCTCTGGCCGAAGCGGATCAGCTACCGGACCGGCGGCATTATCACCGCTTTGGTGGGGGTCCTGATCATGCCCTGGCAGCTGCTCGCCTCGACCGGCGGCTACATCTTCGTCTGGCTGGCGGGCTATTCGGCGCTGCTCGGGCCGATCGCCGGCATCATGATCGCCGATTATTGGCTGATCCGGCGCACCCGGCTCGACATAGACTCACTCTACGAGGCGGAGGGCGCCTACGCCTATCGCGGGGGCTGGAACCCCGCCGCCCTGATCGCCTTCGCCGCCGGCGTCCTTCCGAACCTCCCGGGCTTCCTGAAAACCGCCGCACCCGGACGCTTCCAGTGGATCGGCGACGGCTGGGCAGCCGCCTACGCTTACGCCTGGTTCATCGGCCTCGCGCTTGCCCTTATCGTCTATGCGGCGCTGATGTGGCGGCAGCGGCGCTAGTCGCTAACGGGCTCCGATAGGCGTCGTGGCAGGCGTTGCAGCTGTGCCATGCCACGTCCCACTGCCGTCCGCCCTCGGCCATATTGTTCGCCGCGGCCATCTCCGCCATGCGGGTCACCGCCGCCCGGAAGTCAGCCGCTTTCTGCTCGAAATCCGCCCGGTTCAACCAGATCTCCGGCCGCGCATGGGTGTTGGCGGTGCCGGGGCCGGTTCCGGCCGGGAACATTCCGGGCAGGGCCGCGGCCCATTGCGCGAGGGCGCGCGCCGGCCCCTCGAAACGGCGGATGTCGGCGCCCTTCTCGGCCGCGAGACGCATGACCATGAAGTCCCCCGAAGCCACCCGCATGCTCGCCTGCCGGGTGGCGACGAGATCCGCCGGGTTCATCCGCACCGACGCCGAGGCAGGCGGGCGGTTCTGGGCGCAGGCAACCAGGGTCAGCGCGACCACCGCGCTGCAGGTCAGGGCTTTCGAGCTCAGGGTCATCGCATCCTCCATTGCTTGACGGCTGACAATCAGGATGTCATTTCTTTGACATGAGCAAAGTGTCAATTCTTTAACATCATGTCAAGCGCGAGCGCATCCGATCCCGGCGACCTGATCGCCGTCACCCGTCGCGAGCGGCAGATCATGGACGTCGTCTATCGGCGCGGGTCGGCGACGGCCGCCGATATCCATGGCGAACTGGAAGACCCGCCAACCTACACGACCGTGCGCGGCCTGCTTCGGGTGCTGGTCGGCAAGGGCCAGCTCAGGATCGAGCGGGCCGGCGGACGCTATGTCTACAGCCCAGTCATCCCTAAGGCCGCAGCGGGCGAAACCATGATCTCCCATGTCGTCCGGACCTTCTTCGCGGGGTCGCCGGCCAAGGCGATCACCGCCCTGCTCGGCGCGTCCGACATCGACCTCAGCCCGGAGGAACTGGAGCGGCTTCAGGGCGTGATCGACGAGCTGGATCGAAAGGCGAAGGCACCTTGATCCAGCTGCTTCTCGGCTACGCCCTGAAGGGCGTCGTCCTGCTCGGGCTTACCGGCGGCCTCGTCCTTCTGTGCCGAAGGGGGTCGCCGGGACTGCGCCACGCAATCTGGGCCGCAGGCCTCGCCGGTCTCATGCTGATGCTGCCGCTCTCCGGCCTCCTTCCCCAGCTCCACCTCGGGCTGGTCGCCGGAGGGCGCGCGGGGCTAGGCCCCAATCTGCTGCTCCTCGCCTGGCTGCTGCCCGCCGGGTTGCTCATCATCCCGATCGTGCGCAATCAGATCGCGCTGACCCGGCTCCGCCGTGCCGCGATCCCGGTGAGTGACCCGAATATTCTCGCCCTCGCTGTGGAAATCGGCGGCCAGCTCGGCATCAGCCGTCCCGTGGCGCTCGCCTGCCATGCTGACCCGATGCCGCGCACCTTCGGCGTGCTGCGGCCCGTCATCCTGCTGCCGGAGGAAATCGACGGGTGGAGCCGCGAGCGGCTGCGGATGACCTTGCTGCATGAACTTGTCCATGTCGCCCGGCTCGACGCCGCGACCTGGGCGCTTGCCCGCTTCGCCACGGCGTTCCACTGGTTCAACCCGCTCGCCTGGCTCTCGCTGCGGTCGCTGGGCGCGCTGGCCGAACGCGCCTGCGATGCGCGCGTCGTGGCGGCCGGCGTGGAGCCGGGAGCCTATGCCCGGCTCCTCCTCGAAACGGCGCGCGAGGCCTCCGCGGGAGGGCGGCGTCCGGGCGGTGCAATGGCGATGACGGCAGCCGGGGACCTGGAGGATCGGCTCAGGCTGATTCTGGGCCAGGGGAGCGGCGGGAGCCGGCCAGGACCGGGCCAGCTTGCCCTGGTGACCGCGACCGCAGCGCTGGCCACCTTGGGCCTCGCGCCGCTCCGGGGCGAAGCGCCGACGCCTTACGGGCGAATGCCCGCTCAGGCGGCGTCTTCGGCTTTCTCTTCGGAATAGACGCGGACCGGCTCCTTGCGGCCCTCGACCACGTCCTTGTCGATCAGCACCTCGTCGACGCCGTCCATGCTGGGCAGGTCGAACATCGTGTCGAGCAGGATATTCTCCATGATCGATCTAAGGCCGCGGGCGCCGGTCTTGCGCTCGATCGCCCGCTTCGCGGTCGCGGTCAGCGCGTCGTCCGTATAAGTGAGCTTCACGTCCTCCATGTCGAACAGCTTCTGATACTGTTTGACCAGGGCGTTCTTCGGCTCCTTCAGGATCTTGACCAAGGCGTCCGTGTCCAGATCCTCGAGCGTCGCGATCACCGGCAGGCGGCCGACGAATTCGGGGATCAGGCCGAACTTCAGCAGGTCCTCTGGCTCGGTGTGGCGAAGGACTTCACCGGTGCGGCGCTCGTCGGGCGCGGCGACATGGGCGCCGAAGCCGATCGACTTGCCTTCCATGCGGTCGCCGATGATCTTCTCGAGGCCCGCAAAGGCGCCGCCGCAGATGAAGAGGATGTTGGTCGTGTCGACCTGCAGGAACTCCTGCTGCGGATGCTTGCGGCCGCCCTGCGGCGGGACGGAGGCGGTGGTGCCCTCCATCAGCTTCAGCAGCGCCTGCTGCACACCCTCGCCCGAGACGTCGCGGGTGATCGAGGGATTGTCCGACTTGCGGCTGATCTTGTCGATCTCGTCGATATAGACGATGCCGCGCTGCGCCCGCTCGACATTATAGTCGGAGGCCTGGAGCAGCTTCAGGATGATGTTCTCGACGTCCTCGCCGACATAACCAGCCTCGGTCAAAGTCGTCGCGTCGGCCATGGTGAAGGGCACGTCGAAGGTGCGGGCCAGGGTCTGGGCGAGCAAGGTCTTACCGCAGCCGGTCGGGCCGACGAGCAGGATGTTGGACTTGGCGAGCTCGACCTCGGCGCCCTTCGCGCCATGGGCGAGCCGCTTGTAATGGTTGTGCACGGCGACCGAGAGTACGCGCTTCGCCTGCGCCTGGCCGATCACATAATCGTCCAGCACCTTGCAGATCTCCGCGGGCGTCGGGACGCCGTCGCGGGTGCGGACGAGGGCGGACTTGGTCTCCTCGCGGATGATGTCGTTGCACAGCTCGACGCATTCGTCGCAGATGAACACGGTCGGGCCGGCGATCAGCTTGCGCACCTCGTGCTGCGATTTGCCGCAGAAGGAGCAATAGAGGGTGCTCTTGCTGTCGCCGCCGCTCAGTTTCGTCATACAGTTCCGCGGGGCTTCAGGGCCCCTTCCTTTCCAGTCAGCGCATCATCCTGCCGACAAATGTACGACAGGACAATGGCCTAAACGTTAAGCCCCGGCATCGTGGCCGTCGCACCACAACGCCGCACCGGGCGATGTGGTCCCGGACAGGGCGGCCCGCAAGCCCCTCCCCGCCCGGGATGAGCGGGGCGGGCGCGGACGATCGAAAATATCCCGGCGCGACAGAAGCCGGGCCCCGGATCCCGAGCGTCCTCAGGACAGGCGGGCCCGGAATGACGAAGGGGGTCAGGCCGCCTTCGCGGGCGCCTCGCCGTCGGCGGGGACCGGCCGCTTGTCGAACACCTCGTCGATCAGGCCGAACTCCTTCGCCTCCAGCGCCGACATGAACTTGTCGCGGTCCATCGCCTTCTCGATATCGTCGAGCTTCTTGCCGGTATATTTGGCGTAGAGCGCGTTGAGGTCGGCGCGCATGCGCAATATCTCGCGGGCCTGGATCTCGATGTCCGCGGCCATACCCTGGGCGCCGCCCGAGGGCTGGTGGATCATGATCCGGCTATTGGTCAGCGCCACCCGCATCCCCGGCTCGCCGGCGGCGAGCAGGAAGCTGCCCATCGAGGCGCACTGGCCGACGCAGACCGTGCCGACGCGCGGCCGGATGTACTGCATCGTGTCGTGGATCGCCATGCCCGCCGTGACCACGCCGCCCGGCGAGTTGATGTACATATAGATGTCCTTCTTCGGGTTCTCGGACTCGAGGAAGAGCAACTGGGCGGTGATCAAAGAGGCCATATGGTCCTCCACCCCGCCGGTGATGAACACGATCCGCTCGCGCAGCAGCCGCGAATAGATGTCGAAGCTGCGCTCGCCGCGGTTCGACTGCTCGATGACGATGGGCACGAGCCCGTTGACGATATCCAGATGGTCCATGGCGGCGAGAGCGTCCCTGAGAGATTGTGGTGAGGGGTACATCGGAGGTTTGGGGGGGAGGTTCAAGCCCCCTCGCCTGCGCGGCTGTGGACAGCACGATCGTGCGCCTGCCCATCGACGGCCTGCAAGCCAGGCACTCAGCGTAAACTTCAGCCAGAGGCTGAAGGCAGGAACGCCGGCCGGCTCCAGCGCGGGCTCGCACGCTCCTGCCTGCGCAGGAGCCAGCCTTTCTTCAGCGCAGGTCGACGCGGATCGTGTTGCAGAGGTCGACGGCGGGATAGTCGCGGGTCCGGCGGTCAGTGAAGGTCGCGCGCAGCTGCCAGCGGCAAATCTCGATATC
>SMEU01000014.1_pt1 | contig 35895 bp, 32 predicted proteins | sample 2456051 | NCBI WGS metagenome assembly SMEU01 (sample SAMN10132600, study PRJNA489261) | soil metagenome | isolation source: day120 un-amended silt loam soil | place: USA | collected 2015-05-01
TGAACGGCAGCCCCGCGGTCGGCCTCGGCATCGTCCGCCAGTCCGGCGCGAACACCCTGGCGGTCGCCAGCGCGTCGAGGGCGATGGCCGAGCGGGTCCAGTCGACCCTGCCGCCGGGCATGACGATCGTCGTCGGCTCGGACGACAGCCAGTTCATCAGCCGCGCGATCGACGGCGTCTGGCACACGCTCGCCGAGGCGGCGGTGCTGGTCGTGCTCGTCATCTACCTGTTCCTCGGCAGCTGGCGCGCAACCCTGATTCCGGCCGTCACCGTGCCGCTCTGCCTGCTCGCCAGCTTCGCCGTGCTCTGGCTGTGCGGCTTCTCGATCAACCTGCTGACCCTGCTCTCGCTGGTGCTCGCGATCGGCATCGTCGTCGACGACGCGATCGTCGTGCTCGAGAATATCTATCACCGGATCGAGGAGGGCGAGCCGCCGTTGGCGGCTGCCTATAACGGCGCGCGCCAGGTCGGCTTCGCGATCATCTCGACGACGATGGTGGTCTGCGCGGTGTTCGTGCCGATCATGTTCATCGCCGGCCAGACCGGTCTCCTGTTCCGCGAGCTGGCCGCGGCGATGATCGGCGCGGTCGCCTTTTCGGGCTTCTTCGCGCTGAGCCTCGCGCCGATGCTCTGCTCGAAGCTGCTCCGGCACGAAAACAGGGGCCGGCTTGCCGGCTGGATCGACAACCGCTTCCGGGCGCTCGAGACGCGTTATTCGAACGGCCTCGACCGGGTACTCCGGAAGCCGCTGATTCCGGTCGCGGTCGTCCTCGTCTTCCTCGCCGGCGCGGGCTTCCTCTACACCACGTTGCGCTCCGAGCTGGTGCCGGCGGAGGATGCCGGCATCATCCAGGTCAGCGTCACCGCGCCCGAAGGCACGAGCTACGCCCAGATGAGCGATTATATGAGCCAGGTGCAGGCGCGGCTGCTGCCCATGGTCGGCCAGGGCGCGGTCCGCTCGCTGATCACCCGCGTGCCCGGCGGCTTCGGCCAGAGCGACGATTTCAACAGCGGCACCTTCGTCGTCTTCCTGAAGCCCTGGGAGGAACGCACGCAGACCACCGCGGACGTGACCAGCGCAGTGAACCGCGAGATCGGACAGGTGGCCGCGGTGCGCGGCAATGCCCAGGTCAGGAACTCGCTGAACCGCGGCCGCGGCCAGCAGATCAATTTCGTCATCGCCGGCGCGACCTATGACGATCTCGCGAGGGTGCGCGACCGCATCCTCGCCGCCGCAACGGCCAATCCCGGCATCGTCAATCTCGACAGCGACTATAAGGAAAACAAGCCGCAGCTCCGAATCCAGGTCGACACCGCCCGCGCCGGCGATCTCGGCGTCTCGGTCGCCGACGTCTCCAATGCGCTGCAGACCCTGCTCGGCTCGCGCCGCGTGACCACCTATACCGATCGGGGTCGCGAATATCGGGTGGTCGTGCAGGCCGAGCAGAATGCGCGCACCACGCAGGACAATCTCGCCCAGATCTACGTGCGCAGCCGGTCGGGCACTTTGGTGCCCTTGTCGAATCTGGTGCGCACCGAAGGCGCGGCGGGGGCGCGCGATCTCGGCCGCTACAACAAGCTGCGCGCGATCACCCTCTCCGGCGGCCTCGCCCCGGGCTACACGCTCGGCGAGGCTCTGGCCTTCCTCGAAAATGCCGCGGCGCAGTCGCCCGAGGTGCTTGCCATCGGCTATCGCGGCGAGAGCCAGTCCTTCAAGGAGGCCGGCGGGTCGATCTATTTCGTGTTCCTGCTGACCATCCTGATCGTCTACCTGCTGCTCGCCGCGCAGTTCGAGAGCTTCGTCCATCCCGGCGTGATCATCACCACCGTGCCGCTCGCGGTGGCCGGCGGGCTGATCGGGCTCGCGATCATGGGCCAGACGATGAACCTCTACAGCCAGGTCGGCCTGGTCATGCTGGTCGGCCTCGCCGCCAAGAACGGCATCCTGATCGTCGAGTTCGCCAATCAGCTGCGCGACGCCGGGCGTGACATCGACACGGCGGTGCGCGAGGCGGCGCGGCGGCGCCTGCGGCCGATCCTGATGACCTCGATCGCGACCGCCGCGGGCGCGGTGCCGCTGATGCTCGCCGGCGGCGCCGGTGCGGCCGCCCGGGTCGCCATCGGCGTGGTGATCGTGTTCGGCGTGTCGATCGCAACCTTCATCACCCTGTTCCTGATCCCGCTCCTTTATTCGCGGCTCGCGCGCTTTACGGGCTCGCCGCTGGCGGTTACCCGCAAGCTCGAAGGCCAGCTGACTGGCCCGGCCGAACCCGCCCCGGCCGAATAAGGAGATTGCATGGCCGGCCTCGCCTCCCGATCCGAGCTTCGGATGAGCTTCCTGCGTTACGCCGTGGTCACGGTTCCGGCCGTGGTGCTGCTCGGCACGCTCTCCGGCTATTTGTCCAATTCGGGCTTTTCCAATCCCTGGTTCGCGGCGCTCAGGAAGCCCGGCTTCATGCCGCCCGGCTGGGTGTTCGGCGCGGCCTGGACGATCATCTACATCCTGATCGGCCTGTCGCTGGCGATGCTGCTCCACGCCAAAGGCGCGCAGAAAAGGGAGCGGGCGCTGATCCTTTTCGGCCTGTCGCTGCTCCTCAATTTCGCCTGGTCGCCAATCTTCTTCGGGATGCACAAGGTGACGCTCGGCCTGTCTTTGATCGCGGCGATGATCGTCTGCGTGGTCGGCCTGATCTTCGCGCTGTGGAAGATCAGGATCGTCGCCGCCCTGCTGCTCTACCCCTGTCTGGGCTGGCTGATGTTCGCCTCGGCGCTCAACTACAAGATCCTCGAGCTCAATCCGGACGCCGAAACCCTTGTACCCGGGGCCCGGACGATCAATATCGACGTCGGCGGCAACACTGTCGACGTCCGCTGAGGAACCAGCCATGCAATCCCAGAACCGCCTGTTTGACGATTTCGTGAAGGTGATGAACGGCGCCGCCGGCACCATCGCCGGCATGACCCGCGAGGCGCAGGCCGCGATGCAGGATCGCGCCCGCGAATGGATTGGCGGGCTCGATCTGGTGTCGCGCGAGGAGTTCGAGGCGGTGAAGGCCATGGCAGCGGCGGCGCGCGAGGAGAATGAGGCGCTGAAGGTCCGGCTTGACGCGCTCGAAGGGAAGGCGCCGAAGGCGTCCGCCGGGGCGTCGGCGAAGAAAAGCCGCGCCCGTCCCGCTGTGTGACAACTGCCCTACAATCCACAGCTTTGTTAACCGACTCTTCCACACTTGCTTGCGCTTTCGGGCCGGCGCGGGCAGATTCAGCTGGAACAAATCAGGACTGGCGCTGGCATGCATATGGACGAATTTGAGCTTGAGCGAGAGGCGAGCGCCCCGATCGACATGCTCGAAACCTATTTCAGCGCGCTGGGCTGGGCCTATGAGCGCGGCGGCGAGGACGAAATCGTCTCTTCCTTTCAGGGCAGCTGGACGCAATATGAGTTGCGCGCGATCTGGCGCGCCGAGGATCAGGTCCTGCAATTCCTTGCGCTGCCCGACATCCGCGTCCCCGAGGACAAGCGCGCCGCCACCTACGAGACGATCGGGCTCGTCAACGAGCAGCTCTGGCTCGGCCATTTCGAGCTCTGGTCGGCCTCCGGCCTCGTCCTCTTCCGCCACGCGGCCCTGCTCGAGGGCGGCGAGGAGAGCGGGACGCTGAGCCTGCAGCAGGCCGAGACCCTGGTCGAGGCGGCGATCGAGGAGTGCGAGCGCTTCTATCCCGTCTTCCAGTTCGTGCTCTGGGCCGACAAGACGCCGCAGGAGGCGATCGCCGCCGCGCTGATCGAGACCCAGGGCGAGGCCTGACCCCGCCCGGGCACGGGCGCCCACATCGACTCCTTCCTGCCGCACCGTTAGGGGTGCAGCGATGACCGACACCCTGCTTCCCGGGCCGCTCTGGCTGGCCGGTTGCGGCAATATGGCGGGCGCGATGCTTGCGCGCTGGCTGGAGCAGGGCGTGGATCCGGCCCATGTCAGCGTGATCCGGCCGAGCGGCCGGCCGGTCGAGGCGGACGTCCGGGTCACCACCGCCTGGCCCGAGGACGAGGTGCCGGCGATCGTCCTGCTCGGCATGAAGCCCTGGCAGCTGGATGTCGTGGCGGAGACGCTGGCGCCGATCCTCGATGAAGAGACGATCCTGATCTCGATCCTCGCCGGGGTTGAGCTGGCATCGCTCCGCGCCCGCTTCCCGGCGCCGCGCAACCTGATCCGGGCGATGCCGAACCTGCCGGTCAGGATCGGCAAGGGGGTGACCGGCCTGCACGGCGAGGGCGATCTGGAGACCCGGGCCTTGGTGACCGGCCTGATGGCGGTGCTCGGCCATGCCGAATGGTTCGAGGACGAACGCGCCTTCAATCTCGTCACCGCGCTTTCCGGGAGCGGTCCCGCCTTCACCTACCGGTTCATCGATGCGCTGGCCAAGGCGGGGGTGACGCTCGGCCTGCCGGAGGCACAGGCGCTCGCCTTCGCGAGGGCCGCCGTCGAAGGCGCCGCGGCGCTGGCGGGGACGGGCAGCGCCAGCCTCGCCGAACGGGCGCGCGAGGTGACCAGCCCGAACGGGACCACCGAGGCGGGCCTGCTGGTGCTCGACGCGGAGCTTGACGGCCTGATCGCCCGGACCCTCGAAGCGGCCCGCCGCCGCAGCCTCGAGCTGGCCGCGGACGCGCGCCGCGACTGACCCGGTTTGACCTTGCGGGCGCCGCCTTCTAGGCGATGCGCCATGTCCAGTTTCGCCTTGGAGCCGAATCCCGATCCCGTTCCCCCGGAGGAGCGCGCGAAACAGCTCGTCGACCCCGGCTTCGGGCGGGTATTCACCGATCATATGGCGATCGCCCATTATGACGAGGACCATGGCTGGCGCGACGCCCGGATCACCGCCCGCGGCCCGATCGACATGAGCCCCGCCGCCTCGGTGCTCCATTATGCGCAGGAGATTTTCGAGGGGCTGAAGGCCTATGCCCGCCCGAACGGCGGCGCGGCCCTGTTCCGGCCGGACGCCAATGCCCGCCGCTTCAACGCCTCGGCCCGGCGGCTGGCCATGCCTGAGCTGCCGGAGGAAATGTTCCTCGACTCGATCCGCGCCCTGGTCCGCGCCGACCTCGGCTGGATCCCGCCCAGCGAGGAAGGCTCGCTTTACCTGCGACCCTTCATGTTCGCGAGCGAGGCCTTCCTCGGCATGCGCTCGGCGGCCCGTTATCTCTACATCGTCATGGCCTCCTCGGTCGGCTCCTATTTCAAGGGCGCGCCGAGCGTCTCCCTCTGGGTGACCCGCGAATATACGCGCGCGGCGCCGGGCGGCACGGGCGCGGCCAAATGCGGCGGCAATTACGCAGCCAGCCTGGTCGCCCAGGCCGAGGCGGTCCGCAACGGCTGCGACCAGGTCGTCTTCCTCGACGCGGTCGAGCGCCGCTGGGTCGAGGAGCTGGGCGGGATGAACATCTTCTTTGTGTTCGAGGATGGCAGCCTGGCGACCCCGCCGCTCGGCGGCACCATTCTCGCCGGCATCACCCGGGATTCGATCATCACCCTCGCCCGCGACATCGGGCTGACGGTGCGGGAGGAGCCCTATGCGATCGAGCAGTGGCAAGCGGATGCGGAAAGCGGCCGCCTGACCGAGGCCTTCGCCTGCGGCACCGCCGCCGTGGTCACCGCGATCGGCAGCGTGAACGGCGCCGAGGGCGGCTTCACGATCGGCGGCCAGTCCGTCGGGCCGGTCACGCAGCGGATCCGCGAGCGGCTCGTCGCCATCCAGCGCGGCCAGGCCCCCGATCCGCACGCCTGGATCGAGGAGATCGCCTGACTCCTAACCCCTTCCCAAGGAAGGGCGCGCGGCTATAAGGCCGCGCTCTGGTCTGCTGGGGCGTCGCCAAGTGGTAAGGCACCGGTTTTTGGTACCGGCATTCGCAGGTTCGAATCCTGCCGCCCCAGCCAACCGGAACCGCCGGGCCATCGCGCCGCCGACTCCGCCGTCCTAAGCCTTCCAGCCGGCAAAGAAGTCGGGCAGATCGGGCAGGGCGGCCTGGATCGCCCCGCGCGGATCCCTGAGGAAGGCGTGCGCATTGGCCGGATCGCTTTCGATCCAGCCCAGCACCTCCGCCTCGCGCGCGATCAGCGCCTGCAACGCGGCCTGCAGCTGCGCCGCACGTTCGGGGTCCGATTCGGCGACCCGGGCGAGGACGCCGTGATTCTCCATCGTCGGCGGCGCCGCCGGGTCCGCGGCGAGAAAGGTCACCGTCGCGGAAGGATGGTCCTCTGCGTGGAGGCGGAGCCGAACGAACCGGCGGTCGGGAAGGTCGTCCATCGGGTCTCTCCGCTCAGTCGCTGATCTTGATGAAGGGGTCCCACGCGAAATAGCCCTGGACGGCGCCGTGCCGGTCCATCACCGCGAAGCGGAACGCATAGGTGGTCTCGCCCGGGCTCAATACGGTCGACGTCCAGAAATAGTTCGAAATCGCCTGCGTCCCCGGCTGGAGGGGGTTCGCCGGATTGGGCAGCGGCGCCTTCACCGTGGCGACGAGCGGCTCCGGCTTCGAGATGAGATCGGCGCCGCGCAGGGCGAAGAAATCATAGAGCATCGCGACATAATCGCCGTTGAGCGATAGCGTCGCCTCACGCCAGCGGATCGTGTCCTCGGTCCGGGCGGTAATCTTGAGCTCGTCTGTGCCTTCGCCGAAATCGGCATTCCCCTGCCGAACCATCATGTAGATGAGCGGCTTGTCGATCATCGTCGGGCTGGCCGCCGTTCCCGGCGGATAATCGGCGACCAGACCCTCGGCGTCGATGACGATGAGGATGTCGATGATGGAGGGAGCGGACCCGTTCATCGTCTCAATCCGAGATCGTGATGAACGGGTCCCACCAATAATAGCCGGCGACCGTCCCGTCGCGCCCGACGATCATGAACATGAAATGATAGGTCACGGTGCCGGGGTTGAGCACCGTGGTCTCCCAGAAATAGCTTTCGATTTCCTGGCTTCCCGGCTGCAGGGGATTGGCGGAATTCGGCAGCGGCACCTTGACCTTGGCGAGCAGCGGATCGGGCGGGCTGATCAGGTCGGGGTCACCGCCGGTCTGGTCGAACTTGTAGAGCAGGGCGGTATAGTCGCTGTTCAGCGAAAGCGTCGATTCACGCCAGCGGATGACGTCCTCGGTCTCGGCCTTGATGTTGAGCTCGTTGCCGGCATTGCCCGTCACGACGTCCGCATTCTTGGTGATCATCCAGATGAGGCTGGCGTCGGTCACCTGCACCGGGTTGTTCGGATCGCTGTTCGTTCCGAGCGTTGCGATGATCGTCTCCGCGTCGATCGCAATCAGTACCTGGATGATTTCTTCCTGGGCCACGTTGGTTCCCTCCCTTGCGCAAAGTGTCAGACGAAGACCGGGTCGCCGCCGAGCTGCAGCGAGGTGTTCATGCTGCCATAGTCGAGCTTGAACACCTTCTCGTCGCTGTTCGGCCAGGTAATGGGCGCGACCGAATTGACGAGCAGCAGGTCGATCGCCGGCGAATCGTCGGTATTGAGGTCCTTGATCAGCGCCGGCGTGATCATGTCGGCGCCGAGCATCAGACCGATGAGCAGGCCGCCGACGACCAGCGCCGCGCCGTCCGTCACCACGGTCAGCAGGATGAGACCGACGGCGCCGATGATCGCGATGATGAGCTGGGTCAGCACCGATCCGGGCGACTGGTCGATGCCGTTGGTCACCGAGGGGTCGCCGAGCGTGACGAAGTTCAGCGTCTGGCCGTTGCTCGAGGTGCCGAGCTGGATCGTATATTGATGAACCGTCTGGCACCAGGCGGTGATCCCCGCCGCCACGTCGGTCCGGGTGTAGGCGGTGAGCGTGAACTCTTGGCCGAGCGACTGGATGGTGAGCGAGGTGAGCTTGGGATAATAGGTCGAGCCGTTATGGTCGACCGGGGGCAGGTCGATCTCGACGTCCGGAACGAGATAGAGTTCGCTCTGCTGGTTGAGCTGGAAATTGTCGACGGTGAGCCCGCTATAGGTCTGCATGATCGCCGGCCTGACCACGTCGAGGAGCGCGCGCTGGTTCGCGATCAGGAAGCCGGCGACGCTGCCCGAGGGGATCGCCGAGGGACTGATCTGCTCGACATTCTGCCCGGCGACCCGGTTTCCGGTCATCGTCAGCACGCCGAAGAGGCTGTCGTCCAGGCTGTCGCCGTCGAGATAGGCGTAGCTCGTATAATTGGGCGTGACGAAACCCCACGCGCCCTGATCGACCATCAGGTTGAGGTCGACGACGGCGAAGACATGGGCGAATTCGGCGAGATTGGCGGTGCCCCAGTCGGCGATGCCCTGGGAGATCACCGCCTGGGTAACGTCGCCCGGCTGCGGGTTGAGCGCGAGCTCGATCACGTTGAACACCGGAATATTGGGATCGTTCGAAGCGGGGTTGGCAATCAGCGCCATCGGATTGCCGCTCGGCGCGCTGCCGTCCGCCAGGCCGGTATGGGGGATGTAGTGAAGCTGGATCTCGACCACCGTGTGGCCGCTGTCGAAGGTGAACGTCTTGCCGGTGGTCGTGTAGGTGAGCACGACGTTCTTCAGCGGCAGCAGCATCCGGACCGCCTTGCCGTCGCCGCCCTGGCAGATCTGCCAGTCGCCGAAATCGGCCGCCAGGGTGAAACCCTGATCGTCGATGCTGAAGGAAGGCGGCGACGATTTGTGGTCGATGATCGCCTTGTTGACGTCGGGCACAGGAATTCCGAACACGGTGTCCCAGCCGTAGGTCTCGACCGAGATTCCGTCGGCGGGCGCGGCCGGGATCATGACGGATTCGAGCCGCTCGAGCTGACCTTGAGCCCCATCTGAAGCGAGCCGACGAGGCCCGCCGAATTGAGCGTGAAGCCGGTGACTCCCGGGAAGCTGTAGGGCTCGATCGCGGCCTCGGCGAAGTCGTCGAAGCCGGGGACGTTCTGCCACTGGTTGAGCGCTGCGTTCTTCAGGATGGCATCGACCAGCTGGTCGACGCCGCGCACGCCCCCGGCCAGCGCGGCGAGCATGCCGACGAACTTCCAGCGGGGAGTCTTGAACGCGTTCTTGATGTTGGTCCAGCGGCCCCCGGACTGTTCGGCCGCGGCGTTGTTGGCATCCTCGTCATTGTCCTCCGCCGCCTGCGGATTCTCGTCTTCGACCTGCTGGAAATTCTGCTCCTCGATGATCGCGTTGCCCCCGTCCTCGGTGACTTCCCCGACTTCGGCGCTGGCGGCGAGACCTTCGACGAGCGGGCCCGCAATGGCGAGCAGCGACAGCGCCGCGAATACGCCATCCTCGACCAGCTCGCGGGTGATGGCGGACTTCGTCTCGGTGACGTTGACGACCAGCGATCGTCCGGTCGGGTCGCCCATCCAGAAGATGTTCTTGCCGGCTTCCTGCTTCAGGGTCAGCGGCACGTTCTCGGTATAGGTGACGTGGGTGTCGTAGTCCGAATTGGCCGGATAGGTCACGTCGATGAACTGGATCTGCACCCAGGTGTGGTTGAGGCTCATCTGGAAATTGCCGGATTCGACCCAGATCGAAGTCGCCTGGAAAAAGTCGAGATTGCCGGATGTCGTGTTCTTGTTGACGATCCACTCGGTGCTGTTGTCGCTGCCGGTGGTCAGCAGCCACTGGCTGCCCGCCTCCGTCACCTGGGCGCTGTAGCCGGAGCTTACGTTGATATTCGCATTGAACAGCGTGTTGATCAGGTCCTGCGAGAGATTGCCCGCGTCGAGCTGGGCGCTGTAGCCATTGTCCGCGATCGACGCCGTCGGATCGTCGTCCATGTGGAACTTGCCGAACAGGATTCGGGCGCTGTTCTGGACGGTCAGCCCGTCATTGGTGATGGTGAACGAGCTTGCCGGCGCCTGGTTGAAAATCTCCTGCGCACCCGCGAGCAGCATGTATTTCATGAAGTTCGGGCCGCTGATCAGGAAGCCGGCGTCGGCGCCGGTGGGGATGGCGTAGGGCGAGACCTGGTGGTTGTCGCCGGCGGCATTGCCCTCGACCATGGTGAGGACGCCGAAGATGCTGGTGTCGAGCGTCCCCTGGTCGGTGACCGCATAGCTGGTCGCGGACGGCAGCATCCAGGTATAATTGGTCTGCTTGGCGATCAGCGGCGTCAGGTCGAGCATCGAGAAGACGTAGTTGAAGTTGCCGATATTGGCGTTGAACCAGTCCGACAGGAGCTGCGGGAACACGTCGGCCGCGATGCCCGTGGTGGGATTGTTGATGATCTGGATGATCGACACCGCCGGCTCGTCGTCGCTGACCGCCTGCTTCAGGGCCTGCAGGTTGTTCTTCCAGGCCGTCTCATATTGATAGACGTTGAGGAACTCGTCGTTGAACTTGTCGGTCGACAGGAAGAGGTAGAAATTGGTGGTGCCGTCGGTGACCACCCATTCCTTGCCCTGCATGATCATCGTCGCGGTCGCGGCCGACGACAATGTCTTGCCGTGCGCGGTGAACGCCGCCTGCAGCGCGCTGTCCACCCGGTTCTGGTCGAGATCGGCCTTGATCGGGTCGATCGTCGTGTTGCCCGAGAGCACGAAGTTGAACTGGCCGGGATCAGGTACCCACTCCATGCCAAGCTCGATCACCACCTGGACGGTGGAATCGAGCGTGTAGCTGTGGCTTCCGGCATTGTAGGTGCCCGAGGCGAAGGGGCAGTTCATCCGCACGTTCTTGCCGTCGCCGCCTTCGGTGAGCTGCCAGGCGCCGAGCACCGCGGCGATGTTGTAGCTTGGATCGTCGGACGCGGCCTGGCTGACATTCTTGGCGGCGGCGTTCACCTTCGCCCAGCCGTTGACGATGGCGGTGTTGGCATGGGTGAAGTTCAATGCGAACACCGTGTCCCAGCCATAGGTGTCGACGTCGTTGCCGTCGGCGACGTTCGCGAGCTGCCCCATCTTACTCTCCCCTTCGCCGGCGCCGGGCCGGTCAGCTGAAATTTCCCTGGACGTAGAGCGGGCCGTCGAGCCCGGCGGCGGTCACCGAAAGCTGCTGCTGGCCGAGCTTCCAGTCGACGACGTTCTGGAGGTTGACCACGGTGCCGCCGGTCGCGGACTGGGCCTCGGTGTTGATCGTGCCGATCCCCACCTCCTGCACCTCATTGTGGAAGCCCTTCACCGAATCGTAGATCGCCGAAACCAGGCCGGCGGTGTCGGTGATGCCGACGACGACGAGCAGGGCCCAGTCGTACCAGTGGATCGTATGATCCTGGTTGATCACCGGATTGGGGTCGGTGGCGAAGCTCAGCTTGCCGGCGGCATAGACCTGCGGATTGGTGCTGGTGACGTTCCAGCTGTAGCTCGCGCCCGGCAGGTCGGCGAGGCCGAACAGGAATTTGAGCGGGCCGCCGCCGTCGGCATAGACCTTGAGGCCGTTCCCCGCATCGCTCGTGGTCACGGTCAGGGTCGAGGCGGTGACGCTGCCGAGGTCGAAATCGCCATTGTTCGAGACGGTGCTGATCTCGGCGGTGGTGCTGACCGAGAAGCTGCCCCCCGGGAAGGCAGCCTGGATCCCCGGCAGGACGACATGGACGAAGAATTGCGGCTGCGCGACGAGCAGGGCGCAATCGACTCCGGCGACGAAGGCGCTGGTGTCGAAAGACGCGCCCTGCGGAATCGGCGCGCTCGACATCATGCACAGGAAGCACAGCGCCTCGATGCTGTCGGCATAGAAATACTGCCAGGCCGTGGGCTGCAGCCAGGAGGCGAGATTCTCCGGCCTGGGATTGGTGTTGGCGAGAATGTACTGGAGATTGGCCTTGTTGGTGATCAGCGCGTTGGCGAGATAGGCTTTCAGGAGCGCGGTCGAGATGGTGTCGAGATTGCCGTCGGGATCGTCGATCCTGATCGTCGCGACATAGCCGGGATTGTTGGGGTCGGTGCTCGACGGATCGAAGCTGAGCTGCGTGACGTTGCCGCTGCCCTGCGCCTGCTGCTCGGTGCCCGGTCCGACCCAGCCGAGCTGGACCTCGAGGAGGGCGCTGACGTCGCTGACGTCGTAGCTGCCGTTCTTGAGCGCGCCGCCGGCAAGCTCGAGATAGCCGTCGGAGAAGGGGATGGTGAGGTGAAGCAGCGTCGGCTGGCCGCCGGTTGCGATCTGCCAGGGCGCGAGAACGGCGTTGAGATTGATGGTCGTGCCGCTGTCCGGATCGACGGTCGAAAAGACAACAGGCATTTTTACATTGGCGAGATTCGTTGCCAGCGCCTGATTGATCTTGGCTATCGAAACTCCATAGCCATAGTCGCAGCCATAGGTTTGCATATCCACCCCGGACCGACAGCGGACCACAACAGAGCGCACGAAGCCCTGCCTCGAAACGGCATTTAAGAATGGCAAGATTATTGCCGAGACTTAATCGTAATCAAGAAGCGTCTGTACCGCGATTGTGAGAGACCGTTACTGGTCAGTCAGAGTCGCGGCGGAAGGCTGGAAGAATATCTGCCATTTCTTGGGAGTCAAGCGGCCCTTCATCCAAGAAATAAGATAAACCACCTGGTCTATTGTAACATTACAGTAATTTGTGAAGTCAGAGGGCGACAATGCGCCCATCCGCTGGTCGAAGACATCCGGATCAGGCGGTCGCGGCGGGGAGCTCGACCTCGAAGCAGGCGCCGGTCCCGGCGGGCAGGGCGGCGATCGTGCCGCCGCAGGAGGCGAGCAGCGAGCGGGCGATGGACAGGCCCAGGCCGGTGCCGCCCTGCTCCCGGCGGCCGGTGTGGAAGGGCTCGAAAATCCGCTCGCGGTCGGCCTGCGGAATACCGCCGCCATTATCGGTGATGCGGATGACGATCCGATCGTCTTTGGCCTCGGCGACGATCCTTACCTCGCCGGCGCCCGCCTGGCGGCTGTTCTCGATCAGGATCTGGAAGACGGTCTCGATCAGCTCGGTGGCCGCGGCAGCCGGCAGAAGCCCGGAGGCGATCTCGACGCGCACTGAGAAATTGTCGCTCTGCATGGCGTCGGCCACGGCGCGGACCGGCGCCTCGAGGCGGGTCGCGGCATCCTCGGGCGCGACCGCCATGTCGGCGCGGGCGAGATGGAGCAGGCGCTCGAGCAGCAGCGACAGACGCGCGGCGTCGGCGGCGGCATTGGCGAGGAAGCGGCGCCGCTCCTCCTCGCTCATCGCGCCTTCATGGTCCTGCAGCAATTCGATCGCGCCGCTGATCCCCGCGATCGGGGTCTTGAACTCGTGGCTCACCGCCGCGGCGAAATCCCTGAGATAGCGGGACCGTCGTTCGATCCGCTCGGCCATGGAGGCGAAATTCTCGTACAGGGCGCGGATCTCGACGGCGGCGGTGGCGGGCGGATCGGGGACCATGACTGCCCCATGCGCGACCCTCTGCGTCGCCTCCCCCAGCGCCTCGATCGGCCGGGCGATGCCGCGCGAGAGCAGGCCGGCGAGAATCACGAGCGTACCGAAGATCAGGCCGATGCCGAGCAGGATCCGGCCCCGGTCCTGATAGATGCCGACGAACAGGCCGCGCGGGCTTCGCGAAAGCATCACCGCGCCGATCACCCGCCCGCCCAGGATCACCGGCCGGACGTGATGGACCCTAATGCCCGCGGCGCGGCTCAGGAATTCGGCCCAGTAGACCGCCTGATAGTCGCCGCGCTGCCGAAGCACCGTGGCGGTGCGTCCGGCCAGCGCCTCGCGCACCTCGGGAAGCCCGGCATAGCTCTTCCCGACATCGTCGCGGCCGAGCACGACGCGGCCTTGGCCATCGAGGATCCGGATCGCGGTGAAGGCATTGCGCGCGGTGTCCGATGCGATCGGGTTGAGCCGGGCCGCGACCGCCGCCGCATGAGGATCGACGCGGCCGGCGGGCGTGGGTCCGGGCTGCTCGCCGAGCACCTCCTGCGCGCTGAGATCGATGGCGGGGCGTTCGGCGACCGGCGGCTGCACGGGCAGCGGGACCCGGCCGTCGGACGTCCAGAAGCCCTTATAGGCGCTGCTCAGCACCATGGACTGCGCGATCAGCTCCGCCTCGGTCTGGCGAACGAGGGTATTCTCGTAGACGCGCAGGAAGACGGCGCCGACGCCGGGGAGGGCCGCCACGAAGAGGAAAGTCATGAGGAGGATCGTGCGCAGCCGGAGCAGGGGCCAGTGACGCTTCAGGAAGGCCTTGCTGCGGGCGATCAAGCGGGTCCGCCCTGGCAGGGGCCGATCCGGTAGCCGACCCCGGCCCGGGTCTCGATCAGGTCGGAGCCGCCCACGGCCGCGAATTTCTGGCGAAGATTGCGGATGTGGCTGTCGATCGTGCGGTCGGTGATCGCGAAGCCGGGGCCGTGCAGCCGGTCGATAATCGCGTCGCGGCTGAACACCTTGGAGGGCAGGCTGGCGAGCAGGAGCAGCAGCTGGAACTCGGTGACGGTGAGCGGGATGGCGGCGCCGTCCCACGCCGCCTCCCAGGATTGCGGGTCGAGCCGGAGCCTGCCGTGAGCGACGGGGCGGAGCGCGCCCGCCTCCTCCAGCGCGCGGCCGCCGCGCTTCAGGATCGCGCTGACCCGCGCCACCACCTCGCGCGGCGAGAAGGGCTTCACGACATAATCGTCGCCGCCAAGCTCCAGGCCCAGTACCCGGTCGATCTCGTCGTCGCGGGAGGAGAGGAAGAGGATCGGGAGGTCGTCCGAGGCGCGCAGCCGGCGGCAGACATCGAGGCCGCTCATCCGCGGCATGTTGATGTCGAGTACGACCAGATCCGGCCGCTGCGCCGCGATCGCGTCGAGCGCGCCCTCGCCGTCGCTGGCCTCGGCGGTCTGCATCCCGGCCTTGCCGAGCGCGAAGGCCAGCACCTGGCGGATGTGCGGATCGTCGTCCACGATCAGGATCTTGTGGCTCATCGCGTACATCTCATTCACCGGGCGGCGTTCTCTGTCAAAGGGCCTCTGCGCCATCCTCTTCAGGGAAGGCGACATTCGCGTCCGGCGCGGGCGGCGGCGGCGGGACGATCTCGCGCCCGTCGCACTGACGATGCAGCGGCCGGGGCGGAGGCAGGCGATGGCCGGCTGCGATTGCCTGGGCCTCGGCGAGGCGGCCCGCACCGCGCAAGGTCCAGCCATGCCAGTCGGCCTGCGCTTCGGCGAGGTGCTGCAGCTTCTGCGCGCGCAGCCACTGGACGCGGTCGCGCAGCTCCGCAGGCAGGTCCGGGCGGGTTTCGAGCTCGAGCAGGGGAAGCAGGGCCGAGGAGCCAAGCTCGTTCAGATAGCAGAGATCCAGTTGCACGCCGCGGCCGCCCACCTCGCGGGCGTGGCTGACGTTCCAGGCCGCTGCCATCCGGCCGAGATCGACGCAGGTGCTGGCCGCAAGGACGAGCAGGGCGGCGAGCATGTTGGCGTTGATCAGCCAGGCGCCGCTCCTGTTCCTGAGCAGCCGGTAGCAGATCAGCACGAGGCCGACCGCGACCAGCCCCATCCAGATCAGAGCGGCGATGCGAAGCACGGTCAGCGAATAGGATTCGATATAGTCGAAGGTCCGGTAGATGGTTGAGGCGACGAGCAGCAGGTTCTGCGCGATCCACAGCGTGACCAGCAGCCGAACCGGGCCCGAACGGGCGGTCGCGGAGCCGGGGCGGAGCGTGACCAGCACGAACAGGCCGGCGAGCAGGGCGGTGGCGATCAGCGGGTAGGCGCCGCGATGGGCATAGCCGGCGAGGGTGAGATCGCCCGGCAGCGGCGCGCCGCTCCAGAGGAAGGCGAGGTCGAGGCCGTTCTGCACCGCGAAGACGAGGTTGAAGGCGCAGAGCGAGAGGATCACCGAGGCGGGGGTGACCCCGGGCAGCGCCTCGCCCAGCTCGAAGCTCGCCTTCACGCCGGGCTCGCCGAAGGTCAGGCGCGGCGGACGCAACAGGCTCCAGACGGCGAGGAAGATCAGGCCTGCGAAGAACAGGCGGACGAGCGCTTCCGGACTGAGCGTGGCATCAAAGCGCAGCAGGAAATCCTCGATCAGCGGATTGGCCGCAGCGAACAAAGCCACGAAGACGATCGTGCCGAGCACCGGCAGGATCAGGGTCAAAGCGAGCCGCCCCAGGCCGCTCGAGCCGAGGCGGTGGCGCGCGCGTTTCAGCAGCATGAGATCGCGTAGCGGCATGAACGGGCTCAGCACGCCATGCGGGATCATGCGGAGCGTCCAGCGCCAGCCGTCCCCGAAGCGCCTCGCCCGGGCGAGCAAGGCGGCGAGGGTCAGCATGGTCCAGTAAAGGAAGAGGGCGAGCAGGCCGGGATCGGCGGCAAGGACGAGCGCGAAGAAGCCGGCGCCGGCCAGCGCCAGGCGCGAGCCGCGGTTCCGCCACAGGATCGCCCTGGGCGATCCCCGCCAGCGCCAGCGCGCCGATCAGCTTGAAGAGAAAGCTCCAGTCCCGCGCCGCCCGCTGCGGCGTCATTTCCGGCTCGGCCATATCGATCCCCTTGGTCAGGTCGGGGAGCGCCTATGGCAGGGCCGCGTTCAGCCGTGATCCGCCGCCGGTGAGGGCCGGGCATTGATGCTGTGCAGAAGCGGTGCAGAAGCCGGGTGGCGCCGGCGGGTTCAGGCCGCGGTCAACGCGCCGAGGCGGAGGGCAGTGCGGTAATGGCGATCTGCGCGTCGGCATTGTCGAGGCCGCCGACGCGCGCGCTGGTCAAAGTCGCGACCGTGCCCAGCGAGACGAGAAAGAGGATAGAAAGAATCTCTGCGATCCGGCGCGCCCGGGGCTCCCGACGGGAGTGGGAACCTCTGTTCAGGTCGGTGAACAGGGAGGGGCGCATGCTCATTCTCCCGAACGGACGGCGCTCTTGCCGGCGCCGAGCGGGGTCCGACCAGGCCGGCGGCGAAAGGACCAGGGGATCGGGGCGAGCATCGGGATGACTCCGTTCGTTCGATGCTGGCCGAATACGCCCCGTCGGTCCGGACAGCCACGATCATTGTCCCGATTCTTTGGCCGCGTTCCGCCAAGAGCGGCGGCAGGCGGCTGGCAATTGCAAGCGCGTGCGGATATGTGCGGATTCGTGCGGGACGGGCGAGGGGTGCGAAAGTGCTGCAGGGGGAATGGCTGGACGAGCAACGCGCGGAGGAGATCGCGCAGAAGGTCCGCGAGGAGCTCGCGCGGCGCCGGATGTCCCGCCAGATGCTTGCCGATCTCGCGCGGATCAGCATCTCCACTCTGGAGAAGGCGCTGGCGGGCCGCCGCTCCTTCACTCTGGCCACGGTCATCCGGCTCGAGGAGGCGCTCGGCACCTCGCTTCGCGGCGGCATGGCGGCTCAGCCGCACCTGGGCGAATCCGCGCCGGACACTTTGGGCGGCTACAATCGTGGCGCGGTGCGCTGGCTCGAGGGGCGCTATTGGACGTTGCGCCCGGTCTTCCGCTCGGATCCCGGCGTCTTTGCCTATCTGACGACGATCACCTGGGAGCCTGCCTGCTCCTGCCTCGTCTTCTCCGAGGGCGAGCGGCAGGACGGCTTTGTCCAGCACGGCCAGGTCTCGATGCCGCACATGTCCGGCCACATCTATCTGGTCACCAGCGAGGAGGGCCAATATCGGCTGGCGATCCTGGGCCGCCCGAACATCAAGGGCTCGCTCTACGGGGTGCTGACGACCTTGCTGGTTGGCCACGGCTCCCAGCTCGTTCCGGCCTCCTGCCCGATCGCCTTGCTGAAGCTCGACGACGGGATGACGCCCGCTTATGGGCGGATCGACCCGGCTCATCCGGCCTATCCGGCCTGCCGCGCGGAGATCGACACCGTGACCCAGGCAGATTTCGCGCGCTTTCCGACCGGCATCCATGCCGGCTGAGGGCGCGATCAGAGTGGGCATTGGCGGCTGGGACTTCGATCCCTGGCGGGAAAGCTTTTATCCAAAGGGCTTGGCCAAAACGCGCCAGCTCGAACATCTCGCGACGCGACTCAACGCGACCGAGGTGAACGCGACCTTCTATAAGCTGCAATCCCCGGAGCTGTTCGAACGGTGGGGGCGAATGGTGCCGGAAGGCTTCAAGTTCGCGATCAAGGCTTCCCGCTTCTGTACCAACCGGAAGAATCTTGGCGACGCAGCGGAGTCGATCGGCAAGTTCTGCGCGCAGGGCTTCACCGAGCTGGGCGACAAGCTCGGCCCGATCCTCTGGCAATTGGCGCCCACGAAGAAGTTCAATGCCGACGAGATTCGCGACTTCCTGATGCTGCTGCCGACCAGCCGCGAGGGCATTTCTCTCCGGCACGCGCTGGAGGTTCGCCACGAGAGCTTCAAGAGCCGCGCGTTCGTGGCGCTGGCCCGCGCCTCCAACGTCGCGATCGTCTTTGCCGATCATGAGATCTATCCCGAAATGGCCGATCTCACCGCCGATTTCGTCTATGCGCGGCTGCAGCGGGCGAAGGAGTCGGAGCCCACCGGCTATTCGTCCGCCGCGCTCGACCGCTGGGCCGAGGTGGCGCGCGACTGGGCGAAGGGGGAGAGTCCGGCGAACCTTTCCTACGTCGCCGACGCGACCGCGCCGAAGACGCCGCGCGAGGTCTTCGCCTTCTTCATCGCCGGCGACAAGGTCCGCAATCCCGCGGCCGCCGAAGCGCTGAGCGCGCGCCTCGCATGAGCCTGCTGCACTCGGTTTCGCCGGTCGACGGCACGCTGCTGGGCAGCGTGGAGACCGCCGATCGCGCGGCGGTCACTGCCGCGATCGGGCGCGCCGGGCAGGCTTTTCGGGTCTGGCGGCTGGTCCCGCCGCCGCGCCGCGGCGAGCTGGTCCGCCTGTTCGGCGAGGTCCTGCGCGAGGAGAAGGACGCGCTTGGCCGACTGGTCAGCAGCGAGTGCGGCAAGATCCTCTCCGAGGGCCTGGGCGAGGTCCAGGAGATGATCGACATTTGCGACTTCGCCGTCGGCCTGTCGCGCCAGCTCTATGGCCTGACCATCGCCACGGAGCGGCCGGGGCACCGGATGATGGAAACCTGGCATCCGCTCGGCGTGGTCGGGGTGATCTCCGCGTTCAATTTTCCGGTCGCGGTCTGGGCGTGGAATGCCTGCCTTGCCTATGTCTGCGGCGACAGCGTGGTCTGGAAGCCGTCGGAAAAGACCCCGCTCTGCGCGGAAAAGGTGGCTGCGCTGTTTGCCCGCGCCGTCGAGCGCTTCGGCGATGCGCCGTCGGGTCTGCTGGAGGTGGTGCAGGGAGGGCGCGATGTCGGCGAGGCGCTCGCCGACGATCCCCGCGTGCCGCTCGTGTCCGCCACGGGCTCGACCCGGATGGGCCGCGCGCTCGGCCCGCGCGTCGCCGCACGCTTCGGCCGCAGCCTGCTTGAGCTCGGCGGCAACAATGCGATGATCGTGGCGCCGTCCGCCGATCTCGATCTCGCCGAGCGCGCCATCGCCTTCGCGGCCATGGGCACGGCCGGGCAGCGCTGCACCACCCTGCGGCGGCTGATCGTGCATGAGAGCATCTATGACCAGCTGCTGTCGAGGCTGAAGCGGATCTGGTCGAGCGCGACAGTCGGCGATCCGCTCGCGCCGGGCACCCTGGTCGGTCCGCTGATCGACGCGGACGCGGTCGAGGCGATGCAGGCGGCGCTCGCCGATGCCCTGGGGCAGGGCGGCGCCGTTCATGGCGGCGAACCGCTCCAGGGCTGTTACGTCCGGCCCGCTTTGGTCGAGATGCCCGGGCAGAGCGACGTGATGGTCCGCGAGACCTTCGCGCCGATCCTCTATGTGCTGCGCTATGCCGATCTGGCCGAGGCGATCGCGCTGCAAAATGCGGTGCCGCAGGGCCTCGCCTCGTCCATCTTCACAACCGATCTGCGCGAGGCGGAGACGTTTCTGTCGGCCGCCGGCTCCGACTGCGGCATCGCAAACGTTAATATCGGCCCCTCGGGCGCCGAGATCGGCGGCGCCTTCGGCGGTGAAAAGGAAACGGGAGGGGGGCGGGAAAGCGGCTCGGACAGCTGGCGCGCCTATATGCGCCGCGCCACCAACACGATCAATTACAGCCGCGACCTGCCACTGGCGCAGGGGGTCGATTTCTCCGTTCCGGAGGCATGAAGGCGGGCGCCGCGTTAAGCACGAATCACCTGCGGACCCTGAGCAATTTATTAACTGGTAAGCTGGTAATTCCTCCGCGCCCCGGGGGAGACCGTAGTGAGGTATTCGCGCAAGATCGGTCCGCCGATTGTGTCTGCCGCGGTGGCGACGCTCGTACTTACGAACTTCGCTACCGTCAGCATCGTCAAGGACAATGCCACTCGCGGAATCGAGCTGTTCGGCTCGATCTGGCCGATCGCGCTCACCTCGGCTGTTGCGGTGATCCTCGTCATGTCCTTCCTCTACAAGTCGCTGGTCGACCTGGTCGACGAGCTCGAGGCGCGCGAGGCCAATGCCCAGCACCAGGCGCTGCACGACCAGCTGACCGGGCTTGCCAACCGCGCCTTGCTTGAGGACCGCCTGTCCCAGGCGCTCAACCGCTATCGCCGCTCGGGCGAGCAGGTGGCGCTGCTGATGCTGGATCTCGACCGCTTCAAGCAGGTCAACGACACGCTCGGCCACAATGCCGGCGACAAGCTCGTCCAGGAAGTGGGCGAGCGGCTGCGTTCGCTGCTGCGCGAGACCGATACCGTCGCCCGCATCGGCGGCGACGAATTCGCCATCGTCCAGGTCAGCCCCAAGGGCGAGGCCGACGTCAGGCGCCTGTGCGAGCGGATCATCTCGGTGATCCGCAAGCCCTTCCTGATCGGCGACCGCGAGGCCCGGGTCGGAGTCTCGATCGGCGCCGTCTTCGCCACCAAGGACGTCGCCGAGGCGAGCGAGCTGCTGCGCAAGGCGGACATCACCATGTACCGCGCCAAGGCGGCCGGTCGCGACTGCTTCCGGCTGTTCACCGAAGCGATGGACGCCGACGTCCAGCGCCGCGACCAGATCGAATCCACGCTGCGTTCCGAGCTGAGCGAAGGCCGGGGCCTCGAGCTGCATTACCAGCCGATCTTCGACGGCCGCGGCAGGGTCGCCGCGCTCGAGGGGCTGGTGCGCTGGGATCACCCGACGCTCGGTCAGGTCAATCCGGGCGAGATCATCCCGATCGCCGAGGAATGCGGCGTCATCGACGAGCTCGGCCAGCACAGTTTCCGCGAGGCCTGCAGGATGGCGCGGCACTGGCCGGGCCTCACCATCGCGGTGAACCTCTCGGCCCTGCAGTTCCGCGCGCCGCGTTTCGCCTCCTCGCTGCGTGCCATCGCCGAGGAGGAAGGCGTCGAGCCGACCCAGCTCGAGCTGGAGATCACCGAAGGTCTGTTCATCGAACATGGCACGCTCTGCGGCACCACCATCCAGGAATTGCGTCGCGACGGCTTCCGGATCGTGCTCGACGATTTCGGCACCGGCTATTCCTCCTTGTCCTGCCTGCGCAAATTCCCGGTCGACAAGATCAAGCTGGACCGGTCGTTCATCGATACCGTCGCGCGCGACCAGAGCGTCGCCATCATCCGCGCCGCCGTGACGCTGGGCCATGCCATGAACCTGGAGGTGGTGGCCGAGGGCATTTCCAACCGCGAGGAAGAGCAGATCGCGCTCGAGGCGGGCTGCGACGGCCTGCAGGGCCATCTCTATGCACCGGCCATGCCGGCCGACTCCATCGGCGCCTTCCTCGCCGCCCACGATCCGGAAGCGACGATCTCCAACGCCGCCTAGGGAGGGGACAGTGGCTCGTCACTGTCCCCGGTGACTCTTGCGCCCGGGCTGAATAAGCTCGGCGGATGAGCACACGCCGGTTCGCCTTCATCCTCGGTTGCCTCTTCGTCCTCGCGGGGATCGCCGGCTTCCTGCCCCTCGTCGCCCATCCCGAGGCGGGCGCCACCCTGCCCGACAATGGTCTCGCCCTGCACGGTCATGGCGGGGCGATCCTCGGCACCGGCGATGCCATGCTGTTCGGCCTGTTTCCGGTGAACGCGGCGCACAATGTCGTGCACATCCTGTTCGGCCTGTGGGGTCTGACCGCCTCCCGTTCGTGGCGCGGCGCGCTCATTTATGCGCGAAGCGTCGCGATCATCTATCTTCTCCTGGCGATCGCCGGCCTGCTGCCCGCCCTCCAGACCGGCTTCGGCCTGATTCCGCTTTATGCGAAGGACGTGTGGCTGCATGGGCTGGTCGCGCTCGGCGGCCTTTATTTCGGCTGGGCGGCGCGGGGTGCCGACCGGGTCTGACGGCGTCCCGTAACCGCATCGCGTCGTTGCCGAAATGACTCGCCTGCCTCGCCGCGCGGGGTTAGGTTCCTCCCGTCATCGAGTTGCGTCGACAATTTGAGGCAAAAGGGAGAGCAGGTATGAACACGCGTACTTTCGCATTGATCTTCGGCATCGTGTTCCTCGCCGTGGGGGCGCTCGGATTTGTCCCGTCCATGGTCCAGAACCCAATGGGCGAGGGCCTGAACCAGCACGGCATGCTGCTCGGCCTGTTCATGATTAGCCCGCTGCACAATGCCGCCCACCTTCTTTTCGGCCTCTGGGGCCTCGCCGCGTCGCGCTCGCTGGGCGGAGCGGTCGCCTATTTCAGGGGCGTGGCGGTGATCTACGCCTTGCTGGCGATCCTCGGCCTGATCGCCTCGACGGCCGATCTGTTCGGCATGATCCCGCTGATGGGCAACGACGTCTATCTGCATGCGGCGCTCGCGATTATCGCGGCCTATTTCGGCTTCGTGAACAAGAGCCGGACCGCCTGAATGCGCGTGGCCCGGCGTTCCGCGCCGGGCCGCCCGTTCCTCCGACGCATGAAATCCGTCTAGCGCGGAGCCGGGGGCTTGCTTACAAGAGCGGCATGATCAAGTCGCTTCGCAACGCCGCCCTCATCGTTCTGCTCGCTTCGCCGACCATGCCCGGGGCCATCCAGGCCGCCGCGCTTGACCAGGAGCAGCCGCCGGCCGCGCCCGCGCCTGCGCCCGTCAGCTGGCGCATCAACGACGCGCGCGAGCTGCTCGATTATGTCCAGAATATCGGTGTGGAAGGGTTGTCGCCCGCCGCCTACGGTCCGGAGCGGCTCGCCGCAGCGATCGAGACCGGGGACCGGGCGCAGGTCACTCCCATCGCCACCGAGATCTTCCTGCAGCTGGCGACCGATCTCAGCGGCGGCCAGGTGCGTGGCCGCAGCCGGGTCGACTGGTTCATGCCCAATGCGGGGCTCAACGACGAGGCGAAGCAGGCGCTGCTCACCCAGGTGACCAGCAGGGGCGGCGTCGCCGACGCGCTGAACGGGCTGCTGCCGACCCATCCGCAATATGCAGGGCTGAAGCGCGCGCTCGCCAATACCGCGCCCGACGACAATGCCCGGCGCGACCTGATCCGGGTCAACATGGAGCGCTGGCGCTGGCTGCCGCGCAGCCTCGGCGCGCGCCATGTGCTGGTCAACGTGCCCGCCTTCACGGCCGCCCTGATCGACGACGGCCGAGTCACCGCCCGCCATCGCGCTGTGGTCGGCGCGGTGCGCACACCGACTCCGCAGCTCAGCGCGGCGATCACCGCGGTGACCATCAATCCCTATTGGAACGTGCCGCAGAGCATCATCCGCACCACCAGCTTCGGCGCGGGCTATCAGGTCACGCGCGGCGCCAATGGCGTGGTCAGCGTCCGGCAGCCGCCGGGGCCGCGCAACGCGCTCGGCCGGGTGAAGATCGAGATGCCGAACCCGCACGCCATCTACCTGCACGACACCCCCTCGCAGGCCCTGTTCGGTCGGGCGGTGCGCGCCTTCAGCCATGGCTGCATCCGCACCCAGAATGTCCGCGACTTCGCCGCCCTGCTGCTGGCGCCGACCGGTCGCTGGGACCGGAGCACGATCGATGAGGCGGTCAGCACCGGCCGCAACCAGACGACGCCGCTGGCCCGGCCGATCCCGGTCTACATCGCCTATTTCACAGCGGCCGCCACCACCGACGGGAATATCGTGACTTACAACGATATTTACGGTCGTGACGTGCCGGTCCGCGTAGCGCTGAACCGGACGGGCACGCCGCGCACGCAGTCGGCCAGCGTCGCACCGGTGAGCGGCGGCAACTGATCCGGTAGCTGTCCGGGGGGAACGGCCTGCCGCGGCGGGGGTTCTTCGGCTGAGCAAATCAGCCGGAGGCCGCCATGGCCGAGCATCGATCCTATTGGAACGCCACTGCCCCCGCATCCAGCTTCCCCGTTCTAGGCGGCGAGCTCGAGGTGGACGTCGCGATCATCGGCGCCGGCATCGTCGGCGTCACCACCGCCCGCCTGCTGCGCGACCGCGGCCTCAAGGTCGCTCTGGTCGAGGCGCGGCGGGTCGGCGAGGGAGTGACCGGCAAGTCCACCGCCAAGATCACCTCGCAGCACAACATCGCCTATACGATCATCGAGAAGAAGTTCGGGACGGACGGCGCACGCCGCTACGCCGAGGCGAACGAGGCCGGGCTGCGGATGATCGGCGACCTGGCCGAGCGGCACGGGATCGACTGCGCCCTCGAGACCCGGCCTGCCTTCACCTGGACCCGCGACCCCGACGAGGTCGGCCGGATCGAGGAGGAGGCGGAGCTTGCCGCGCGCCTCGGCCTGCCCGCCTCGCTGACCCGTGAGACCGGCCTGCCGTTCAGCGTGAAGGCGGCGATGCGCTGGGACGCGCAGGCGCAATTCCATCCTGTCCGCTACCTGAAGGGGCTGGCGGCGACCATCCCGGGTGAGGGCTGCCATGTCTTCGAGGGCTCGCGGGTAACCGACTGGGATCCGCATCGGGTCCAGACCGAGGCGGGCTGCGTCCGCGCGCGCCACGTCGTGATGGCCACCCACCTGCCGCTCGGCAAGACCGGCCTGTTCTTCGCCGAGAACTTCCCGCACATGCATCCGGTGATCATGGGGCAGGTGGAAAGCGATCGCGTCCCGCACGGCATGTACATCAACAGCGAATCGCCACATTTCTCGGCCCGCGGCCATCGCGACGAAGCCGGGCAGGACTGGATGATCTTCACCGGCCCATCCTTCAAGCACGGCCATGTCGACCAGGAGCGCGACAGCTTCGACGAGATCGAGGGTTTCGCCTTCAGCCATTTCGGCGTGACGCCCAGCTGGCGCTGGACCAACGAGGATTACACACCCATGGACCATGCGCCGTTCATCGGCTGGTCCTCCTCGCTCGGCGAGGGCTATCTCGTCGCCACCGGCTTCAATGCCTGGGGAATCACCACCGGCACGGCCGCAGCGATGCTGATCGCCGACCTGGCCGACGGGAAGGAGAATGACTGGCTGAAGCTGTTCGACGCGACCCGGGTGAAGCCGGTCGCGGGTGCCGCCGAGCTCGCCAAGGGAACGGCGGAGACGGCCGCGCACCTGATCGGCGGCTATGTCCGGCGCAAGCCGCACGACCTAGCCTCGGTGAGCCTGGGCGAGGGCGCGATCCTGAAGGTGGACGGGCATAATGTCGCGGCCTATCGCGACGAGGCGGGACGGCTTCACACCTGCTCGGCGGTCTGCACGCATATGGGCTGCCTGGTCGGCTGGAACGAGACCGACCGGACCTGGGACTGCCCGTGCCACGGCTCCCGCTTCGCGCTCGACGGCAGCGTGATCCACGGGCCCGCGGTCATGCCGCTGGCGCCCGCCGAGATCAGCGCTGAAACGGAAACGGCGGGTTAGGACCTCAGGCGCGGTCGGCGTAGAGGAAGCGGCCGGGCCCGAGGCGGGCGAGCACTTCCTGGAGGCTCTGGTAGGAGAGCGCGAAGCAGCCCTCGGAGCGGCCGAGCCGGCCCTGCATCGCCGCGACCTGCGGCTCCGCATACCAGGCCGAGTGAACCACGATCGCCCGCGATTCGGCGTTGCTGTTGGTGTAATCGAGCCCCCGCACACGCATCGCGCGGCCGTAGCGGCCCGGATAATATTCGCTGGTGACATAGCCGCCCGACGAGGTCGCCTCGGAGCCGGGGACATTGGAGAAACGCTGCAGGAAGCCGGTATGCTCGGGATCGGAGCCGCGGCCGTGCGCGACGAGGTGGCGGGTGACCCGGCCGGTCATCGTGTCCAGCAGGTAGAAGCGGGATTCGTTCGACGCCTTGGAGAAGTCGACGATGCCGACGACGTCGATCGAGCGGAGCGAAGCCCGATGACGGTCGAAGGCGGCGCGGGCGCGGGCGACGAGCCGCGGATCGATCACCGGATCCGCATAAGGGCGGACGGTGGCCGGGGTGCTCGTATAGGGCCGCGGCGGCAGCTCGGAATAGCGGTCAGGACGGATGCGAGTCACCGGCTCGGCGATCTGGGCGCGAAGGGCGGACGGCATCAATACGAGTGCGCCGGCTCCGGCAGCTCCAGCCTTGATTACGGTCCGACGCGATACTGACATTGAATACCCTTCCCCGGTGCAGCGTGAAGCCTAGGTAGATTCCTTTTTCGCCTCAACAGGCTGCCGGGCTTTGCTGACTCCGTTCATCGTGGCCGGGCAGCCATTCGCCGCACTCGCGTGCAGCCATTCCGTCATTCTGAGGCTGGAACGGTTAACGAGCCGTTCGCTCCGTCGACGAAGCGTTGCGGAAGTGCGGTGAATCCGCGGTGATTGCGAGAACGGGTCCGAATCATTCCGGCCGCGGGCTTTTGCCGCCCGTGGGGGGTGTCTCCGGGGCTCATCTCGCGAATATTCCTCCGTTAACCGGATTACGGCTAGAAACAGTTGCGCTTTAGTCCGTCTGGACCCATGTGGAACGGATGGGGGCGACCGAGACACTATTTGAGGATATTACGCTGAAATCCCATTATGTTTACGTGGTCGATGACGATCGCGACGTTCGCCGATCCCTGAGCTTCATGCTCGGCGCCGCCGAGATCAGGTCGCATCCTTATGGCAGCGGCACCGATTTTCTGGAGGCGCTGCCCGACCTTGAGCCAGGCTGCATCCTGCTCGACCTCAGGATGCCGCAGATGGACGGGTTCCACGTCATGAACGCGCTGCAGGAACGCAATGTCGACTGGCCGGTGGTGGTGATGACCGGTCATGGCGAGGTCCCGATCGCCGTGCGGGCGATGAAGATGGGGGCGGTGGATTTCATCGAGAAGCCATTCTCCGAGCAGGCCCTGCTCGGCTGCTTCCAGCAGGCCTTCACCCTGCTCGAGGAGCGAGCGGCGAGCGGCAAGCGCAGACGCGAGGCGCACGAGCGCGCGGCCCTGCTGACCGCGCGCGAGAAAGAGGTGCTGGCGGCGCTGGTCGCCGGCCAGTCCAACAAACAGATCGCGCAATCGCTCGGCATTTCGCTGCGCACCGTCGAGATGCACCGCGGCAACATGATGGACCGGCTGGGCGCGTCCAGCCTGGCAGAGGCGCTGACCCTGGCGCTGGAGGCGGGCATCCAGCCCCCGACCGACAAAGCCCATTAGGCGGTGCCGCGGCCGTCCGCTCCTCCGCCTGAGGACAGGATCGCCGTCCTTGAAGCGGAGAAAGCACGGCTCGAAGCCGAGCTGACCCGGCTCCGCGAGAGCGAGCGCATGTACCGCCATTCCGCCGCCTTGCTGGGGCGCCTGGTGTGGACGGCGGACGTCGAGGGGAACATGTTGTTCCTCGACAATCCCTTCACTTTGCTCACCGGAATGAATCCGGAGGACGGGCTCGGCTGGGGCTGGCTCGGCATTGTCCATCCTGACGATCGCGCGGAGGCCAGCCGGAGCTGGGCGCACAGCGTCGCCCGGGGCGAGGTCTATTCGGCGGAGTTCCGCGTGCTTCGGGTCGACGGCGAATATCGGCGCACTCGCTCGCGGGCGGTGGCCGATCGGGGGCGGGACGGCAGCATCCGGCGCTGGTACGGCACCACTGTCGATATCGAGGACGAGGCCAGGATCGACGATGCGCGGCGCGCGGCTGAGGCGGCGCTGCGCGAGAGCGAGCGCCTGTATCGCAACACGCTCGAGATGAGCCAGCAGATCGCCTGGACCGCGGAGGCGGACGGCAGCGGCCTCGTCCTCTCTGACCGCTTCCGCCAGCTGACCGGTCTCGCCGGCGCGCCCGGCGAGCCGACCGACACGATCCACCCCGATGACCGGGAGGAGGTGCTCTCGCGCTGGACGGAATCAGTGGCGACCGGCAAGCGCTATGACGCCCGCTTCCGCATGCGGATCAGGGACGGCAGCTATCGCTACGCTCATGTCCGCGCCGCCCCGCAGCTCAGCGAGGAGGGGGCGGTGGTGCGCTGGTACGGCATCACCGAGGATGTCCACGACCAGGAGCAGGCGCAGGTCGCGCAGCGCGAGGCGGAGGAACGCTACCGGCTCGCCGCGCAGGCCACCAACGACGCGATCTGGGATCACGACTTCCGGGCCGACACGATCGACTGGGGCGACAATGCCGCGGCCGTCCTTGGCGTGAACAGCGAGCGGCTCGGACGGACGACCAGCGCCTGGTGGAGCGAGCGCATCCACCCCGACGAGAAACGCGCCCTCGTGCAGAGCCTGGACAATGCGATCAACGGCGAGGCGCGGCGCTGGTCCGGCACCTATCGCTTCCGGCGCGACGACGGCAGCTGGGCCGACGTGCTCGACCGCGGCTTCATCGTCCGCGATCCGGACGGCAAGGCGATCCGGGCGGTCGGGGCCATGTCCGACCTGACCGAGCGGCACCGGGCGGAGGCCGAGATCAGGCGCATGCAGGCGGAGCTGATTCACGTCTCGCGGCTCTCGGCCATGGGCACGATGGCCTCGACCCTTGCCCACGAGCTCAACCAGCCGCTCGCTGCGATCAGCAATTTCCTGAGCGGCACCAGGCGTATCGCCGAGCGTCCTGACGCACCGCGCGAAGTCCTGGTCCAGGCGCTGGGCGGCGCGGAGGCGGCGGCGCGGCGGGCGGGCGAGATATTGCGGCGGCTGCGCGACCTCGTCTCGCGCGGCAAGATCTCGGTCCAGGTGGAGCATCTCCCACAGCTGATCGACGAAGCCTGCGTGCTCGCTTTCGTCGATGCGGACGAGCTCCATGTCGAGCATCGCCTCGACCTCGATCCGAAGGCGACCTGGGTGAAGGTGGACCGGATCCAGATTCAGCAGGTGGTCATCAACCTGGTGCGCAACGCGGTCGAGGCGATGGCGCGCTCCGGACGACGCGAGGTGACGATCGCGACCCGCCCGGCAGGAACGATGGTCGAGGTCGAGGTCGCCGATACCGGCCCCGGCATCGCGCCCGAGCATATGGAGAGCCTGTTCTCCGAGTTCATGACGACGAAGAAAGAGGGGCTCGGGCTCGGCCTGCCGATCAGCCGGACGATCGTCGAGGCGCATGGCGGCGAGATCCGGGCGGAGAACCGGCCGGCGGGCGGCGCGGCCTTCCTCTTCACCTTGCCGAGGGCGCGCGGCAAGCGGGTTTGAAGGCGGGCCGCCGCACGCCTATCTTAGCGTCAGCAGAGCAAGGAGACGAGACGTGGCGGAAGAGCAGGCGGTCCTCGCGGGCGGGTGCTTCTGGTGCACCGAGGCGGTGTTCAAGGATCTGATCGGCGTCAGCAAGGTCGAGAGCGGCTATATCGGGGGCCATGTCGACCAGCCGACCTACCGGCAGGTCTGCGCCGGCGATACCGGCCATGCCGAGGCGATCCGGGTGACCTTCGATCCGGAGCAGATTTCCTATGACGACCTGCTCGACATCTTCTTCGCGACCCACGATCCGACCCAGCTCAACCGGCAGGGCAACGACGTCGGCACGCAATATCGCTCGGCCATCTTCCCGCTGAACGAGGCGCAGGCGGAAGCCGCGCGCCGCGGCATCGGGCGGGCGGCGGACGGCTGGCCGGCGCCGCTCGTCACCGCGGTCGAGCGGCCCGGGACCTGGTGGCCCGCGGAGGAATATCATCAGGATTATTGGGAGAATGAGGGGCAGCGAAATCCCTATTGCCTCGCCGTCATCCCGCCCAAGCTGCAGAAACTGCGCAAGAGCTTCCTCGCCCGGCTCAAGGCGGACGAGACCGCCTAGGCAAGCTCGGGCAGCGGATATTTGAGTCCGCTCGCGCAGTTGAACAGGACCACGCGATCATTTCGCCGGATGAGGCCCTGCCGCTGCGCGCGGGCGCAGGCGGCGAGCGTGGCCGCGCCTTCCGGGCAGAGCAGCAGGCCGTCCGCCTTGGCCGCGTGATCGCGCGCGCCGAGGATTTCCTCGTCGGCGACGGCAATGGCGAAGCCGCCGCTTTCGCGGACCGCGCGCAGGATCAGGAAATCGCCGATCGCGCGCGGCACCCTGATCCCCGCGGCGACGGTGCTGGCATCCTCCCAGCGTCGCGCGTGCTCGTCGCCGCGTTCCCAGGCGTCGACGATCGGCGCGCAGCCCTCGGCCTGGACCGCGATCATCCGCGGACGCTCGCCGATCAGGCCGGTGCCCCCGCCGGTGGGATAGAAGATCGCGTCCGGAAGGCGCCAGCCGAGCTGCTCCGCCAGCTCCAGCCCCATCGTCTTCTTGCCCTCGATCCGATAGGGCTCCTTCAGCGTCGACATGTCGAACCAGCCCGCATCCCGTGCCGCCTCGGCCGCGAGCGCCCCGCAATCGTCGATCAGGCCGTCGATCCGCTCGACCAGCGCGCCATGGGCGCCCATTTCCCTGAGGTTGATCTCCGGCGTGTCCGCTGGACAGAAGATCAGGGCTTCGATCCCGGCCCGCGCCGCATAGGCGGCGAGCGCGGCCCCGGCATTGCCGTTGGTCGGCAGGACGATCTTCCGGACCCCGAGCGCCTTCGCCATCGATACCGCGACGGCGATGCCGCGCGCCTTGAACGAGCCGCTCGGCAGGCGGCCCTCGTCCTTCACGATCAGCGCGGCGACTCCGAGCTCGCGCTGCATGGCCGGGAGCCGCACGAGGGGCGTTGCAGCTTCGCCTAGGCTGATAATGTCTTCGCGCCGGCGGACGGGCAGCAGCTCGCGCCAGCGCCACAGATCCGCGGGACGGGCCGCCAGGCTCTCGCGGGTCAGCTTCTGCCCGGCGGCGTCTAGGTCGTAGCGGACCAGGAGCGGCTTGCCGGAGTCTGACAGGCCGTGACGCGCGTCGGCAGGGTAGCGCGCGCCGGTGGCCGAGCATTCGAGATGGCTGACGAAGGTCGGGCGCTCGGCCCTCAGATTGCCGTCCCACCTCATCGCGGCGCCGCTGCCCGCCGGAGCCGGTCGTTGATCGCGGCGCCGAGGCCGTGATCGGGAATCGGGGCGACCGCGATTCTCGGGACGGGCGACGCCTCAGCTTCGTGCAGCCGCTCGAACAGATTGGCGGCGGCTGCCACAAGGTCGCCTCTGGCGCTGAGCGTGGCATCGCCGGCGACCGGACCGAAGCCGATCAGCCATTCGTCCGGCGCCGCCTCCGGGGCGGCGAGGCGCAGCGGCTTGCCCGGCGCATAATGGCTCTTGAGCTGGCCCGGCGCCTCGATGCTGCCATGCTCGCCGGCCTCCAGCCCGAGGTCGAGCGGGCCCGGGCGAAGCAGGCGGGGCGGGCCGCCGGTCAGCGCGACGATCGTGGATTCGAGGCCATGCGCGGTCGGGCCTGCGTCCACGATCAGCTTTATGCGGCCGTTCAGGCTCGCGAGGACATGCTCTGCGCGGGTCGGGCTGATCCGGCCGCTGGCATTGGCGGACGGCGCGGCGAGCGGGCGTCCCGCGGCCGCGAGCAGCGCCTGCATCGCCGGATGCGCGGGCACCCGGAGCGCCACATTCGGGAGCCCCGCCGTCACCAGCGACGCAATGGGGGCGCCGTCGCGCAGCGGCAGGACCAGCGTCAGCGGACCAGGCCAGTAGCGCTGGGCCAGCGCCCGGGCCTCGTCGTCGAACACAGCGATTCCAGCAGCCTGTGCCGCATCCCTGACATGGACAATGAGCGGGTTGAAGCTCGGCCTGCCCTTGGCCTCGTAGATCCGCGCGACCGCCTCGCCATTCGTGGCATCGGCGGCGAGGCCGTAGACCGTCTCGGTCGGCATGGCGACGGACTGGCCGGCCGCGATCAGCCGCGCCGCCTCGGCGATCGCCGCGGGTCCGTAGGGCAGGACGCGGGTGTTTTGCGCGCTCACGCCGCCGCGCTATAGCCGCCGTTCCAGCAGCGCAACGCCGAAAGCCCGCCATGACCTATGCCCCGCCCGTCGAGGAGCAGAAATTCCTGATCCGCCATGTCGTCGGCATGGAGGAGCTCGCGGGCCACAACCGGTTTGCCGAAGCCTCGGGCGACATGGTCGACGCGATAGTCGAGGGCGCCGGCCAGTTCGCCGCCGGCATGTTCGCGCCCCTCAACCGGATGGGCGACGAGGTCGGCGCGCGCTGGTCGCCCGAGGGCGTCACCATGCCGGAAGGATTCAGAGAGGCCTATCGCGCCTATGTCGAGGGCGGCTGGGGGGAGGATCGCCGGCCCGGCCGATTTCGGCGGCCAGGGCCTGCCCTTGACCCTCGCCGTCGTCGTCATGGAGGATCTCGGTTCGGCCAATATGGGCTTCTCGCTCTGCATGATGCTTACCCCCGGCGCGGTCGAGGCCCTTCGGCATCACGGCACTCCGGAACTGCAGGCGGCCTGGCTGCCCAGGCTGGTCACCGGCGAATGGACCGGGACGATGAACCTGACCGAGTCGCAGGCCGGCTCCGATGTCGGCGCCCTGAAGACTCGTGCAGAGCCGGTCGCGGACGGCAGCTACCGGATCACCGGCCAGAAGATCTTCATCACCTTTGGCGAGCACGATCTCGCCGAGAATATCGTCCACCTCGTCCTCGCCCGCCTGCCCGACGCGCCGGGCGGCACGCGCGGCATCTCGCTCTTCCTCGTTCCCAAGATTCTGGCGGACGGCAGCCGCAACGACCTTCGCTGCGTGTCGATCGAGCACAAGCTCGGCATCCACGCCTCGCCGACCTGCGTCATGGCCTATGGCGACGAGGGCGGCGCCACCGGCTGGCTGATCGGCGAGGAGAACAAGGGCATGGCGGCGATGTTCACGATGATGAACAATGCCCGTCTCAATGTCGGCCTGCAGGGCGTCTCGATCGCCGAGCGGGCGATGCAGCAGGCGGTCGCCTATGCCCGCGAGCGCGTGCAGGGCAGCCGCGAGGGGCAGCCGGCGCGGATTGTCGAGTTTCCCGACGTGCGCCGCATGTTGCTGCGGATGAAGGCGCTGACCCAGGCGGCACGCGCGCTTACTTATTACACCGCGGGCCAGACCGACCGCGCCAGCCTCGGCGACGCGAAGGCGCGTGCCCGCGCCGATCTGCTGACGCCTCTGGTCAAGGCCTATGGCACTGACATCGGCTGCGAGGTGACCAGCCTCGGCGTGCAGGTCCATGGCGGCATGGGCTATGTCGAGGAGACCGGCGCCGCCCAGCATTATCGCGACGCCCGCATCTCGCCGATTTACGAAGGCACGAACGGCATCCAGGCGGCCGATCTCGTCGGGCGGAAGCTCTCGATGGACGGGGGCGCGACGTTGTTCGCCCTGCTCGACGAGGTGAAGGCGGACGCGGCCGGCGAGGCGGCGCTGATGATGCTGGTCGCGGATTGCGAGGCCGTGGCCCGGCATCTGCTCGACGCGGCGCCGGATGACCGGCTCGCGGCCTCCTATCCGTTCCTGACCATGCTCTCGACCACGGTAGGCGGCTGGCTGCTCGCAAAGCAGCTCGCGGTGCTGGCCGGCTATGACGGCGACCCCGCCTTCGCGGCGATGAAGCGAGCGGCGGCACGTTTCTATCTCGACCAGATCGTGCCCGAGGCCCGCGGGCTGAAGGCGGCGGCGACGGCGAGCGCGGCGGCGCTCTATGCGGTGGATGAGGCGGCCTTCGCCGCCTAGCGCAGCTGCCGCTTCAGCAGGAAGTAACCGGTCCAGCAGGCCAGTGCCGCCAGCATGACCGGCGCGAATGCCAAGGGGTGATCGAGGGCGAGCAACCGTGCGGAAGCCAGCCCGCTGCCGTCGAATCGGAGCCCGAAGCCGAAGCTGAAGACGGTGAAGGCGATAGCGAGCTCGTAGAGCCAGCGCAGGCGCCGCCGCAGCTGCCGCGCCCGGTCGAGCGAGGCGGTCAGGTCCGTAGAGCGGCAGCAGGTCGAAGATGATGTCGCGGTCGATGGTCATGACTGGCTCCTGTGGGCCTTGAGTGTGTTGCGGGCGCGGTGGACTTTCACCTTGGCGGCGGCGGCGGAGAGGCCCAGCGCGGCGGCGATCTCCTCGTAACTGAGGTCGTGAAAGGCGCGCATCAGCAAGGCGGCGCGATCTGCCTCTGGCAGGATCTGGAGCCGCGCCAGCATTGCGGCCAGCTCGCTGCGGCCGGCGAGCTCGCGCTCCGGCCCCGGCGGCGCGTCCGGCGCTTCCGCCGAAAGCGCGGCGAGACGCCGTCGCCGATAGCCGCGGCGGTGCAGGTTGCGGGCGATGGTGAAGAGATAGGCGTCGAGGCTCTGTGCCCTGAGCGGTGCGTCGGCTGCCCAGGCGCGGGCGAAGGTCTCCGAGGCAATATCCTCGGCTTCGGCGGGATCGCCAGTCAGATAAAGGGCGAAGCGATGGACGTCGGGAAAATGGCGCCGATAGAGTTCCTCGAAGGTCATCGGAAAGCGGCGAGGCCGCCGATCACGTCGACGGCGGCATGCGCCACCATGCCCGGAATCAGGCTGTTACGGCAGCGGGCGGCGAGCCCGAACATCAGGCCGAATACTGTGATTCTGATGACGGGAAGCGCGCCCTGATAGCCATGGGTCACTCCAAAGAGCACGGCCTGCGCGGCCACGCCCAGCCACGGATTGCGGAACAGGGCCGTGAACTGCCGCAGCAGATAGCCGCGAAAAACCAGCTCCTCGACGAAGCCGGCGCTCAGCGCAAGCAGGACCCACAGGGGAATATCGGCCCAATCGCGAACGAGGAGATGCTGGACGCCTGGCGACGATGCGGTGCCGACGAGTCGGTCGAACAGACTTTCCGCACCCACCCACAGGCCGAGCAGCAGCAGGCCGAGCAGCAGGTCGAGCGCCACTGCGCGAAGCGCGAGCGGCCGCGCGCTGATCAGATCGACAATGTCGACGCCTCGCCGCCTCATGCCCATGCGCACATAGAGGAACAGGCTCCATTCCGCCGCGAGCAATGGCAAGTAGAGCGCCGCGCCCGACACAGCGCCGGCGGCCGGCCCGGCCCCGGCGATGGCGAGAAAGCCGACAATAGCGATTCCGAGCAGGATCGCGCTCAACGTGACGAGATGCGCGCGGGACCCAATGAGTCCGGGCTGCTCTGTTGGCTGCTCCATGGCCCGTAGAGCCGCGGCGCGCGAAAAGGTTACAGAAAATCAGACGCGCCGGGCGAGCTTGTGCTGGCGCTGGCCGACGCTGCGCCAGATGCGCGGGCCCTGATCGACCCGGAAGGCGCCCATCTTCTCGCTCTTTTCGCCCGCCTGCTCGAGCTCGCGGCCGACGACATAGGATTTGGAGGTCTGGCCGGTCCGGCCGTCGCCATAATCGTAGAGCGCGTTGACCGCGATCACCGGGATGAACAGATAGCGGTTGTCGAGCACCACGGCGCGCATGTCCTCCCGGGACATCGCCACCTCGCCGCGGATCGCGCCGGTCTGGCCGGCCCGGATCCCCGGCAGGTTGCACTTGGTGCTCTCGCGCCCGGCGCTCTTGAAGAAGGCGCCGATCTCCTGGTCCTGCTGCTCGCCCGCGTTGAACATCTTGACGTCGATGCGCAGGTTCCGCGCCGGCGCCGCGCCGCTGTTGGTGATCTCCAGCTCGAACTGGACGAGGCTTTCCGCATTGGTCGAGGACAGGCGCTCGGCCTTCAGGTTCAGCTCCAGCCAGGGCCGGGGCTGCGGCTCAGGGCGGGCGGTCTCCACCGCCACGGCCTTCGCGACCCGCTCGTCGTCGGCAAGCGCGGCGGCCTCATGGATCGCCCGGTTGCGCCGGCGCTGGCGGAACCAGGCGAGGGTCAACAGCGCCAGCAAGGCGAGCGGGATGGCGTAATACCAGGGGAAGCCGCCGACGTCCGCCTTGAAGTGGACGATCGAGCCGCGGCTGTG
>SMEU01000031.1_pt1 | contig 35814 bp, 44 predicted proteins | sample 2456051 | NCBI WGS metagenome assembly SMEU01 (sample SAMN10132600, study PRJNA489261) | soil metagenome | isolation source: day120 un-amended silt loam soil | place: USA | collected 2015-05-01
ACCATGTCGCCGCGGCCACGCCCTGGACCGCCTGGCGCGGCGGCGCGGCGCAGGAGACAGGCCTTGCGGCGGCCACCGGCGGGCTCGCCGAGGCGCGGCTCGTCCGGCCAGGCGCGGCGACGGTGATCGATGTGCGGCCGCATGACGGCGAGCTGGTCTTCGGCTTCGTGCTCGAGGGCGCGGCCCGGCTCGACCATCAAGGCGAGCACGCTCTCGGCCCGGCCGACGCCTTCGTCATCCCGCCGCGCCAGGCCTGGCGCCTGACCGGCGCGTCAGCGGATTTCCGTCTCCTCCACGTGACGACGGGCCCGCTGCCCGCGGCGCGTCAGTAGAAGACCAGGGCCCTCACCTCGATGCTCTCCCGCTCCGGCGCGTCGGCCGGGCTGGCGGGGTCCTCGAAGGCGCTGTGCGGGGTGAAGCGGGCGACCCCCGCGGCGCTGTCATAGCCCTTGATCAATATCGCCTCGTCGGGCGCGAGCAGGGGGAAATAATACCAGGCCTGGCCCGGGCTGAAGGCGAGCGAATAGGTCTCGCCGACGCGGTCCCGATAGACGAGGTCCGTGGCCACCAGGTCGCCCTCGCCGAGCGTCCGCGCGTCGGCCAGCGCCAGCGGCCATTTCTCCACCCGCCGGCCGATCGGCCGCCAGAGGTTGACGATCGCGAAGCGGCCGTCGAGCAAAGCCGGATCGAGCCCCCGCGCCTCCAGCTCGGCCAGAGCGCGTTCGCGGCCCGAACGGTCGCTGAAATCATTGTGCGTGCGCGGCACCGGCCCGCGGATCCCCGCCTCGCCGCCGGCCGCGCGCGCGGCGTTGCGGACATTGTGATCGAAGGCAATCACCCGCGCGGCGCCGGTGGCCCGGCCGAGCAGGCGCTGGACCTCGGGATAATAATAGGCCCGGATCGCCCCGGCATCGTGCCAGGCGGCGAAGACGGTGCGCGCGCGGAGCAGTTCGAAGCCCTCCTCGTCGAGCGACAGCAGCCCGGCCAGCGGCCGCGCGTCACGGATCGCCACCAGCTGCGGCTGGTCCTCGCCATTGCGCTTCGGGACGCCGGCCGGCGGCTCATATTGATAGGAGTAAAGCCGCTCCGTCATCGGCTTCAGGAAGTTCAGGATCGCGGGCGTCACCGCGGCGGCCCGGGAATGGGCGGCATGGATCGGGCTCAAAGCGGTCATCATCGGCTCCTCGGGGCGGGCCGCGCCGCAAGAGGAAACGGCGCGGCCCTGTCCCCGAATCTGGGCGAGCGACGGCGCGGGCGCCAACGAAAGGACGGTGGGCAAGCATAAGGGGAGCTTGTGGGCCGGTGGCGGGTTAACCTGGTGGCTGAATCAATGTTTGCCGGCCCTCACCCGGCCTTGAATTCGAACAATTCCACGAGATTCCCCGCCGGATCCTCGACCAGCTGCGCCCGCCCGGCGCCGCCTGTGCTGAGCGCGCCGCGAAACGCCACTCCGGCCTCGCGCAGCCGCTCGATCAGCGCATCCAGCTCCTCCGTCACCAGCATGAACCGGTTCCAGCCGCCCGGCTCGGGCCTACCCCCAGCCTGACCCGCGCCGGCCTGGCCGCCGCTGCCGGCGCCGGGGGCGCTGAGGTAGAGGGTCAGGTCGTCGCGCTCAAGCGCGGCGAACTTGCCGGGATTGTGCTTGTCGACGCGGAAATCGAGCCGGTCGCGGTAGAAAGCGAGCGCCGAGTCGACGTCGGGGGCGATGTAGCGGACGGATGCCATGGGGCTTCTCCCGATCTGGTTCGACTCCGCATGAGGGCCTTGGAACGATGCAGCCCGGCCGCCGGGTCAGTCCGCCATCGCGGCCGGGACCCGGCCGCCATTGGCCGCGAGCCCCTCCATCACCTTGCGGTGCAGCCAGATGTTCATCTCGGCGCTGCCGTCCTTGGCCCCGGTATAGCCGAGCTCGGTGGCGAGCGCCTTGCGGTTCTCGAGGCTGGGATCGAGGTCGAGCAGCCGCATCAGGTCGGCGATCGAGGTCCGCCAGTTGAGCTCGGGGCCGCCTTTGGCCCGCTGCTTCTCGGTCAGCACCGCCTCGACGTCGACCGGCTGGGCCGGCGGCGCCTGGCCGACCACCTGCGCGGCGCCCTGCTCGATATTGCCGGCCCGCATCTGGTCCGCACCCAGGATCGCGTTCCTGATCGTATCGAAAATGCTCATGCCGTCGCTCCTCGTCCAGCCGGTGGTCGCCCGAAGAATGATCGACGGGAGCAGCGGTTGCCGGACGACGCGGCGGAGCGTGGAGGAGACGGGCCCGGGCGCTTTCCTCCCCGGGAGACGCCGGGCTGCCTATGCCGTCGGCCCGGCCGCCGCCGGCGCCCCGTCGCGCAGCGCTTCGATCTCTTCTTCCTCGAGCGCCTCGATCCCCGCCAGCTCGTCGCGCGCGCGGCGGGAGGCGTGCAGCAGCTCGTCCAGCTTGGCATGCAGGGCGACGTCGCGGCGATGCGCGTCCGCCTCGCGCTCCTCCTGCCGGTTGAGCACCATCTGGGTCAGGGTGATGGCCATGATCGAGAGGGTCGCCGTCAGGATGTCGACGCGCAGGCCGAGCCAGAACCAGGCGATGCAGACGAGGATGAAGCCCAGCTGCGCATAGGGATGAGCGGAGACATCCGAGACCAGGCCGGAAATCCGGCAGCCAAGTTCGCGCAGGCTGTTGCGATCGCCGGACATTCACTCTCCCGAGAGGCTGCACGGAAGCGAGCGGGACGGTGGAAGGTTCCGCCGAGAGCGGGCGCCCGCAGGCCAGGCCGGTCGCAGCCGCGCCTTCGCGCCGCCGCGCGTCCCCTATCCCAAGGGCTGCTGCCGCGCCTTTGCCGGCGCCACGACGCCGATGCGCGAATGGGCGTTCCAGACCTCCACCATCTGGCCGTCGCCCTGCTCCCTGGCGAGCCGAACGGCCCCGGCGTCGTTCGCCGCCTCGATCCGCGCGTCGCCGACGAGGACGTTGTTCCGGAAATAATAGAGGTGATAGCGCGCCACCCGCCGTCCCCCGTCCGAGTCGGAAGCAAGAATGGGCCCTTTTATCCACAGGCGCCCTAACCTGATTAAGCAAGGGAGGCGGAACGATTCCGATCTCCCCGCGGCGGGACGGCTCCGAGCGGAACTGTGGATAGAACGCTTCAGGAACCTTGCCCGCAGGACTCCCCCGCTCCTATACCTCTCCCATGTCAGACCTGTTCGCTTCCCCGACCCGCCCCGGCACCGATTATGACGCCTCCGCCATCGAGGTGCTCGAGGGGCTGGAGCCGGTGCGGCGGCGGCCGGGCATGTATATCGGAGGGACGGACGAGCGGGCGCTCCACCATCTCGCGGCCGAGGTCATCGACAATTCCATGGACGAGGCGGTGGCCGGCCATGCCACCCGGATCGAGGTCGTGCTGGAGGCGGTGGCGGGGACGGCCGGGCGGCTGACCGTGTCCGACAATGGCCGCGGCATTCCGGTCGACGAGCATCCCAGATATCCGGGGAAATCCGCGCTCGAGGTGATCCTGACCACGCTCCATTCGGGCGGGAAATTCTCGGACAAGGCCTATGCGACGTCGGGCGGCCTGCACGGCGTCGGCGTCTCGGTGGTCAACGCGCTGTCGATCGACACCGTCGTCGAGGTGGCGCGCAACCGGACGATCTACCGCCAGACCTTCGCCAAGGGCACGCCGACCTCCGGGCTGGTCGAGGTCGGGCCGACGCCGAACCGGCGCGGGACGACGACCGCCTTCACCCCCGATCCGGAGATTTTCGGGGAGGACGCGCGGTTCAAGCCGGCGCGGCTCTACCGGCTGGCGCGGTCCAAGGCCTATCTGTTCGCGGGCGTCGAGATACGCTGGCGCTGCGATCCCGAGCTGGCCTCCGAGGAGGTGCCCGGGGAGGCGGTGTTCCAGTTTCCGGGCGGGCTCGCCGATCATCTGAAGGAGCAGGTCGGCGACAAGGAGGTGGCGACCAATGTGCCGTTCACCGGCAGGCACTTTTTCCCGAACGAGCAGGGCAATGTCGAATGGGCGGTGGCCTGGCCGGTCTGGGGCGAGGGCGACCAGAGCTATTACTGCAACACCATCCCGACCCCGGACGGCGGCACCCACGAGCAGGGCTTCCGGCTGGCCTTGACCCGGGGCCTGCGCGCCTTCGGCGAGCTGGTCGGGCAGAAGAAGGCGAAGGACATCCAGGCCGAGGATGTGGTCACCGGGGCGGAGATCATGCTCTCCGTCTTCATCCGCGATCCCCAGTTCCAGAGCCAGACCAAGGACCGGCTGACCTCGCCCGACGCCGCACGGCTGGTCGAGACCGCGGTGCGCGACCATTTCGACCATTATCTGGCCGACCATATGGACCGGGGGCGGGCCTTGCTCGGCTTCGTGCTCGACCGGATGGACGAACGGCTGAAGCGGCGGCAGGAGCGCGAGATCAAGCGCAAGACCGCCACGAGCGCGCGCAAGCTGCGGCTGCCCGGGAAGCTCACCGACTGCGCCAATGACGATCCGGCGGGGACCGAATTGTTCATCGTCGAGGGCGACAGCGCCGGCGGCTCGGCCAAGCAGGCGCGCGACCGCAAGACCCAGGCGATCCTGCCGATCCGCGGCAAGATCCTGAACGTCGCCAGCGCCACCGCCGACAAGATCCGCGCGAACAGCGAGATCGGCGACCTGATCCAGGCTTTGGGCTGCGGCACGCGGGACCGCTGCAACGTCGACGACCTGCGCTACGAACGGGTGGTGATCATGACCGACGCCGACGTCGACGGCGCCCATATCGCGACCCTGTTGATGACCTTCTTCTTCCAGGAAATGGCCCCCCTCGTCCGCGACGGCCATCTCTTCCTCGCCCAGCCGCCGCTCTACCGGCTCTCGGCGGGCGGGACGATCGCCTATGCGCGGGACGACGCGCACCGCGCCGAGCTGGAAGCGACGACGTTCAAGGGCAAGAAAGTCGAGATTTCGCGCTTCAAGGGCCTCGGCGAGATGAACCCGTCGCAGCTGCGCGAGACGACGATGGACAAGAAGACGCGGGGGATGATCCGGATCACCCTGCCGCAGAGCTACGAAGAGCGCGACGGCGTCCGCGACCTCGTCGACCGGCTGATGGGCCGCAATCCCGAGCATCGCTTCCACTTCATCCAGAACCATGCCGCGGAACTGGACGAAGAAGAGATCGACGCCTGATGAGCCGCAGGCGCCGCCCGGTGCCGCCGCCGCCGCAGGGCGTGCTGTCGGGCTGGACGATCCAGCGCGCGACGGTGACCGGGCTCGGCTTCGGGCTGCTCGCCCTGCTCTTCGCCGCCTTTGCCGAGAGCCGGACGGCGCTCCTCATTCATGCGGGGCTGCTCGGGCTCACGATATTCTGCGGCGCCTCGATCCTCCTGATCAGCCTGGTCGACGCCCATGCCCGCCAGCGCGGCGACCGGGTGCGGCCGATCCGCATGTTCGACCTGGCGATGGGCGTTTTGCTCGTGCTTCCGGCCGGCTACGGCCTGTACCGGATCTGGACCCTGCTCGGGCTCTAGGGCCCGGCGTGGGAGGCGAGGGCGCCCGCCTCGCCGAGCGCCGCCTCGATCATCTTCTGCCAGGTGGCGAGATCGCCCGCATCGGCCATGGCCGGATCGGGCTCGCGCAGGGTGCGCAGGATCGAGATCGCATCCTCGCGATAGTCGCGCCAGGTCGAATCCACCTCCTCCGAGGCGGAGCAATCCTCGCCTTCGGCATTGGCGCTGAGCACCCGCCCGGCAATCACCCGCGCGATCCGCTCGACCACATCCATGCTGGACACCGGCATGACATTCTCCCGTGAAAGGCTTCATCTGCGTAACGATGGAGCGGCGCACGGGTTTCGTCTAAACTGCCCGAACAGGGGGATCCCATCATGGTCGGACGACTGCTTTTCGCCTTGCTCATCGTCGTCGCCGCGCCCGCGCAGGCCCAGCCCCGGGCGCAGGCCCAGGCCCAGGCGGCGCCGGCCAGTGCACAACAGCCGAGCCCCGCGCTGCGCGCCGGCGCGGAGCGGGTCCTCGCCCTGCTCAGGGGCGAGGCGCAGCCGGACATCTTCACACCCGCCTTCCGGGCGCATGTGCCGGACGCGCAGATCCGCGGCATCGTCCAGCAGTTCACCAGCCAATATGGTGCGGTGCAGGGGCTCGGCGGGATCGAGCCGTCCTCGGCCCAGACCGGCACCATCCACGTCCGTTACGAACGGGCGATCGTGCACATGCAGCTCGCCGTCGAGCCGGCGGCGCCCTATCTGGTCAGCGGCCTGCTGCTGACCGGCGCCGACATGACCGGCGACACGATGGAGGCAGTGCTCGGCGAGCTCCGCCGGCTGCCGGGCCAGGTCAATTTCGCACTCGCCCGGCTCGGCGACGGGGCGCCGGCCCTGTCGGCCAGCCTCGAGCCGGACCGCCCGCTGGCGATCGGCTCGACCTACAAATTGTTCATCCTCGGCGAATTGAGCCGGCAGATCCAGGCGGGCCAGCGGCACTGGAACGACGTGGTGAGCGTCGACCGGAGCTCGATCGGCGGCGGCACCATCGCCGGCTTCCCGCGCGGCGCCCCGGTCACCCTGCACACGCTCGCCTCGCTGATGATCTCGATCAGCGACAACAGCGCCACCGACATCTTGCTGCACGTCGTCGGCCGCGAGAATGTCGAGCGGACGATGGCGGCGATGGGGGTGCGCGATCCGGCGCGCAACCGGCCCCTGCTCTCGACGCTCGAGCTCGGCCTGCTGAAGGCCGCGCCCGCGACCGCGCTCGCCCTCTGGCAGCAGGCGGACGAGGCGACTCGGCGCCAGCTGCTCGCCAATGATTATGCCGCGACCGACGCCTCGCGGATCGACGTCTCGCTCTTCGCCGGCAATCCGGTGCGGATCGACTCGATCGAATGGTTCGCCTCGGCGGCCGACCTGGTCCGGGCGATGGACTGGCTGCGCCTCCAGGCCGACGACACGGCCAGGGCGATCCTCGGGATCAGCGGCGGCCTGCCGCAGCAGGCGCGGGCGGCGCTGCTTTATGCCGGCTTCAAGGGCGGCTCCGAGCCGGGCGTCGCCAACCTTACCTATCTGGTCCGGACCCGCGGCGGCGCCTGGTATGCGCTGAGCCTGGGCTGGAACAACACGGCCGCGCCGGTCGACGCCAACCGGGTGGCCGGGCTGGCGGCGCGGGCGATCCAGCTGCTGCGCTGATTAATCTTATCTTTGCCCTCTGCTCCTAAGGTGCCGTGCTGGCTTCCGGGAGCGGGACGAAATGAACGCGCGCACCTTCGGCAAAAAGGGCTCGACGAGCGGCGAGGCCGCGATCGCCTCGCGGCGCGCCGCCTTCCTGGCGCAGGAGCGCGCCCGCATCGGCGGCGAGAGCCGCGCCGCAGAGACCGAGGTTTTCCCGGTCAGCGAGACGACGATCGCCGACCGCGTCGAATTCGTCGAGAAACCGAAGAAGGTCCGCGACCCGGTCGGGCCGCGCTCGCTCCGGCTGGCCTGGGCGCTGTGGTTCGCGGCCGGCATGGGCGGCCTTCATCGCCTCTATCTCGGCCGCTATGTCAGCGGCGGCATCCAGGCGGCGCTGTTCCTCGGCTGTTTCGTCGCCGTGTTCGGCTTCCAGCTCTATCCGGCCTTTGCCGGGGTCGCCGTCTCCTGGCTGTGGATGTTCGCGGACGGGATGAGGCTCAAGCGGATGCACGCCGAGGCGGTCGGCACGCCCGGCGACGCGGCGGTCGTCAGCGTCTAGCTGGTGACGGCAGGCGCGATCAGGGGGAAGCGGGGGATCTCGACGGGGAAGCTGGAGCCGTCGGCCGCGATCATGAAATAGCGGCCCTCCATCGCCCCGGTCGGCGTGCCCAGGGGACAGCCGGAGACATAATCGAAGGAGCCGCCCGGCTCGAGCACCGGCTGCTCGCCGACCACGCCCTCGCCGCGCACCTCGTGCTGGATGCCGCGCCCGTCGGAGATGATCCATTCGCGGCTGACCAGCTGCACCGCCTGCCCGCCCTCATTCTCGATGCGGACATGATAGGCCCAGAACCAGCGGCCCTTGCCGGGTTCGGACTGTTCGGGGAGGAAGCTGACCGAGACCCGGACGGTGATCGCCCCGGTCGTCGCCGCATGAGGGAAAAGCTCTTTCACATCTCGTTTCCTGTGCCGGGCAGGCGGCGAGGTCAACCAGCCATGCGCTTCAGGCGTTCCACCAGCCGCTCGCGGGCGGCCAGAATCTCCTGGCGGCGGTCGCTGAGCACGTCGCGCGCGAGCCGGTCGCCGGTGACCCGCATCGCCGCCCGGATCGTCCGCGGGACCGCCGCCATCTCCTCCTCGTCCAGCCCGAAGCCGAGCTGGGCGAGCAGCAGCAACTCGTAGCGGACCAAGGCGAGCGCCCAGCCGCGCGCGCTCGGCGCCGCCTCGACCGCGGTCAGCAGGCCGTCCAGACCCTGATAGAGCGCCGGATAAGGCTGCCCTTCCGGCAGGGCGGCGGCGGTGAGCGCGGTCCCCCAGTCGATCGCCGCGGCGGCGAGCGGCTCGGAAAGCAGGAAGGCGCGGCTGTGGATCAGCTCGACCGAGAGATGCGGCAATTGCTCCTCGGTGCGCGCGCGATATTCGGCCTGGACGAGATTGCCGGGCACCAGCACCGGCCGCAGCCGCCGCGACTTGCCGCCGCGCACATAACCGGGCCTCAGCCCCTCCTCCGGGGTCAGCGCGCGCACCACCGCGCCATGCTCGCCATGCGGGCGGACGGCGACAATGATGGCCTGGGTGTCGAGCTGCACGGGGCCATCTAGGCATGAACCAACGAGGGAGTCATCCCGGCGAAAGCCGGGATGACAAGGTTAGGAGGCGCGCGGGAAGCTGCTCCGTTTCGGCACAGACGCCCGCCGGCGGGCGCGGCGGTAACCCCTTGCATACGAGTTTGCGCTACGCGGCGAGGCGAAGCGCGAAGGAGTGTTCATGTCCATCTTCAGCAACGGCGATCTCGATCGGCTGCGGTCCTGTTATCCCGAGCGTCCGGGCGCGCTCAGCCACCAGCTGACCGGCCACAAGTTGCTGACCCTCGAAGCCCTGGTCGAGCTCGGCAGGCGCCTGCCGCGGAGCAGCGTCGAATATAATGCGGGCGACCTGCCTTACGGCGTCGATCCGGACAAGGTCAGCCACACCGGCCTGTCGGTCGAGGACACGATCCGCGGCATCGAGGAGTGCGGCAGCTGGATGGTGCTGAAGAATGTCGACCAGGACCCGGCCTACAAGGCCCTGCTCGAGGAGGCGCTGGCCGAGCTGGCGCCGGTGATCGAGCCGGTGACGGGCGAGATGCTGACCAGGGTCGGCTTCATCTTCGTTTCCTCGCCCGGCGCGGTGACCCCCTTCCATCTCGACCCCGAGCATAATGTCCTGCTCCAGATCCGCGGCACCAAGACGATGATGATCGTCCCCGGCGAAAAGGACGTGGTGCCCGACGAGAAGCACGAGTCCTATCATACCGGCGGCCACCGCAACGTTACCTGGAGCGACGATTACGAGGCGCGGGGGGAGAAGTTCGAGCTGACGCCGGGCGATGCCGTGCACGTGCCGCTGATGTGGCCGCACTGGGTGAAGAACGGGCCGGAGCCCTCGATCAGCTTCTCGATCACCTGGCGCTCGCACTGGATCTACCAGGAGGCGGATGCGCACGGGATGAACCGACTGCTGCGCAAATGGGGCCTGAATCCCGCCTCGCCGGCGGCCTTCCCGAGGAAGAATCTCGGCAAGGCCCTTGCCTATCGCGCGATCCGCAAGGCGCGGGGATTGGGCAAGGGGGCCTGACTGACCCCTCCCCCCTCCCCGCCGGGGAGGGGAATTTAGCCGCCCGGGTGGAAATAATCGTAGATCTTCTGCGCCACCGAGGACGAGATCCCCGGCGCCTTTTCCAGATCCTGAAGCGCGGCGTTGCGGACGGCTTTGGCAGTGCCGAAGTGCATCAGCAAAGCCCGCTTTCGCCCGGGGCCGATGCCGGGGACGTCGTCGAGCGTGCTGCCGGTAAAGGCCTTTGCCCTTTTCTGCCTGTGGGCGCCGATCGCGAAGCGGTGGGCCTCGTCGCGCAGGCGCTGCAGGTAGAAGAGCATTGGCGAATTCATCGGGAAGGTGATCTCGCGCCCGCCCGGCAGGTGGAAGATCTCGCGCCCGGCATTGCGGTCCGGCCCCTTGGAGACCGCCACCACGGGGACGTCGTGGACGCCGGCATCCTCCATCACCTCGCAGACCGCCGAAAGCTGGCCCTTGCCGCCGTCGATCAGCAGCAGGTCCGGCCACTCGCCCTTCGAGCGGTCCGGATCCTCCTTCTCGAGCCGGGCGAAGCGGCGGCCGAGCACCTCGCGCATCATCGCGAAATCGTCGCCCGGCGCGGTCTCCGGCCGCTTGATGTTGAACTTGCGATACTGGTTCTTGCGGAATCCTTCGGGGCCGGCGACGATCATCGCGCCGACCGCGTTCGTGCCCATCACATGGCTGTTGTCATAGACCTCGATCCGCTCGGGCGGCTCGGCCAGTTCGAAGGCGTCGGCGATCTCGCGCAGGTTCTTCGCCATGGTCGAGGTCTCGGCGAGGCGGCGGTCCAGCTCCTCCTCGGCATTGCGCGCGGCCTGGCGGATCATCCGGGCCTGGTCGCCGCGCTGCGGGACCCTGAGGGTCACCTTTCGCTCGGCCCGCGCGGCAAAGGCCTCGGCGAGCAGCGACGTCTCCGGCAGCGCCCGGTCGGTCAGGATCAGGGGCGGCGGCGGCACCTCCTCGTAGAACTGGACGAGAAAGCTTTGCAAAACCTCGGCTTCCGGCACGTCGTTGGTATGGGCCGGGAAGAAGCTCCGATGCCCCCAATTCTGCCCGCCGCGAATGAAGAAGGCCTGGATGCACATCGTCCCGCCCTTGCAGGCGAGCGCGAAGATGTCGGCATCGCCGAGCCGCTCGGCATGGATGACCTGGCTGCCCTGGACATAGGTGAGCGCCCGCAGGCGGTCGCGATAGACCGCCGCAAGCTCGAAGTTCATCGCCTCCGACGCCCCGGTCATCAGCGCCTGCAGTTTCTGCTGGATCTTGGTCGACTTGCCGCCCAGGAAATCCTTGGCGTCGTCGACCAGTTCGTCATAGCCGGCCGTGTCGATCCGGCCGACGCAGGGGGCGCTGCAGCGGCGGATTTGATAGAGCAGGCAGGGCCGGGTCCGGTTCGCGAAAAAGCTGTCGGTGCAGCTCCTTAGCAGGAACAGCTTCTGGAGGCTGTTAAGCGTGTTGCGGACCGAGCCGGCGCTTGCGAACGGGCCATAATATTGTCCCTTATAGCGCCGAGCGCCGCGATGGAGCTGGACCCGCGGGAAGTCGTGATCCTCGCGCAGCAGGATGAAGGGGAAGCTTTTGTCGTCGCGCAGCAGGACATTGTAGGGCGGCCGGTAGCGCTTGATCAGCTGCGCCTCCAGCAGCAGGGCCTCGGCCTCGCTGTGCGTGGTGACGATCTGCATCGAGCGGGTCTGCGAGACCATGCGCAGGATGCGCTTCGGCTGGCGGGCGACCTGGGTATATTGGGTGACCCGGTTCTTCAGCGCCCGCGCCTTGCCGACATAGAGGACGTCGCCGCGCGCATCGAGCATCCGGTAGACGCCGGGGCGGACGGGCAGGGTCTTCACCACCGCGCGGATCGCTGCCACCCCCGCGTCCAGATCCGGCTTGTCCGAACCCTTCAGCGCAAAGGTCGCCTTCTCCTCGTTGAAGCGGGTGGCCGCATTGGGGATGTCGGGGCGGTCGGCGGACATGGAGGTGATCTAGGCATTTGGGAGGCCGAGTGCCACTGGCCATCGCCATCCTGCTGCCGCCGCCGAAAAGTGCTATGAAGGCGCCGACTGCGGGAGTGAGCCTATGGCAACCTTGGCGGAACAGAGAACCGAGGTCGGCGCGATCAGCCCCTTCTTCATCGTGCGCGACGTCGCCGAGACGATCGCCCATTATCGCCGCCTCGGCTTCGCGCTCCGCTTCGCAGAGCCGCGCGAGTCGCCCTTCTTCGCGATCGTCGGCCGCGGCGGCGCCCAGATCTTCCTCAAGGCGCTGGGCGAGGAGGTCCCGCCGGTGCCGAATGCCGGCCGTCACGAGTTCACCGCATGGGACGGCTTCGTCTATGTCGACGAACCCGACGCGCTGGCCGAGGAATATGCGGCTGACGACATCCCCATCCATGTCGCGATCCGCAACCGGGACGACGGCCTGCGCGGCTTCGAGATCAGGGACCCCGACGGCTATGTGCTGTTCTTCGGCCGCCCGCTCTAGGCTGCCGGATGGCAAGCGCCGACGAATTCCGCCGCCTCGCCCTCGCCTTTTCCGGCGCCGAGGAGCGCGCGCATATGGCCCATCCCGATTTCCGGGTGGGCGGGAAGATCTTCGCCACGCTGCACGCGCCGGCGAAAGGCACGGGCGCGGTCATGCTGCTGCCGGAGCAGCAGGAACTGGCGATGGAGGCGGAGCCGGCGGCGTTCAGCCCGGCCGCTGGCGCCTGGGGGCGCGGCGGCTCGACGATGGTGAAGCTCGACGCGGTGTCCGACGAATGGCTGGAGCGGGTGCTGGAATGGGCGTGGGCGCGGCGGGCACCGAACAATTTGAAGGGGTGAAGCCGTCACCCTGAACTTGGTTCAAGGTCCAGGGTGACGCCGCCCGGAAGTCTGCAGGTTAGCTTGAGACTCAGTGCCGCATCCACTTTGGGCCCTGAAACGAGTTCAGGGTGACGGTGGAGTGCTCCATCCGAGCCGGCGCTCAGCGCCGGCCCAATTCCGCGATGGTGGCGTCGACATTGGCCTTGTCGGTTGCGGCGTCGACCTTCTCCCTGATCAGGGCCTCGGCGGCGGTGGCGGCGGCGCGGGCGGCCTTGGCGCGGACCTCTTCGAGCGCGGCGCGCTCGGCGGCGGCGATCTTGTCCTCGGCCATGCGGGTCCGGCGCTCGACCAGAGCGGCGGCGTCGGCCTCGGCCTTGGAGACGATCGAATCGGCCTCGGCGCGGGCGCGCTCAAGCATGGTCGCGGCCTCGGCGCCGGCCTGCGCCGACTTCGCCTCATATTCAGCCTTCAGCGCCTCGGCCTCGCTGCGCAGGGTCGCGGCCTCGTCGAGCTGCTCGCGGATGCCGGCGATCTTCCGGTCGAGCGCCTTGCCGATCAGCGAAGGAACGCGCTTCCAGAGCAGGATCGCGAACACCGCGACCATCGCCAGCGCGATCCACATCGGCGGGGTCAGGCCGAAGGCGGTCGGCTCCTCATGCGGCGCCGCGCCGCCCTGCGCCTCGGTGGAGGCGTGGGTCCCGGCGGCGGCGGCCGGCTGATGCGCCTCGCCGGCGACGGGAACGTTGTGATTAGCCATTGACCATCGCCGCCTTCACGGCCCGCTTCGCGTCGGCGGCGGAGACCGTGACTCCCGCCAGCCGGCTCACCATGTCCTGCGCCGCCCCGGCGGCGACGTCCTCGATCTCGGCCAGGGCCGCGTCGGCCGCGGCGCGGATCCGCGCCTCGGCCTGCTCTACCTTCGCCTGGTTCGCATCGTTCGCCGCGCGCATCTTCTCCTCGGTCGCCCGGGCGGAAGAGGCCTTGGCCGCGGCCGCGACCTTCAGCGCCTCGGCCCGGCTCTCGTCCATGCGTGCGCGATAGGCCGCTTCCGTCTCGTCCGCGGCCAGGCGCGCCGCCTGGGCCGCGGCGAGATCGTCGGCGATGCGCTTGTCGCGCGCGTCGACCGTCGACTGGATCTTCGGCAGCATGAACCGGCCGATGCCGAAATAGATGACGGCAAGGACGAGCAGCAGCCAGAAGAGCTGCGAAAAGGCGACGAGCGCGATCTGGTTGATCTGGGGCATCGGTCTTCCTCAGGTCGCGGGCGGGGCCGGAGCCCCGGCCCGCTTCGGCCGGTCTTAGACGGCGTAGAGGATGATCATCGCGACGACGAAGGCCATCAGGCCGAGCAGCTCGGCGGCCGCGAAGCCGATGAACAGCCGGCCCTGCTGGCCGTCGGCGGCCGCGGGGTTGCGGATCGCGCTGTTCAGGAACTGGCCGAAGACGATGCCGACGCCGATGGCGGCAACGCCGACGCCGATGGCCGCGAGGCCGGCGCCGATCACTTTGGCGGCAATGAGGTCCATGGATAATCTCCTTTGTGAAACGATTGAAAAGCTTAGTGAAGGTTCACGGCGTCGTTGATGTAGAGCGAGGTCAGCAACGCGAAGACATAGGCCTGGATCGCGCAGACGAGGATCTCGAGCGCCATCACGCCGATGATGAAGATGAACGAGACGACGCTGATCGCGGGGCCCATCGCGCCGCCGGCATTGAAGCCCTGCACCACGAAATTGGCGAACACCTCGACCAGGATGTGGCCGGCGATCATCGCCACGAACAGTCGGATGGCGAGGCTGAACGGGCGCACCATGAACGAGACGAACTCGATCGGCACGATCAGCAGCTTCAGGATGAACGGCGTGCCGCTCGGCACGAACAAACTGAAGAAATGAAGCTTGTGCCGCCAGAAGCCCGTGATCAGCACGATCGAAAAACTCATGATCGCCATCACGCCGGTGATCGTGAACTGGCTGGTCACGGTGAACGGATGCACGCCGGCCAGGGCGAAGGGCATCAGCCCGAGCAGGTTGGCGAACAGGATGAACATGAAGATGGTGAACACCCAGGGGACGAACTTCTTCCCCTGCGGGCCGACGCTCATCGACAGCATCGACTGGACGAAGCCGGTCATGCCCTCAACCATCGCCTGCCAGCGGCCGGGGACGAGCTGCCGCTTCATCCCGCCAAGCATGAACAGCCAGATCAAGGCGAGGACAATGAACATCCACAAGGCGCTGTTGGTGAAGACGAAGGGGCTCCCGTCCAGATTCCCGGCGAGCGGGTGGATCTGGAACTGGTGCATCGGGTCGATTCTGGTTTCGGCCGCCACTTAGTCGCTTCCCTCAGCCCGTCCGGGCTTCTGATTAGAAATCTTCCACACTTCCCAGATCGCGACGACGAACCCAATCAGCACCGCCGCGACCCAGACACCCCGCGTGCCGGCGAAGCGATCGATCGCATAACCGATCAACGCCGTGCCGAGCGGATACCCGATCAGGACCGAGAGCACGCGATAGGCCGGCGACCGGTAATAGGCGATATTGCCCGTCACGGCGCCATTCGCTCCGGTCCGCTCCGCCTCCTCGGCCTGCGCTCTGGCGAGCCGCTCATCGAGCGAGGCCAGCCGCGCATCCTGGGGAGACTTCGGGTCCTCCGGGAGCTCGTCTTCCGCCATGCCGTCCGTCTCCTGTGCCGCCGCACGCTGGTGAAAGCGCGATGCACGAGGGCGGGGGACATGCCGGCGAACGAACCCGCCAAGGCGCGGTCCCTTTAGCAAGGCAGGGGACCAAGTCAACACACCGATGTTGCACCGCATCATATGCGCGAGGGCTGGCCTATCAACGCACGGCAGGATAATCGGGCGGCGATGTTGAATATGTTTCTCTTTTCGCTTTCGCTTCTCGCCGCAGCGCCGCCGCCCTGCCCGGCCGACACCGTCTGCATCATGCGCGACACCGACGCCTACAGCTTCCGCTTCACCTATCCGATGGCGGCGGCGCGGGTGGCGGGCCTGGACGGCATCCTCCGCGAACGGGCGACCGACGCCGAGGCCCGCCTGGCCGAAGCCGCGACCGCGGACCCGAAGCACGGGCGCCTGCGGCTCGAATCACATTACCGGCTCGACGCCGAATTGCCCGAGATCATCGCGCTGACCGGCTGGACCACCGGCTCGGCGGGGAACAGCACCACCACCCTCCTGTTCGATCCGCGCGACCATGCGCGGCTCGATCTCATCAACCTCTTCCACGCCGAGACGTTCGACAATTTCTTCTTCTGGAGCCGCCCGCGCGGCATCCGCGCCGTGCAGGACAGCTTCTGCCACGCTTTGTCCGAGGCGGTGCGCGCGCGCCGCGCGGAGCTGCAGCTGCGCGAGCTCGACATCAACTGCCCCGACGTCGAGGACCAGCCGGTGACCACGATCTGCAACGGCCGCGGCCGGATCCTCGCGCTGCGCGCCTTTGTAACGCCCGAGGATACGCGGCGCGTCGATCCCGAGGCGCCGCGCCCCTATATGGTCGATTTCGACATGACCGCGGAGATGATCGGGGTGATGAAGGAGCGCTACCGAGTCGCCTTCGGCCTCCCGGGCGAAACCCGCGGACGGCGCCGGCGGAGCTGCCCGGCCGCCTGAACGCCCCGACAGATTCCTCCGAAGTGGCGGAATCTGCACGGAAATTTGCGTCGTTCCGTATCCGGGCCTAATTTCGCGCCATGGCCGACGCCTCCGAAGACGGCAGCGGGCATCGTGCCCGGCTGCGCCAGCGCCTGTTCGAGGGCGGGCCGGACGCCCTGCTCGACCATGAGCTGGTCGAATATCTGCTCGCTCTGGCGATTCCGCGCCGCGACACCAAGCCGCTCGCCAAGAAATTGCTGCGCGAGTTCGGGGGCTTTGGCGGACTGATGGCGGCGGACGCGGCGGCGATCGCCCGCGTCGGGGAGATCAGCGAGGGCGCGGTGGCGGCGCTGAAGATCGCCCAGGGCGCGGCGCTTCGGCTGCTCGAGGAACGGGTGAAGGAGCGGCCGGTGCTCGCCTCCTGGCAGGCCCTGCTCGATTATCTGCGCGTCGACATGGCGCACGAGGCGATCGAGCGGGTGCGGGTCCTCTTCCTCAACTCCCGCAACATCCTGATCGCCAACGAGCAGATGTGGGAGGGCTCGGTCGACGAATCGGCCGTCTATATCCGCGAGATCATGCGCCGCGCGCTCGACCTGCACGCGACCGCGATCATCGTCGTGCACAACCATCCCTCGGGCGATCCCGCGCCCAGCCACCAGGACATCCGCCTGACCCGTGACCTCGCCGAAGCCGGACGGCATTTGCGGGTGACGCTGCACGATCATATCATCGTCGGCGCAAAGGGGCATACCAGCCTGCGTTCGGAAGGGTTGATCTGACTCATGCGGCCGCTTGCCATAACCGGCGCCTTCGGGGCGGGCCTGGCGATGTTCTTCATCGCCATGCAGTTCGCCATCGGGGGATGGGAATTGCCTTATGGATTCTCGTTCCTGCTGCCCGCCGCCTTTCCATTGATCATGGCAGCCCTGACCCGGGAGGAGGGCGATGCGGGCTGGGCGGGGCTGGTGCTGCTGGTTCTCCTCCTGCCGGCCGACGTTGCGCTCTATCTGGGCTGCAACGTTTATTGCCGGATCATCGCGGCCTCCTCCGAAATGCCCGCCCTCTGGTTCGTCGGCTGGGGTGTCCTGCATTTGCTCGCCGTCGCGGCGCTGGTGCGCTGGATCATCTATCGGCGCGACAGCCAGCGGGCGGAGAGCTGAGCGACCTCGTTCGCGATCCGGCTCAGCGTGCCGACGCCGGCCCCACGCGGGTGAAGCGCATCGTCCACATTTCGCGCCAGCTCTCGCCCTGCCGGGCCGAGGTGGTGCGCGCATAGGCCTCGCCGCTGCCAGTCTGGACGGTGTGCAGCACCATAGTCCGGCCGTCGCCGCCGACCCAGGTCTCTTCCGGGAAGTTCATGCCGGTCGGGGTGGGGTCGGTGAAGCCGGAGCTGTGGCCCCCGTCCGAGGCGTAGTAATCGTAGCGGATGCGCCGGGCCTGCGGGTCCCAGCGGTAGATGCTCTCGCCCGAATAGGGCGCCGGGCCGCCCGTCACGACGTGGACGTCGCGGACGTAGCGGCCGCCGAGCATCATTGTGTAGCAATGCGTGTCGGTGCCGGTGCTGTTCGGAAAGCTCGCGCGCCAGCAGGAGCCGACCAGCGAGGCAAGAGGCCGCAGTTCGGCGGTGAGCGCGGGCGTCGGGACGGTCGCAGCCTGAGCGGCAAGGGCCAGTGTGAGTGCAAGCATGGGCATCCTCCCGACCCGGATTTGAACGATCATTCAAACGCCTGTCAAGCGAGATTTGATTGAACGTTCAAATATAGTCGGGCGACGGTGATCGCGTTATGCTGGCAGCATGAACATTGACCGCCGCTCGCTGCTGCTCGGCGCCGGCGCCAGCCTGGCGCTGGCCGGCTGCAATCGGACGACGCCGGAAGCGGAGGCGCAGTACATCCCGGCGCCGGGCAAGGCGGGCCGGCTGATCGCGGCGGCGCGGCGGCAGATCGGAATCACGATGCGCTGGGACGGCGGTTACACCCCGCTCGCCTTCCCCGGCGGCGACGTGCCGCGCGAGAAGGGCAGCTGCACCGACGCGATCGTCCGCGCCTATCGGGACGCGCTGGGCGAGGATCTGCAGGCTCTGGTCAATGCCGACATGCGCCAGGCCTTCGCCGCCTACCCGCACAGCTGGGGGCTGACCCGCCCCGATCCCAATATCGACCACCGCCGGGTGCCGAACCTCAGAACCTGGTTCGCGCGTCACGGCGCCTCCCTGCCGGTGCCGCGCGACGCCTCGGGCTGGCAGCCGGGCGACGTCTTCACCTCGCTGGTCGAGAATCGAAGCACCCATATCGGGCTGGTTTCGGACCGGCGCGGGCCGAATGGCTGGCTGATCATCCACAATATCGGGGCCGGCACGCGCGAGGAGGATGCGCTCCGCGACTGGCCGATCACCGGCCGCTATCGCTGGGCGCTCGCCTGACGCGCGTTGCACCCTGCCCGCCCCGTTGCTAGGCGCGCGCCATGGTTCCCCGCTATTCCCGCCCCGCCATGACCGCCCTCTGGGAGCCGGAGGCGCGTTACCGCATCTGGTTCGAGATCGAGGCGCATGCGACCGAAAAGCTGGCCGAGCTTGGCGTGGTGCCGAAGAGCGCGGCGAAGGCGCTCTGGGACTGGTGGGCGACGAAACCGACGATCGACGTCGCCGCGATCGATGCGATCGAGGCGGTGACAAGGCATGACGTGATCGCCTTCCTGACCTGGGTGGCCGAGCAGGTCGGCGACGAGGCGCGGTTCATGCATCAGGGCATGACCAGCTCGGACGTTCTCGACACCTGCCTTGCGGTGCAGCTCAGTCAGGCGACCGACCTGTTGCTGTTCGACCTGACCGAGCTGATGGATGCGCTCAAGCGTCGCGCCTACGAGCACAAGCTGACGCCGACGATCGGGCGTAGCCACGGCATTCACGCCGAGCCGGTCACCTTCGGGCTGAAGCTCGCGCAGGCTTATGCGGAGTTCGACCGGTGCTGGACGCGGCTCGCCAGAGCGCGCGAGGACATCGCGACCTGTGCGATCTCCGGCGCGGTCGGCACCTTCGCCAATATCGACCCCCGGGTGGAGGCGTATGTCGCCGAAAAGATGGGGCTCCACGTCGAGCCCATCTCCACCCAGGTGATTCCACGCGACCGGCATGCTTATTTCTTCGCGACGCTGGGCGTGATCGCTTCGTCGATCGAGCGGCTGGCGACCGAGATCCGCCATCTGCAGCGGACCGAGGTGCTCGAGGCCGAAGAATATTTCTCGCCGGGCCAGAAGGGCAGCTCGGCGATGCCGCACAAGCGCAACCCGGTGCTGACCGAGAATCTGACCGGGCTCGCGCGCATGGTCCGCTCGGCGGTGACGCCGGCGCTGGAGAATGTGGCGCTCTGGCACGAGCGGGATATCTCGCACTCTTCGGTCGAACGCTTCATTGGCCCGGATGCGACGATCACGCTCGACTTCGCGCTGGCGCGGCTGACCGGGGTGATCGACAAACTGCTCGTCTATCCGGAGCGGATGAAGCGCAACCTCGACCGGATGGGCGGGCTCGTCCATTCGCAGCGCGTGCTGCTCGCGCTCACCCAGGCCGGCGCGGCCCGCGAGGACGCCTACAAGCTCGTCCAGCGCAATGCGATGAAGGTCTGGGAAGCCGACGGGCAGCTCAGCCTGCTGGAGCTGCTCAAGGCCGATCCCGAGGTGACCACCTTGCTCTCGCCCGCGCAGATAGAGGCCGAGTTCGACCTCGACTACCATTTCAAGCATGTCGACACGATCTTCGCGCGGGTGTTCGACGCGGACTAGGAGTGCGACGCGAGGCTCGTGTAGATGGCCTCGATCAGCTCGTCGGGCGTGATCCAGCCGAGGCCGGTCACGTAGCGATCGGCGAGCCGCGCAGCCTTGATCCGCGCCAGGGAGTGGCGCCGGGCCATGGCTCGCGCAACACCTGTCCTCAGTGTCACCAGCATATCGCGATAGGCGACGAGATCGGCCTTGTGGCCGACCGCGCCATGGCCGGGGACGATGATCGTGCTGTCGTCGGCCATGGCCAGCGCCTGGTTCACCGCTGCGATCAGGCCGTCGATCGAGCCGCCCCCCGCAACGTCGAGAAAGGGCAGGAAGCGGTTGAAGAAGATGTCGCCCATCGCGAGCAGATTCGCGTGCGGCAGATAGACGATGGAATCGCTGTCGGTATGCGCGCGCGGCGGGTGCAGGATACGGATCGCCTCGCCGTTGAGATGGATGGTGAGATCGCTTTCATAGGTCAGCAGCGGGCGCATCGCTTCGGGTTCGGGCGGGATGGCGCGGCCGCGGATCCGCTGCTCCGCCGACATGCGCAGGCGGACATTGTGATGGCCGATGGTCACCGCGCCGCGGCTCGCGAGCAGGGCGTTGGCACCCGTATGATCGCCATGCCAATGGGTGTTGATGACGTAGCGGACGGGGCCGGGACCGAGCCTGTCCACCGCCGTCGCGACATCGGCCGCCGCGGCCGCGAAATCGTCGTCGACCAGCAGGCTGCCCTCCGGCCCGTGAAACAGCAGGAGATTGCCGCCGCGGCCGTGCAGGAAGGCGATCTGCGGCGTCAGCTGCTCAATCGTCAGGGTGCGTGACGGCGGCGCCGCCTGCGCCAGCGCGGGGACGGGGGCGAGCGCGAGCAAGGCAGCGAAAAGATAGCGCATCGGGTCCCCTTTCACGCGCAAGCAGGCCTCCTATCTTGGCCGCAACGACCCGGAGGTTTCAAGCATGGCCGATCTTTCCGACTTTCCGATCACCTCGCGCTGGCCCGCCCGGCATCCCGACCGGATCCAGCTTTACGGGCTGCCGACGCCGAACGGGGTGAAGGTCTCGATCATGCTCGAGGAGACCGGCCTGCCCTACGAGCCGCACCTCGTCGACATCACCCAGAACGAGAGCTGGACCCCGGAATATCTGTCGCTCAATCCGAACGGCAAGATCCCGGCGATCATCGATCCGGACGGGCCCGACGGCAAGCCGCTCGGCCTGTTCGAGAGCGGCGCGATCCTGATCTATCTGGCGGAGAAGACGGGGCAATTCCTCTCCGCCGACCCGGCGCGCAGGTACCAGACGATCCAGTGGCTGATGTGGCAGATGGGCGGGCTCGGGCCGATGTTCGGCCAGCTCGGCTTCTTCCACAAATTCGCCGGGCGCGACTATGAGGACAAGCGCCCGCGCGACCGCTACGTCGCGGAATCGAAGCGTCTGCTCGGGGTATTGGAGACCAGGCTAGAGGGCCGCGACTGGCTCATGGACGAGTACAGCATCGCCGACATCGCGACTTTGGACTGGGTCAGGAACCTGATCACCTTCTACGAGGCGCGCGAGATCGTCGACTATGACAGCCTCAGCAACGTCCCCGCCTGGCTGGAGCGCGGCCTGGCGCGGCCGGCGGTGCAAAGGGGGCTCACGATCCCGGCGCGGCCTGCGTAGCGACCAGCACACAGCCGTCTCGTTCGTCGCGTCGTTGCCGTGCTCCGGCGAAGGCCGGAGCGTTGCGAGACCCGCATTGCCGCATCCCGGCGCTCTGGCCTTCGCCGGAGCACGACCCGTTGAGATCAGGCGCCCAGCGCGTTCCTGATCTTCTGGAAGAAGCCCTTCGAGTTCGGGCATTCCTCGCCGGTCTCGGTCTCGCGGAAGGCTTCGAGCAGCTCGCGCTGCCTGGCGTTGAGCCTGGTCGGGGTCTCGACCTCGACCTGGATGACCATGTCGCCATAGCCGCGGCCGTTCATGCCCGGCATGCCGGCGCCGCGCTGGCGGAGCTGCTTGCCGGACTGGATGCCGGCCGGAATGCGGATCTCGTGCACCTTCTTGTCGAGCCCCGGCACCGCGATGCAGCCGCCCAGGGCCGCGATGGTGAAGCTGACCGGCGCGCGCGCGAACAGGGTGGTGCCCTCGCGCTGGAAGAGCTCGTGCCGGGCGAGGTGGATGAAGATGTAGAGGTCGCCGGGCGGGCCGCAGCGCACCCCGGCCTCGCCCTCGCCGGCAAGGCGGATACGGGTGCCCTCGTCGACTCCGGCGGGGATGTCGACCTTCAGCTGCTTGCGCTTCTCGACCCGACCCTCGCCCCGGCAGGACGGACAGGGATCGGCGATCATCTCGCCGACGCCGCGACAGGTCGGGCAGGTCTGCTCGACCACGAAGAAGCCGTTGCGCGCGCGCACCTGGCCGCGACCGCCGCACATCGTACAGGTCGAGGCGGAGGTGCCGGCCTTGGCGCCCGAGCCCTCGCAGGGCTCGCACAGGGCGGTAGTGTCGACGCTGAGCTCGACCGGGCGGCCGTGAAAGGCGTCCTCGAGGCTGATCTCGAGATCGTAGCGCAGGTCGGAGCCGCGGCGGATGTTCTGCCCGCGGCCGCGGCCCTGCTGGGCGCCGCCCATGAACTCGCCGAAAATATTGTCGAAAATGTCGGCGAAGGAGCCGAAATCCTGGGGCCCGGCATGGCCGTTGCCGCCGCCGCCATTGCGGAAGGCGGCGTGGCCGAAACGGTCATAAGCGGCGCGCTTCTGCGGGTCCTTCAGGCAGTCATAGGCCTCGGACAGCGCCTTGAACTTCGCCTCCGCGTCGCGGCAGCCGCCATTGCGGTCCGGATGGCATTCCATGGCGAGCTTCCGATAGGCCGACTTGATCGTCGACGCATCGGCCGTCCGCTCGACCTGAAGCAGTTCGTAATAGTCGGTTTCAACCATGACGGTGCCGACACCCCCTCAAGGACGGCGCCCGCTCCCCTCGTCCGGAAAGGAGCGGGCGCGCCATGTCCCCTAGCCCTTGTTGTTCTCGTCGACCTCGGAGAATTCGGCGTCGACCACCTCCTCGCCGCCGGCCTCGCCGCCCGCGGCGGGCGCGGCGTCGGGCTGCGGCGAGGCCGCGGCCTGCTGCTCCTTCTCGTAGATCGCCTGGCCAAGCTTCATCGCCACCTGGGCGAGCGCTTCCGACTTGCTCTTGATCGTCTCGGTGTCGCCGCCCTCGAGCGCGGTCTTCGCCTCGGCGACGGCCGCCTCGATCTCGGACTTCAGCGACTCATCGACCTTGTCGCCATGCTCCTTGAGCTGCTGCTCGGTCGAATGGATCAGGCTCTCGGCGCCGTTCTTCGCCTCGGCCGCCTCGCGGCGCGCCTTGTCCTCGCCGGCGAACTGCTCGGCTTCCTGCACCATCTTCTCGATGTCGGAGTCGCTGAGGCCGCCCGAGGCCTGGATGCGGATCTGCTTGACCTCGATCTGCGGCACGCCGCGCGGCGCCGGCGGAATCCCGACCAGGTCGAACTGGCCGAGGATCTTGTTGTCCGCCGCCATTTCGCGCTCGCCCTGGAAGACGCGGATGGTCACCGCATTCTGATTGTCCTCGGCGGTCGAATAGGTCTGCGACTTCTTGGTCGGGATCGTGGTGTTGCGGTCGATCATCCGGGTGAAGACGCCGCCCAGGGTCTCGATGCCGAGCGACAGCGGGGTGACGTCGAGCAGGAGGACGTCCTTGACCTCGCCCTGCAGCACGCCGGCCTGGATGGCGGCGCCCATGGCGACGACCTCGTCCGGGTTGACCGCGGTGTTCGGATCCTTGCCGAAGAAGTCCTTCACGACGTCGCGGACCCGCGGCATGCGGGTCATGCCGCCGACGAGGACGACCTCGTCGATCTCGTTCGCCTTCATGCCGGCATCGGCCAGCGCCTTCTTCAGCGGCTCCAGCGTCCGCTTGATCAGCGGCTCGACCAGTTTCTCGAGGTCGGCGCGGCTGATCGACTTGACGAGGTGCTTCGGCCCGGTCGCGTCGGCGGTGATGAAGGGCAGGTTGACCTCGGTGGTCTGCGCCGAGCTCAGCTCGATCTTCGCCCGCTCCGCGGCCTCCTTGAGGCGCTGCAGCGCGAGCCGGTCGGTGCGGAGGTCGATGCCCTCCTGCTTCTTGAACTCGTCGGCCAGGAAATCGACGATCCTCGCGTCGAAATCCTCACCGCCGAGGAAGGTGTCGCCATTGGTCGACTTCACCTCGAAGACGCCGTCGCCGATCTCGAGGATCGAGATGTCGAAGGTGCCGCCGCCGAGGTCGTAGACCGCGATCGTCTTGCCGTCCTGCTTCTCGAGGCCATAGGCCAGAGCGGCCGCAGTCGGCTCGTTGATGATGCGCAGCACCTCGAGGCCGGCGATCTGGCCGGCATCCTTGGTCGCCTGACGCTGGGCGTCGTTAAAGTAAGCGGGGACCGTGATCACCGCCTGGGTGACGGTTTCGCCGAGATAGGCCTCGGCGGTTTCCTTCATCTTCTGCAGGATGAAGGCGGAAATCTGGGACGGGGAATAATCCTTGCCGCCCGCCTGCACCCAGGCGTCGCCATTGGCGCCCTTCACGATGTGATAGGGGACGAGCTCGGTATCCTTCTTGGTGATCGGGTCGTCAAAGCGGCGGCCGATCAGGCGCTTCACCGCGAAGACGGTATTGTCGGGATTGGTGACCGCCTGGCGCTTGGCCGGCTGGCCGATCAGGCGCTCGCCGTCCTTGGTGAAGGCGACGATGGACGGCGTCGTGCGCGCGCCCTCCGCATTCTCGATGACCTTCGGCTTGCCGCCTTCCATGACAGCGACCGCGCTGTTGGTGGTGCCGAGATCGATACCGATCACTCTTGCCATATTTTACCTCTTGGCCCCTGAAAAAAAGCTGCGTGACCCGCGGCCCCCTTGGGAAGCGGCGCGCAGGCGTTTTCGGGGTCGATATAGGTGCCGATTCTGTTGCGACAAGGACACGTGAAGGGTTAGAGGCCCGCAACAGTCCCGGAGTGAGATGAGATGCTTAAGCCCGCCGCCGCCCTCCTGCCCCTCGCCGCCCTGCTCGCGGCCTGCAGCCCGGGGGAACCGGCGGTCACCGTCACCGACGCGGTGGTGCGGCTGCCCGCCGTCGCAGGCAATCCCGGCGCCGCTTATTTCACCCTGCACGCGAACCGCACGCCGATGCGGATTCTCGGCGTCACCAGCCCGCAGATCCAGCGGATCGAGCTGCACGAAAGCGAGATGCAGGGCGGCCGCATGCGCATGGGCCCGCTCGAAGACAACAGCTTCACCGCCGAGGGGGTGAAAGTGTTCGAGGAAGGCGGCCCCCACGCCATGCTGTTCGGCATCAACCCGGCCGTCCGCCCGGGCGGCACGGTGCGGTTGACCTTCGACGTCGACAATGCGCCCGACGTGACCATGGACGTGCCGGTGGAGACCGCCGGCGGCATGGGCGGCCACGCGCACTGAGGCGCGCCGCGCAATCCCCTTCCCTTCCGCGCCGCAAGTGCTAGCCTCCTGCGGACTCTGCGGGGGAGGATATCATGACCGACGCACCGCTCGATACGTTTCGGCCCTCGACAATCGGCTGGCTGAAGGGGACGCTGGCCGGCTGGGGGGTCGTGCTGCTGTTCATTGCCGGACCCGTGCTCTGGCTCATGGATGCGCTGGGGCTCGGCATGTACTGGCTGGCCCTGTCGCTGGTCGCGCTCGGCCTGTTCCTCTGGCGCTGGTTCGAGAATCTGGCGTCCAAATACGAGCTGACCGAGGAAAGGCTGATCATCCGCCGCGGGATCATCGCCAAGAGCGTCGACGAGATCGAGCTCTACCGGATCAAGGACGTCCGGATCAACTTCTCGATCATCAACCAGATCGCCGGAATCGGCACGATCGGCATCGCCTCTTCGGACGAGACGACGCGCAATGGCGATCTCATGATCCGCGACGTCGAGCGGGCGCAGGCCCGGCGCGAGGTCTCCGGGACGGGGAGGACTTATGACTCAGTCCGTCCGGTCGATATTGAGGTCCGGCTTCGAGTCCAGCTCCGCGTAGAGCGTGGCGAGATTCGCGTCGGTCAGCAGCTTCAGCAGCGCGCCGAAGCTCGGGATCACGAAATAGCCGTGCTGGAAGGCGTCCGAGCGGTAGCGCGTGCGCAGCACCTCGGGGATGTTGAAGGCGCGGCGCGGCACCTCGCTCTCCAGCGAGAAATGGCTCTCGCCGAAGCTGGAGAGCAGGCCGGCGCCGTAGATGCGGGTCTCGCCATCCTCCAGGGCGAGGCCGAACTCGACGCTGTACCAGTAGAGCCGGGCCAGCCGGTGCAGCGCCCCGGCGCGGAGCGCCGCAAGCCCCTCCGCGCCCATCGCCTGCATGAAATCGGCGACCTCCTGCTGGGCGAGCATCGGGACATGGCCGAACACGTCGTGGAAGACGTCGGGCTGCTCGATATAGTCGAGGCTGTCGGCGGAGCGGATGAAGTTGCCGGCGGGGAAGCGGCGCTTCGAGAGATGCTCGAAGAAGATGTCGTCGGGGACGAGGCCGGGGACGGAGACGATCGTCCAGCCGGTGCGCGCGAACAGCCGCTCGTTCAGCTCGTCCAGGTCCGGAATGCCCGGCTTCGACAGATGCAGCACGTCGAGGCCGCGGAAGAAATCCGAGACTCCCCGGCCCTTCAGCAAAGTCTCCTGGCGAGCGAACAGGGTGTCCCAGACGCGATGCTCCTCGGCCGTGAACCGTTCCCAATGCTGCGGGATGGTCCAGTCAGCCGCGGCGCCGGCGGGCGGCGGCGTCTTTCCTTCGATCAGGGTCTCGGTCAGCATCGGGTTGCTCCAAATATGAAAAACCCCGCCGGGGGGTCCGGGCGGGGTGGCGATCTCTTGAGGCTTTGGCTGTTACGCGCGCGTCAGATCGGTCCCGCCCGGGCGGTCCGATAATAATAGACGGTGGCGATCAGGTTGCGCATCGCCGGCAAGATCAGGCCTGAACTCCTCACTGTCAAGGCCGGCCCCCTCTGCTATGAGGTGAAGCGATGGCGATGAGCGAGCAGCCGCAGGTCCCCCGCGACAACCAGCCGCGCCCCGACGACAGCGCGCGCGAGATCGTCCGCCGCCACAGGCTGCCGACCCGGATCTGGCACTGGGTGAACGCCCTGACCGTGTTCATCATGCTGATGAGCGGGCTGATGATCTTCAACGCCCATCCGCGGCTCTACTGGGGCCATTATGGCGCCAATTTCGACCATGCCTGGCTGGAGATCGGCTCGCGGGGGGAATCGGGCTTTCTGCGCGTGGGCGCGGTGACGATCCCGACCACCGGCGTGCTGGGCTACCGGACCGACGCCAACGGCCAGGTGAACCGCCGCGCCTTTCCCGGCTGGGCGACCATCCCCTCGACGTACAGCCTGTCGGCCGGGCGGCGCTGGCATCTCGCCTTCGCCTGGGTGCTCGTGATCGGCATCCTCGCTTACTGGCTCACCATCCTCGTGAGCCGGCACTGGCGGGGGCTGGTCCCGCGCCGCGCCGAGCTTCACCCCCGGCACATCTGGCAGGAGGTGAAGGACCATGCCCGCCTCCGTTTCCCCACCGGGGCGGCGGCGCTCAGCTACAACACATTGCAGAAGCTGTCCTATGCCGGCGTGGTCTTCGTGCTGCTCCCGCTGATCATCCTCACCGGCCTCACCATGTCGCCTGGCATGGACGCGGCCTGGGGCTGGCTCGTGGACCTGTTCGGCGGCCGCCAGTCGGCCCGCTCGATCCATTTCATCTGCGCCTTCCTGATCGCCGGCTTCATCCTCGTCCACCTGGTCATGGTGGTGCTGGCCGGGCCGCTGAACGAGATCCGCTCGATGATCACCGGCTGGTACCGGGTGCCGCAGCCAAAACACAAAGCCGCGCCCTCCCCTGTTCCCGGCGGGGAGGCGCAGCCATGATCCTCACCCGCCGCACCCTGCTGCTCGGCGGCGCCGGCACCCTGCTCGCCGGCTGCGACAAGTTGAACAACAGCGAAGGGTTCCGGGGCCTGCTGCGCTCGGGCGAGGGCCTCACCATGCGCGCCCAGCGACTGATCAGCAGCCGTGAAGCGATGGCGCGCGAGTTCAGCGCCGCGGACATGTCGCCCGTCTTCCGCTCGAACGGCACCGCCAACCCGAACACGCCCGACTACAACCGTCTCGCCGCCGGGAATTTCGCGGACTGGCGATTGATCGTCGACGGCCTCGTTCGCCGGCCGCTCTCCCTCTCGCTCGACCAGATCCGCCGCCTGCCCCGCCGCACCCAGATCACCCGCCACGACTGCGTCGAGGGCTGGTCGGCGATCGGCAAATGGACCGGCGTGCCGCTCTCGCTGCTTCTCGACGGGGCGGGGCTTCGCGACGAGGCGCGCTACATCGTCTTCCATTGCATGGATCGCTATGGCGACCGGCCTTATTATGAGAGCATCGACCTGATCGACGCCTTCCATCCCCAGACCATCCTCGCCTGGGCGATGAACGACGCCATGCTTCCCATCCCCAACGGCGCGCCGCTCAGGCTCAGGGTCGAGCGCCAGCTCGGCTACAAGCACGCCAAATATGTCACCCGCATCGAGGCGCGCGCGACCCTGGCGGGCCTCTATGGCGGCCAGGGCGGCACCTGGGAGGACAGCAACGATTACGAATGGTATGCGGGAATCTAGCGCAGCCTGCCCGCCAGCTGCTCCTCGATCGCCCTGAATGCGGAATGCGCGCCGCGCGGCGGGTCGTCGCCGTTCGTGGTCGAGAAGAAGGCGATGCCGGTATGGCGGACCGGGTCGATCCAGAGGCCGGAGCGGACTCCATAAGCGTCGCCGGCATGGCCCCACATCGCGCGGCCGCCGCCGAACAGATCGTCGCGGCAGCCCGGCTGCGCGACCGGCAGGAGCTGCATGGCGAGGCCGTAGGCGCAGTAGAAGCCGTCCTCGGTGGCCCCGTTCGTGCCGTCATAGGTCCAGAGCGGCGTGGTCAGCATGGTCACGCTCGCCGCCGACAGGAAGCGCCGGCCGTTGTGCCGGCCGCCGGACATCAGCATGCGGCCGACCGTCGCGAGGTCGCGCACCGAGATGCGCAGCCCGCCCTGCGGCGAGAAGAGCGCGCCATTGTCGCCGATCCGGTAGCCGGCGAGGTCGCAGCCGTTCGGCGCCAGCACCGGGCAGGCCGGCGGCCGGCCGCCCAGATCGTCGCGGATCACCGTCCCGTCCGGGGCATAGAGCACCACCGCCCGGGCGATCGCGCCGGGGCCCGCGTCGAACCGCTCGCCCGTCGCCTTCTCCATCACCGAGGCGATTACCGGGAAGCCGAGGTTCGAATAGCGGAAATAGCTGCCCGGGGCGTGCGCCGGATCGAAGGCGACGGGATTGGCGAGCGTCTGCTGCAGGGTCGCGCCAAGCGGGATATTCCAATATTCGATATCGTCCTTGAGCGAAGAACGATGGGAGAGGAGGAGGCGAAGCGTGATCGGCCGCTCCGGGAAGCCGGGGTTGCGCAGCGGCCAGCCGATATAGTCGGAGACGTCGCGGTCGAGGTCGAGCTTGCCCTGTTCGACCAGCCGCATCACGCCGATCGCGACCGCCAGCTTCGAGATGGAGGCGATCCGCACCGGATCGTCGATGGTCAGCGCCCGACCGCGCGCGCGATCCGCAGGCCCGGAGGCGCCCGAGCGGACGATGCCGTTCCGGTCGAAACTCGCCCAGGCCGTCGCCGGACCGGGGACCGGGGCCGCCGGCACGGTCGCGCAGCCGGCCAGCGCCAGGCAAAGGATGAGAAGCAGCCCCCGCATCGCCTCTGTCTAATCGGCTGCCGCGCGCCCCGCCAGCCCCGTGCCGGCGGACCTTTCTGACCGGCCGGCGAGCATCCCCAAGCAACTTCGAGATTTCACCGAGTCTTCATGCAGATGAAGGGTAAACATTTTCGTGGAGTCCACTTCCTCTGTTTTTTGCATCAACTTGCGAGACTCCGTTTCGATAGTGTGATAAATTTTTCCTCATCGCAAAACGACTCGAAACGACTCTGCATTATCGCTGAGCGGTGGATGTTTTTCGCCCTGATTTCGGGCGGATGGGAGATGCGGGCCTTTTGCCCGCACCGAGGGAGGACGGACCATGGCAAAGAAAGACGACGGCGGCCGGAGCTTCAAGGACTTCCTGGCCGCGGCGCCCAGCCTCGACGATGCAGCGAGCGACGACAGCGTCGAGCTCAGCGGCCTGGTGTCGCGCACCAGCGACGGCCGGTTCGCGATCAGCACTCATGAGGGCCAGACCTACGAGCTGGACGTCGATGCGGTGCGCGAGTTCCGCGAGATCGAGGGCGCCGCGTCCGCGGCCTCGATCCGGGTCGGCCGCGACGTGCTCGAGAAGGCGGTGATCCACCCGATCAAGCCGCTCCGCAAGGACCTGATCAAGGATATCATCAAGGACATCATCAAGGACCCGATCAAGGAAGTGATCTGGGACCACAAGAGCCCCCACAAGGACCCGATCAAGGACCCGATTACCGATACGCCGCGGAACAAGGACATCCACAAGGATCCGCTGAGCGACGTGGTAACGACCCCGGCCAACGACCAGGTCGGCACCGGCTTCGCCGATGTGGCCGTCGATCCGGGCGGCATCGGCCCGGTGGTCAACCCGGCCTTCGGTGGTGGCGGGGGCGGTGCGCCATTCGTGATGGCGACTCCGCACCAGGCGCCGCAGCACCTGCTCTCGCTCCAGGCCGGGGTGCAGGCGGCGCCGGCCGCCGCCACCGCGACGCTGGCGCAGGCCGATCTCCATCCGAAGCGGATCGAGACCCTGAAGGAGCCGCTCACCGACACCCACAAGGAGCTGGTCATCGACACCCTGAAGGAGGTCCAGCACGACACGCTGAAGGAGGTCCAGCACGACACCCAGAAGGAGCTGATCTTCGACACCCACAAGGAGCTGATCATCGACACCCAGAAGGAGATCTGGGAGACCCTGGTCGAGGGCGGCCCGAACACGACGGTCGAGACGGCTGCCGAGGGCAATCCGGGATTCCCGGGCCAGGGCGGCTTCCCCGGCCAGCCGGGCTTCCTTGGCGGCATCTGATCCGCCGCGGCCGGCGCCTCCCCGGGGGCGCCGGCCGCCCGCATCCTTCAGAAAGGACAGGGCCATGCCGGTCGTCATCTTCAGCGAGCCGAACGACGTCCATGCGCAATCGGTGATGCGCGAGCTCGACAGGCTGGGCGAAAGCGATGCGCTCATCCTGAACTTCAACGACATCCCGCAGCGGATCAAGGTCGACATGGCGCTGAGCAACGGCCATGGCAGCGGCTTCGCCCTGACCTTCGCGGACGGCGAGCGGCTGCTGCTGGACACGGTCAAATCCTATTGGTGGCGGCGGCCGCAGGCCTATCAGCTGCCGCCGGGCCTGGAACCCGCCGCCTATCATTTCGCGCTGACCGAGATCTCGACCGCGATCCAGGGGATGTGGCAGTCGACCGAGGCGCTCTGGGTCAACGACATCGTCCGCGACGCCGCCGCCTCACACAAGCCCTGGCAGCTGGAGGTGGCGCGGCGCATCGGCCTCTCCATTCCCGACACCCTGATCACCACCGATCCGGACAATGTCCGCGCCTTCCGCGAGGCGCGGGACGGCGAGGTGGTGTTCAAGCCCTTCCTGCAGACCTTCCACGCCTGGCGCGAGACCAGGCGGCTGAAGGACGAGGACATGGCACTGATCGACAATGTGAAGCTGGCGCCGGTCATCTTCCAGTCGCTCGTGCCGGGGGTCGCGGACCTGCGCGTCACCGTGATCGGCTCGGAGATCTTCGCCGCCGCGGTCGATCTGGAGAAGATGGAATACAAGCTGGACGTCCGGCTCAACCAGCAGGCCTATCAGCGCCACGATCTGCCGGCGGCGGTCGGCGAGAGGCTGCTGCTGCTGATGCGCCGGCTCGGCCTCGAATATGGCGCGATCGACCTCAGGCTCACCCCGGACGGCGACTATGTCTTCTTCGAGGTGAACCCGGCCGGCCAGTTCCTGTTCGTCGAATATGCCTGCGGCCTGCCGATCAGCGCCGCGCTCGCCGCCCACCTCGCCCGCGGCCGGCGCGGCACCGCGAGCGAGCCGGTGGAGCAGGCGGCCTAGCTGAAGGTCAGCCCTTCCTCGCGACCCCTACCAGAGCGGGCCTCAGCAGCCGGTCCTTGATCGTATAGCCGGCCTGCATCTCCTGGACGATGGTGCCGGGTTCCTCGTCGGAGGGCAGCTCGAGCATCGCCTGGTGGAGATGCGGGTCGAGTTGCTTGCCCATCGACTCGATGCGGCTGATGCCGTGCCGCTGGAAGGCGCTGTCCAGCTCGCGGCCGGTGGCCTCGAGGCCGGCGACCAGCCCCTTCATCTTCTCGTCGTCCCGCAGCTCCTCGGGGATGGCGGAAAGCGCGCGCTCCAGATTGTCCTTCACGCTCAACATGTCGCGCGCGAAGGCGGTCGCGGCATATTGGGTGGCCGCGCTCTTCTCCTGCTCCAGCCGGCGGCGGACATTATGGGTCTCCGCCTGGGCGTAGAGGACATGCTGGCGCACCTCCTCCAGCTCCTTCTCGAGCTCGCCCAGCCGGTCGAGATTCGCGCCCCCACCATCACCGCCGCCGAAATCCAGCTCGCCCTCGAGCTCGAACTTCGCGTCGCCTGCCGCTTCGGCCTTGTCCCTGGTCTCCGGTTCCTGTTCGTTCATCCCATCAATCTCGATAATGTTTTCGCGGTGAAATCCACCATGGGTACCACGCGCGCATAGTTCAACCGGGTCGGCCCGATCACGCCGACGACGCCGACCAGCTTGCCGTCATGCCCGCGATAGGGCGCGGCGATAACCGACGAACCGGATAACGCGAACAGCTCATTCTCCGATCCGATAAAAATCTTCATCGCTTCGCCGAACCGGGCGCGCTCGAGCAGACGGGCGATCTCCTCCTTGCCCTCGAGCTCGTCGAGCAGCTGGCGGACCCGGTCGAGATCGGCGGCGGCGCTCTCGTCGATCAGGTTCGCCTGGCCGCGCACGATCAGCACCGGGCGGCGGGAGCCGTCTTCCGACCAGAGCGCCAGCCCCTGCGCGACCAGCGTCTGGGCCGCCTTGTCCAGGGCGGCCTTGCCGGCGCGGATCTCGTCGGCCAGCCGCGTCTGCGCCTCGCGCAGGGTCAGGCCGGACAGTCGGGCGCTCACATAATTGCCGACCTCGACGAGCGTCGAAGGCGTGACCCCGGCCGGGAGATCGACGACCCTGTTCTCGACGCTGCCGTCGCTGCCGACCACCACCGCCACCGCCTGGCGGGAGGAGAGCGGCACGAAGGCGAGCTGCTTCAAGGCGGGCTCTTCCTTCGGCACGAGCACGATGCCGGCGCAGGCGGAGAGACCTGACAAGGCCGCGGTGGCACTGGCAATCGCCTCTTCTATCGGTCCGCTGCGGTCGAGCAGGGATTCGATCGCGGCGCGGTCCTCGGGGCGCGGCTCGGCGACCTGCATGATCGCATCGACGAACAGACGGAGGCCGGTCTCGGTCGGGATCCGGCCGGCCGAGGTGTGCGGCGCGGCGAGCAGGCCGGTCTCCTCCAGGTCCTGCATCACGTTGCGGATCGAGGCGGGGGAGAGATTGAGGCTGGAGGTGCGCGAGATGGTGCGCGAGCCGACCGGGTGGCCGCTCTCCAGATAGGATTCCACCACCAGCCGGAACACGTCCCGGGCGCGGTCGCTCATCTCGCCGATGCTGCTCGCCATCGGAGCAGATGTAGTCAGCGGCGCGGGCCGATGAAATCCCCCAACGGCAGAAGACCCGGCGCCGAGCGCAGCCGTTCCGCGATCGCCCGGTTTCGCTGCATGTCGCAGCCGAAATAGAAATAGAGGCTCTGTGGACCGCGGCGGTCGCGCCAGGTGACTTCCGTGGACGGCATATCCGTCGCCATCGTCCGGCAGCGTTCGCCTGCATAGCGGACCGAGCCGCGGACCGGACGCAGCGGCGCCAGCTGGCGGGCGAAGGCCCGATATTGCGCCGGGGTGAAGCGGAAGGCCCGCGAACCGGTCACCGCCGTGAAGCGCCGTCCCTCGAAGGTGCCGCTGCCGTTGCTGTTGATCGTGAGCCGGTAGACCGGGCAGGCCCCGAAGCAGGGTCCGGTCTCGTAGATGATCGTCTGCACCGGCGTCGCCGGCGGCGGCGCGGCCGCCGACAGGATGGGCAAGGCGGCGAGGAGGAGAGCGGCTGTCTTCATGCCGTCCCCCTGCGCCGGTGCTGCTGAACCGCGGCTTAGCGGAGCTTGCGCCCGTACCAGGCCATCAGCGCCCCGCCGGCCACCAGGATCGTGCCTCTCACGGCCCAGCTGCGGTCGTCGAGCATGAAGCTGCTTCGCGGCCAGTGGACGATGCCGAGCCCCTGCAGGGTGAAGAGCAGGCCGGAGGCGATGGCGAGCAGGCCGACCACAAGCATGAGGATTCTGACGACCGCCATTTCCTTCTCCCCGGGGTCAAGCTAAAGGCCGCGCCTTCGATACAGGAGTGAATATGCGTCCCTCAGGCCGCGCGCCAGACCAGATGCGCGCCATCATCATGGAGCCAGGCTTCACCCGTCATGCGGAAGGGAGCTGCCTGGTGAGCTTCGGCGACACCCGCGTGCTCTGCACCGCCTCGGTCGAGACCAATGTCCCGTCCTGGCTGCGCGGCAAGGGCCGGGGCTGGGTGACCGCCGAATATGGCATGCTGCCGCGCGCGACTCACACGAGGGGACGCCGCGAGGCGGCGGCGGGCAAGCAGTCCGGCCGCACGCAGGAGATCCAGCGGCTGATCGGCCGCAGCCTGCGCGCAGTGGTCGATCTGGAGGCGCTCGGCGAGCGCCAGATCTCGCTCGACTGCGACGTGATCCAGGCCGACGGCGGCACCCGCACTGCCGCCATTTCCGGCGCCTGGGTGGCGCTTCGGCTGGCGGTGGACGGGCTGATTGCCGGCAAGGCGCTGGAGAGGGACCCGATCCAGAAGAAGGTCGCGGCAGTGAGCTGCGGCATCCATGGCGGAAATGCAGTGCTCGACCTCGATTATGCCGAGGACAGCAGCGCCGGCTGCGACGGCAATTTCGTGCTGACCGAGGACGGCCTGCTGGTCGAATCGCAGATCACGGCGGAAGGCGAATGTTTCGACGAGGAAGGGCTGCTCAGGCTGCTCAGGCTGGCGCGGATCGGCTGCGGCGAGATTTTCGCGGCGCAGGACCGGGCGACCGGACGATGAGGAAGCTGGAGGCCGGGCGGCTGATCATCGCCAGCCACAATATGGGCAAGGTCCGCGAAATCCGCGAATTGCTCGGGCCCTATGGCATCGAGCCGGTCTCCGCGGCGGAGCTTGACCTCCCCGAGCCCGATGAAATCGGCACGACGTTCATGGACAATGCCGACCTCAAGGCGCGGGCGGCGGCGGACCTCGCCGGACTGCCAGCGCTGGCCGACGACAGCGGGCTCTGCGTGGAGGCGCTGGGCGACCGGCCCGGCATCTTCTCGGCGCGCTGGGCGGTCAGGGAGGCGCGCGTGGATCCCGGCGCCGGTCCGGGCGAGATCAGCGGCGAGCGCGACTTCAATTTCGCCATGCAGCGTGTGCGGGACGAGCTGGAAGCGCTCGGTCCGGACGTGAGCCGCAACGCGCATTTCGTCTGCGCGCTGGCGGTCTGCTGGCCGGACGGGCACAGCGAATGGTTCGAGGGCCGGGTGGACGGCACCCTCGTCTTCCCGCCGCGCGGCAGCAACGGCTTCGGCTACGACCCGATCTTCGTTCCGGCCGGCCATGAGCAGACGTTCGGCGAGATGGACCCCGGCGCCAAGCATGCGATGAGCCACCGCGCCGACGCGTTCCGCAAGCTGGTGGCGGCCTTGCTGTGACCGAAGCCCCTCCCCT
>SMEU01000002.1_pt1 | contig 35511 bp, 33 predicted proteins | sample 2456051 | NCBI WGS metagenome assembly SMEU01 (sample SAMN10132600, study PRJNA489261) | soil metagenome | isolation source: day120 un-amended silt loam soil | place: USA | collected 2015-05-01
GAGAGCTTCGAAATGGCCGAGCGCGCCTCGGGCGCGGCGCGGGACCGGCTGGTGCAGCAGACCGGCGCGAATTTCGCGGCCGCCGCCTCGCATCTCTGCGCCTCGCGAGTCGTCACCGCGGCCAATCTCAGGCCCTATACCAGATTGCTGGTCCGCAATGCCGAAGCGGCGACCGAGCCGAACATCTATGACGATGCCGAGGAGAATGCGGGGGCGCTGATCATCGAATATGTGTTCGAAAATGCCGCGCCGACGCAGGCGCAGATCGAGCATGCGCTGCGCTGCTGGCGCAATCCCCAGCTGCAGGGCTGCGCGGTCGAGGATGTCGGACCTTAAGCCAGCGCGCCCTGTTGCAAATAGTTCGCGATAGCATCAGCCTCGCGCATCGCCGCGCCCGCCGGTCTGCAGGGCGTCGCTCTCCGCCTCGGCAAAGGCCCCGCCGTCCCCCCGGAACGCCGCCCGCAGGGTGGCCGGATCGACGCCGCCTTCCCAGCGCGAGATGACGATGGTGGCGACAGCATTGCCGATGAAATTCGTCAGGCTGCGGCATTCGCTCATGAACCGGTCGACGCCCAGGATCAGGGCCATGCCCGCCACCGGCACGCTCGGCACGACCGAAAGCGTCGCCGCCAGGGTGATGAACCCCGAACCGGTGACGCCGGCCGCGCCCTTTGACGAAATGATCGCCACCGCCATCAGCGCGATTTGCTGGCCGAAGCTGAGCTGAATGTCGCAGGCCTGGGCGATGAACAGGGCGGCGAGCGACATGTAGATGCAGGTGCCGTCCAGATTGAATGAATAGCCCGTCGGCACGACGAGGCCGACGACCGGCTTGGGGCAGCCGGCGCGCTCCAGTTTCTCGATCAGCGACGGCATCGCGCTTTCGGAGGAGGAGGTGCCGAGCACGAGGAAGAGCTCGTCCTTGATGTAGCCGACGAGTCCCCAAAGCGAGAAGCCCGCGGCCCGCGCGATCAGCCCGAGGATGACGATCACGAACAGCAGGGAGGTCGCGTAGAAGGTTCCGACCAGCGCGGTGAGGTTGATGAGGGCGCCGATCCCGTATTTGCCGATGGTGAAGGCCATCGCGCCGAACGCGCCGACAGGGGCCGCGTACATCAGGATGTGGACGATCCGGAAGACGATCGCGGTCAGCGTCTTCAGCGCGCCCTGCAGCTTCTCGCCTTTCTCCCCGAGCAGGGCCAGGGCGATGCCGAACAGGATCGAGACGAACAGGACCTGGAGGATCTGGCCCTCGGTGAGGGCGCTGACGAAGGTCTTCGGAATGATGTTGAGCAGGAAGGCGGTGACGCTCTGCTCGTGCGCCTGGGTCACATAGGCCTGGACCGCGGGGCTGACCGCCATATGCGGGTCGGCGTGAATGCCGGCGCCGGGCTGGACGAAATTGGCGACGACCAGCCCGATCGCGAGCGCCAGGGTCGAGACGGTCAGGAAATAGCCCATCGCCTTCAGGCCCACGCGGCCGAACGCCTTGAGATCGGCCATGCCGGAAATGCCGGTGACGATGGTGAGGAAGATCACCGGCGTGATCACCATCTTCACCAGGTTCACGAAGCCGATGCCGAGCGGCTCCAGGCTCTGGCCCAAGGCGGGGAACGCCCAGCCGGTGGCGATGCCCAGCGCGATCGCGACCAGCACCCAGAAATAGAGCGTCCGCCAGAAAGGCCGCCGCGCCGCCGCCATCCCATCCTCCCTTTTCCGCCCTGATAGAAGGCGCGCCCGCATCTGTCAGGCCATTGATCTTGGTGCGGTCATCGGCCTAGCTGCCGCGGATGAACGAGAGCGCCGCCGCGGTCACCACCATCGCCCACCAGATCCAGCTGGCGGTGGCGCCGGTCTTCCTGCTCGCCGGCATTGCCGGGATGATCAACGTGCTCGCCCACCGGCTGGCGCGCGTGGTCGACCGCTCGCGCCAGCTCGAGAGCGAGCCGCCCGACGATCATGAGATGGTGCGCCGCCTCTATTTCGCCGAGCTTGGCATCCTCGACCGGCGCATGCGGGTTGTGAACTGGTCACTCTCCTGCTGCACGGCGGGCGCGCTCTTCGTCTGCGTGGTGGTCGCGATCCTGTTCGTCGCCGGGCTGGCGAATTTCGCCTTCGCGAAACCGATCGCCCTATTGTTCATTCTGGCCATGTTGCTGCTGATCGCGGGCCTGCTCCTGTTCCTCTACGAGGTGCGGCTGGCGACCCGGGCGCTGCGGATCAGCCGGCGGCGGCGAATGGAGAAACTGGCCGAATGAGCGACGACCCCAATCGCGGCGGCGGCAGCGGCGAACAGCTCGCGCGGGTGGCGCTGATCGTCTCGGCCATCGCCCTCGCCATCGCCATCCTCGGCCTGTTCCTGCCGGTCAGCCGCTAGGCCATGAGCTTGCGCGCCGCCGCCCTGCTTCCGCTGCTCGCCGCGTTCCTGCCGGCGCCCTCGTCCGCGCAGGAAGCCTTTGCGGGGATATTGGCGCACGACGTGCACCTGCCTTTCGACCTGAGCGGCCAGGAGCACGGCCTCGAGCTCGAGCTCGGCTGGCGCAGCGCTCCGGTCGGCCCCCTCGGCTTTCTCGGCGGGCCCTCGGTCTACGTACGCGGCGCGCTCGCGGCGTCGGGCGGGACCGATTTCGTCTCTGCGGGACTGAGCTGGCGGCTTGGCCACGGCCCGGTCTACCTCCAGCCCGCGCTCGGCCTCGCCGTGCAGACCGGCCATATGCCGGTGTTCGATGCCAATGGCACAAGGACGGATCTCGGCTCCCGGGTGGTATTCGAACCGGAGGTGGCGCTGGGCTACAGGATTGCGCCGCGCCTCTCGGTCGAGGCGGCGCTCGTCCATCGCAGCCATGCGGGTCTGTTCAACAGCCGGCAGAATCCGGGCATGGATTCCATCGGTCTGCGGCTGAACTTCCGCCTGTGAGGGAAAGATGGGGGGAGGCCTGGCCGGCGCTCGCCCTCAGCCTGCCGCACCGGATCGGCGGCAGGGTGGATGACGGCCTAATTGGCGGGCGCGATGGCGCCGACGAGGACGTAGAACAGGATCGTCACCGGGAAGGCGACCAGAGCGAGCGCCGCGGCGCCGACGCGCACCAGGGTCGGATCCCAGCCGGTGCTGCGGGCGAAGCCGGCGCAGACACCCATGACCTTCGCATTGCGCTTGTCGAGTGCGTAGCTGGACATAATCTTCATTCCTGATCGTGCCTGGGTTGGACGGTCCGGAGGGACCGGTCCGGCCTAGATGACCGGAACCGGGCCCAGCGCGGCGGTGAGGAACAGGCTGGAGGCGACGAGCGCGCCGAACACCGAAAGAGCCAGCTTCTGCAGGTTGAACGTGACAGACATTTTCAATCTCCTTGTCGACCAGCGGACCATCCGTCGGTCATGCCAGGAAATTTGCAGAGGCCGTGCCAGATGCGAAAAACGGCGGAAAACAGCCATTTCCTGGAAACGACAGGATTGGGGATTGTTTCGGCGCCCCCAAGACTTGGCGAATTACACCAACAGTCGGTGGTCGCCTGTGGACATCATGGACGATTCCGGACAGTCGGCCCGGCGCGCAACGCGCTCAAGCCTCTAAATCGGCCGGCTGTTCGGCGGGGCGGCGCTTGATCAATATGTCGGCGGCCGCCGCGCCGAGCAGGGGCGAGATCGGCGCCAGCGTCTGCAGCCAGATCGGCAGCGGGATGAAGAAGACGGCCGCGAGCAGGGCGGCGAGCACGCCGCCGATCGTCCAGCCCGGCCAGGCCGCACCCGAGAGCAGCTTGGCGACCGCGGCGCCGGCGAAGGTGCCGAGGAACCAGGCGAGCAGGACGGAGATCTGCGCCCCGACGGAGGCCGCCCGGATCCCCTCGATCAGCGCCTGGCTGTCGCGCGGATCGGTCGGCACGTGCAAAGGATAGAGCGAGGTGCCGACATAGCCGACCAGCATCATCACGAGGGCGGCGGCGATGATCCCCGCGAGCAATCCGACAAGCGACTTCATGCGGATTGATTACCGTCTTTCCGCCGCCGCCGCCAGCGTGTCTGTCTAGCTCCCCACGATCGTGCCGCCATTGGGATGGAGGACCTGGCCGGACATGTAGCGGCTGTCCTCGCAGGCGAGGAACAGGAAGCTGGGCGCAACCTCGTTGGGCTGGCCGGGGCGGCCCATCGGCGTGTCCTTGCCGAAATCCTTCATCTTCTCTGGCGGCGAGCCGCCGCAGGGGTTGAGCGGAGTCCAGATCGGGCCGGGCGCGACCGCGTTCACGCGGATGCCCTTGCCGACCAGATTCTCGGAGAGCGAGCGGGTGAAGGCGGTGATCGCGCCCTTGGTGGCGCTATAGTCGAGCAGCCCCTTCGAGCCCTGATACATGGTGATCGAGGTGCAGTTCACGATCGCCGCGCCCTCCTTCAGATGCGGGCGCACCGCCTGGGTCAGGAAGAACATCGAGTAGATGTTGGTCTGGAAGGTGCGCTTCAGCTGCTGCTCGCTGATGTCGGTAATGTCCTCGTCGGGATGCTGCTCGCCGGCATTGTTGATCAGGATGTCGATCCGGCCGAACTGCTCGATCACCCGGGCGACGGCGCGGTCGCAGAAGCCCTTGTCGCCGAGATCGCCCGCGATGGTGAAGGCCTTGCGCCCCTCCGCCTCGACGATCTTCTTCGTCTTCGCGGCATCGTCATGCTCGCAGAGATAGAGAATCGCGATGTCGGCGCCCTCGCGCGCGAACAGGGCGGCGACGGCGCGGCCGATGCCGCTGTCGGCGCCGGTGATCAGGGCGACCTTGCCCTTCAGACGTCCGGACCCCGGATAGAAAGGTTCCCAGTCCGGCTTCGGCTCCAATCTGCTTTCGTGACCGGGCAGGCCGTCCTCGCGGACCATCTCGATCGTGTCTGCTGCATTGTCGGTCATCGTCTCTCTCCGGCCCCGGTCGAAAGGAACAACCCCTTGGTCGAAAAGCCGTTCCTGACGAGCGGGTTTCGGCCTGCGGTGAATGGCGGCGACGCTGCTTGACCCGCTTGGCATAGTGCTACAAATGTAGCGGGCAGCTTGCGCTGTTTGTACAGGCTTTGCCGCAGGGGACGGCGGCGGGGAGAGGGAATCGACCCATGATCACGCCGTCCGGCGCGCGTTCCGCGTTGCTTGTTGCCTTGCTGTCTTCCGCGGCCCCGGCCTTTGCCCAGGTCGCGACCCCGCCCGCCACCGGCGACACGCCGCCACCGGCCGCGGCCACGGCGCCGCAGGGCGCCCGCACTTATACGCCCGCCGACTTCGCCCGCTTCGCCCCGCGCAACGCGCTCGACATGCTGAGCAACGTGCCGGGCTTCTCGATCGACGGCGGCGACACCGAGCGCCGCGGCCTCGGCCAGGCGACCGGCAACGTGCTGATCAACGGCCAGCGTTATTCGGGCAAGTCGACCAACGTGGTCACCGAGCTGCAGCGGATCAGCGCCGCCAACGTGGTCAGGATCGAGATCGTCGACGGCGCGACCCTGAACATTTCCGGCCTCTCCGGCCAGGTCGCCAATGTCGTCACCCGGCCCAGCGGCCTTTCCGGCAATTACAGCTGGAGCCCGCAGATCCGCGCCCGCCGCACCCCGCCGCGGCTGTTCCAGGGCGAGGTTTCGCTCAACGGCGCGCTCGGCACGGGCACCACCTATACGGTGAGCCTCCGGAACAACAGCTTCCGCAACGGCAATGCCGGGCCCGAGCTCGTCACCGACGCGAACGGCAACATCATCGACCGGCGCGACGAGGTGCTCAGCGTCGATGGCGACGAGCCGCGCCTGTCCGGCTCGCTCAGGCACAATTTCGGCAACGGCTCCGTGCTCAACCTGAACGCCGCCGGCGGCTTCTTCACCCAGGAGGTCGAGGAGAATGGCGTGCGCATCGGCCCGGGCCAGCCTGACCGCCAGCGTTATGTCGAGGAGCGCACCCGGCGCCACAATTATGAAGTGGGTGGGGATTACGAGCTCGGCCTCGGCGGCGGCCGGCTGAAGCTGATCGGGCTGCACCGCTTCACCCACACCAATTTCCGCCAGACCCTGATCCAGAGCTATTCCGACGCCACGCCGACGCTCGGCCAGCGCTTCCTGCAGATCGGCGACGAGAGCGAGTCGATCGGCCGCGGCGAATATCGCTGGCGGGGCGGCGGCGCCGACTGGCAGATCAGCCTCGAGGGCGCGCTCAACCGCCTCCAGATCGACAACGGCCTGTTCGATCGCACCCAGGCCGGCGAATTCGTGCCGATCCCCTTTCCGAACAGTGCCGCGACCGTGCAGGAAAAGCGCGCCGAGGCGGCGATCACCTATGGCCGCCCGCTGACCGCCAACCTGACTCTCCAGATCTCGCTGGCCGGCGAATATTCGCAGCTCAGCCAGGAGGGCGCCGGCGGGCTCAGCCGGACCTTCTACCGGCCCAAGGGCTTCGTGAACCTCGCCTGGCGGCCGCAGCCCGGCTTCGACATCAGCGCCCGGATCGAACGCGTGGTCGGCCAGCTCAACTTCTTCGACTTCGTCGCCTCGGCCAATGTCTCGGGCGGGACGACCAATGCCGGCAATGCCGATCTGGTCCCGCCGCAGAGCTGGAACGCGCAGGTACAGGCGACCCGGAGCCTCGGCCGCTGGGGCACGATCAGCGCGCGGCTCTACGGCCGGCTGATAAGCGACATTGTCGACGTCATCCCCATCCAGGGTGGCCAGTCGCCGGGCAATCTCGACGGCACCGCCAGGGTCTACGGAATCCAGTGGACGAGCACCCTCAACCTCGATCCGCTCGGCATTCCGGGCGCGAAGCTCGACGCCAACATCACCCTTCAGCATTCAAGCCTGCGGGATCCGCTGACCGGGCTGAACCGGCCGATCAGCGAGAATCTGACCCGCGAGGTGAACCTGCAGTTCCGCCACGACATCCCGCGCAGCAACTGGGCCTGGGGCGCGCAATTCTACCAGTTCCGCCAGGCGCAGGGCTTTCGGCTGGACCAGCTCTCCCAGTTTCTGGACACGCCGGGCAGCCTCGGCGCCTATGTCGAGCACAAGAATGTGTTCGGGCTGACGGTGCGGGCGAGCGTCGACAATCTGCTGGGCACGAACGAGAGCTTCAGACGTACCTTCCTGGCGGGCAACCGGCCGAGCCCGGTCCTGTTCACCGAGGCGAGGGACCGCTTCTACGGCCCGATCTTCACGCTGACGATCAGCGGGACGATCTGATTCGGGAAACCCAGCGCGCGGCGTAGCGCGGCGCCTGCTGGACCGAGCGAAGCCGGCCCGGCCCCGGCAGCAGCACGTCGCTGCCGCGAAGGATCGCCGGCCGCACATCGGCCCGACGGCAGCGCGCGACGACGGTCGGGAATTCGAGATCGGTGTGGCGCGCCAGCGCGGCATTCGTCACCCCATGATCGCCATCACATAAACCAAGGCCTGCATGACCCGCTCCTTCAGGGGGCCAAATCCCTGATATTGCCCCTTGTTCCGTTCGTTGCGGCGCCGTTACTTGGGATCGGGCGCGCGCTCGCCTATCTAGCGACCAAGATGACCGACGCTGCGACCGAGCCGACACGGCGGGCCGAATCCGGCCTGGCCGTGCTCAGGCGGTTCCTTCCCTATCTCTGGCCGGCCGGCGCGCCGGCGCTGAAGGCGCGCGTGCTGCTCTCGCTGTCGCTGGTGCTGATCTCGATCTGCGTCACCACTTTGGTCATGCCGCTCGCTTATGGCGCCGCGGTGAACCGGATGACCGCAGGCATGGAGCCGGGCGTCGCCATCGCCATCGCCCTGGTCGTCGCCTATGCCGGCGCGCGCTTCGGCGGCGTGCTGCTCGACAATCTCAGGAACGGCATCTTCGAACGGGTCGGCCAGGACGCGACCCGCTGCCTCGCCGAGACCACCTTCCGCCACCTCCACGATCTCTCGCTCCGCTTCCATCTCGAGCGGCGCACCGGCGCAGTCACCAAGATCGTCGAGCGCGGAACGAAGAGCATCGACATGATGCTCTACTTCATCCTGTTCAACATCGGCCCGACCGTGCTTCAGCTGTCGATCGTGCTGGCCCTCTTCTGGGTGAAGTTCGGGCTCGGCCTGGTCGCGGCGACGGCGGTGATGGTCGCCGCCTACATCCGCTTCACCCGCATTGTCACCGACTGGCGGACCAAGCTCCGCGTTCAGATGAACGATCTCGACACCGGCGCCGTCGCCCGCGCGGTGGACAGCCTTCTGAATTACGAGACGGTCAAATATTTCGGCGCGGAGGAGCGGGAGGCGGCGCGCTACGGCAAGGCGGTGCGCCGCTATGCCGACGCCGCGGTCAAGAACGAGACCAGCCTCGCCTGGCTCAATATCGGCCAGTCGTTGATCACCAACCTGATGATGGCCGGCGCGATGGGCTTCACCGTCTGGGGCTGGAGCCAGGGGCGGTTCAGCGTCGGCGACGTGGTGGTGGTGAACACCCTGCTCGCCCAGCTCTTCCGCCCGCTCGACCTGCTCGGCATGGTCTACCGGACGATCCGCCAGGGCCTGATCGACATGGATGCGATGTTCGCTTTGATCGACACGCCCGCCGAGGTGGTCGACGCGCCGGACGCGACCGAGCTCCACGTCAGCGCCGGCCTGATCCGCTTCGAGGGCGTGCATTTCGGCTACGAGCCGGACCGCGAGATATTGAAGGGCGTCGACCTGGAGGTGAAGCCGGGCTCGACCACCGCGATCGTCGGCCCGTCGGGCGCCGGGAAATCGACGCTCTCGCGGCTGCTCTTCCGCTTCTATGAGCCGCAATCGGGCAGGATAACGATCGACGACCAGGATATTTCGCAGGTTACGCAGCGGAGCCTGCGCGCCGCGCTCGGCATCGTTCCGCAGGACACGGTGCTGTTCAACGACACGATCGGCTACAATATCGGCTATGGGCGCGAGGGCGCGCAGCCCGGGGAGATCGTCGCGGCGGCGCGCGGCGCAGCGATCCACACTTTCATCGCCAGCCTCCCCGAGGGCTATGAGGCGATGGTCGGCGAGCGCGGCCTGAAGCTCTCCGGCGGCGAGAAGCAGCGCGTCGCGATCGCCCGCACGCTCCTGAAGGATCCGCCGATCCTGATCCTCGACGAGGCGACCAGCGCGCTCGACAGCCGCACCGAGGCGGCGATCCAGGAGACGCTCAGCGACGTCACCCGCCAGCGGACCTCGCTGGTCGTCGCCCACCGCCTCTCCACCGTGGTCGATGCCGACCAGATCGTGGTGCTCGACGAGGGCCGGGTCGCCGAGCGCGGCACCCATGCGCAATTGCTGCGCAGGAACGGCCTCTACGCCGAGATGTGGGCCCGCCAGCAGAGCGAGCGCGAGCGGGCGGAGGAAGAAGCCGAAGCGGCCGAATAGGCCTCGCTGACCTGGGTTGAACAGCCCAAAGTTCGGCCTTTTACAGCATCGTAACCGATTTCCTCCATAGCGGGGAAACGCCAGTCGCGGCGTCCCGGCGCCACGAAACTGGAGCGCTCATGATCGATGTCGCTTATTGCATCGCCACCCAGCACGATCCCTGGCTGGTCGCGCTCGCCGTGTTCATCTGCTGCGCCGGCGCCTTTTCCATCGTCCAGATGTTCGAGCGGGCGCGCAGCACCGACGGCGTGCAGCGGATCGGCTGGGCGTTCCTGACCTCGGTCGCGGCGGGCGCGACGATCTGGTGCACGCATTTCGTGGCGATGCTGGCCTTTCAGGCCGGCGCCCCCGTCCATCTCGATCCGGTGCTCACCATCGCCTCGCTGATGATCGCGATCCTCGGCTCGCTCGCCGGTTTCGCGGTTGCCGGCTGGGCCCGCGGCCGCGCCCACGCGCCGCTCGGCGGGGCGATGTTCGGCGGCGCGATCTCGGCCATGCACTTCACTGGCATGGCCGCCTATCGGGTCGACGGCATCGTCACCTGGAGCTGGTCCTACGTCACCGTGTCGGTGCTCTGCGCCGCCGGCTTCTCCGCCCTCGCCCTGTCCGTGCTCTGCTCGGCCTGGCCGAATCGCCGGCGGATCCTCACCGGGACGGCCCTGATCGTCGTCGCGATCGCCACCCTCCACTTCGTGGCGATGACCGCCATGCACATCGTCCCGCTCAGGCTCAGCGAGACTCCGCTCGACCCGATGGAGATGCGCGCGCTGGCGCTGGCCACGGCGATGGTCGGGCTGATCGTGATCGCGGCCGGCGTGTTCGCCGCCCTGATCGACCGCCACACCCGCTCCGAGGCGATGCGCAAGCTGCATCATCTCGCCAATAATGACGTGCTGACGGGGCTGCCGAACCGCGCCGCCTTCCAGACCGAGCTCGTCCGCCGGTTCAGCGCCGCCCAGGATGGACGGACCCAGATCGGGCTCTGCGCGATCGATCTCACCCGCTTCAAGGAGATTAACGACGTCCACGGCCACCGGGCCGGCGACGACGTGCTCGCCAGGCTGGCGGCGCGGATGCGCGAGGCGCTCGGCCCCGACGACATGATCGCCCGGCTCGGCGGCGACGAATTCGTGGCGGTCACGACCTTCCACGACCAGGTCCGGCTGGCCGCGCTCGTCGACCGGCTCGATCTCGCCCTGAGGGCGCCGCTGGACGTCGGCCAGTTCACCGCTTGCGTCCGCGCGAGCATCGGCGTCGCCGTCTATCCGCACGACGCGGCCGACGCGCAGATGCTCGCCAACAATGCCGACCTCGCCATGCACCGCGCCAAATGCGAAGGATCGCAGGCGCCCTGCTATTACGATTCAGCGCTCGACGAGGCGGTCCGCGAGCGGCGCGAGCTGGCCAACGACCTCCGGCTCGCGATCGGGACCGACCAGCTGCAGATGCACTATCAGCTGCAGGCCTCGGTCGTGACCCGCGAGATTACCGGCTATGAGGCGCTGCTGCGCTGGACCCATCCGGAGCGCGGCGCCATTCCGCCGGCAGTCTTCATTCCGATCGCCGAGGAGAACGGGCTGATCCTCGCGCTCGGCGAATGGGCCCTGCGCCGCGCCTGCACCGATGCGGCCGGCTGGGATCATCAGTCCAGGGTGGCGGTCAACGTCTCGGCCCTGCAGCTCGCCCATGCCGATCTGCCGCGCCTGTTCCACCAGGTCATGCTGGAAACCGGGCTGCCGCCGCGTCGGCTGGAGATCGAGCTGACCGAGAGCGCGATCATGGCCGATCGCGAACGCGCGCTTCACGTCCTTCGCCAGATCAAGAATATGGGCGTCGGCGTCGCGCTCGACGATTTCGGAACCGGCTATTCCTCGCTCGAGACGCTGCGCGCCTTCCCGTTCGACAAGATCAAGCTCGACCGCTTCTTCGTCTCCGAGCTCGAGGGCAGCCCGCAGGCGACGGCGATCATCCGCGCCGTGCTCGCGCTCGGCCGAAGCCTGTCCATTCCGATCCTCGCCGAGGGCATCGAGACTCAGGACCAGCTCGAGGTGCTGATCCGCGAGGGCTGCGACGAGGTGCAGGGCTTCCTGCTCGGCTATCCCGGCCCCTCGCCGGTGGTGATGACCCCGGTGGAGACGGACCAGTCCGCGCCGCCAAAGGATGACGGGCTCAGCGACGCCGCCTGAGGGGCTTCCGCCGGTGCGCCCGCGCCGGCCTGAATAGGTGATTGAAAATCACCGGTCTTGGGTGTTTCCTCTCCGGAACGGACGGGGGGACGATCATGCGCATCATCATCATGTTGCTCGGCCTGTGCGTCGCGGCCTTGCCGGCGGTGGCGCAGGAGGCGATGCCGGCGCCGACGCTCTCCATCTCGCCCGGCGAGACCGTGACCGTGCGCATCATGCCGGACGGCCACTTCGTCGAACTGAGCCGCGCGCGCGGCGAGGCCAGCGGCGAGCGGGCCGCGGACACCGTCCGCTTCACCTTCTCCGACATGGCCGGGCAGAAGATGTTGAGCACGGAGAATGGTTATGACCGGCCTTTCGCCTATCGGGCGCGGATGTTCGTGGGCAGGCGGTCGGCGAACACCAGCATCTGCGCGGTGATGCCGCGCATCATGGGCATGGAAAGCTGGGGCGACCCGATCGACCGGCTGGAATTGCGCGAACCGCGCCTGCTCGAGCCGGGCGCGAACATGGGCTGCGAATGAAGCTGGCTGGAGCGCTGCTGCTCGCCGCGCTTGCCGCGCCGGCCCTGGCGCAGCGCGCGCCGTCGCTGACCCTGGAGCCGGAAACCGAGGTGACGGTCGCGCTCGACAGGGAGGGAAGTCCGGGCGTTGCCGTCACCCAGCGGCGGCGGGCCGAATGGACTCCGTTCGATCTGGCCGTGGCGCGCAATTTCGTCACGGGCGCCTATGCCGCAGGGATCGGCAACAGCACGGTTCCGACCCGCGACGCGCCCGGCATTCCGGAGCCGCCGCAGATCCGGCCCGACGGCGTCCGCATCCGTTTCATGCTCATCGCCGGCAGGCACAGCGAACTCATCCTCGAAAACGGCTTCGAGCTCGCGCTCCGCTATCGGGCGCGCATCACCGTCGCCGGGGAGACGCGGCCCACAGACGTCTGCATCGTCGAGCCGAACAACCGCATGAACGAACATTGGCCCGAACGGATCGAGCGGATCGAATTGTACGACCTGCGCCTGATTCCCTGGCAGGCCGGACGCCGAATCATCTGCGAATAGGGATCAGGGCGCGGCGCAGGTCAGCCTGACCTGCCGGGCTCGTTTGTCGAAGGTGATCGAGGAGCAATATCGCAGCTGGTCGGCGCCGAGCGCGAGCCGGTCGCGATTGCGGTTGCGGCGGCGCTCGCCGGTGACGACCACCTCGTCCGGGTCGCCGCCCTCCTCGCGGATGGCGGAAGCATTGCCGAAGTCATTGGTGCGGACGCCAAGCTCGCTGATCGCCAGCGCCCCGACCAGGAACGGCCGGCCGAGCCGCATATTGCGCACCGGCCGGCTGATCCCGAAAGCGATATGGGCGGGCGCGGTCTCGCCGCCGACCCGGCCGTCATAGGCATTGGCGATCCGCACCGCCGCGCCGGCGGTGGCGAGGGTGCGCGGCTCGTTCGGGTTGAATCGGACCCGGAGCGGCTCCCCGCCCAGATCGACCAGAGCGTAGCTGCCGCCCCAGCCGCCGAACAGGCCGCCTTCATCCTCGAGCGGCAGAGTGACGGTGCGCTCGCCCGGCAGAGACGGCCGAAGCACGAAGCGGACCACCGGCTCGGGCAGGCCGCCCGGCCCGATCACGCCGTCCGCATCCTGGACATAGGGCCGGCCGGTCCAGCCGACGCGGCGCTTGCGCGGCCGCACGCCCTCGCCGACCGCGATCCGGCCGACGGCGCTTCTGCCCTCCACCTGCTGCGGGCCGACCAGATAGGCGAAGGCGAACGGCCCGGGCCGCAAATGGGCCTGGCCCATGGCGAAGGGCAAAGTGAAGATCGGCAGCGCCGGCGCCGCCGGATCGATCCGGATCCGGCCGGGCGTCCCGTTCAGGGTGACGGTGACGATGCCGTCGCCGCTGACCACCAGGTCCTGCGGCTGGCGCGGCCGGGCGCTTGCCGTGCTGGAAACGAGCGCAAGCAGAAGCAACGGGCGAAAACGCATACAAGACCTCCCCACTTCCCCTGCGACATGAAGGCTGGCCTGCGATTGCGGCGGCAATGGGGCCTCGTTACCAGAAGCCGGTGACCGACCCGCTCGACATCCTCCACCACGTCTTCGGCTTCGCCGGCTTCCGCGGCGTGCAGGAGCAGGTGATCGGGCGGGTGATGGCCGGGCGGCATGGCCTGGCGGTGATGCCGACCGGGGCCGGCAAGTCGCTCTGCTACCAGGTGCCGGCGCTGGCCCGGGAGGGGACCGCGCTGGTCATCTCCCCGCTGATCGCGCTGATGCACGACCAGATCCGCGCCGCCGAGGGCTTCGGCATCAAGGCCGCCTCCCTGACCTCGGCCGATGCCAATCGCGGCGAGACGATCGAGCGGCTGAAGCAGGGCGAACTCGATCTGCTCTACGTCGCGCCGGAGCGGGCGACCGGGGAGAGCTTCCGCGCCCTGGTCTCGCGGACGAAGCTCGCGCTGATCGCGATCGACGAGGCGCATTGCGTCAGCGAGTGGGGCCATGACTTCAGACCCGATTACCGGCTGCTCCTGCCTTTGCTCGAGGCCTTTCCGGACGTCCCCCGGCTCGCGCTCACCGCCACAGCCGACGCGCGGACCCGGGCCGACATCCTCGTCCAGCTCGGCATCCCTGCCGACGGACTGATCGTCGCCGGCTTCGACCGGCCCAACATCCGCTACCATGTCCGCCCGCGCGACGGCGTCGCCGCGCAGCTCAAGGCCTTGCTCGCCGGGCAGCCGGGGCCGGGCATCGTCTATGTGCCGAGCCGCGACAAGGCGGAGAAGCTGGCCGAACAGCTCGCGGCGACCGGGCGGCCCGCTCTGCCCTATCATGCCGGGCTCGAGCCCCGGGTCCGCGCCCGCAACCAGGCCGCCTTCGTCACCTCGGAGGAGATGGTGATGGTCGCGACCGTCGCCTTCGGCATGGGCATCGACAAGCCCGACGTGCGCTTCGTCGCCCATGCCGGAATCCCCAAGTCGATCGAGGCCTATTATCAGGAGACCGGCCGCGCGGGCCGTGACGGCGAGCCCGCCGAGGCCTGGCTGTTCTGGGGGGCGGAGGATTTCGCCCGCGCCCGGCGGCGGATCGAGACCGAGGTGGAGGAAGGCCGCCGCGCCGCCGAGCGCGAGCGGCTGAACGCGCTCGCCGCCTTGGTCGAGACCGCCGCCTGCCGCCGTGCGATCCTGCTCCGCCATTTCGGCGAGGACCCGCCCGAAAGCTGCGGCAATTGCGACAATTGCCTCAATCCGCCGACCGCGATCGACGCGACGGTCGCCGCGCAGAAACTGCTCTCTGCCGCCTTCCGCACCGAGATGCGCTTCGGCGTGGCGCACCTCGCCGACGTGCTCGCCGGGCGCGAGACCGAGAAGGTGCTGAGTTTCGGCCACCAAAGGCTGAGCGTGTTCGGCATTGCCGAGGGGGACGAGCTGGCGCTGGTCAAGCCCGTCGCCCGCGCCTTGCTCGCCCGCGACGCGCTGCGCGCGGACGATTTTGGCGGCCTGTCCTTCGGGCCGGCGGCGAAGGCGATCCTGAAGGGCGGCGAGACGGTCGAGATCGTGCTTCCGCCGAAGCGCACCCGCAGTCGCGGCAGGGCGGCACGGGATTATCCCCACGATCCCTTGTTCGAGGCCCTGCGCGCCCGCCGCCGGGAGCTGGCCGCGGAAGCGGGCGTGCCGCCTTATGTCATCTTCCACGATTCCACCCTGCGCGAAATGGCGGAGCTGAAGCCGGCCACGCTCGAGGCGCTGGCGCGCGTTTCGGGTGTTGGCGATGCCAAGCTGACGCGCTACGGCGCCGCCTTCGTCGAGGTGATCGACGCCCATCTCGCCGCAGTCCAGGGGTAACAGGCATGGTCTTCAGGGAATTGGACAGACAGGTCCTCGTCGCCGATGCGCCGATGCGACCGAAGGACATGGCCGAGGCAGCGGCGCGCGGCGTTACCCTGGCGATCAACAACCGCCCCGACGGCGAGGCCTTCGACCAGATCGACGCGGCGACCCTGGGCGCGGCGGCGGCCGAGGCCGGACTTGCCTACCTCCATCTGCCGATCGAGGAGGTGCTCAGCACCGACAAGGTCGCGGCGCTCACCGATGCGCTGGCGGAGGCCGAGGGAAAGGTGCTGATCTTCTGCCAGTCGGGGACCCGCTCGACCTATCTCTGGGCGCTGGCCCGGGCGCGGGAGGGGGCGGTGCCGGAGGCGCTCACGCAGAACGCCGCGCGCGCGGGCTACAATATCAGGCCCCTGATGAGCTGGCTTCGGCAAGCAGGCGCTGCGCCCGAATGAGATCGTCCTCGTGGACCATCAGCCGGACCGGCACGACCCCGAGGTCGGCGCCGCCCCAGTTGGTCTCGGTGTCGAACAAGATGGCGGGGATGTCCGCGGCGTCGAGCGCGCCCCTGGCGATCTCCGCCTCGATGCGCGTGTAGAAGCGGGCGGCCTCGACCAGCGCCATGTTCAGCGCGCCTCCTTCGCGTCGGCATCGCGAAGCAGGCGCGCGGCGTCATCCCGATCTTCCTCCGTCACCATGAGGCGCACTGGGACCGGAATGCGCATCCCGGTGTCCCATTGGTTCTCGACGTCGAACAGAAAGCTCATGATGCCCTCGCTGGCGAGATAGGAGCGGGCGAGCGAGGCCTCGATGGCTGAATCGAAGCGCTTGAGCAGGACCAGCGCCATTACCAGGGCACCACCTCGCCGGCGGCCGCCTCGAGCGCGGTCGGCTTGCGGCCGAGGATCGCGTTGCGGTGAGGGAAGCGGCCATATTGCTCGATCACGTCATGATGCCTGCGCGCAAATTTGAGATGCTCCGCATTGCCGAGCGCGGTGAACAGCAGGACCGAGCGGCGCTGGTCGGCCAGATCCTCGCTGTGCTGAAAGGGCATATAGAGGAAGCCGCGTCGTTCTGACGTCATGCCGTCGTCAAAGTCGCGCTCGACCGCGCCTTTGGCGATGGCGAGGGCCAGGGGGTCGGTCGAGAACTGGTCGGCATGGCCGCGGAACATGTTGCGCGGGAACTGGTCGAACAGGATGACCGCGGCGACCGCCGTCACCGGATCGCCGAGGAAATCTTCGGGCAGATGTTCGCGCTCCTCCTCCCAGAGCGCCAGAAAGCGCCTCTTTATCTCCGCGTCGAAGGCGGGGTCGGAGCGCCACCACTCGTCCCATGAGCGGGAGAACCAGAAGTCCAGGATGGCCTGCGCCTGTTCGGGAGACATGCGGCTCAATCCCAGTCGGGGATGACGGTCTGCACGCGCACCGGCAGGCCGTCGATGCTTTGCGTCCGGCCGGCAATCTTCGCGAGCCGCTTCGCCGGATCCTGCTGGGCATGATATTTGGCGAGCGTCGGCCGTTCCCGGTCCAGGGTCATGTGCGGCACGCCCCAGCCGCAGCTGGTCTGCACGCTCTCCACCGCGATGTCGAAGACCTGCCGGACGCCGGGCAGGCGCGGGAACAGGGCGGAGAGCGCCTCGAAGCCCTCGTCCTCCGGCAGGATCGGCCGGCCGCGCCCGTAGATGCGCAATATCCAGGCCGGATTGTCGAAGGCGCAGAACATGATCGTGATCCGCCCGTCGGCGCGGAGATGGGCATGGGTCTCGTTGCCCGAGCCGCCGAGGTCGAGCCAGACGACCCGGCCGGGCGAGAGCACGCGGAACACGTCATAGCCCTTCGGCGAAAGGTTGATCCGGCCGTCGGCCGCCGCGGTGGCGGTGAAGAAGACCGGCTGGCGCGCGATGAAGGCGATATGATCACTGGTGAGATGGTCGGTGAAGTCTGCCATCCCCCGCTCCTCGCCTCAGGCCGCGGTGCCGCCGACGGTGAGCCCCTCGATCAGCAGGGTCGGCTGGCCGACCCCGGCGGGGACGGACTGGCCGCCCTTGCCGCAGACGCCGACGCCCTCGTCGAGGCACATGTCGTCGCCGATCGCCTTCACCCTGGTGAGGACGCTGGGGCCGTCGCCGATCAAAGTCGCGCCCTTGATCGACGCGCCGAGCCGGCCATTCTCGATCCGATAGGCCTCGGTGCAGGAGAAGACGAACTTGCCCGAGGTGATGTCCACCTGGCCGCCGCCGAAGCTCTTCGCATAGATGCCGTTCTTCGCCCGGGCGAGGATCTCCGCGGGATCGTCCCTGCCGCCGAGCATGAAGGTGTTGGTCATGCGCGGCATCGGCGCGTGCGCGTAGCTCTCGCGGCGGCCGTTCCCGGTCGGGTCGACGCCCATCAGCCGGGCGTTGAGCCGGTCCTGGATATAGCCCTTGAGGATGCCGTCCTCGATCAGCACGTTGCGCTGGGTCGGCGTGCCCTCGTCGTCGATGGTCAGCGAGCCGCGCCGGTCGCCGATCGCGCCGTCGTCGATCACAGTGACGCCGGGCGCCGCCACGCGCTCGCCGATCCGGCCGGAGAAGGCGCTGGTGCCCTTGCGGTTGAAATCGCCCTCGAGGCCGTGGCCGACCGCCTCGTGCAGAAGGACGCCGGGCCAGCCGGGGCCGAGCACCACCGTCATCTCGCCCGCCGGCGCGTCGACGGAGTCGAGGTTCACCAGGGCCTGGGCCAGGGCGATGTCGATCGCCCGGTTCCAGGTGGCCGGCTCGAACAGGTCGTCATAGAGATAGCGGCCGCCGAGGCCGTGATAGCCGCTTTCGCGGCGCCCGTTCTGCTCGGCGACGATCGAGACGTTGAGCCGGACCAGCGGGCGGATGTCGTGGGCGACGAAGCCGTCCGGCCGGACGATGTCGATCACGCTCCACGAGCCGGCGAGCACCACCGAGACCTGGCTGACCCGCGGATCGCGGGCGCGGGCGGCAGCGTCGATCTGCTGGCAGAGCGCGACCTTCCTGGCGAACGGGATCAGGCTGAGCGGATCGGCGTCGGTGTAGAGCCTGGCATTGGTCCGTCGCGGCGGACCCTGGCGCGCGCCCTTCATCGGATCGAGCACCTGCATCGTCTCGGCGGCGCGGCGGATCGCGGCCTCGCTGAGCTCGTTCGCCTGGGCGAAGGCGGTGGTCTCGCCGGTGACGCCGCGCAGGCCGAACCCCGCCTGGGTGTTGAAATCCGCACTCTTCAGCCGGCCGTCGTCGAAGCCGAAGCTCTCCGACGCGGTATATTGGAGATAGAGCTCGCCATCGTCGCAGCTTTTCAGCGCATCGGCGGTGAGGCGGAGCGCCGCGTCGGGATCGAGGCCGCCGGGGCGATAGAGGAAGCTGCGCGGATCGTTACTCATCGGCCGGATATAGGGAGCCCCGGGTCAAATGTCGAAGCGGCTCAGTGCCGCCTGTCCGCCGGTCCGCCCTTCAGGATGAAGCGCTTGTCGCAATAGCCGCAATCGACATAGCCCTTCTCGTCGATCTGCAGCCAGACGCGCGGATGGCCGAGCGCCGGCGAAATGTCCGAGGCGCCGTCGCAGGCGACGCGCGCGGTTTCGGTATAAGCGATTTCGGGCTCATAGGGGTCGATGTCGGCCATGAGGCAGCCTTAGCGAAGGCGATTGGGCTTCGCCAGACGGGAAAGAGGGGCTATGCGCTTGCCCCATGAGCGAAGCGGCCATTTCGATCGTCGATCTGCAGAAGACCTACAAGGGCGGCAAGCGCGCGCTGGACGGGATCAGCCTGGAGATTCCGCGCGGCGGCATTTTCGGCCTGCTCGGCCCGAACGGCGCCGGCAAGTCGACGCTGATCAACATCCTCGCCGGGCTGGTCATGAAGACCGCCGGCACCGCCAGCATCTGGGGCTTCGACATTGACGAGCATCCGCGCAACGCCAAGCGCTCGATCGGCGTGGTGCCGCAGGAGATCTTGTTCGACCCCTTCTTCACGCCGAAGGAGGCGCTGGAAATCCAGGCCGGGCTCTACGGCATCCCCAGGACCGAGCGGCGCTCGATGGAGCTGCTCCGCGCCGTCCATCTCGAGGACAAGGCCGACGCCTATTCGCGCACCCTGTCGGGGGGGATGAAGCGCCGCCTGCTCGTCGCCAAGGCGATGGTCCATGCGCCGCCCATCCTCGTCCTCGACGAGCCGACCGCAGGCGTCGACGTCGAACTCCGCCAGCAGCTCTGGAACTATGTGCGCTCGCTGCACGCGCAGGGCGTCACCATCGTGCTGACCACCCATTATCTGGAGGAGGCCGAGCAGCTCTGCGACCGGATCGCGATCATCAACCACGGCCGGCTGATCGCCAATGAGGCGACCCGCGACCTCCTCGCCATGGCGCAGGAGAAGGTGGTCGAGGTGGTGGTCGACCGTGACGTGGCGCAGGCGCCCGAGAATCGCTGCTTCGACAAGATCGAACTGGCAGGCGACCGCACCCTCACCATCACCTACCGCAAGGACAGGGTGAATGCGGGCGAGGTGCTGGCGGCGCTGCAGAAGGAGGGGCTCGGCGTGATCGACGTCTCGACCCGCGAGGCGGACCTGGAGGACGTCTTCCTCAACCTCACAAGGGCGGCGAACATCTGAGCGGTGGCTGACTCTCAGCGCCCGCGGAGCGGACTGCCCGCGCGCCAGGCGGGGGCCGCGTCCGCATCGGCGACCCGTTCGACCAGCGCATAATAGAAGGCATTGAAGGCCGCAGCCGCGGTCCAGTCGATATGCTGGCGCACATCGTCCTGCGGCCGGTGATAGCCCGTCCGGTACCATTGCCGGTAGATCCGCTCGCTTTCAGTGCCCGGGCGGAAGCCGAAGACGAAGTTCACCGCCGGCACCCCGGCCTGCATGAAATTCCAGTGGTCCGTGCGGTGGATGAGGTTGCGCTCGGGCTCGGGGTCCGTCTGCACCGTGATGCCGCGCGCCCCGGCGATCGCGCGCGCATCGCTGCCGAGGCTGCTGTCGTCCAGGCCATGGACGGTGAGCAGCTCAAGCGGGAAGATTGGCCGCAGTTGATCGAGATTGATGTTGCCGGCGAAATGCGCCGCCGCTGCAGGCCGATGGTCGACCAGCCATCGGGAACCAAGCAGCCCCTTTTCCTCGCCGGTGACCGCGGCGAGCAGCAAAGGGCGGCGGAAGCCGCGGCCGTGGCGCCGCTCGACCAGGCGGATCATCAAAGCGACATAGGCCGCGTCGTCGAGCGTGCCGTTGTAGAGCCGGTCGCCATTGACCGGCCTGCCATAGCCATAGCCGTCCAGATGCGCGGTCAACACGATCGGCTGATCGGCCAAAGCCGGATCGGTGCCGGGGAGCAGGCCAAGCACATTGGCCGAGCGCAAGTTCCGCCTGGCCAAAGTGAAACGGGCGGTGAAGCGGCCGGGCGGGTCGAACGAGGGCAACGGCCCGCCGGCGCTTCCGTCCCTCACCAAAGCGGCGGCGTCACGTCCGCTCCCGGCCAGCATCGCACCGAGGGCATCGGCGTTGAGCGTGAAACTCGGCAAGAGGGGTCGCGGCGGCGGATCGCCGGCGATCCACATCGTTCGCGCATAAGCGAAGGGCCAGCGCGGCGGCTCGACCGTGAAGCCGGGATCTGCGATCACCGCCACCGCCGCGGCACCCTCGCGCACCAGAGCGGCATTGCGCGCCGCTGCCGAGGCCATGCCGGGCCGGCGCGAGCCATGACAGATGACCAGCCTGCCGCGGACGTCGCCGAGCGCGTCCGGCGCGCAATAGCCGCGATAGGCGATGGGCAGAGCGAGAGCGGCACCGACGCTGTCCGGCGCGACCGTGATGTCCTGCAGGAAATCGAGCGGCCGCCCGTCTACCGCGATGGCGGCGCCCTGCACCGCCAGCTCCTCCACCGGCAGGTGCTGCAGCCAGCCGCCATCGTCTCCCGCCGGCCGCAACCCCGCCGCCGCCAGCCGCCGCGCGACCAAGGCCGCCGCCCGGTCGTAGCCGGCAGAGCCGGTGTCGCGCCCCTCCATGGCATCGTTCGACAAAGCGATGGTGGTGCGCCACCAGGCTTCCGTGTCGGCATCGCGCCGCGGTGCCGCGGCAACGGCGAGCAAAGCGAACGGGATCAGCAGATATTTCATCAATGCTTCCCTCGAAGACTTCGCCCACGCCCTAGCATCGCGCGCGGCGGCTTGCCCATCCGGCTCGGCATATTTTGACGCTGTTTCGCCGCTCGGCTACGCCCGGAGGGCATGACGAGGGCCGGAACCGAACATGACGTCCTGATCCTCGGCTCCGGTGCGGCCGGGCTGACCGCGGCGCTGAACCTCGCGCCGCGCTTCAAGGTGGCGGTGCTGGCCAAAGGCGGGCTTTCGGAGGGCGCTACCGGCTGGGCGCAGGGCGGGATCGCGGCGGTGCTGGAGCCCGGCGACACATTCGAGAGCCACGTCGAGGACACGATGATCGCCGGCGCCGGGCTCAACAACCGGGCCACGGTCGAGTTCGTCGTCGAGCATGCCCCGGCCGCGATCGCGCGGCTGGCGGAGCTGGGCGTCCCGTTCAACATCGACACGGACGGAGAGGGCTGGCACCTGACCCGCGAGGGCGGCCACAGCCATCGCCGCATCGTCCATGTCGACGACGCCACCGGCTGGGCGGTGCAGCAGGCGCTTGAGAAAGCTGCCGCGGCCCATCCCAACATCACCCTCGTCCCCGACATGGTCGCGATCGACCTGGTGACCAGCCGGCACGGCGAGCGCTATTCCGGGGACGGCCATGTCTGGGGCGCCTATGCGCTGAACCGGAAAAAGGGGAAGGTCGAGACCTTCTGCGCCCGCGCCACCATCCTCGCCACCGGCGGCGCGGGGCGCGTCTATCTCTTCTCGACCGCGCCGCGCGGCGCCACCGGCGACGGCATCGCCATGGCCTGGCGGGCGGGCTGCCGGGTCTCCAACATGGAGTTCATGCAGTTCCACCCGACCTGCCTCTACAATCTCGAGGTCAAGAACTTCCTGATCACCGAGGCGGTCCGCGGCGAGGGCGGGCGGCTGCTGATCCCGGAGACCGGCCACCGCTTCATGCCGGAGTTCGACGAACGGGCCGAGCTGGCGCCGCGCGACGTCGTCGCCCGCGCCATCGACCATGAAATCAAGCGGCTCGGCCTCGACTTCGTCCATCTCGACATCAGCCATCTCGATCCGGACTTCGTGAAGGGTCATTTCCCGAACATCTACGAGAAGCTGCTCGGCCTCGGGATCGACATGACCAGGGAGCCGATCCCCGTCGTCCCCGCCCAGCATTATACCTGCGGCGGTGTGGTCATCGACCTGGACGGGCGCACCGATCTGCCCGGCCTCTATGCGGTGGGCGAGGTCAGCCAGTCGGGCCTCCATGGGGCCAACCGCCTCGCCTCCAACTCCCTGCTCGAATGCTTCGTGTTTGGCGAGGCCGCGGCCAGGCATATCGATGCGCACTGGGATATGCTGCCCCCGCCGCCGCCCATCCGCGGCTGGGACGAGAGTCGGGTCACCGATTCCGACGAGGAGGTGGTGATCAAGCAGAACTGGACCGAGATCCGCCGCTTCATGTGGAATTATGTCGGCATCGTCCGCACCACCAAGCGGCTGGAGCGCGCCCAGCACCGGATCAGGCTGCTGACCGAGGAGATCGGGGATTATTACGGCCATTTCCGGGTGACCCCGGACCTGGTCGAGCTCCGCAACCTGCTGCAGACCGCCGAGCTGATCGTCCGCTCGGCGCTCCGGCGGAAGGAAAGCCGCGGGCTGCATTACACGCTGGATTATCCGAGGACACTGGCCAGGGCGCAGGATACGGTGCTGGCGCCCTAGTAGGGAGTAACCGATGAGGCCTCGCTTGGCCGCAACACTGATTGCCATCCTCGCCTTTCCCGCAGGCGCCGCCGAGCCGCTGCGGCAAAGCCGCGCCGAGCTTCTCGAACAGACGCCCGCAGAGGTGGCGCGAACCCTGCTAGGCAATATCGCAGACAGCTTCGTCACCATGGCTGCGGACCCGGAGGATCACGTTGGCTATCAGCGGTCCGTCAGCCTCGCCACAAGTCCGAAGGGAACGGGTATTGAGGGACTTTGCCAAGCAAAGGTGATGCAAATCTGGCTTGCCGACTCGAACGGTCACGGCGCCCCCTCGACTATCGCAAGCTTCAACACGTCGGATGTCTACAAAGTGATCAGCGAGGTCGACGGGCCGCTTGGTCCGCACGATCCAACTGAGGAGGATCAGGCGCGCAGCTGCGCGGATGCCGGACCGGTCGTCGTCCCCTACAGAAACGGTGCTCGCGGCGCGCGATTCTTCCACTATCGTGGCTATGGCGAACCGTGGCTCGGGGTGGTTGCATTGCAGGGCCTGATCCAAGGGGCTCGTGAGGGCCACTACAACCGGATTCAATGCGCGCGGCGCGGACTGGGCGACTGCCGCAATCCGCGAGCTGAGCTGGGCGCGCTCGATCTTCGCAACCTCAAGGATATCGAGGTCGTTCAGCCGGACCCGGATCAACCCAACTTCAGGGTGCGGGCCTCCTTCGTTGTCGAGCCTGGCTTGGAAATGGGACTGGGGCGTGAGGTCGCGTTCGACTTCAACGGTGAGCCTCTTCCGGTGCAACGGACGAGTCCGCTCTCGTTTCGCTCGTTCAGTTACGGCGCGGCGCAGCTCGATCGCACCCTGTAGGATCCGAGCCTTCTCGGCCGGTAACGCGCCGGAGCGGGCGTGGACGCGGGCGGAAGCCGCGCATACGGTGCTGAGGCCGTAAAGGAGGGGGATCGAATGAAAGTCGCGCTGCCGATCCTTGCCCTGGCCGCCTGTTCCGCCCCTGCCCCGGCCCAGAATGACGCCCGGAACGACGCGGCGCCCGCCGTCACCGCGGAGGCGGCGGCGTCGCTTCCGCCGGAGCAGCTAGCCGGGCTCGTCTTCCACGACCTCGGTGCCAGGATGACCGCCGTGTCCCGGCCGCCCGGCCGCGACGGCGGCGTCTTTCCGATGCTGGAGCGGCTAGTCTTCGCCGGGGCGCCGCACCCGGCCTCGGTCGGCCTCTGCGTCGCGATCCGCGCCGAAGTGGACTATATGCCGTCCGGCGCCGACCGGGTGACCACCCCGGCGCATGTCCGCGCGATCCGCGCCGCCGAGGTCTACAAGGTCACCGGCGAGGTCGAGCCTTATGCGGAGGTCACCGAGCAACGCGCGGCGGAGGAGACCCGGCGCTGCGCCGCCGCCGGACCGGTCATCCCCGCCCTCCAGGGCGATATCAGCCGCGCCTATTATTTCACCTTCGAGGGCGAGGCGCTGCCCGAGCTGTCGCTGCTGGTCCTGCAGCAGGCGATCGCCGGGGCGCAGGAAGGCCGCTATCGCACGGTCGGCTGCGCCGCGTCCGCCCGCTCCTCGCCCGAATGCAGCAATCCGGTGGCCCTGCTCGGGGGGCTCAATCTCGCCAATCTCGTCTCCCTGCAAATCGCGCAGCCCGGGCTCAATGGAAATCGCCACCTGATCCGCGCCCGCTTCCTGATCCCGGGCGCCGCCCGCGCGCAGCTTTACTGGTCGGTGGCGGTGGAAGCGGACATCTCGCGGCCGCCCGACGAGGCGGAGACGATCGACCGCCTTGCCCGGACCGAGATCGCGAGAGGCGGCGCGCCCGTTGACTAGCGCAGAAAGTCCCTGATCGCCGCCTCGAGCCGCGCGGGCTGGTCGAACATGATCATGTGGCCGCTATTGTCGATGCGGACGAAGCGGGCGCCGCGGGCGCGGGCATAGGCCCGGCTGAAGCGCTGGTCGAGCGCCGCGCCGGCAGAGGCGCCCGGCGAGGCGTAGACGATGGTCAGCGGCACCCGGATCGCCGGCAGCCGCGGCGTCAGGTCCATGGCCGCCAGCTCGTTCATCGTCCGGCCGACCACCGACGGGTCGCTGGTCCGGAAGCTCGAGCCGGGCGGCGAGAAGACGTTGACGAAGGAGCTGTACAGCTGCCGGCCGGCGCCCGTCTCGGTCAGCCCGGCGATGCCGCGGGCGATCGCGCCGGCGTCGCCGGGGTTCTGGCCGAACAGGCCGGCCGGCGCCGGCAGCATGTCCACCACCATCACCCGTCCGACCAGCTCGGGCCGGTCGGCGGCGAGCATCATCGCCAGCGTGCCGCCCATCGAATGGCCGATAAAGGCCGGGCGCCGGAGCCGCTGCGCCTCGACATAGCGGGCCAGCTCCCGCGCCAGCGGCGCGATGATCGCCCCGCTGCCATTGCCGCGCGCCGGCTCGCCGGCAAAGCCCGCGACCTGGATCAGATGGTAGCGATAGCCGGGCACCGCGCGCACCGCCGAGGCCCAGACGTTGCGGCCCTCGGTCAGGCCGGGGATCAGGATCACGTCCGGGCCGGTGCCGCGCACCTCGACCGAGAAACGCGGCGAGGCGAAGGGCGCGGCCTGCACCTTCGCGCCGCAGGCCGGCAGCAGGACGGCGCCGAATGCGGCGAGGATGAGAAGCCTCCGGTTCACCTCTGTCTCTCTAGCGACCATATTTGAACGGCGCCTTACCTTGGTCTAGACCGCTGAACCATGGCTTCCCCCCATCTCTATCTGGTCGACGGCTCGTCCTATATCTTCCGCGCCTTCCACCGGCTGCCGCCGCTGACCAACAAGTTCGGCCTCAATGTCGGCGCCGTCTACGGCTATACCACCATGTTGTGGAAGCTGGCCGACAGCCTCAACAAGGCGGACGGGCCGACCCATCTCGCGGTCATCCTCGACGCCTCGGAGAGCACCTTCCGCAACCAGATGTACGACCAGTACAAGGCGAACCGGCCGCCGCCGCCGCCCGAGCTGGTGCCGCAATTCCCGCTGATCCGCGACGCCACCCGCGCCTTCTCCATTCCCTGCCTCGAGGAGGACGGGCTCGAGGCGGACGACATCATCGCCTGCTATGCCAAGGCGGCGGTGAGGGAAGGCTGGCAGGTCACCATCGTCTCCTCCGACAAGGATCTGATGCAGCTGATCGAGCCCGGCGTCGACATGCTGGACACGATGAACGACCGGCGGATCGGCCGCGAGGAGGTGATCGAGAAGTTCGGGGTGCCGCCCGAGAAGGTCGGCGAGGTGCTCGCCCTGATGGGCGACAGCGTCGACAATGTCCCCGGCGTTCCCGGCATCGGGCCCAAGACCGCCTCGAAGCTGATCCAGGAATTCGGCGACGTCGAGGCGGTGCTCGCCGCCGCGCCGGAGATGAAGCCGTCAAAAATGCGCGACAATCTGATCGAGCATGCGGAGAAGGCCCGGATCTCGCGCAAGCTGGTCGAGCTGATCTGCGATTCCCCTTTGCCAGAGCCACTCGACATGCTGGCGATGAAGGGGATTCCGGAAGAGCCGCTGCGCGAGTTCCTCGATCATCACGGCTTCCGTTCCCTGCTCGCCCGGCTCGGCGCCCAGTCACAGGCGGCCGCGGCGCCGACGGTCACGGAAACCACGACCCAGCGCGAGGTGGCGCCGGAGCCGAAGATCGACCGCTCGCTCTACGAGACGGTGACGACCGAGGCGGCGCTGGACGGCTGGATTGCCGCGGCCAATGCCAGGGGTCTCGTCGCCTTCGATACCGAGACGGACGGGCGCGACTGCGTCTCGGCGAAGCTGGTCGGCATCAGCCTGGCGACGGCGCCGAACAAGGCCTGCTACATCCCGCTCGAGCATGGCGGCGACGACATGTTCGCCGAGCGGCCCGACCAGCTCGCCCCGGCCCTGGTCCTCGCCAGGCTGAAGCCGCTGCTGGAAGACCCGGCGGTGCTCAAGATCGGGCACAATCTCAAGTTCGACTGGGTGGTGCTGGAAAAGCGCGGGATCAGCATCGCGCCCTATGACGACACCCTGGTGATGAGCTTCAACCTCGATGCGGGCGGGCTGAACAGCCACAGCCTCGACGATCTCGCCAGGAAGCATCTCGATCATAGCTGCATCGCCTTCAAGGATGTCTGCGGCACCGGGCAGAAGCAGATCACCTTCGACAAGGTGCCGGTGGACCGCGCGACCGAATATGCGGCCGAGGATGCCGACGTCGCGCTTCGCCTCTGGCAGCGCTTCCGCGCGCGCCTCCCCTTCGAGAAGGCGACGCGGGTCTACGAGCTGGTCGACCGGCCGATGGTCGCGGTGGTCGGCGGCATGGAGCGGGACGGCGTCAAGGTCGACCGCGAGGTGCTGCGCAGCCTGTCCGCCGAGTTCAACACCCAGATCGCGGCGCTTGAGGAGACGATCTGCGGCGAGGCCGGCTGCAAGTTCACGATCGGCTCGCCCCAGCAGCTCGGTGACATATTGTTCAACCAGATGGGCCTGTCCGGCGGGCGCAAGGGCAAGTCGGGAGTCTATTCGACCGACCAGAACGAGCTCGAGAGGCTCGAGCGGGAGGGCGTGCCGATCGCCCGGCTGGTGCTCGAATGGCGGCAGCTGACCAAGCTCAAATCAACCTATACGGACGCGCTGCAGGAGCAGATCAACCGCGACACCGGGCGGGTCCACACCAGCTACAGCCTCTCGGGCGCGCAGACCGGGCGGCTGGCCTCGACCGACCCGAACCTGATGAACATCCCGATCCGCACCGAGATCGGCCGCCGCATCCGCGACGCCTTCGTCGCCGATCCGGGTTATGTGATGATGTCGGCCGACTACAGCCAGATCGAATTGCGCCTCGCCGCCCATATCTGCAACGTGCCGCCGCTCAAGGCCGCCTTCGAGGCGGGGGAGGACATCCACAACCGCACCGCGCAGGAATTGTTCGGCGAGGTCAATCGCGACACGCGCGGCCGCGCCAAGACGATCAACTTCGCGATCCTCTACGGCATTTCCCGCTGGGGCCTTGCGCAACGGCTGGAAATCACGCCCGACGAGGCGCAGGCCATGATCGACCGCTATTTCGAGCGCTTCCCGGGCATCCGCGCCTATATCGGCGACACCCTCACCCACGCCCGCGAGACCGGCTTCACCTCCACCCTGTTCGGGCGCAAGACCCATTTCCCGCGGATCAAGTCCAACGTGCAGCATGAGCGGCAGGGCGCCGAGCGAGCGGCGATGAACGCGCCGATCCAGGGGACTGCGGCGGACATCATCAAGCGGGCGATGGCGCGCATGGGTCCGGCCCTCGCCGCCGAGGGGCTGAGCGGCACGAAGATGCTGATGCAGGTCCATGACGAGCTCGTCTTCGAGGTGCCGGAAACGGAGGTCGAGGGCGCGACGCAGGTGATCCGCCGGGTCATGGAGCGCGCCGCGGAACCCGCGATCACGCTCTCCGTGCCGCTGGGAGTCGAGATCGGCACGGGACCGAACTGGGGCGCCGCGCATTGAGGCGGGAGCTTGCGCTTCTTCTGCCCTGGAGGCCGATTTGACCGCCGCCGCGGCCCGCCCCGACGACGACATCGCCGCCCTCGCCAAGGGCGGGCGGACCAATTTCTTCGGCTTCGTGATCCGGCTGCTGGCGCGCATCCCCTTCCTGTTCATCGCGGGCCGCATGTACGGCGCGGAGGACCTCGGCCGCTTCGCTTATGCGGTGATCGTCGTCGAGCTCGCCGCCCAGCTGTCCACGCTCGGCCTCAAGCGCGGGCTCGCCCAGCAGCTTTCGACCACCGACAAGCCGCACAGCCATGTCGTCGCCGACGGCCTGCTCTGCGCGTTCATCGCCTCGGCGGTGGCGAGCGGCATCCTGATCGCCTTCCCGCAGGCCATGTATCCGCACAACGACATTCGCGACGCCGAATTCCTGCTTCCCCTGGTCATCTTCGGCATTGCCGGCGCCGACGTCGCCCTCGCGGCCCTGGCCTACAAGCATGACGTGCGCTCGACCGTCCATGTCCGGGCGATCGTCGAGCCCTGGGTGATCAGCATCGCCGCCGGCGCGCTCTTCTACACCCAGTTCCGGCGCGACGGCCTGATCCTCGCTTATGTGATCTCGGTCGTCGCCGGCCTGCTCGCCGCGCTCTGGCGCCTGTTCCGCTCCTACGGCATGGCCAAGGGCTGGCGGCCCTATCCGGGCAGCCTCATCTATCTCGCCCGGCGCAACGTGCCGCTCGCCGCGGCCGACGCGATCGAATGGTTCTCCCGCCGCCTCGACATCGCCATTCTCGGCCTGTTCGTCGCCCCCCAATATGTCGGCATCTATTATGTCGCGCAGCAGGTCGCCTCGATGCCGCAGAAGCTGAAGACCAGCTTCGATCCGATCCTCGCCCCGGTGGTCACGCAGAAGCTGGCCGACGGCGACAAGGGGGCGGTCGCGAAGCAGGTGCGCCAGGTCGGCTTCTGGATCATTGCCGCCCAGGCCGGGATCGCGCTGTCGCTGGGCATTCCCGGCGAGGCGCTGATGGGCCTGTTCGGCGAGAAGGGCGCCTTCGTCGGCGGCACCGCGGCCCTCGCCTTCCTGCTGGCCGCCGAGGTGGTGGCGGCGACGGCCGCGGTCTCGGAGGCGGCTCTGGTCTATGTCGCCCGGCACCGCAATCTGATGATCTCCGGCCTGATGATCGTCACGCAGGGCGCGCTCACCGTCGGCATCATCCTCGGCATGCGCTCGCTGCCGCTGAGCGAGAGCCAGCTCCAGGCCTGGCAGGCGGCGGGCGCGGCGCTCGGTCTCGCTCTGGCGCTGGGCATGGCCTCGGTCCTGAAATCGCGGCTGCTCGCGCACCTGCTCGGCGCCGCGGTCCAGGGCTGGCGCTGGTCGCTGATCTGGGCGGGTGCGGCCGCCACGGCGGTCGGCATCGTGGCGACCTGGCTTCCCGAATGGCTGGAGCTGAGCGTGGGCGCCCCGGCCATCCTGATCACCTTCGGCATGGTGATCTGGTATCGCGGCTTCACCGACGACGACCGCAAATTGTTCCGCCTCGGCAAGCGCGACAAGCCGGCGCTCCCCGTCTCGGAGCCCGCAACGCCCTAGTGGCGGAAGTGCCGCATTCCCGTGAAGACCATTGCGAGGCCGGCTTCGTCGGCGGCGGCGATCACCTCCGCGTCGCGGATCGAGCCGCCCGGCTGGATCACCGCCGTCGCCCCGGCCTCAACCGCCGCCAGCAGCCCGTCCGCGAAGGGGAAGAAGGCGTCGGACGCCACCGCCGAGCCGATCGTGCGCGGCTGCGCCCAGCCGGCTTTCTCCGCCGCGTCCTTCGCCTTCCAGGCGGCGATGCGCGCCGATTCGAGCCGGTTCATCTGCCCGGCGCCGATCCCCGCCGTCGCGCCGTCCTTCGCATAGACGATGGCGTTGGACTTCACATGCTTGGCGACCGTCCAGGCGAACAGGCAGTCGGCCAGCTCCTGCTCGGTCGGCGCGCGCTTCGTCACCAGCCTGAGGTCGTCGCGCGCGATCGTGCCGTCGTCGCGCGACTGGACCAGGAAGCCGCCGGCGATCGCCTTCATCACCCGCCCGCGCCGCGCCGGATCGGGCAGATCGCCGGTCAGCAGCAGGCGCAGATTCTTCTTGCGGGCGAAGACGGCCCGCGCTGCCGCGTCGGCATCGGGCGCGCAGACGACTTCGGTGAAGATGCCGGAGATCGCCTCCGCCGTCGGCCCGTCGAGCGGACGGTTGACCGCGATGATGCCGCCGAAAGCCGAGACCGTGTCGCAGGCGAAAGCGGCTTCATAAGCCCGGGCGAGCGTGTCCGCGGAGGCGACGCCGCAGGGATTGGCATGCTTGACGATCACCACCGTCGGCGGGCCGTCTCGAAACTCGCTGGCCAGCTCGAGGGCGGCGTCGGCGTCGTTATAGTTGTTGAAGCTCAGTGCCTTGCCCTGGAGCTGGCGCGCCTGGGCGATGCCGTTCACACCGCCCGAGGCCTGGGTGTAGAGCGCGGCGATCTGGTGCGGGTTTTCGCCATAGCGCAGCTCGGCCGCCTTGATCATCGGCAGCGCCACCCGATCGGGGAAGCGCTGGCCCTGGTCGACATGTGCGAACCAGCCGGCGATCGCTGCATCATAGGCCGCGGTCGCGGCAAAGGCCTTGGCGGCCAGGCGCTTGCGCAGCTCCAGCGACGTCATGCCGCCGTTCCCGTCGAGCGCCTCGATCACCGCCGCATAATCGCCGGGATCGGTGACAATGGTAACATAGTCATGGTTCTTGGCGGCCGACCGAACCATGGACGGGCCGCCAATGTCGATATTCTCGATGATCTCCGGCCGGTCCGCGCCTTTGGCGACGGTCTCGGTGAAGGGGTAGAGATTGACCACGACGAGATCGATCGCGCCGATTTCGTGCTCGGCCATCGCCGCGGCATGGGCCGGATCGTCGCGGACCGCCAGCAGGCCGCCATGCACCTTCGGGTGAAGGGTCTTCACCCGCCCGTCCATCATCTCGGGAAAGCCGGTCAGCTCGGAGATGTCGCGGACCTGGAGACCGGCCTCGCGCAGCGCTTTCGCCGTGCCCCCGGTCGAGACCAGTTCGACATGGTGCCGCGCCAATGCCTGGCCGAGTTCCGCAAGCCCGGTCTTGTCCGACACGGACAGCAAGGCGCGGGCGATCTTCACGTCCGTCATGGGGATCCCTGGAGATTGGAGTCGGCCACCCTCTAGCGTCGGGGCCGGCGCCCGTCACCCCGCCCGCTTCAGCTCCCAGCTGATGGTCATGCCCTCGACCGGAGTCTCGCCGGTGATGACGAGCTGCAGCGAGGCATGGGGGCGGGCCTCGCCGTCGATCCAGAGGCTGTCCTCGACGCCGAGCTGGCCGCCCCGGCAGCGGAACTGCCAGACCGCGCCGCCCCTGAGGCGAAGCAAAGCCCCCTGGCCGTCGGCGGTGCTGGTCACCTCGACCGCGGGCGCGAGGTGGAAGCGGACGGCGAAGGCGATCGTCTCGTTCTTCCGCTTCCGGCCGGCGGCGATCAGCCGGTCCTCGCCGTTCAGCAGCTTGCCGTCGCCGGAGAGATTGAGCCGCCGCTCGTGGAGCAGGCCGTAGCGGCGGACATAGCCGTCATGGCTGGCCTCGCAGCGGACCACGCCTGCGGTCTCGTCGCGGACCAGCTCGACCTCGCCGACGCCCTTGCCGAGCGAGCCGTCCTCGTGGATCGCGGTCGAGTTGCGGTCGCCGAGGGTCAGGGTGGAATGGGCGGCGGTGGTGCGCAGCGCGTAGCTGAGCTCGGCGGGAAGCGCGCCCATCGCATCGCCGGCGCCGCCGCAATTGACGATCAGCCGCATGGCCCCGTCGCTGAGCTCGAAGGCGAGAGTGGAGGCGCAGGCGCCGGTCAGCGAACGCGGCGGCGGCGGCGGCGCGGCGTCGAAGACGAGCGCGGTCTGCTTCGCCTGCAGGCGCTGATAGCCCCAGCCCCGCGCCTGGCGGAGCGGGCGGACGGCGATGCCGGCGCCCTCGGTCGCCGCGGTGACCCGCCGGCGGCTCGCCATATTGCCGCCCTGCCAGCTCGACAGCGCCTCGTCCCCGAGCGTCACCGAGAGCAAGGCCGACACCGAAGCCGACAATGCGTCGGTCAGCCATTCCGGAACCTCGCGACGGGCGGCGATATAGACGGCGCGCAACTGCCCGAGGGTCTCGACCACCGAGACCTGCTCGGCCGGCGAGCGGCTGACCAGCCCGCCATCGTCGTGCAGCGAGACGCCGAGCGCCCGGCTGAGCCCGGTCTCGCCCGTCTTCAGCCGCGCCGGGCCGCCCTGCACGACCAGAGCGGCGGCGATCACCCCGCTCCAGGCGGAGATGCGGGCGAGGCCGGGCAGGGCCTTGTCGGCGCCTCGCTCAAGATGTCGCGCACCGCGGGCCAGCGCGTAGAGGACGGAGGAACGATAGACCGGATCGGTGCTGGACAGGATGTAGGGCGCATAGGCCGTCCAGAAGAGGATCCGCCGGCCCCAGAGATCGGCGCGCCAGGCCGGCTCGCTGACCTCGTCGGCATGCGCCGCAAGCCATTTGCGCATCATCCCCTCGGCGCGGACCGCGCCACGCTCGCGGGTGGCGGCGGCGGAGAGATCGCGCAGCCAGGCGAAGCTCTGCAGATAGTCGCCGAAATCGGCGGGATAGCCCAGAGTGCCAAAATCGAAGCGTTCGGCCGGCACCTCGGTGCCGCCATAGCGGATCACGCCGTCGAGCAGGGCCTCGCCCGCCGCCTTGTCGCCGGCGATCGGATCCTTGGGCACGGCGATCAGCTTCAGCGGCACCTTGCCGCGCAGGCGGAAGGCGTAAAGCGGGGTCCGCCAGCCGAAGCGGTGCAGCCGGTAGCCGAGCCGCTCGAACAGGGAGAGGCCGCGATCGTCGCCGACCCGGATCAGCCTCTTGCCAGCCGCGATCTCGTCCGCGCGCCCCTCGCTCTCCACCCGTCCGAGGATGCTCATCCCCTGAGCCCCCTGATATTCTCCGCATAGGCCTGCGCGCCGCCGCGGAAGGTTGCGGTGCCGGCGACGAGCACGTCCGCGCCCGCCGCGATCGCAAGCCGCGCGGTCTCGGCGTCGATGCCGCCGTCCACCTCCAGATCGACGTTCAGCCCCTCCTTGTCGATCCGGTTGCGGATCGCCTCGATCTTCCTGAGCTGACTGGTAATGAAGCCCTGCCCGCCAAAGCCCGGATTGACGCTCATCACCAGCACCAGGTCGACCTCGCCCAGCACATAATCGAGCGCCTTGGCGGGCGTCGCCGGGTTCAGCGAGACTCCGGCACGCCTGCCGAGTTTCCTGATCGCCTGCAGCGTCCGGTGGAGATGCGGGCCGGCCTCGGGGTGGACGGTAAGAATGTCCGCCCCCGCCTCGGCAAAGGCCTCGAGGAAGGGATCGACCGGCGAGATCATCAGGTGGACGTCGAGCGGCTTGGTGGTGTGCGGCCGAAGCGCCTTCACAACCATCGGCCCGATTGTGAGGTTCGGCACGAAATGGCCGTCCATCACGTCGACATGGATCCAGTCCGCCCCGGCCGCGTCGACGGCGCGAACCTCCTCGCCGAGCCGCGCGAAATCGGCCGAAAGGATGGAAGGCGCGATGCGGACCGGCTGCTGCACGGCAGCAACCCTAACATTGCCGCGACTCGGCGGGCAAGGAAGCCGCCAGACTTATCCCCGGTTATCGAGAGGCGACGGGCCGATCCGAGTCAGAAGCGCGATGAAAAAGCCGTCGGCGCCGCCTTCCGCCTCAAAAAGGCCGGGCAACAGCCGCTGTTCCTCTTCGATCGCATAATCGTCGCGGTGCTCGAGGAAGGTCGCGACGACCTGCTCACCCTCCTGCCGTTCCAGCGAGCAGACCGAGTAGATCAGCCGGCCGCCCGGCTTCAGCCAGCCGGCGACGCGGGCCAGCATCGCGCTCTGGCCCTCGGCCAGCCCGGCGATCGCCCGCGGGCGGACCCGGTGCAGCACGTCGGGGTGACGCCGGAAGATTCCCGTTGCCGAGCAGGGCGCATCGAGCAGGATCGCGTCTACCTGCGCGGGCGGCGACCATGTCATGACGTCAGCCGCAACCACTTTGGCCGGCAGGCCGGTGCGGGCGAGATTCTCGGAAAGTCGCGCCAGACGACTTTCGGAGACGTCGACGGCGGTGACGGTCCAGCCGGCGCTGGCGAGCTGCATGGTCTTGCCGCCCGGCGCCGCGCAGAGATCGAGCACCGTCCGCCCGCCGCCCTCGCCGAGCAGCCGGGCGGGCATGGCAGCGGAAATGTCCTGTACCCACCATTTGCCGTCCGCATAGCCCGGCAGTCCGGTGACTGCGGTGCCGCGCGGCAGGCGCAGATGGCCCGGCTGCAGGCTGATCCCCTCCACGCCGGCGGGCGGATCGCCGATCAGGTCGATGGGCGGCGGCACCGCGATGGCACGCGCGGCGGCGGCGACCACCCTGTCGCCCCATTGCTCGCGCCAGCGCTCGGCGACCGGCGCCGGCAGGGCGGGCACCTCGGGCAGTGCCGCATTGGAGCGCATCAGCGCGCCGAACACGCCGTGGACCAGTTTGCGCGGGCCGCCGTCGACCAGGGGCAGGACGGTCGAGATCGCCGCATGCTGGGGCGTACCCAGCGCCAGCGCCTGGATCAGGGCGATGCGCAGGGCGAAGCGGGCCTTGGCGTCGTCCGGCAGGCGCTTGCGCGTGGCGCCATCGATCAGGGCGTCGAGATCGGGCAGGCGGCGCAGCGCCTCGGCGGCGATGGCGTGGGCGAAGGCGCGGTCGTCGGCGCGCGCCAGATCGCGGGCGGCCGTGTCGAGCGCGGCTTCCAGCGGCAGGCCCTTGCGCAGCACCGCATCAAGCAGGCGCAGGGCGG
>SMEU01000010.1_pt1 | contig 30914 bp, 28 predicted proteins | sample 2456051 | NCBI WGS metagenome assembly SMEU01 (sample SAMN10132600, study PRJNA489261) | soil metagenome | isolation source: day120 un-amended silt loam soil | place: USA | collected 2015-05-01
CCGGCATCCGCACCCTGCGGTTCACCGGCTCGATCCGCATCGAGCGCGATCCAGCGGCGACGCTCAGAGCCTTCGCGGCAACGCTCGGCCTGCAGGCGCGGCGCGAGGGCAATGGCTGGCTGATCGAGCCGCACGCCCGTGCGCCTCGCTGAACCGGTCGCGATCATCTCCTTCGTCTGCCTGGCGGCCACCCCGGCCGCCGCGCAGCAGGTCATGTCATTCAACATTCCCGACGGGCGGCTCAGCGATGCGCTGATCGCCCTGGGGCAGCAAGGCGGGATTACGATCGGCGCAAGCGATCCGGGTCTCGCCGCCGTCCATGTCGGCGGCTTGCGGGGCCGCATGCCGGTCCGCGAAGCATTGCGCCGCCTGCTCTCGGGCACCGGCTATTCGTTCCGTTTCGTCGGCGCGGGCGCGGTCCGTATCTTTCGTGCGCCCCCGGTCCGCCGGTCATTGCCGCCGCCGCCGCGGCCGGCGCCGCCCGCTTTTCCGCCGGCGCCCGAACAACCGCCGGCAGAGATCGTCGTCACGGCGAGCAAGCAGGGCGTGACCCTGGACCACTTTGCCGGGACGGCTCACGTCATCAGCCTCGCGGAAGGCACGGCCGGCCGGTTCGGGGCGCGTGGCAGCGATGCGGTGCTCGAGCGCCTGCCAATGCTGGCCTCGACCAACCTGGGGCCCGGGCGCAACAAGATCTATATCCGCGGCGTCGCGGATTCGAGCTTCAATGGTCCGAGCCAATCGATCGTCGGCCAGACCCTTGGCGACGTCCGGCTGACCTTCAACGCGCCCGATCCCGACCTGCAGCTCTTCGATATGGCGCAAGTGGAGCTGCTCGAGGGGCCGCAGGGGACATTGTACGGCACCGGGGCACTGGGCGGCATCCTGCGCCTGGTACCCAATCCGGTGAACCTCGACAGGCCCGCCGCCAGCCTTGCCGGCGGTCTGCTCGCGACCCGCCGGGGCCAGCCGGGCGGAGACTTGGCAGGCATGGTCAACCTCCCGCTCGTGCCGGGGCGGCTCGGCCTGCGGGCGGTCGCTACATCTCCGGGCGCGACGGCCAATATGCGATGCGCGGCCTGCCGCCGCTCACCCGCAGCTCCAGCCTGGCCCAGCCGTTCGACAATGACTATCGGCTCGGCCAGATCACGATCCGCAAGCGCTGGTCCGGCGTCGAGCTCGTCTCGGCCACGGGCGTCGTGCGGCATGCGCTGGAGACAAGGTTCGACGCGACCGGCTTTCCCGGCACTGCGGGGCCGCAGCTCTACGCCGAGGATGTCGGCATCACGCTCGTGTCGAACGAGACTCGCCTTTCCCAGCCGGACACGCGGGGCGAGGGCTGGGTCGTCGGCTGGAGCCTGCTGCACGACATCAACCGCATCCGCCGCCGCCTCGGGCCACCGACTGCCCCCTTGCCGATAACCGGCGTGCGCAACGAGGTCAGCGAGGCGGCCCTGTTCGGCCAGTATAGCCTGCCCCTCGCCGACCGGCTGACCGCGACGTTTGGCGGGCGGCTCACCTGGTCTCGCTCCATCGGGCAATCCCTGGATGCGGCCCCGCATAGCGAGGAGCCAAGCCGGACGGATGTCCAGGTTTCGCCCACCGCCGCACTCAGCTGGCGCCCTAGCGGCGGCGCCCTGGTCTACGCACGCCTGCAGCGCGGTTTCCGGGCCGGCGGCCTTGCCGTCACTGCGACCGGCGCGGCCACCGCGGTCCAGCGCTTCGAATCCGACAATCTGACCTCCTGGGAGCTGGGGGTGCGCGCCGGCGTGCCTGGCCGCAGCCGGTTCAGCGTTGACGCGGCCTTGTCCTATGCCCGCTGGGCAGACATCCAGGCCGACCTGATCGACATAAGGGGGCTGCCCTACACGGCCAATATCGGCGACGGACGGATCCTCGGCCTCGAAATCGAGGCCTCGTGGCGTGCGACCTCGGCGCTCAGCTTCGATGCCTCGCTCTTCCTGAACAACGCCGCGCTGTCGAGGCCCGCCCCGGCCTTCGTCACTTCGGCCGAGCGAGACCTGCCGAATATCGCGGATTCCGGTGGGCGGATCGCCGCGCATCTGCGCACGGACCTGTCGCCCACGATGTCGCTGCAGCTGGATGGCGCCATGCGCTATGTCGGCCATTCCCAGCTCGGCATCGGCCCGCCCCTGGACGTGGTGCAGGGCGGTTTCGTCGAAGCCCAGATCGGCGCCCGCGTCGATTTCGGTCGGTTCGCGCTCTCGCTCGACGTCGACAACCTCACCGACGCCCGCGGCAATCGCTTCTCGTTCGGCAATCCGTTCACGGTCGGCCAGGGGATGCAGACCACGCCGCTCCGCCCGCGCACGGTCCGGATCGGCTTCGACGCAAGCTTCTGATCGCGCAGCCGGTCGCCATGGCCTGGCGAGGAGGCGGATCGGTGACATTAGGGGACATCCCCTAGAGATCGTGAATTGAGGCGCCGTTAGGCAGGTCACTCCAGCGAGGACCTGACATGGCAACCGAACCCGCGCGCGACACCGGACGGATACGGGTCTGGGATGGGCCGCTCCGGCTGTTCCACTGGCTGCTGGTGGCGGCGATCGCCATCGCCCTTCTGTCCGCGGAAGAGGACAGCGCGCTGAATCGCTGGCACGTCATGGCCGGCTGGACAGCCGGTATCCTGGTCGTCTTCCGTATCGCCTGGGGGTTCATCGGTGGAGAGCATAGCCGCTTTGCCGGGTTCGTCCGGCTGTCCCGTGTCCCGCACCATGTCCGCCAGCTTTTTCGCGGCAGGCCCGAACCTTCGGTCGGGCACAATCCTCTGGGCGCCGTCAGCGTGCTGCTGCTCCTGGCGCTGGTCGCAGCGACGGTCTGGACGGGAGTGACGCTGAGGGAGGATCTGCACGAGATCCTTGGCTGGACGCTGCTCGCGCTGGTCGCCGTGCATGTCGCTGCCGTGCTCGTCATGTCCGTCCTCGCGAAGGAGAACCTGATCGGGGCGATGATCACGGGCACCAAGCCTGCGGAACGACACCCGGACGCGACCGATGGAAGGCGGCCCGGCTGGATCGCACTGCTGGCGGCCGCCGTCCTTGTTGCCGCCACCGCATATGCCGTTCTTGCCTATGATCCGCTGGCATTCACTCCCCGCAGCGCCGAGGCCTATGAACATGCCATGGAGAAAAGCGCCGGAGTGACCGCGAACAATGACCGGCGAGGCGAGGATCGGGAACAGGGCGAGTAGGGGTCCCAATGTCGAGATCGTCCCATCCCGAACGGCACGCGGTTTCGCGGATCGGCTGGCTTCGCGCCGCCGTGCTCGGGGCGAATGACGGGATCGTCTCGACGAGCAGCCTCGTCGTCGGTGTCGCCGCCGCGGGAGCGTCGCATTCCGCCGTGCTGATCGCCGGTCTGGCCTCGCTCGTGGCGGGCGCCATGTCGATGGCGGCCGGCGAATATGTGTCGGTGAGTTCGCAGTCCGACACCGAAAAGGCCGATCTGGCCCGGGAGCGGGCAGAGCTTGCCGGGCGACCCGATTCCGAGCGCCAGGAACTTGCCGACATCTATGTGGGGCGAGGTCTGGAGCCGGCCCTCGCGCTTCGGGTCGCGGACCAGCTGATGGCGAAGGACGCACTGGCCGCGCACGCCCGGGACGAGCTGGGCATTTCGGACGTTTCGACCGCGCGGCCCCTGCAGGCTGCCTTCGCCTCGGCCGCCACCTTCAGCGCCGGGGCCGCTGCGCCGCTTCTCGTCATTCCCCTGTCGCCCCAGGGGCGACTGGTGGAGGCCGTCGCGTTCGTTTCGGTCGTCTGCCTGGCGATCCTGGGCTATCTGGGCGCCCGTGCCGGTGGCGCGCCCATCCTCCGCTCTGTGTCGCGGGTCGTGTTCTGGGGCATATTGGCGCTGGTTTTCACTGCCGCCCTCGGCCGTCTCTTCGGGACCGTGGTCGGCTAGGATCGGAAGCGCCGCGGATGGCGGTCGCCGGGCGCCGACATGAGCAGGGATATGGAAGGGGCGCTTACTATCCGGGGCGCTAGCGGCAGTCGGCCGGGGGATGATCGTCGCCCGTGGATTGCGGTGGCGCGCCCAGGGGAGGGAAGCATTCGAGCGAGTCGGACTCGGCGGCCGACGCAGGCGGGCCGGCCTGCACGCGCTTCTGGAATACCAGATCGTTCCGCCTGAAGATCGCCCGACAGCCATGGCCGACGGCAAAGTTCGTGATCCGCCGGGCGGCTGCACTGTTCATACCGAACAGCCGCTCGGTGTCGTCCGCTGCGAGAATGAAGTCGCAGCCAAGCGGCAGGCCGTCCAGTTCGATCTGGATCAGCGGCAGCGTCCATTCCGAAGCCATGCATGCCTCTCCGAGTCACATCCGCAAAGCGGCCGGCGTCCCGTCTCAAGGGGGGGTCGAACTGGGACGCCGGCCAGTCTGCGAGTTACAGAACGTGTGCCGGTTCCGCCGCCGCCCATTGGATCGTGATCCCGGCAAGCGGACCGGCACAAGGGCGTTGTGCATGGGCCGGCGCTCTCGTCCTATACGTAGATCACCGGAGCCGCGTCATTTGCGGAGCAGCTTGTTCATGTCGGTGACGAAGACCGCAGTGGACCAGCCGATCAGCAGGAAGCCGGCCAGCCCCTCGATCGCGCCGAGCAGGCGCCATTGTTCAGGGAAGGGAATGTCGGCATGACCGAGCGTCGCATAGCTGGACGCCGAGAAATAGAGCGCCTCCTCCAGCGTATCGATCGCACCGGCCGCCAGGTAGAAGAACCCGAACAATGCGATTTCGAGCGCGTGCAGCAGGAACAGGCTGAGCGCCATGGAGGTCAGGATACCGAAGGCCCGGAGATCCAGCCGGTGCATTCGCAGGTGGCTGTCCTCGAGCCGCAGCAGCTTGGTGACAAGCACCACGCCGAAGCCGTGCATCACCGTCACGAGGAGGATCAGCAGCGAGGCGACGAAGAGCTGGGTGCCCAGATGCATGTCGTCAGGGCCGTTCGCAGACAGCCAGAAGCGCTTCCTGCGCGTTGCCGAAGCCCGGCCAGACGTAGCGCGGGACGCCGTCCCGATCGATCACGAAGGTCGCGCCGTCCTCGGGCACGGCATTGCCGAAATCCGGGAAATATTCTGCGAGGGCGTTAAACGCCTGCCGGTCCGCCGGGTCGGCAGTGACAAGCCATGCTCCGGCGCGGACGAAGGCGTCCTGAAATAGGACAGATGCGCCGAGCCGCCGCCGATCGGGGCTACCTCCACGTCGCACGGGTGCCAGGTCACCTCATCGTTCATGGCTCGCCGAGCCGCCTGCTCACCAGGTCCAGGGTCGGGTCTCCAGGATAGAAGCTGATCTCGAAACCAAGATCCTTCTCGACCTCGAGCGCGCCGCGATTGTCCGGGCACTCGATGGACTGCAGCACCTTCATGCCGCGCTGTTCCGCGTCGCGGGCGGCGAAATCGAGCAGCGTCCAGCCAATGCCCCTTCGGCGGTAGGCGGGGTGAACCGAGATGGCGACTTCTGCCTGTTTCGTCGCGGGGTCGCAGGACAGCATCGCGCTTGCCACCATGCGCTGTCCGTTGTCCTCCTCGACGAAGACGAGAAAGTCCTCGGTGCGAACATGATCGACTCGGAGCAGGGTGTCGTAGAGGCCCTCGCAGAGGCGGGGCATCGGGGAAAGGAAGCGGAAGCGGAGATCGTCGGGGCCGAGTTCGGCGAAGAAGGCGCGAACCGTCGCCTCGTCCTCGGACGAGACGGGCCGGATATGGAGGTCGAGTCCGTCTCGCGTGGTGAGCGTCGCGCTCCATTCGGAGATGAGCGGCGGCATGTCGGCGAGGGAGGACATGGGATTTCTCCTTTCCCCCCGACTGTCCGTCGGCCGGCGCCGCGCCGCTATACGCAATTGCCCCTAGCGGGACTCGGTGACGGGCTTCGCCGCCGCGGTCTTGGCCAGCAGCTGGTCGAGTTTCGCGTGCAGCGCGAGGATTTCGAGTTCGGCCTTGAGGTTGATCTCGAAGTCGCGTTCGGCCTGGCGCCGATCGGTCGCGGCCTGCCGGTTCTGGCTCATCATGATGATCGGTGCCTGGATCGCCGCGAGCATCGAGAGCATCAGGTTGAGAAAGATATAGGGGAACGGGTCGAACGGGCGGGTGAGGGCCCAGGAATTGAGCGCGGCCCAGGCGACAAGGGCGCATGCGAAACCGGAGATAAAGCCCCAGGAGCCGCCGACCGCGGCGACCCGGTCGGCAAGCCGTTCACCGAGGGTGAGCGGTTCTTCGGGCAGGGCGGCGCGCGGCAGCGGCTCGCGATGTCGGCGCACCGCCCGCTCGATCACCGCGCGTTCGCGCTCGCCGAGCTGATCGAGCGGCGTCGCCAGCAAATGTTCGGCGAGCGCGATCATCGAACGATCATGAGCGACCATCGAAAGCCCCCTTGTTCAGCCGGCGACCACGCCGAGCTCGCGGATGCGCTGCAGCCATTTGCGCCGGTGCGCGTCGCTCTTGTCGACGCTGCCCACGATGGAGTGGCGGATCGGTGCCACCCCCGAGAAGGCCAGGATGTTGCGCTCCAGGCTCTTGAGGCTGTGGGCGCGGTAGTAGTAATTGTAGAAGGCGGCCGGCATGCCCATGGTGACGATCACCCGGGCGGAGCGGCCCAGGAGCAGCTTCTCCGGGAAGCCCTTGCCAATCCTCCCGATCGCGAACCCCGGCCGCGCGACCTGCTCGAGAAAGCCCTTGAACAGGGCCGGGACGTCGCCGAGCCAGAGCGGATAAACGAAGACGAGATGGTCGGCCCAGTGGATCGCCTGCTGCGCCGCGACGATGGCCGGCGGGGGCTTGTCCTCGAGCCAGGCTCCGGGCCTGCGCAGCAGCGGAAAGTCGAGCGCGCCCACCTCCACGCGCATGACCTCATGCCGCGTCTCGGCGCCCTCGGCATAGGCGTCGGCAAGCGCATGACCGAAATGCCCGCGCTCGGGGTCGGGATGGCCGTCGATAACGGTGATGCGGGACATAGAGGGATGGTCGCAGGGGGTGCAGGAACCGGGGATACGTAATCATCCGGATCCGGCGCGGCGTCATGGGCAGCTAGATTGGAGCGGAAAGGTTGCGCCGCCCGGCAGCCTGATCCAAGTTGATTTCTCCAGGTGACGCGCAGAGAATCGTCGAATGCCAGTGGGGAAGCTCGTGGGGGACGACGACCGGGTGCTCGCGCGCGAGGCCCATCTGCGCTCGATCCTGGAAACCATCCCCGATGCGATGATCGTCATCGACGAGCGCGGCCACATCCTGTCCTTCAGCGCCGCCGCGGAGAAGATGTTCGGATTTTCAGAGGATGAGGTACGCGGCGAGAATGTCAGCACGCTGATGCCTTCGCCGGACCGGGAGCGGCACGATTTCTATCTCAGCCGCTATCTGGCGACCGGCAACCGCAAGATCATCGGCATCGGCCGGGTCACCACGGCGCGGCATCGCGACGGCACGACCTTTCCCATCCACCTGCACGTCGGCGAGGCGAAGATCGGCGAGCAAAGGGTGTTCACCGGCTTCATCCGCGACCTCACCGAACGCCAGCAGACCGAGCTCAGGCTGCACGATCTGCAGGAGGAGCTCGCCCATGTCTCGCGCGTGACCGCGATGGGTACGCTCGCCACGTCGATCGCGCACGAATTGAACCAGCCGCTCACCGCCATCGCCAATTATGTCGAGACCGCCGAGGAACTTCTGGAGAATTGCGACGAGGAGACGCTGGCGATCGTCCGCGAAGCGATGAAGGACTGCGCGAAGCAGTCGGTGCGCGCGGGCCAGATCGTCAGGCGGCTGCGAGATTTCATCTCACGCGGCGAGAGCGAGCGGCGGATCGAGAGTCTGGAGCGGGTGGTGAACGAGGCGAGCGCGCTGGCCATGGTCGGCGCCGGCGAGCGGGGGATCGCGCTTGAGGTCAAGCTCGATCCCGCCGTCGACCGGGTGCTGATCGACCGCATTCCGGTTCAGCAGGTGATCCTGAACCTGGTGCGCAATGCCATTGAGGCAATGGCCGACAGCCCGGTCCGCCGGCTGCGCATCACCTCGGGTTCGACCGGCGACGGCTTCGTCCGGGTCAGCATCGAGGACAGCGGGCCCGGACTGGCGCCGGACGTGGCGGGGCGGCTGTTCCAGCCGTTCGTCAGCACAAAGTCCGAGGGCATGGGGCTCGGCCTCTCCATCTGCCACACCATCATCCAGGGCCAGAGCGGGCGAATCTGGACGGAGACGAGCGGTTTCGGCGGCACCGCCTTCCACTTCACATTGATCGATGCATCGGGGGACACTGATGGCTGACGATGGTCGCCACGTTCATCTCGTCGACGACGACGAGGCCATTCGCCGTTCGGCGAGCTTCATGCTGCGTACCTCGGGCTATCTGGTGAAGACCTATGCGTCCGGAGTCGAGTTCCTCGAAGGCGCCAGGGACGCGGTGCCGGGTTGCATCCTGCTCGACGTGCGCATGCCCGGGATGGACGGCCTTGTCGTGCAGGCGACGCTGAAGGAGCGCGGGGTGCTCCTGCCCGTCGTGGTGATGACCGGCCACGGCGACATCAACACTGCGGTCGAGGCGATGAAGCTGGGCGCGGTCGATTTCATCGAGAAGCCGTTCGAGAAAGCGGTTCTGCTGAGCGCTATCGAGGCTGGTCTGGAGCGCCTGGACAAGTCCGCGAAGCGCCACGCGCGAGCGGACGAGGCCCAGGCGAAGCTGGCCGTGCTGACGCCTCGGGAACTCGACGTGATGACGGGCCTGGTCCGCGGCCACCCCAACAAGACCATCGCCTATGATCTCGACATCAGCCCGCGCACCGTGGAGATCCACCGCGCCAATCTGATGACCAAGCTTGAAGTGCACAGCCTGTCGGACGCGCTCCGCATCGCCTTCGCGGCGGGCCTGGGAGACGAGGGCGGCGGAGCGGATGCCGGCGGCTAGGGCCGGGCAACCCTAGTTCAGCTCCTTGATGCTCGTGACCCGGAAGGGCAGGCGACTGCCGTCCGGCTCGGTCAGCGTCAGATATTCGCCAAGCCGGATCGGATGATTCTCCAGGTGGAAGATGGTTTCGTCATCCTCCTCGCCCGGGGCATAGGAAAAGGCCCAGCCGTCCTTCCGCCGGATCACATAGCCGGAAAGGTCCGGCTCGTTCGGCCAGTAGCGGCGCACCGTCGCCCGCCCGGGCAGGGTTTTCCGACGCGGTTCGTCGATCATCCCCCCGTCGTCGAGCGGCAGGTGCAGCAGGTAAGCGCGGCTCGCCGAGCCTCGGGGAAAGTCCGGCGTACGCGCCAGCTCGAGACGGATGGATTGCCAGTTCATGGGAGCAGTCTGGGCGTGTCACATCCTGCCCGGAATAAGGAAAGATACTGAGCGGGGGCGTTCCGGGAATCTGCGTAGTTACGGTCCCCGGCCTGCCGCCTAGCCCTGATTCCCAGCGAACCGGCTGCCGATGGAGACACCAGATGACGACCGTATTGCTCTACGCAAACGATGACAACGGAATGGAGAGCCGGCTGCAGGTCGCGCTCGACGTGACCCGCGCCTTCGAGGGGCATCTGGACTGCGTCCAGGTGACGCCATTTGACGCCATCATCATGGGTGATCCGTTCGGCGGCGTCTATGCGCTGCCCAACGTCGTGGCCGCCGTTCAGGATGCGGAGGATGATCATAAGGCGCGGATTGAGAAGAGGCTGCAGGTCGAAGGGGCGAGCTGGGACTGGTTCCGCTACGTCGGACAGCCCTCGCAGATCGTCGAGGAGCGTTCGCGCCTCGTTGACCTCATCATACTCAGCCTGCCCGGCGAGGACGGCGAATATACCGGCCCCCATGCCATCGCCGCCGATGTGGCCTTGTGCGCACGGGCACCGGTGCTCGCGGTCGAGCGTTCGGTGCGCAGCTTCAATTGCTTCGGGCCTGCGATGATCGCCTGGAACGGCAGCCCGGAGGCCGCGAACGCGCTCCGCCTGACCGTGCCGATGCTGCGCAAGGCCTCCGCCATCCACATCGTCACCATAAAGGAGGAGAAGGAGGGTTTCCCGCCCACCGGCGCCAGCCTCTATCTGTCCCGCCACGGCCTCACCTCGGAGTTGCACGAATGGCCCGCCGGCGAGCGCAGCGTCGCCGAAACCCTGCGGGACGCCGCGGCCACGCTCGGCGCCGCTTATCTCGTAATGGGCGCCTACGGCCATTCGCGGTTCAGCGAGGCGGTGCTGGGCGGCGTCACTCGCGACCTCCTGCGGCACAGTCCGGTGCCGCTTCTGCTGGCGCACTGAGATCCGGGGTTTGGCGAGAGTCGCACTGGCCGGCCTGGCCTATGCGCTCGCCGTCTTCCCTCTGCTTCAGGCCCGCTTCTTCGCGCGGCGCGCCCGGGCGGCGCCATAGCGGTCGAGAACGTCGCGGATCCGGGCGATGGCCTCGCGGCGATTCTGCTCTCCTTCGATCCGCTTCAGGCGCTGCTTCAGCTGGGTGGCGAGATCGGCATAATCATTCTGCCAGTCGTGATGCAGCACGGCGCGCAACTCGCCTCGGCCGGTCCTGAGCCGCTTCGCCGACGTGCCGGCCGGTAGCGCCCATATTTCGCCGATCTCGGGGATCAGGATGTCCTGAGCGAGCGGCTTTGTGCCCTCCTTCAGCGCTTCGAGCGCAGCGGGCTCGCCATGGGTCAGGAAGAGCCCGCCCGCCACGGGCTGGCGGGCTTTCACCCAGGCGATCAGCTCGTCCCGGTCGGCATGGGCCGAATAGGAATCAATCCGGCGAATGCGGGCGCGCACGGCCACGTCGCGCCCGGAGATGCGCACCCGGCGCGCACCCTCCAGGAGCGTGCGGCCCAATGTTCCCTGCGCCTGAAAGCCGACGAACAGGATGGTCGAATCGTGGCGCGGCAGATTGTGCTTGAGATGATGGCGGATGCGGCCGGCCTCGCACATCCCGGAGGCCGAGAGGATCACTGCGCCCGACAGCCGGTTGAGCCCGATCGACTGATCGACGCTCTCGACGAAATGGAAGCCGGGATGGCGAAAGACATCCTTCCCGGCCATGTCCTGAAGCTCGCGGCGATGCTTCCGGAAGATCTCGGTGGCGCGGCTGGCGAGCGGAGAATCGATAAACACCTGGAGGTGCGGGACCTGGCCGCCGTCGATCAGCATGGCCAGGTCGAGCAGCAGCTCCTGCGTGCGCTCGAGCGCGAACACCGGGATCACCAGATTGCCGCCGTGCCGGCGTGCCTCCGTGACCTCGGCCTCGAGCAGGGCACGGCGCTGCGCGGGGGTGACGGGATCCCGGCTTCGGTCGCCATAAGTGCTCTCGCAGAGCAGATGGTCGAGGCCGCGCGGGCCGGCCGGATCGAGATGGAAGCTCTTATTGTCGGGGCCGAGATCGCCCGAGAAGAGCAGATGCGATCCGCCGATGAAGAGCTCGATGGAGGCCGAGCCCAGGATGTGGCCCGCATTCCAGAGCCGCGCGCGAAAGCCCGGGGCGACCTCGAACTGTGTGTCCAGCGGCATCGGCCGGACGAGCTCCAGCGCCGCTTCGGCGTCGCCGACCGTGTAGAGCGGGGTTACCGGCGGCTCGTCCGCGCGGTCGGCGCGCCGGTTGCGGCGGTCGGCCTCCTGTTCCTGGATCCGCGCGGCGTCGGGCAGCATGATGCCGAGCAGGTCGCGGGTCGCCTCGGTGCACCAGATCGGCCCCCTGAAGCCCTCGGCGGCAAGCCGCGGCAGGAGTCCGCAATGATCGAGGTGGGCGTGCGTCAGGAGCACCGCGTCGAGCGCAGCGGGATCGAAGGCGAAGGGCTGGAAGTTCAGCGCTTCGAGGCTGCGCGGGCCCTGGAAGAGTCCACAGTCGACCAGGACGCGGCGTCGCGCAAAGGCGATCTCGAAGCAGGAGCCGGTGACCGTGCCTGCGGCGCCGTGGAAGGTCAGGGTCGGCGCGATCATGCGTCGACCGGCACGGGCGCCGGTTCCGGCACGATCAGCAGGTCGGCGGGGCACCAGAAGCAGGCGTCGACGGCGCGGCTGCCGAGATAAGCGCCGCGGCGGCGGGTCCCCATGACGACCAGGTCCGGCACCAGCTGTTCGGTCTCGTCCCGCAGCACGGTGAGGACGTCGTCCGGGGCGGCGACGACATGGCGGTGCGCGTCGAGCAGCGCGCCCGGGTGCGCCGCGGCGACACGGCGGAGCGCTGCCTGCAGGGCCTCGACCTCGCGCGCGACCAGATCATCCATCACCTCGTCGCCGCCGAGGCGGTCAATGAAGCTGGCGTGGAAGGCGTGAACCGTGAAGACCTCCGCGGCCGGAGCGATCGCCAGCGCGCTTTCCGCCAGCCGCGGCGCCGCCTCGGCTGCATCGGCTGCGACCAGCAGCTTCGCATAAGGCAAGGCCGGGTCGGTCTGGACGATGAGCACGGGGACGGCGCTGTGCCGCACGATATGGGTGCCGGTGGTGCCGAAGATCGCGTCGCGGAACCGTGGCTCGCAATGGCCGCCGAGCACGATCAGCTCCGCGCCGATCCTCTCAGCCCGGTCCAGGATCGCCTTCCTGGGATCGCGCAGCGAAACGGCGGAGCGGATCTCGATCCCGCCGGGCGCGAGTCTTGCCGCCGCGCGATGGGCGTCGCCGAGCAGCCTGGCGCGCAGGGCGGTGTCGTCGGCCTCCTGGTCAGCGGCGGCATGGATCAGGTCGAGCGGAGCGCCGGACTGGACGGCAAGCCGGACCGCGCGGTCGAGCGCCTGGCGCGCGCCAGCGGAGAAATCGGTCGCGAGCAGGATCGGGCTCATGCTGTACCCGTCGCGAGAGTTAGCAGCGCAAGCAGGGCGACCACGCTCGCGAGCATGGTCGTGCCGATGCGCATACGGGACGCCGCGCGGACCCGCCGCGCGCTGCGACGAAACTGAGCATGAGACCGGAGGATCATCGCCTCTCCCCTTTGCCGTCGCCAACGGGGTAGGCGCCGCCCCGGCCTGGCTGCATACGCAATGATCCTTAGGCCGGAAGGGCGACGAGGATCGGGATCAGCAGCGCGAGCGAAGTGACGCCGAGCGCGGCCGCGCCCGGCAGCGCGCGGCGGGAGCGGGCGATGACGAGCAGGGCGACCCCCTTGGTGAAGGTGTTGTAGAGAACGGGCGCGGCGATCCGCTGCCGAAGCGGGTCTCTGCCCAGGCGGTGATCACCGAGATGATCGCCACGGAGGCGGCGAAGATCAGCGCCAGGCCCAGCCCGGGCGGTTTCGGCTCGCGCATGGCGGTACCGTGCGCCTGTCTGCCGCTCCGCCAGAGCAGGAGGGCGGCGGCCGCGACTGCAACCAAGGCGGCGGGCCCGATCAGCACCAGCACCCGCGAAAAGGCGAAGGGTGCAAGCAAGGCCACGAGGATGAGCCCGCGCGCGAACATGATCGCCGAGGCGACAGCCACCGCGGCGCAATCGGCCGGGCCGTCCGCGCCCGCGCGGATCCGCCGGCCGCTGTCCACCGTCACCGCGGTCGACGAGACCAGCGCGCCGACCGCGGCGGTGAGCAAGGGCCCGCTTTTCTGGCCGAGCAGCCGGGCAAGAGCGTAACCAACGAAGGCGATGCCTGCGGTTACCACGACGACGAGCCAGAGCCGTCGCGGATTGAGCGCGCCGAATGGCCCGATGCCCTGGTCGGGCAGCAAGGGCAGGATCACGAGGACGACGAGGACGAGACGCAGCAGCGCGGTGATGTCCGCTTCGCTGGTGGCGCCAATCGCGCGGTGCAGCGGCTCGCGGGCGGCAAGCAGGATGATCGTCGCTCCGGCCCCGACCGAGGCGAGCGCCATGTGATCGCTACTGGCCATGGCGCCGAGCCCAAGCGTGATCACGCCGGCCAGGGTCGAGGTGGCGCTGATCTCATGGCTCCGGCGCATCTCCGCGGCATAGCCGAGCAGCAGCGCGCCGATCGCGCCCAGCCCGAGCGCGACCGCATAAGGCATCGCCGCGGTGCCGAGCTGCGTGCCGATCAGTCCCCCCAGGAGCCCGAGCTGCGCGAAGGTCCGGATGCCGGCGACGCGGTCGCCGGCCTTCTCGGCGCGCAGGTGCCAGCCACGCTCGACTCCGATCAGCAGGCCGACCGCCAGGGCCAGCGCCAGGCCCGGCAGCAGCGCATCGATGGTCGGGCCGGACGGCGATTGCATCGGGTTCGGCTAGGCCGGGCGGCATGCGGCCACATTACGGAACAATGCGTAGGGCGGCCGGTCCGGCGCGGCGCTAGCCATGGTCTCGAAGGGAGACGGTCATGGACGCGCTCAAGCTGATCGGCATTGCCGCTCTGGCGGGCAGCGGCATCGCCGCTTATGCCATCCGCAAGATGTTCCGGCATGATATGGCGGACATCAAATCGGAGCTGGACGCCGGCAGCAGCCTGGTGGAGCTGGACCATGGCGTGATCGAATATTGTCGCGAAGGTAAGGGCGAGCCGGTCCTGATCATCCACGGCGCCGGCGGAGGTTACGACCAGGGCCTGTTCGTCGGCCGCGAGCTGTTCGGCTCCGGCCACGAGGTGATTGCGCCGTCCCGCTTCGGCTATCTGCGCAGCGCCTGCCCGGAGGCGCCGCAGCCGCACGCTCAGGCCGATGCCTTTGCCGCCCTGCTCGACCATCTCAGGATTCCCGCCGCAGTCGTGCTCGGCATTTCCGCGGGAGCGCCGAGCGCGATCGAGCTGGCGCTTCGTCATCCGGAGCACGTGCGCGCGCTGATCCTCGTCGTGCCGCGCGCCTATGCGCCCGGCGGCGAGGTTTCGGCCGAGCGGATCGACGCCAACAAGCCGATCTTCAAGATGGTCATGAAGGGGCAGGATTTCGCCTGGTGGAGCGCGAGCAGGCTTGCCCGCCGCCGGCTTCTGCGCTTCCTGGGTGTGCCGGGCGCGGTCTACGATGCAGCCGATCCGCTGGAGCGGGACCGGTTGAGCTGGATCGCGCGTAACATCCTGCCGCTGTCCCGGCGTGTGCGCGGCATCATCGCCGACGGCGAGGCGCGCATCGAACCCTGGCCGCTCGCCAGGATCACAGTGCCGACCCTGGTAATCAGCGCGGCGGACGATCTGTTCAACACGCTGCCGGCGGCCCGCTGGACGGCGGAGCATGTGCCCGACGCCGAACTGATGGTCCTCGAAAGTGGCGGCCATCTGCTCTGCGGCCGGAGCGAGGAGGTGAGGGCGCGGATCGCCGGGTTCCTGCACCGGCGCCTCGGCACCGCAGCGAGACGCCGGGCCGCCTGAGATGCGCCCGTTCCTCCTGCTCGGCCTCGCCCTTGCGGCGCTCGTCGGTCAGGCCGCCCTTCTCGCTCAGCCCTCCCTCGAGGCCGGCTCCGTCTTCGAGGCGGCGCAGCGCCTCAAGGCCGGCGAGTTCCTCTGGGCGCCCGAAGTCGCGCCCGAAGGCCCGATGCTGCTCGTGGTCAGCCTGGCGACGCAGCGGGCGGTGCTCTACCGCAACGGCATCCCGATCGCGATCACCACCGTCTCGACCGGCCGTCCGGGTCACCGCACGCCGACCGGGATCTTCACCGTGCTCGAGCGCGACGTGGTGCATTATTCCAGCCTCTACAACAGCGCGCCCATGCCGAACATGCAGCGGCTCACATGGGGCGGAGTCGCTTTGCACGGCGGCGATCTGCCTGGCTATCCCGCCTCCCACGGCTGCATCCGCCTCCCGCGCGAGTTCGCGCGCCTGCTCTTCGGGGTGACCCGGCTCGGCATGACGGTGGTGATCACCACCGAGGCTGCGGTACCGCGCGTGGCGCCCGGTGAAATCCTGCTCCGCGGGAGGGGCAGGCCGCCGGCCCCGGGTGATGCGCCGCTGTGGCGCCCCGAGGCGGCGCGCACCGGCCCCGTCTCCATCGTGATCAGCGCGGCCGACCGGCGCGTGGTCGTGCTGCGCAACGGCACCGTCATCGGCAATGCGCCGGCGATCATCGACCGCCCGCTGTCCCGGACCGCCGCCTACATGCTGCAGGCGGGCGGAACATGGTTGCGCATTCCGCTTCCCGGTCAGACCGGACAGACGGACGATCTGCGCGGGCAGATCCACGTCGCCGACGGGTTCCGCCGTTCCGTCGAGGCCGTTCTCCGGCCGGGCACCACCGTCGTGATCACCAGGGATTCGCTGCGGGCCGGCGGCACGGGCACGGAAGTGCCGGTTCTCGAAAACGATTGATCAGCCGCCGCCGGAGGCCGCGAGGTCTCAGTGCGACCATTCCATCTGCAGCCATAATCTGCGGGTGTCCGTGCCGAACCGCCGCGCATCGTAATCGGCATATTTGACGAGCATGGTGAAGGGGCCGAGGCGAAAGCCCAGCGATGCATCCCATTCGCTGCCATAGGCGATGTTGCCGGTCGCGCTGTCGAACCGGTGCCAGGCGAGGTTTGCGGAGAGGCCGGGGAGCGCCCGGATGCCGTCGAAACGCCGGCCGACCGAGACATAGAGGTCGTCGAGGCCCGAGGGCGGCGTCACGAGGAAAAGATCGGCCCAGCCGTTGAATTTGTGGAGCGTTGCCATGGGCGTCTGGATGGCGCGGCCATTGTCGCTTCCCAGCCGCTCCCAACCCGCCGTGAGCGTGAAGCCGGCGATCACCGGTCCGCCCTCCAGGGCCCAGTAGGCGGCGCTGTAATCGAATGGATTGCGACCGAAATCCGATTGGCGCGCATGGCTCGCGCGAAGGGCGAGCGAGATTCCGCGTCCAACAGGGAAAGTGCCGCTCAGCACCCCGCCGAATGTCTGGCTGCTGTTCGCCCGGAAGAAGCCCTCGCGATAGTCGAGCAGGTAGGCGAACAGCCTGCCCTGCACCGGGCCGAAGCGCGCCGACAGGTTGGCGAACAGGAAATCGCCGCCGAATGCGGTCCGGACGCCGGCATCCTCGCCGAAGATGGTGCGCTGGCTGGTCGCATAGGCCAGATCGACGCCGACCGGGCCAAGGCGCGCCTCGGCGCGGACGGCGTCGAAGGTCTGCTCATTCTGGCGCCAGCCGACCGAGCCGACCCAGCGCTGGTCGTCGAAGTTGATGCGCTGGCGCCCGAGCGTGACGGTCCCTTCACGGAAGCGATATTGCAGCTGCAGGCGGTTGAGCTCGACATTTTCCGGGTCGGCCACCACCGCATATTGCGGTCTTCGCTGGCGTTCGGCGGGACCCGGAAAGGCGAAGGCGTTGTAATGGTCCACCGCCACGACGGTCGCTTCTGCTTCGGCGAGCAGGGTGAGAGGGCCGTAGCGCGCTTCGGCGCCCACGCGCAGGCGAAGGGTGACGGCGTCCGCGTCGAGCAAGCCCTGGCTGGCGCCTTCATAGCGGAGACGCGCATCGATGATCGGACTCAGCCGGATCCGGTCGGGGCCGGCGCCCTCCGGCAAGGCCTGCCCGACGCCAGGCGTCGCCGCCGCCGCGCCAAGGGCTGCGACCGGCAGCAGCCAAAGGCTCACGAGGCGCCGCCTTCCCCGGCTGCTTTCGACCCAGCTCCGATGACGCGGATGCGGCGGATCTCCGTCAGGTAGAGCAGGATCAGAGACACCCAGACGATGCCGTAGAGCAGCATGAAGCAGCTCGACGGGATGCCCGTGAAATCGAGCAGGGCGCCGAACATGATCGGGAGCAGGAAGCCGCCGAGACCGCCGGCCATACCGACGATGCCCGAGACGACACCCATGTTAGACGGGAAATCGTCGCCGATATATTTGAAGGTCGAGGCCATGCCGCAGGCGAAGCTGATGCCGAGGATGAACAGGAGGCCGGCAAAGGCCCAGACCGGCAAGCCGATATGGAAGGCGAGGGGATCGCGGACCGTCTGGATGATGAAGTCGGTCCGGGGATAGGAAAGCAGGAACAGACAGATCCATGCGGCCCAGAGCACCCACCAGGTGACATGCTGCGCGCCGAACCGATCCGAGAGCCAGCCGCCTACCGCCCGCAACAGCCCGCCCGGCAGGGAGAAGCAGGCCGCGAGCAGGGCCGCCTGGGCGATCGGCAGCTGATACTGGTTCAGGAAATATTGCGGCATCCAGATGGACAGCGCCGTGAAGCCGCCGAAGACGATCGAATAATATTGGCAATATTTCCAGACGCGCCGATCGCGCAGCACGCCGAGCTGCGACCGCAGCGTGGGCGGATTGGCGTTCCGGCCGGGATCGGGCAGCGCGACGAGACGGAAGATCACGGCCACGACCAGCAGGCAGACGGCATAGGTGCGTGGCACGGACTGCCAGCCGAAATGCGTGATGAGCTGGGGCGCGACGAACATGTTGATCGCGGCGCCGCTCACGCCGGCGCCGAACACGCCCATCGCGAAGCCCCGGTTTCTGGGAAAGAAGCGCGCCACGTAGGGTGTGCCCACGGAAAAGGTCGCGCCGACCATGCCCAGGGCGAGCCCGATCGCGATGAACTGCCAGAACTGGGTCGCATAGGACGACAGCCAGAGCGGAACCGCGCATGCCACCAGCAACATCGTCATCACCGCGCGGCCGCCGAAGCGATCGGTCCAGATGCCGAAGGGCAGGCGCAACAGCGCGCCCGTGAGGATCGGCGTCGCGGTCAGCAGTCCGAATTGCGACGCGTTCAGCCCCAATGCGTTCCGGATCGGAATGCCGGTCACCCCCAGCATCATCCAGGCGGCGAAGGTGGCGGCGAAGGCCAGGGTCGAAACCAGCAGCACCGAAATCGCGCGCCCCCGCGTCGGCTCACCGGCGCGGATTTCCTGAGGGAAGGAAGCGAGGTCGGGCATGGTGCGGCCTTTCAGCGCGTGAACGGAACGGCCACGAAATAAGTGATCGGGCGGAGCCTGGAACTCAGGACAATTACCTACTCCGGGTGAGGTGAATCGCGACTAGTCCGGACCCGTCACCAACGGGGGGCGCTCCGGCGCCACGTTCAGGATTGTCGGATGAGTCACACGCTCGATCGCCTTACTTTCTTCACGCGTCGGACCGAGACCTTCTCGGACGGCCATGGCGTGACCAACAATGACGATCGCAGCTGGGAGCAGGCCTATCGGGACCGCTGGCAGCATGACAAGATCGTGCGCTCGACCCATGGCGTGAACTGCACCGGCTCCTGCTCGTGGAAGATCTATGTCAAGGGCGGGATCGTCACCTGGGAGACGCAGCAGACCGACTATCCGCGGACGCGCCCGGAGCTTCCCAATCACGAGCCGCGTGGCTGCGCGCGGGGCGCCAGCTATTCCTGGTACCTCTATTCGGCCAACCGGGTGAAGCACCCGCTGATCCGCGGCCGGCTGCTGAAAGCGTGGCGCGCGGCCCGCGCGACGATGCAGCCGGTCGCGGCCTGGGCCTCGATCCAGGCCGATCCCGAGATCCGCGGCTCCTACACGCGGATGCGCGGCTCGGGCGGCATGGTCCGCGCGACCTGGCAGGAAGCGACCGAGATCATCGCCGCAGCCAATGCGCATACGATCAAGACCTGGGGTCCCGACCGGATCTTCGGTTTCTCGCCGATCCCCGCCATGTCGATGGTCTCCTACGCCGCCGGCGCGCGCTATCTGCAGCTGATCGGCGGTGTCTGCGGGTCCTTCTACGACTGGTATTGCGATCTGCCCCCGGCCTCGCCGCAGACCTGGGGCGAGCAGACCGACGTCGCCGAGAGCGCCGACTGGTACAATTCCGGCTTCCTGATCCTGTGGGGCTCGAACGTGCCCCAGACGCGCACCCCCGATGCGCATTTCTACACCGAGGCGCGCTATCGCGGGGCCAAGTCCGTGGTGATCTGCCCGGATTATTCCGAGGCGTCGAAGTTCGCCGATTTGTGGCTGGCGGTGAAGCAGGGCACCGACGCCGCGCTGGGGATGGCCTTCGGCCATGTCATCCTCAAGGAATTCCACGTCGAGCGGCAGGTCCCCTATTTCCGGGACTATGTCCGCAAGTACAGCGATATGCCGATGCTCGTCCGGCTGGTCAGGCAGGGCGACGGCTATGTGCCCGAGCGGCTGCTGCGCGCGGCGGAGTTCGATGCCTCGCTGGGCGAAACCAACAATCCGGAATGGAAGACGGTCGCCATCGACGAGGCCAGCGGCGAGGTGGTCGTGCCGAACGGCTCGATCGGCTTCCGCTGGGGCGAGGACGGCAAGTGGAACCTCGAGGAAAGGGCCGCCGGCAGCGAGGCCGTGCTGCGGCTCGGCCTCAAGGGGATTCATGACGAGGTCGTCCCGGTCCGTTTCCCCTATTTCGGCGGCGCCGCGACCAACGGCTTCGCGATGACCGACCATCCCGACGTGCTGGCGCGCAACGTGCCGGTGAAGCGGATGCTGCTGCCCGAAGGGGAGACCTTGGTCGCCTGCGTCTACGATCTCCTGCTCGCCAATTACGGCGTCGACCAGGGCTTCGGCGGCGACCACCTGCCGGCGAGCTATGACGACGTGGCGCCTTATTCGCCGGCCTGGGCGGAGGCGATCAGCTCGGTGCCGCGCGACCAGATCGTCGCGGTCGCGCGCGGCTTCGCCTCCAACGCCGAGAAGACCGACGGCAGGTCGATGGTCATCATCGGGGCGGCGATGAACCACTGGTACCACATGGACATGAACTACCGCGCCGCCATCAACATGCTGGTGATGTGCGGGTGCATCGGCCAGTCGGGCGGCGGCTGGTCGCATTATGTCGGGCAGGAGAAGCTCCGTCCGCAGACCGGCTGGGCCCCGCTCGCCTTCGCGACCGACTGGATCCGCCCGCCGCGCCAGCAGAACAGCACCTCCTTCTTCTACGCCCACTCCGACCAGTGGCGTTACGAGACGGTGGCGATGAGCGAGATCCTGTCGCCCACCGCGCCCGAGGGCGCGTGGGGCGGCTCGATGATCGACTATAACGCCAAGGCGGAGCGGCTGGGCTGGCTGCCCTCGGCGCCAGCCCTGCAGCGCAACCCGCTCGAGCTCGCGCGCGAGGCGAAGGCGGCCGGGGTCGATGGCAGAGAGCATGTGCTCGCCGGCCTCAAGAGCGGCGCGGTCAGGATGTCATGCATGGACCCGGACGATCCGGCCAACTGGCCGCGCAACATGTTCGTCTGGCGCTCGAACCTGCTCGGCTCGTCGGGCAAGGGCCATGAATATTTCCTCAAGCACCTGCTCGGCGCCGATCACGGGCTCCAGGGCAAGGATCTCGGCGAGACGGGCGGGCAGAAGCCGCAGGACGTCGCCTGGCACGATCAGGCGCCCGAGGGAAAGCTCGACCTGCTGGTGACGCTCGATTTCCGCATGTCGACCACCGCGGTCTATTCCGACATCGTCCTGCCGACCGCGACCTGGTACGAGAAGAACGACCTCAACACCTCGGACATGCATCCCTTCATCCACCCGCTCGGCGCGGCCGTGGATCCGTCGTGGGAAGCCAAATCGGACTGGGAGATTTTCAAGGCGATCGCCAGGGCCTTCTCGGACGTCTCCCCCGAGGTGCTCGGCGTCGAGACCGATGTGGTGCTCACCCCGATCCAGCACGACAGCGCCGGCGAACTCGCCCAGCCTTTCGACGTGCGCGACTGGTCGAAGGGCGAATGCGAGGCGATCCCCGGCAAGACCATGCCGCAGATCAGCATAGTCGAGCGCGACTATCCGAACACCTACCAGCGCTTCACCGCGCTCGGGCCGCTGCTCGCCAGGGCAGGCAATGGCGGCAAGGGCATCGGCTGGGATACCAGCCATGAAGTCGAGCAGCTCAAGGCGCTCAACGGCGAAGTGCTCGAGCCCGGCGAGACCCTGGGCCTGCCGCGGATCGACAGCGATATCGACGCCTGCGAGACCATCCTGACCTTCGCGCCCGAGACCAATGGCGAGGTCGCGGTCAAGGCATGGAAAGCGCTTGGCAAGCAGACCGGGCGCGACCACCGCCACCTCGCAATGCCGAAAGAAGACGAGAAGATCCGCTTCCGCGATCTCGTCGCCCAGCCGCGCAAGATCATCACCTCGCCGACCTGGTCGGGGATCGAGAGCGAGCATGTCTGCTACACGGCCGGCTACACCAACGTCCACGAAGTGATCCCGTGGCGCACGCTCACCGGGCGTCAGCAGCTCTATCAGGATCATCTCTGGATGCGCGCGTTCGGCGAGGCGCTCTGCGTCTACCGTCCGCCGATCGATCTCAAGACGACCTGGGTCCAGGGCGGCAAGCCGAACGGCGAAACGGAGATCGTCCTCAACTTCATCACCCCGCACCAGAAATGGGGCATCCACTCGACCTACAGCGACAATCTGCTGATGCTGACGCTCAACCGCGGCGGGCCCGTGGTCTGGCTCTCCGAGGTCGATGCGAAGAAGGCGGGGATCGTCGACAATGACTGGATCGAGCTGTTCAACGCCAATGGCGCGCTGACCGCCCGGGCGGTGGTTTCGCAGCGGATCCGCGAAGGCACGACCTTCATGTATCACGCGCAGGAGAAGATCGTGAACACGCCGGGATCCGAGATCACCGGCCGGCGCGGCGGCATCCACAATTCGGTGACGCGCACGGTGCTCAAACCGACCCACATGATCGGCGGCTATGCCCAGCTCGCCTACGGCTTCAATTATTACGGCACGGTCGGTTCGAACCGCGACGAGTTCGTCATCGTCCGCAAGATGCGCAGGGTCGACTGGCTCGACGAGGCGCTTTCCGAGCGGGAGTTCGCGAAATGAAGATTCGAGCCCAGATCGGCATGGTCCTGAACCTCGACAAGTGCATCGGCTGCCATACCTGCTCGGTCACCTGCAAGAACGTCTGGACCAATCGCGAAGGCGTCGAATACGCCTGGTTCAACAATGTCGAGACCAAGCCCGGTACCGGCTTCCCCCGCGACTGGGAGAACCAGAGCCGCTGGAACGGCGGCTGGCGCCGCAAGGCCAATGGCAAGATCGAGCCGAGAATGGGGGCCAAGTGGCGGATCCTGTCGAAGATATTCGCCAATCCCGATCTGCCCGAGATCGATGACTATTACGAACCGTTCGACTTCGATTACGGCATCCTCCAGACCGCGCCCGAGATGAAGGCGTTCCCGACCGCGCGCCCCCGATCGAAGATCACCGGCGAGCGGATGGAGAAGATCGAGCGCGGCCCGAACTGGGAGGAAATCCTCGGCGGTGAATTTGCCAAGCGCTCCGAGGACTCGAACTTCGAAGGGCTCGAGAGGGAGATTTACGGCCAGTTCGAGCACACCTTCATGATGTATCTGCCGCGGCTGTGCGAACATTGCCTCAATCCGACCTGCGTCGCGGCCTGCCCGTCGGGGGCGATCTACAAGCGGGAGGAGGATGGCATCGTCCTCATCGACCAGGACAAATGCCGCGGCTGGCGGATGTGCGTTTCGGCCTGCCCCTACAAGAAGATCTACTACAACTGGAGCTCGGGGAAGTCCGAGAAGTGCACCTTCTGCTTCCCGCGCATCGAGGTCGGCCAGCCGACGGTCTGCTCGGAAACCTGCGTCGGACGCATCCGCTATCTGGGCGTGCTGCTCTACGACGCCGACCGGATCGAGGCCGCCGCCTCGGTGCCGGACGAAAAGGACCTCTATCAGGCGCAGCTCGACGTCTTCCTCGATCCCGATGATCCGGCGGTGATCGCGCAGGCGCGCGCCGACGGCGTGCCCGAGGCCTGGCTCGAGGCCGCGCGCCGGAGCCCGGTCTACAAGATGGCGATCGACTGGAAGGTCGCCTTCCCGCTCCACCCCGAATACCGCACCTTGCCGATGGTCTGGTACGTACCGCCATTGTCGCCGATCCAGTCGGCGGCCGCGTCCGGGGCACTCGAGATGGATGGCGAGATGCCCGATGTCCGCTCGCTTCGAATCCCGGTCAAATATCTCGCCAATCTGCTCACCGCCGGCGACGAGGCGCCGGTGGTGCTGGCGCTCGAGCGGATGCTGGCGATGCGCAGCTTCATGCGGGCGAAAACCGTGGACCATCGGATCGACCATCCCGTCGCCGAGCGCGTCGGGCTGACCGCGGCGCAGGTCGAGGAAATGTACCGCTACATGGCGATCGCCAATTACGAGGATCGCTTCGTCATCCCGACCGCCCACCGCGAGGATGCCGAGGATGCCTACGAAATGCGCGGTGCGTGCGGCTTCACCTTCGGCAACGCCTGCTCCGGCGGCCGGACCGAGGTTGGCCTTTTCGGTTCGAACAGGCGGACGCCCGCCAAGTCATCCGTGGAGTCCTGACATGGCACTCACCTATCGCGCGCTCGCCTTGCTGCTGCGCTATCCCGATGCAGAGGTGCAGGCGCTCGCGCCCGCCGCGCTCGCCGCTATCGGGGAGGAGGCGCTGGTGCCGGCGCCAATCCGCCGCGCGCTCGCCAGCCTTGCCGCCGAGCTGGCCGGGGGCGACCTCTACGACCTCCAGGAACGCTATGTCTGGCTGTTCGACCGCACACGCTCGCTGTCGCTCAACCTCTACGAACACGTCCATGGCGAGACCCGTGAGCGCGGCCCGGCGATGGTCGGCCTGCTCGCAATCTATCGCAGCAGGGGTCTCGACCTGTCGGCGAGCGAATTGCCGGACCATCTGCCCGTCTTCCTGGAATTCCTGTCGACCCTGGGCAATGACGAGGCGGCGTCCCTGCTTGGCGAGGCCTCGCACGTGCTCGCGGCGCTCGGCCAGCGGCTGCACAAGCGCCAGAGCCCGTATCGGGCGGTATTCGGCGCGCTGACGGCGCTGGCCGGCGACCCGGCCGATGCCGACGCCCTCGCCGCGCTCATGCAGGAGCCCGACGACGATCCCGGCGACCTGGCAGCGATCGACCGGCTGTGGGCAGAGACCGCAGTGACCTTCGGCCCGAGCGAGGTGGGCTGTCCCAAGGCGGAAGCGCTGGTCGCGGCCATGCGCCCGCCCGCCCCTGCGCAAGCTCGCCCGGCGGCTTGAGGAGAAGAAGATGGACCTCAACCAGATCCTGTTCGGTATCTATCCCTACATCGCCCTCACGGTGCTGATCGTCGGCTCGATCATCCGCTTCGACCGCGAGCAATATACGTGGCGCTCGGGCTCCTCCCAGCTGTTGCGGCGAAAGCAACTCGTGGCGGGCTCGGTGATGTTCCACGTCGGCATCCTGATCATCTTCGCCGGGCATTTCGTGGGACTGCTGACCCCGATCCAGGTGTTCGACGCGCTGGGCATTCCGCATGGCGCCAAGCAGATCATGGCCATGGCGGTGGGGGGCGTCGCCGGTCTCCTCTGCCTTGCCGGAGGGCTGCTGCTTCTGCACCGGCGCCTGTTCGATTCGCGCATCCGCAAGACGTCGAGCTTCAGCGACATCGCGATCCTCGTCCTGCTGATGCTCCAGCTCTCGCTCGGGCTGGCGACCATCCCGGTCTCGGCCCAGCATCTGGACGGGCACGAGATGATGAAGTTCATGACCTGGGCCCAGGGCGTCTTCACCTTCCGCCCGGGCATCGCCCAGACGATCGCCGACGTGCACCCGATCTTCAAGGCGCATCTGGTGATCGGCATGACGATCCTGCTCGTCTTCCCCTTCACCCGCCTCGTCCACATGCTGTCGGCGCCGATCTGGTATCTGAACCGCCGCGGCTGGCAGGTCGTGCGGACCAGGCGAAAACTGCCCCGGCGCCCGCTTCCGGCCGCGCCTGTCTATCCGAACTCGGAAGCCGCATGATGAGCAGCATCGTCCTCCACGGCATAGAAATCCCCGAGCGCCTGATCGCGCAGGAAGCGCAGCATCACCCCGCGCCGACCGCCGCCGCCTCGCATATGGCGGCGGCCCACGCGCTCGCGACTAAGGCCTTGCTGCTGCGCCGCGCGGCCGAGCTGGGCCTCGAACCCGCAGCCGAACGCGATGAGCAAGGCCGCGAGGAAACCGCCGAAGCGGCGCTGGTGCGCGCGGTGCTCGAGGCCGAGCTCGAGATCTCGCCCCCGACCGAGGAGGAATGCCGCCGGGTCTATGACGCCCGACGGGCGAGGGACCTTGTCTACGAGGATGTGGCCGAGACGATTCGCATGCGGCTGGAAAGCCATGCCTGGACGGCGGCGGCGGCCCGCTACGTCGTGGCGCTCGCCGAGGCGACCCGCGGCAAGGGCGTCGTCGCGACGCTCGACGAGCAAGGCGTGCGCGGCGGCTCGCTCTGCCTCGGCGACATGATCGGCGACGCCAATGCTACGCGGCGTCTCCTGCAATGGCTGGAAAAGGCGGATGCCCACTTGCTCTTCCTCCTGCTTGAAGAGGCGCGAGACCGCAGCTCAGAGCCCGCCATGCTGGTGCGGGAACTGGTCGCCCTGTTTGTCGCCCGGGCCGATGACGAGCAGTGGACGAAGGTGGTGTCCGCGGCGCGGGATGGAGACGATCCCGCTCACGCCGCGCTGGCCGCGGTCCTGAAAGCGACTTTGCCAAAGGCGGGTGGCCGCCTCTGCGGCAGCGGCGACGCCCGGCGCGCGCATTGATTCACGGAGCATTTGAGCTATCCCGGAGCTTGCCAGTGCGAAGCCAGGGAGCGGAATCATGACCGAACGCCCGCCAACCAGATTGACCGACGCTCCTGAGGTGGCCCTCCCGCCAACCGCGGGCGGTGTTGCGCGCGACAAGCCCGAACTTTGGGAGGCGTATCAGCGGCTGGGCGGCGCGGCCAGCGACGCCGGGCCGCTTGACCAGCGCACGCGCCGTCTCGTCAATCTCGCGCTGGCGATCGGCGCTGATTCGGAAGGCGCGGTCCACTCCCACTGCCGCAGGGCCGCGACCGAGAAGCTCTCGCCCGAGGAGCTCGAGCATGTCGCCTATCTGGCGATCACCACCCTCGGCTGGCCGCGCGCGATGCGCGCCCTGACCTGGATCCGGGACGTGACTCGCTGAATCCGGCCGCGCTCTCGCCGCCCTCTCAGCCGCATTTCGAATAGGAACATTCGAGGCACCTGTCGCATCCCTCGGCGCGGATGACGGCCGGCGCGCCGCATTGCGGGCAGCAGGCCCCGGGGGCGGGGGTCGCAGCCGCGGAGGGCAGATCGAGAGGGAGCGCCGGCTGGTCAAGCCCGGTATGGCGTTCGATCACGCCGCCGATCGCCGCGAGCAGGGAAGGGACATATTTGCCCCGCATCCAGGCGCCGCCGCGCGGATCGAACACGGATTTCAGTTCCTCCGCCACGAACGAGATGTCGCCCCCGCGCCGGAAGACGGCCGAGATCATCCGGGTGACGCCCAGCGTCCAGGCATAATGTTCCATATTCTTGGAGTTGATGAAGATCTCGAAGGGTCGCCGGCCGGACGGCGTCTCCATGTCGTTGATGGTGACATAGATGGCATGGGCGCTGTCGGGCCATTTCAGTTTGTAGGTGGTGCCATGCATCGCCTCCTCGCGGGCCGCGATTGCGATCTCGGGCTCCGGCTTCTGCGGGTCAGCGGTCCGCAGGATCGAGCCGGTCACGGCGTTGGGCCGATAGGTGGTGAGGCCTTTGCAACCGAGATGATAGCCCTCGACATAGATGTCGGCGAAAGCCTCGAAACCGATATCTTCCGGGCAATTCACCGTTTTGGAGATCGAGCTGTCGACCAGCGCCTGCGCGGCGGCCTGCATGGTGAGGTGGTCAGACGGCTTCAGCGTCTGGGCGCTTACGAAGATATTCTCGGGGGGCGCGGCGTCGCCCTTCGTCTCCCGCCAGACCCGCATCGCATAATCCTCGACCTGCTCCTCCTGGGCCGAGCCGTCGGCCTGCAGAATCCGGCGCTGGTATGAGTAGGCAAAAACGGGTTCGATCCCCGACGAGACATTGCCGGCAAGAAGCGACGTCGTGCCGGTCGGCGCGATCGATGTCAGGCAGCCATTCCTCAGCCCGTGCCTAGCGATCAAGGCGCGCACATCGTCATCCAGGTCTGCGAGATTGGGACGCTCGAGCATGATCGGATCGTAGAGAGGAAACGGGTCCTTTTCGGCCGCGAGCAGCGCCGACGCGCGATAGGCCTCCCGCTTGATGGTCCCGAGCCAGCGCCGGGTCAGCGCCACGGCGTCCGCGCTGCCATAGCGCGCGCCACAGAACAGCAACGCGTCGGCAAGGCCGGTGATGCCGAGGCCGAGGCGCCGTTTCGCTTTGGCCTCCTTCTCCTGCCGTGGCAGCGGGTAGAGCGAGATATCGATCACATTGTCGAGCATCCTGACGGCGACCCTCGTCAGGTCGGCCAGTTCCTCTTCGTCGATGCCGGCCTCCGGCTCGAACCTCTGCCGGACCAGACGGGCGAGATTGATCGAGCCCAGCAGGCACGCGCCATAAGGCGGCAACATCTGCTCCCCGCACGGGTTGCTCGCGTTGATCGTTTCGCAAAAGCCGAGATTGTTCTGCTGGTTGACGCGGTCGACGAAAATCACCCCGGGCTCGGCGCAATCATAGGTGGCGCGCATCAGCTTTTCCCACAGCTGGCGGGCGCGGATGGTGCGATGCAGGGTGCCCCCGAAGCTCAGCGGCCATTCGGCGTCTGCGCCCAGCGCCGCCATGAATTCGTCGGTGACCAGGACGGAGAGATTGAAATTGCGGAGCTTCGCCGGGTCTCGCTTGGCATGGATGAACGCCTCGATGTCGGGATGATCGATTCTCAGGCAGCCCATCATCGCGCCCCGCCTCTGTCCCGCGGACTGGACGGTGCGGCACATCGAATCCCAGCAATCCATGAACGACAGGGGCCCCGACGCGTCGGCGCCGACCCCTTTCACCTCGCTCCCGGCCGGGCGGAGGGTCGAGAAATCCATGCCGACGCCACCGCCCTGCTGCATGGTCAGCGCCGCCTCTTTGAGATGATCGAAAATGCCGTCGAGGCTGTCCGGAATTGTGCCCATCACGAAACAGTTGAACAGGGTGACCGCGCGCCCCGTCCCCGCTCCCGCAAGGATCCTGCCGGCGGGAATGAAGCGGAAATCGGCGATCGCTTCGCGGAACCGGCTTTCCCATTCCGCACGCTTCGCCGGCGTCTCTGCCTCCGCAAGTGCGGCGGCCACGCGTGCCGCGGTTGAGGCGAAGCCCTCGTCCCCCTCCCCGTCAGCTGGTGCGAAGCGATATTTGGCGGTCCAGATATCCTTGGCGAGCGCGACGTCGAAGCTCATGGCATCCCCCACATGTTGTGGCGTCAGGCTTATGGCAGCGCCACATGAAGCGAATTGATCCAGCGCATTGCATTGCGGATTGTTGGAGGACGCCGCACCCGGCTAGCGCGTCTCGTCCGCGCGCGGGCTGAACAGGATCGGGCCGTAGAAGAGAACAAAGCCAAGGAAGGCGCCGCCCCAGGCGACAGCCGCGATGTGCATGCCCGACAGATAGGCGACCAACCCGAGGGCCGCGGCAAGGCGCAGCAGGGCACCCATTGTGATCAGCACATAAATGAGCACCGTGGGAGCATTGGCCCTGAGCTCGCGCCCGGTATGGCCGAGCGTGGCTCGGGTCATCACCGCGAGGATCATCGTCGCCATCGCGCCGGCGGTCAGCGCATGGATGGCGGCGGAGCCGGGCAGGTTCGTTCCCAGCAGGCTGGCGCCCAACAGGAACAGGCCGGTCGGGATCCAGAAATAGCCGACGTGGAGAATGAGGACGAGCGGGTCGCGCCATGCCCGAAGGCCGCCCCAGCGCGACAGGCGAACCGCCTGCAGCACGCCCGCGAGCAAGAGCAGCAGGCCCGCGCCGCGCCCGAGCGGGGTCAGGATCCAGGCGAGCAGTCCTGCGCCGGTGACGGCAATCGTGGCGAGATCGTAGCGCCCGGGCTGGCCGGGCAGGCCCTCCTTGACGCCGTGCTTCGCCAGCCAGTTGCGGGTGAATGAGGGCACGATGCGCCCGCCGATCAGCGAGATCATCAGGACGACGATCGAGATTGCGCCGCGCACGCCGATGCCGGGGTCGGCAAGCAGACCCGCGGCGCCCGCATGGTCGGCCGCGTTTGCGACGCCAAACAGCAGCACGAGAAGCACGACCGGCAGGTTGCGGTTCTTCGCGGCGAGCACCTCGCGGGCGGCGAGGCCGGCAAGCACCAGGAAAAAGCCGACATCCAGCACGGCCGGCAAGATCGGGCCCGTCATCTGCGAAAAGAGCAAGGCGAGGCGCGCCGCCACCCAAAGGCCGAACAGACCCCCGAGCGGAGCGCCTGCAATGGGCAGGCGGCCCGTCCAGTTGGGGATCGCGGTCAGCAGGAAACCGGCGATTACGGCGCCAACGAAGCCGAACAGCATCTCGTGCCGATGCCATGACAGGGGATCGAACAAGCTCGGCAGCGTCAGGCCACCGGCAAGCGAACACAGCCAGAGGGCCAGCGCCGCTACAGCCCAGATCGCTCCGCCCAGGAAGAATGGGCGAAATCCGCCGCGCAGAAAGGCGGGCGCCGCCGCCATCCGTGAACGTCGGAGCGCCAGCATCCGCTCGCCTCGTGTGATCATCGCAGTCATTCTCCTGTCGGTGCCATGGCGACCCACAGCCAGCAGTGAGGCAGCGCATCGCGCGACGTCATCCGTGATTTCCCCTAGGCCGAAGCCGGCGCCGCAACTGATCAGGACGTGTTTGAGCTCGGCCAGGCGCATTCACGCGCCAGCGCTTGGTCCGGAGATTTTGCGGAATTCGGTCTCCGCGAACCTGCGGACGCGGATAAGGCATTGATGTCGCTGGTGACCCCTACGGGAATCGAACCCGTGTTTCAGCCGTGAAAGGGCCGCGTCCTAACCGCTAGACGAAGGGGCCGTGAGGCGAGGGGGCGCCTTAAGGAATGGGGCCGGATCGGTCAAGCGCGGCTCAGGCGTCGGCCCAGGCGGCGTCCTCGAGGTGCAGTTCGGCGGCATTGCCGCCGTTGTAATCGTCGCGTTTGATCCGGCCGGCGAGCCAGAGGCGTCGGTGCGGTGGCGTGGCGAGCAGGGCCTCGCCGAGCGGGCTTTCAGCCATCCGGAAGGCGATCGCCTTCACCCGGCGGCCGTCCCCGCCGGCAGCGATGACGCGCAGATGGCCGTTGCCGACCACGTCCGCCTTGACGATGCTGACCGGCCCGGTGGCGACGTGCGGGCCGGGCCAGCCGGCGCCATAGGGTCC